>FWWM01001050.1_pt1 | contig 87670 bp, 89 predicted proteins | sample 2228351 | NCBI WGS metagenome assembly FWWM01 (sample SAMEA103939774, study PRJEB20133) | metagenome | reverse complement strand
ATCGACCCTTCCCCTCGCCTGGCCGTCTTGATCGAAGCGGGGGTGTTGCCCGACGATCATCCGGCGGTGCGTGACCTTCGCGACCTCTTCAACAAGCGACTCGCTGAAGCCCGTCCTTCATCCTGACGATTTCTCCCATGCGACTGCTCGCGCTCGCCGGAGGCCTTGGCCTGTTCGCCACATGCTCCGCGGCGCTGGCTGAAGAGCCGACCGGGGAGCGTCCTTTGCTGGTGCTGGAACGTGCCGGAATAGAGACTGCGCTTCCACGGGACACGCGACCGCTGATCCGCGCCGACGCCATTGAGCGATTCCTGGACGAATTGGACGGGGCGCCGCCGGACTGGAAAGCCGTGTACGGGATCGGCCACCATGACCCCGGGCACGACGAGCGGTTGTTCGAGTTGAATCGAGAACGCGATCGGCGGCGGGAGGGGAATCCGGTGCTTCGACAGCGGGTGACCTTCGTCTGGCCGGGCGAGCTGTCCGGCTATGAGCCCGAGAGCGGGGGCTTCCGGGTCGCGATCGGGCCGAAAGTGCATCCGACCCGATGGGGATGGGTCCGGTTCAAGGCCGACGGGTTGCCGTCGAATCTGGTGGCGATTCCTCCAGCGGACCGGCGGGAACCGTTGCGGAGAAAGGTCGCGAACGGCGAGAAGGTCGAAATCGAGGTGGCGATGACCGGCCGCCTCATTCCCGAAGAGTCGATCATCTATGACTTCGCCCATGAAGAGGAAGGCCGAGGTCTTATCATGCCGGTGGTGCGGATCGAGCAGGTCGAGTATCTCACGGCTGAGTGATCGGCGGGAGAGCTGACGGACAGGACGCCGGCTGGGAGAGTTCACGGAAACTGAGGCCGCGGAAGTCGAGGCTGACAGGATGGCGGGCGCCTTGGCGGGTGCCGGGGCGAACGATCTGGGTCGTCTTCAAGCCGGCCGCCGCCGCGGCGTCCAGCTCCGGTTCGGCATCGGAGACAAAGAGAACGGCGTCGGGAAGCAGCGTGAGCCTGCCGGCAATCTGCTCGTAGGAGGCGGCGTCGGTTTTGGCGCCGACGCGGGTGTCGAAGAACTGGGAAAACAGGGGCGTGAGGTCGCCGTTGGTCGTATGCGCAAGGAGCAGGCGTTGGGCCTGTTCAGAGCCGGAAGAAAAGGTGGCCAGACGAATGCCGTTGTTCCGCCACCGAATGAACGTCGGAGCGACGTCCTTGTAGAGCTCGGGTGTGAACGCGCCGGTTTGATACCCCTCCTCCCAGATCATGCCCTGCAGGGCCTTCAGCCCCATGTGCTTGCGGTCTCCGTCGATCCAACGGGTGAGGAACTCGTGAAGATCCGCGTACGCCGGGCGCAATCCCACCTCCCGTTCCAGGGTGTCTTGGCACAGGGCGGCCCAGGTGAGGACCGCAGGGTCCTCGCGGTGGTCCCGTAAGAAGGCGGCCAGCCGCCGTCGCGAGTAAGGGAACAGCACCTCGCGCACGAAGGCCACGGGGATAATGGTGCCTTCGATGTCCGTGAGGACGCAGCGAATGGTCATAGGGGCCACCGATAGCGTTGCTCGATTCCGGAATGTGTGTAATGAGGCACCCAGCCGGCCTGGTCGGTGAACACTCGAATCGCGCGGACCATCGGCCGCGCGCCGAGGTCGAACCAGTGTTTGGTGTCGGCCGGCACGGAGAGCAGGTCGCCTTCCCGGCAGAGTACGGCGAACACGTCTTCTTCCGGGCGCTCCGCGTGAAACCAGAACAACCCGGACCCTTCCACGAAGAAGCGCACTTCGTCCTCGGAATGGGTGTGCTCGCGGAGGAACTTGTCGCGGAGCGCGTCCAGATTCGGCGTAGCCGGCGTCACACGCACGACATCGGCGGCGCGATATCCGCCTTTCTCCATGAACGGCTCGAGCCAGAGGTCGTAGGCGGCCAGGACTTGATCGTCCGTGGCGTCGGCCGGCAAACCGACGTCCGTCGACCAGCGTTCATAAAAGATGCCGTGCTCGTCGAGGAAACGCCGGGTCTCGTGCTCGTCCGTCAGGTACACGTTCCTGTCAGGAACTCGAAGCGTGGCCATGGCTTCTCACCTCCCGTTCGCATTGCAACAAAAATTCGAACACCTCCATGTGGCGCTTGGCCTCCGCCACATTCCTGCCCCAGACATACAGGCCGTGCCCGGCCAGGAGAAACCCGTAGCACGATCGTTCCCGTCTGAGATGCGGCTCGATATGAGCGACCAGCGCGCGCATGTCTTGTGAGTTCGGATAAACCGGCAGCGCGACTTCGCAGTCATGGGTCTCCACCCCATCCAGGCCTTTCAACAGTTCCCAGCCTGACAGCCGCAGACATTCCCCCGGACCGGTCAAGCGGGACAACAACGCGGCGGCGATCGAATGGGTATGGAACACGGCCCCGGCCCCGGCGATCCGGTACAGCATCAGATGCAGCAAGGTTTCCGCGGAAGGCGAGAGGTTGAACCCGTTCACCGGCCGGCCGTACTGATCCACGGCGAGGATCTGCTGGGGCTCGATCGTCTCCTTGTCCACGCCGGAGCTTGTAATGGCACAGAAGGCGGGCGCGGCGCGCTCGGGAAGCCGGACGCTATAGTTCGTATAGTTCGTACTCGTCCCCGGCGCCCACCCGTTTCGATAGGCCCACCGAGCGATGCCGACGAGTTGGTCGGCGTAGGACTTAAAGGCTGAAAATGCGTCCATTTTCTGGATGACGCTTTCCGTCTCCTGGTCTCCTTGTAGCATCTTGAGATGAGGGATACACCTGGCGACTCCGCCAGGTGCAGGGAGGGCGTGAGGTAAGGACAATCCTGAAGATGCGTCAGCCAAACAGTTCATGGCGTGATTTAGAAAGTCTTGATAAGGTGTTGACAAGCAAGCATAGTATGGCTATTCAATGACCCGGCGCACTCTCAGTCAGACAATCAGGCCAGGAAGAGGTTCGTCTTGCAAGGCCAGACTGGCGGCAGGCCAAGGAACCGACGGCTCGTGAAGACTGCTATGAAAAAGGGCGTGAAGCTAGAGGCCTGGGGCTAGAGGTCGGAGGCAGTTCCTCCTCCCTCGCCCCGAGTCCTTCGCCTCTCATCCAGCCGCAATTTTCATCGTGCGGGGTGCTCCGAAGGGCCATAGGGACACTATCGAAAACGGGCTGGGTTGGACGCCTAGGGAAGCGGCGGGCTTTGTATAAAGTTTCTGTTCGCTTAATAATGTCGCGACTCGGATCTGAGCTTGCGAGGGAGCTTGCCTCCATAGCTTTCCAATGAGACTTCCCATCCGCGCGCACTCTTGAAAACGAGCCGGCGGATTGGGTTAATATTTTCGCCGTCAAGCCGAAACCGGCCCGATTTTGTGAGACGGGCTCGGGTATGGAACGATTAACTAGGAGGAGAACCGATGAAGCGTCTGGTCCTTTGTACATTGCTGACGCTGACGCTGGCCGGCTGCTCGCAGTCATCGACCTCGGAGTCTCCCAAGGTGCAGGAGAAAGCGGCTGCCCCTCAAGCTGAGGCGCAGAAAGACGCGCGGAAGACTGAACCGACTGCATCCACGACCGCAACGGCTTCTGCGACGTCCGGAGGCGCGGCTTCAGCGCCTGCCGCGCAGGGGCAGCAGCAACCTGCGAGTGCGTCCGGGACGACCGCGGCTTCGCCGGAATCGTCAACCGGCAAGTAAACAAGTCAGCAGAGGGGGAGCCCGGCGCGTTGCGATCGCAACGTCCGGGCTCTTCTCTTTTCCGGTCTTTAACCTGACAACATGCTGGCGGCGTCGACCAGGGCGCCTCTGACCCGTTGCAGCTAAAGAGCAACGGGTGCCCTCACAGCGGGATCCCTCGGATGATCGCCTGGCGGGTGTGGGCGGGGCCTGCGGCAAGCTCAGCCGAACGGGGCGAGTGCGAATTATAACTTCCTGCAAGGGATAGTCGGCTCTGCATCGCGACTTGCGCGGAGGAGTGGGATTTGAGATGCGAAGATGCACCCTATTCGTGAACCCGTTGCAATGCGACTTATTCCAATGGAAAGACAATAGGCACCCCGGCAATGGATACCCCGATCGCCGGGCATCCGGTGTCACGTTCATGGAACAAGACCCAGGCGCTTCACGTCAGCATGGTCCCAACCAACAGCCTCCAGCACGCTTTTCAGGGTCTTGCGCGTCAGCGTATCGCTGCCGTGGTGATAGTGCACCACCGTGATGCGGCCGTCCGGATGGGCGTAAATCCGGCCTCCGGTTTGCGTGGATCGCCGAAGCGTGAAGCCGTCACGCTCAAGCGCCTTGATGAGTTGAGAAACCGGGAGATTGCGAAGCAGATGAACGAGGGAAGATGCCTCGTTCATACGACGACGGCGAGAGCAGGGGCTTCGATGATTTCTCCGTTTGCGGGGGGATGGGGAATCGGTTTGCCCATTTCACGGAGCGTTGCGATATACGCCTCAATGGCTTCCTGGAGGGCTTTCACCGCTTCTTGTTGCGTCTGGCCCCACGTGGCGCAGCCGGGCAGTGAAGGGACCACAGCGCTCCACCGTCCGTCTTCTTCTTGCTCGACTTCGATGGGATAAATATATGTCTTCATTTTTTGAAGACGCTCCGAAATTGCGGCCGATTATAGCATATTCCTTCGATGATCGAGCTAACGGCTGCCAAGATGAAAGGGTCCCGTCGTTGCCTCGACCCATTGCAGACGGAACAGCAATAGGTACACCAGCAATGGGTACCCGGACCCGCGCTTGCCGTGCAGATGAGAGGCCTATCGCGATTGTTCGACCATTGCATGCAGCCAGCAATGGGTGCCCCCGCGCCTGAGCAAGGTAGAGCCGGCCATCCTGTCCCATCCCCATTTTGACTCCCCGAAAAACCCCATGCTATAGTCCACTACCCGACTGAGCGTGACGAGCGACAAGTAGCGAGCGATCGGTTCCCAATCCGTTAAGTGAACGTGTCACGCATCACGCTTCACGCATCACGGTTTTACTATGGTTGAAGTTCCCGTTAAGATTTACATGGCGAACCTGTTGAGGAAGGCCCGCGAGGCGCAGCGCCCGCTGGCCGTGCTGCCGACCGCCGTGAAGAACCGGGCATTGTTGGCCATGGCCGACCGGCTGGCGGCGGACGAGGAGGGCGTTCTCGAGGCGAACCTGCAGGATGTGGAGAACGTCGGCAAGACGCTGGAGGGAGAGACGAACCGGGAACGGGTGAAAGAAGCGGTCGAACGGGTCCGCCTCACACCTGGCGAGGTCAAGGAAATGGCCGACCGTCTGCGACACATCGCGGACCTGGCCGATCCGATCGGCGAAGTGACGAAACGCTGGGAGCAGCCGAACGGGATGCAGGTGAGCCGGGTGCGGGTGCCGATCGGCGTGATCGGCGTGATTTCCGAATTTGGACCGGCCGTGACGACCGAGACGATTGCGCTGTGTCTCAAGTCCGGTAATGTCTGCGTGTTTCGCGCGGCGCCGGAATGGGGGCGGACGCACCAGGTGATCGTGGCCGCTCTGCGCGAAGCGGCGGAGGAAGCCGGGGTGCCGGCCGGCGCGCTGTCCTTTGTCGAGCGACCGGAAAAAGAAGCCGCGCTGGAACTGATGAAGGCGACGAAGATGCTGGACGCGATCATCCCGCGCGGCGGCGCCGGCTTGCGGAAGGCGGTTATGGAACAATCCCGTCTCCCGATTCTTTGCCATGACGGCGGGGTCTGCCACATCTACATCGACGAAGACGTGGACCTGCCGATGGCGCAGAACATCGTCATCAATTCGAAGCTCCAGCAGCCCTCCGCGTCCAACTCGGTCGATACCTTACTGGTCCACCAGATCACGGGACGGTCCCTGCTGCCCGCGCTCATCCGGCGGCTGCTTGATGAATTCAAAATAGATGTCCTGGGCTGCCCCAAGACCTACTCGTTGATGGGAACGATGGATATCAGCGGCCATAAGTCGGTCAAACCCGCGGTGGACGACGACTGGGGGAAGCAGTTCCTCTCCAAAACCATCGCCGTGAAGATGGTCAAGGACATGGATGAAGCGCTGGAGCACATTGCACGGTACGGTCCGGGGCATACGGATACGATCGTCACCAAGAACTACGACAACGCCATGCGCTTCGTGCGGGAAGTGGATTCGAGCGCCGTGCTCGTCAACGCGTCCACGCGGCTGCACGCGGGCGATCACTTCGGTTTGGGGGGCGAAGTCGGAACCAGCACCTCGCGCCTGCACGCGCGCGGTCCTATCGGCTTGAATGAGTTGACCTGCCAGAAATATGTCGTCTTCGGAAGCGGACAGCTCCACCATCCTCATCCGGTGCCCGTCACCTACGAAGACGCGATCATGCTCAAACGTTTCTGAGCGTTGCTTACCCGACTCCACGACGCGCTCCTCCTTCATCTGGCCTGGTGGGGACTTCGACGCTTTGATTCCGATGCGGCCTATTTTCAATGGCAACGCGAGCGCCTGAGCCCGGCCGATCTGGCCCTCCTGAACGAGCGCGTTGAGCGGAAACGGGCGCCCGGCGCCGGCGCCGTGGAGGAGAAAGCGTTCTATGACCTTTCGGCTCGCCCGCACGTTGTCCCCGTGCTCTACAGTCAGCGGTACGACTACTATGTCGAGATCGGACCGAGGGTTGCATCGCGGATCGGAGACGCTCGGTCTGTGTTGGATTTCGGATGTGGGATCGGTGTCCTGACCACGTTTTACGCACGGCAGTTCCCCGACCGTGCTTTTCTGGGAATCGATCGGTCACCGGCCTCCATTGAGCTTGCGCGCCGACAGGCCGCCGCGCTCGGCCTGGACAATGTCCAGTTCGAATATGCGGACGTGGAGGAAAGCCCGCCGGCTGGTACGTTCGATTTGATTATCGCGACCCATGCGTTGGTGCAGGCGGAGCAGGACCCCGGCCTTCCCAGTCAAAGCTGGCGCACGTTCGAGCGCCCGCGCGATCCTCGGCTCCAGTCCGAATTCGAGCAGCGGACCGGTGTGGGCAAGAGGCTGGACCGGCTCACCGCTGCATTGGTTCCGAATGGGCGCATGATCGTGTTCGAGAAGACGAGGACGCTGGCGCGGCGGATTCCGTTCCAGCGCGCGCTGGCGGCGCGCGAGCTCGCCCTGATCGAGCCACCGGAGTTGATCCGCTACCTTCTCGTCGAAGAAATCGCCCACGACGGACCGCTCTATGTCCTGGGGAGAGGGATGCCGCGCGCCCTTGACTGGGATGAATCGCCGGAGCCCGACGAGGCGCTTCCGTTCGATCGAACCAAGCTGAAACCCGGGTTAGCCGATCCGCATGCGCCGCTCTATGAAAACCATTGGCCCTCCGCGCAATTGGTCTGGGAACAGCTTCAACACAAGCATCTCTTCAAGGAGGTCACGCGCCAGGAACCGGATGGCCGTCAACTCCACGTCGAATGGGGCACCGCCGAGAGCTATTCCTATCTCTACTGCGCCAACACCTTCGACCAGCGGCAGATCGTGATCGTCGAATCTCAACGCGCCGAATTGGTCGAAACGTATTATCGGGAAAGGAAATCGTGAGCGGGATGGAAACTGGGCAGGTCTGATGGGTGGGCGGACCTGCTCCCTCATATCCCTCGTATCCCTGTACCGCTCTCTACCCATTTATCCCTTCTACCCTTGTTACACCTTGACCCGGCAGCTCGGCGGCGCATAGAATGGCCTTGTTTTCTCTAAATCCTGGAACTCCTGATGAATTTCGATTTCTTCGCCGGGCGCTGAGGAGGACGGGCCGGTTATGAGAATCGAATATTCCAAAGGCCAACGGGCGAGCGCGGAGCTGATTCTGCTCCATCGCCAGAGGTCCGAAGCCACCAGCGGGCGGAAGATGAAGGTCCTGCTGATCTTTCCCCCCGACTGGTACCCTTCCGAGCCGTATTTAAGCCTACCCACCCTGACCGCCGTCCTTCGCGCCGCCGGGCACACCGTGATCCAAAAAGACGTGAACCTCGAGATGTACGACTGGTACTTCAGCGAGGATTTCCTCAAACGCGTCCTGCGAAAGGTGCCGCAACAGCTCGATCGGCTGAGGAAGTTGGCGAAGAAACGTGAGTTGGAAGCGTGGGAAATGGACCTCCAGCTCGCGTTGTGCGATCTGACCCGCCAGCGAATCACCGAGCTAATCGAAAAGGCGGAACGGGCGAAGCGGATCGTGCGCAGCCAGGAGTTTTATGACATCGAGAAACTGGAGTGGGCCATCAACACATTCCGAGAAGTCACCGCAGCGATCTCCCTGGTCTATGCCCCGGCGCGGATCTGCATGCCGCCGATGGAGACCGACCTTTCCTATAAAGTCTTTATGTCGTCCGAAGTGATGGATGCGGTGCAGGACACGCAGGTCAATGTGTACCGGGATGTGTTCGAGCACCTCGTCAAGCCGGTCATCGAAGCCGAACGGCCCGATGTGGTCGGGATCTCGATCGTGCTTCAGCAGCAACTCTTCTCGTCGATGACCTTCTGCGCCTTGATCAAAGAACAGTTTCCGCAGATCCACGTCACGATCGGCGGCAATACGGTGACACGGCTGCGCGATGTCCTGCCCGCCTCGCCGCTGTTCTCCTGCTTCGACAGTGCGGTGGTGTATGAAGGAGAGACGGCTTTTCTCCAACTGGTGGAAGCCGTGGGAGCCAAGTGCGATCTCGCCGGCATCCCGAACCTCATCTATCGCGATGCCGCCGGCGTGCATACCTCGGAACTCAGCTATGCGGAAGACATGGGCTCGCTGCCCCCTCCCGATTTCGACGGTCTCCCGTTGGAAAAGTATTTCGTGCCGGAGCGCATCCTACCGTACCTCGCGACGCGCGGCTGCTACTGGGGTCGCTGCGAGTTCTGCGATCACGGAGAAGGGTACACCGCGGGCTACCGGACGAAGAAGATCGAACAGATCATCGAGGATATCCGGTTCCTCAAGACCAAGTACAACACCCGGCATTTCCACTTCACCGACGAATCCTATCCGCCGGCGTTGTTTCGAAAACTGGCCCGCCGACTGGTCGAAACCAAGATGGACATCCTCTGGACGACCCACATGCGGTTCGAAAAAAGCCTGCTTGATGAGGCGGTGTGGCAGGACGCGCGCGATTCCGGGTGCCGGTATCTCCACTTCGGCTATGAGTCGGGAAGCGAGCGGGTGCTCAAGCTGATGGACAAGGCCACCACGACGGAGGTGATCAAGCGGCATCTCGAACTCTCCGCCGGGGTGGGGATCTGGAACCACGTGATGGGGTTCTTCGGATTTCCCGGGGAGACGCGGGAGGAGGCCTGGGAGTCCGTTCGGTTTCTCGAGGACAATAAGGAGCATGTCCATTCACTCGGCTTCGGGACCTTCGACCTGAGCAAACACACCCCTGTCGCGAAGCATCCGGAGAAATGGGGCATCGTTCCTTACAAGAATCCCGACTGGGACCTGGCCCTGGACTATTACTACACCGTGCGCGAAGGGCTCAGCGTCGAGGAGGCGGAACGGGTGTTCGAAGAGTTCGAGCGCAACCATTATCCGGGGTGGGACCTGCGCATCTTCATCCGGGAATACGTCTTCCTCTATATCGCTCGGTTCGGGCTGAGCAAACTTCAAGACCTCCAGTTCAATCCGGATGGAATTCCCGCCGGGACGGCGTCGACTTAGAGCAATGAGCCACCTGATCCACATCGAGGGAGCGCGTTCCAAGCGGGGGAACGGTCGCAAGCTCAAGGCCATGCTCTTGTTCCCGCCGGAGTGGGTGCCGACCGCCCCGTACCTGGCCTTGCCCTGCCTTGCCGCCGTCCTTCGGGAACACGGACACGACGTGATCCAAAAAGACGTGAACATCGAGATGTACAACCACTTTTTCAGCGACATGTTCCTCATCTGGGTCAAAGCCCGGATGGGCATGCAGTTGAAGGAGTTGGAAGACAAGGAACAGGCGGGATGGCTGACCGAACAGGAGGCGGATCAGAAGGCCTGCCTGGAGGCCAAAGCCTCGATCGATGTGTTCGAGCTGGCGGAACGGGCCGAGCGGGCGAAGCGCATCGTCCACGGAGAGGAGTTTTACGACGCCGACAAGCTGGAGTGGGCGCTGAACACGTTCCGCGAGGTGATGCAGTACATATCCGCCGCCTACTATCCGGCGTCGCTGGTGTTCTACCCGATGGAGAGCAATTTAGGGTACCGGCCCGGCGTGTCCAAAGAGGTCTTCGCCTGCTTGGACGACGATCAGGTGAATGTCTATCGGGATGTTTGCCGGCAACTGGTACTGCCCGTCGTCGGCAGGGAGTCGCCCAACGTGGTCGGGGTCTCGATCGGGACGCAGATGCAACTGCTGGCCGGCCTAACCTTCTGCAAAATGATCAAGGAAGCGTTCCCGCAGGCTCACATAGTGGTCGGCGGCAACGTCATCACGAGATTGCAGGAAGAGTTGCCGAAGCACGAGCGGTTTTTCACCGAGGTGTTCGATTCGGCCATTCTCTACGAGGGCGAACATGCCTTGTTGTGGCTGCTCGAAGCGCTGAGCGGGGAACGGGACCTGGCCTCGGTGCCGAACCTCATATATCGCGACGCGCAAGGGATTCATACGAGCAACGAGATCTATACGGAGAAGACGACGGCGCTGCCGCTGCCGGACTTCGACGGCTTGCCCCTTGACAGCTATTTTGTTCCGACGCGCATCCTGCCCTATCTCGCGACCAGAGGATGCTATTGGGGGCGGTGCACGTTCTGCGACCACGGGCAGGGCTATTTCGACCAGTATCGGGGGATGCCGGCTCACCTGGTCGTGGAGCAGGTCAAAGCGTTGAAAGACAAGTATCGCTGCGAGCATTTCCTGTTCTCGGATGAATCCTATCCGCCGGCGCTCTTCAAGAAGGTCACGCAACTGCTCGTCGAGCAAAACGTCGGCATCAAGTGGACGACGCTGATCCGTTTCGAGGAAACGCTCCAGGATCCGGAGATCTGGAAGTTGGCCGCGCGGTCCGGCTGCTGCACCCTTTATTACGGAATGGAATCGGCCAACGAGCGGGTGCTGAATCTGATGGACAAGCACGTCAAAAAGAGCGTCATCGAACACAACCTGAAAGAGGCGGCCAAGGCCGGCATCTGGAACCACGTGATGGCCTTCTATGGGTTTCCGGGCGAGACCCGCGAGGAGGCGCTGGAAACCAGGCAATTCATTCTCGACAATCAGCCGTATATTCACTCGGTCGAACTCTTCTATTTTGTCGCCTATCGCCATACGCCGATGGTCCGGAATCCCGAGAAGTTCGGCATCACCATTCACAAGCAGGAGGAATACGACCTGCCGCTGGATTACTACTACACCTTGAACGAGCCGGGCGGCATTTCCTGCCTCGACGCGATGCAGCTTTGCGAGGAGTTCTATCGGAACGATTTCCAGCCCTGGGCCGTGCGGGTGAACGCCCGCGAACACGTCTTTCTCTACATTTCCAAGTACGGCACCAACCGCCTGCCGCAGATCTATGCGCAGCGGAAGGAAGGCGTTGCGGACGGCCTCTCCGGGCTGGTGACGTGGCCGGTCGCGTTGGGCGAGGGCGAAGGGAAGGACGGCGAGCCGTCGATGATCCGGGTGGTCAGCCATGCGGTTTCATAAGCGGGGAACCGACAGCCAATGGCTAATAGCGAGCAGCGAATGATTGCCAGTGGAAGGAAACCAAGGAAACCAGAATCCTCTGTGGTCCCTGCTATTCGCTACCCGCTATTGGCTGTCGGCTCTTCGATGACAGCCAGTCGCCCAGCAGCTGGTAGGCCGCCTCGATCTCTCTGGTCATCGCCTCGGCTTTCTTGTACATCTGCATGTACTTGCGGGGGTTGTTGGTCAGATTGGCATACCGGGGGGGATGCCACGTATGCAGCAGTTCCCGGTGTTTTCGATCGAGCAGCTCCCGCGTGATGGGCAACGAGAGGCCGAACACTTCCAACGCGTGGTCGAGGTCTGATTGCTCCATGGCGTGAAAACTTAGATCAACCGCCGGTCCACACTCCTCAGGGAGTCTGGCAAAGAGCCGAAGAGCCTGTCAATCATGCCCCTCAGCGCTCCGCTTCCCATCTTGCAAGCAACGCCGGTCCTCAAAGGCAAAGACTACCGGGAGGTTCTCAGGCGGGAAATGGACGGGGGCAAAATCCCTCTCAGCCTGGGCAAGAGCTGTCCCGTCAAGTGCGAATTCTGCTACGAGATCGACCACTCGTATCGGGAAACCGCCGACCCGCCGAAAACGACCCAGGAAGACTGGGAGTACATTCTCGATTACATCAACAAGAAGCCCACCGATCCCCAGCAGTTCTGGTGCCTGGGCGGGAACGAATACATGGAATGGACCGATTTATTCCTGCATCCCAAGGCGATGGAATGGCTGGAAGACTTTCTGAAGTACACCGACAAGAACGTCACCTTCTTCACCGTCGGATTCGTGCATGTGCCCAAGATCCATCAACTGGCCGCGCAGTATCCGGGGCGCATCAATTTCGAGTTGTCGGTGATCACGCTCAGCGATTATCGGGAACGGCTCATGCCCCACGCTCCGGCGGTGAAGCATCTGATGAAGGTCCTGGACGGGCCGGCCGTCTCTTCGGCCAACTTTTATGCCTTCGACGATTACACGATGTCCAAGGACGCCGTCACGATTTCTGGCGTCAACCGGAAATGCGTGTTGTGGATGGGCTGCCTGACCCCGGTGCGTGGGCTCAAGGAAGAGACGGCCGCGCTCATGCGGCAGGGAAGGAAGTATTTGCCGCGCGAGGCCGAGCGCGTCTATGACGCGGGATTGCCGAATATGCAGACCATCCACACGGAAGCCCCGATCACGGCGTTTCTGAACCGCCGGCGGATCGTGAGCCTCTTCGATTCGCTGGAATTGGAGAAGCACGATACGGTGGTGATGGCCAAGAGCGTCTATAAGATCCTCACCATGTACCGGAAGAACCGAGCGCGGTTCCTCATGGTGCCCAACGCGACCTTGGGCGGAGACTCTGACTGCACGGTCCTGTTGACTTTCGACGACATCGCCCGGCGTCTGAACGGCCAAAAAATGATCCATATTCCCAAGTGCATGATGCAGTCGGGGCGCGGGCCGTACACGGACATTGCCGGGGTGTCGCTGGATCAGTTTACCAAGAAGACCGGCGTGAAGGTCCGGGTGCTGCACCGGATCGATACGAAGTTCGCCAACAAACGGCTCTACCGCAACGGACACCTGCGTAACTACATCGAGGACTACGTCCGCAATCCCCTCACGCAATCGTACGAAGCCTTGCCCATTTCCGCTTAACAGACTATGCCGCATGAACAACGGCCGCTTCTCCACCCCTCGTTTGTACGAGGGGCGATGGGGGGAGGTAGGGGAGGGACAGCTATTTTTTAGAGAGGACCGGATCGAGGTTGAAGGCGACGCTGATGCGCGGCGCTGTGCCGGTGTACGTGGCGACGGCGTGGAACAGCCAACCGGGAAACATCACACACTGGCCGGCCGTGGGGGAAAACGAGATATTCCGCCCGGCGTCATGCAGTTCGGGCATGGCGTAGCGGAGGTAGGGAGCGAGCATCCTGGGCAGGCAGCCCCGCGGATCGAAGAGCTGCAATTCGCCGCCGCATGCGCTTTCAGACGCGATGTCTCCGACATCCACGTAATACACGCCGGACCAGAAGCTGCCGGGATGCGGATGGGCGGCGTTGCTGCCTCCCTTGCGCTGCACGTTGGACCAGACTTCGACGACCTGCCAGCCCGGGCGGCGTCCAGTCGCGCTTGGCGCCCGCTCGGAATATTCGGTCACCTGCGTCGCCACCTCGATGACGGGCTCGAACAACCGCTTCAAAGGCTCGCCGGCCCAATCCAGCATGGACAGATCGTGCGGAGACGACCAGCCGACGACTTCGTAATCCGGGTAGGCGGGCGTGGAGGCTTCCCGCTCGAGGATGGCCCGGCGCAGCTCTGCGTTGATCCGCTCATGGTCCGGAACGGTGAACACGAGGAGGGGAGTCGAGAAAATTGGACGGACGTTGATTTCCATCTCCCGCGCCATGGGCGCCAACATAGCGTCGCGTTCCACGGCAAGTCAAGGCCGGCGCCGCACGCCCGAGCCGGGGGCCGCCCCCGATCGGTTTGACAAGGGGTTCGGCGCTGACCTACAGTAGCCTCGGCGATGGATGACGAGCCCCGTACTCTCAAGTTCTACCAGGCCGATGTGTTCACCGACCAACCGTTCGGCGGGAATCCGGTCGCCGTCATCCCGGACGTCCAAGGCTTGACCGATCGCGAGCTGCAACAGATCGCTCGCGAGATGAATCTCTCCGAAAGCGTCTTTGTCTTACCTCCTACCGATCAGGCTGCCGTCGCGAAGATCCGCATCTTCACTCCGACGCAGGAGATTCCCTTTGCGGGACACCCGGTTCTCGGGGCATTTTACATTCTGAGTAAGCTCCAGAGGCTGGCTGTTCGGGAGCCGGTGACGCGCGTCCTGTACGAGTGCAATCTCGGCCTGTTTCCTGTCGAGCTCCACGTGCGGGACGGGGAGATTCTGCGGGTGGTCATGTCGCAACCGAAGCCGCAGTTTCTGGGCCAGGTGGAGGGCGTCAAGGATGTGTTCGACGTTGCGAAGGCCCTGGGCTTGTCGAAAAATGTGATTACCGAGACCAAATGGCCGATCCAAGTCGTCTCGACCGGCTTGCCCGTCCTGATCGTGCCGGTGCGCACGCTGACGGCGGTGCGGTCGATCGTGCCGGACGTGTCGGCCGTTAGCCGGCTTTGTGATCGCTATGGCGCGAACGGGATGATGGTGTTCACGACGGTGACCGTTGACGAGTTGGCGACCGTGCACACCCGCATGTTCGCGCCGCCCATCGGGGTGCTCGAGGATCCCGCCACCGGCAGCGCCAGCGGGGCCTTGGGGGCGTATTTGGTCCATCACGGCGTGGTGGAAGTGGGTCCGACGACGGAGATCACCGTCGAGCAGGGCTACGAAATCGAACGCCCGATGCCCGTCGCGCATACTCATCCAGGTCGAGTCGGACGACGACGCGATACAGGAAGTGAAAGTCGGTGGACAAGCGGTGATGGTGGTGGAAGGGGTTTTAAAATTCTGAATGCGGAATTCTGAATTAGGAATGAGGAATGTTCTGACAATGTATCATTCATGGTTTCACATTCAGCATTCGCGACCATGAGGGGGCGATGAAGGCGGTGGTGTTTCGCGAGCATGGCGGGCCGGAGAAGTTGACCTATACGGACGCGCCCCCGCCGCAGGCCGGGCCGGATGAGGTGTTGATTCGGGTCAAAGCCTGCGCGCTGAATCACCTGGACATCTGGATTCGTCAAGGCATCCCGGCGTACCAGATTCCACTCCCGCATATTTCCGGCTCCGATGTGGCCGGGATCGTCGAAGCGGTGGGGGAGCGGGTCGATGGTATCGCCGTCGGGACCCGGGTTTTCGTCTCGCCCGGCCTGAGCTGCTGGCGATGCGAGCAGTGCCTCGCCGGGCGGGATAACCTCTGCCCGGCCTACGGCATTCTCGGCGCGAAGGTGGACGGAGGTTATGCGGAATTCGTCGCCGTGCCTGCCCGGAATGTCCTGCCCATTCCCGGCGGGCTGACCTTCGAGCAGGCCGCCGCGTTCCCGCTCGTCTCCGTGACGGCGTGGCATATGTTGTTCACGTTGGCCGATGTCAAGCCGGGAGAGACGATCCTGGTCATGGGAGCGGGGAGCGGCGTCGGCAGTATGGCCATTCAAATGGCCAAACTCGTCGGCGCGACCGTCATCACGACCGTCGGGTCCGAGAGCAAAATCGCCAAAGCGAAGGAACTCGGCGCGGATGAAGTCATTCAGCATTCAAAAGAGCAGGTGGCGGCGCGAGTGAAGGCGCTCACCGGCGGGCGCGGCGTGGACGTGGTGTTCGAGCATATCGGACCGGAAGTCTGGGAGGCCTGCCTGCATGCGATGGCCAAAGGCGGCCGGCTGGTCACCTGCGGCGCGACGACGGGCGGAGAGGTCACACTCGATCTGCGCTACCTGTTTTCAAGACAACTGACCCTGAAAGGCTCGTATATGGGCACGCGGGCCGAATTGCTCGCCGCCACAGCGCTGATCGGCCAGGGCAAGCTCCGTCCGGTCATCGACCGGGTCTATCCGCTCCGCGACGCCCGCGCGGCGCAGGAACAACTGCTGAGCCGGCAGGTCTTTGGTAAAATCGTGTTGAGAGTGGAATGAGCGCCGCGAATTCCAACGGACGCATTCTGACAAAGGAGGACCTCATCCATGGCGACCGTCGCGCAGATCATGCGAAAGGACCCCAAACAGATTCCCTACACCATGTCGGTGCAGGATGCGGCGAAGAAGATGCGGGATGAACGCATCGGCTCGTTGCTGGTGGAAAAGCACGGAGAGCTTGTCGGCATCATCACCGATACCGACGTGGTGCGCCGGGCGGTCGCGGGAGGCGCGGATCTGAACAAGATGACGGTGCAGGACATCATGACCAGCCCGATCGCGACGATCGAAGCAATGCGAACGGTACAGGACGCCCACGATATGATGGGCGATCTGGGGGTCCGGCACCTGGGCGTGACCGAACAAGGCAAGTTGGTGGGCTTGATTTCCGTGCGCGACCTGCTGGTGTTCTATAAGCGCGTGTCGGAACCGAAGATCATGCAGGACTGATGGAGAAGTAATTGAGTGATTGGTGATTGAGTGATTGTGCAGACGGGCACTCAAATCACCTAATTACTTAGGTGCTTGATCACTGAGTTACTTGGTGAGCTCTTTGATCAGATGCCCCAACTCCGGCAGGATTAATTTTTCCATCGCGAGCCGGACGGCGTTCATCGAGCCGGGGGTGGAGAACAGCACCCGGCCCCGCACGATCCCCGCGGTGGCCCGGCTCATCATGGCGGGCGATCCGATTTCCTGGTAGGTCAAGTAGCGGAACAGTTCCCCGAAACCGTCCAGCCGTTTTTCCAACATCCCGTCGACCGCCTCGAACGTGGAATCGCGCCGCGAGATCCCGGTGCCGCCGTTGATGATGATCGCTTGAATCGCCTCGTTCGCCACGCCGCTTTCGATGCATGCCTTGATCTGCGCCGGCTCGTCCTTGACGACCTGGTACGCGACGACTTCATGCCCTTGATCCTTCAACAGGCGCATAATGAGCTGGCCGCTGTCGTCGGTCTCCGGCGTGCGCGTGTCGCTGCAGGTAATGACCATGCAACCGACTCGGCGAGGAGCACGGGCCTTGTGTTCCTGGTGGGAGGGAGTGCTCACAAGATGAACCTGGCAGGGAAAAGTCAGCGCCAGATGGCGTCGGGATTGAGCTTCTGGACGGGTGCGCCCTTGCCGATGTGTTCGTCGAGGATGGCCGGCACGTCGGTCTCCGTCACTTTGGAGTACCAGATCCCGTCCGGATAGACCACGAGCGTGGGGCCGTGTTCGCAGGGACCCAAGCAGGCGGAGCCGGTGACCAACACCTGGCCGGGCTGATAGCCGCGCTCCATCAGTCCCATGTTGAGGGCCATGAGGATGTTGGCCGATCCCGCCGCTCCACAGGATGGCTTCGGATGCCCAGGCGGACGGGAATTGGTGCAGACCACAATATGATATTTGGGCTTGGGCATGGGTTCTCCTCTTTAATTTTCAGAGCGAATAGCTGGTAGCTGATAGCTAAAAGCTGACGGCCGATAGCTAATTTCTAACGCGGCACGTAGGACTTCCACTGCTCGATGCACTCGTCGGGCAACTTCCAGTGCTTGAGCCCCTTCAAGACCCATTCCAGGTAATGTTCTTTGGGCTTGAATTTCCCAATGGGCGTGGCCGCGTGGGTCGTGACGAGCACTTTCTCGCCTTCTTCCGTGATAACGGTGACCGACAGGTGCCGGAACGCGCCGGGCGGGACGTCGCCCTCGAACTCATCCATGAGTTTCAGGTCTTCGTCCGTGATCTCCACCACGATACCCCAGACTTTTTCGCCGGGAGACGGGACGGCGCTGGCGAGGCCGCAGCGCCATTGGGAAGACCAGCGGCAGAACTGAATCGTATGGTCGGGCAGATAGGCCTTAAAGAGAAACTGGTGCTCCGGCGCCCGTCGCTTGAGTTGAGTCGGATTCAAATTGTCGGCATAGACGAATAATTTCATGCGCGCTCAAACCTGTGTGATTTCCCGAAACGGGCCTGGTACTTGTAGCATACCCGCTTGTTGGATTGTCAAGTCGATCGGCTGCGATGGCTGAGTCCGTTTACGTGGTCCGACGCTCCCTGAGCGAGAGAGCCCGCATTGACTTCCTGCCGGAGGTGAGCCTATGCTTTTTTATGGGCCACTACAGATACGTCGTCACGCGGACGGGCCTGATCCTCCTTGCTTTAGGAGGGGCGATCTGCGCGGCGTCGGCCGCCGAGGCGGCCGAATTCTATAGCTGGATCACTCCCGATGGGACGATGGTCATGACCGACGATGCGTCCCGTATTCCTCCCGAAGGCGAACGGAGCCCAGTCAAAGTGCGCCGGTTCGAAGACAGTCCTCGCGCCAGCCTCTCCTCGACTATGAGCGACACTTCTATTCGTGCGACGTTGCCGCATACTGATGCGAAACCATCGCCGGAAACTCGATCTGAAGAGCGTCCTTCGGTGATGCGGGATACAGTAGAAGCTGAACCGGCCGACCAGGATCTTTCGGTCGTGTCACTCGAGGAGCCGACCCAAAGGACCTTGCCGGACTATCGCTGGGTGTCGTTGACCACCCCCGTGTATCTGACGTCGGGGCCGATCTCGGGATTCTGGTGTCGCCGTCACGTCAAGGACCCGCTCGGCGCCCTGGTTGACCACCTCAGGGCGATGAATCTGTGGACCGGGGCCGGACCGATGACCTTCAATGGCAACGGCCGCTCTCGGTCGGGTGTCATCCCAGGAGAGCCGGTGGCCGGAATCTCGGTTTCCTCATCCGGCAATCCGGTGTACGATCAGGTCCTGCGGGAACGGCAAGCCTTGATCGAACGCAACTATCTGCTGCTGAAGGCGGCTCAACAGGAAATCGCCCGTGTGAGTCCGTCCTGCTGCGGGGCTGCGACTTCGAGGACGCACCATTCCCCCAACACGTTGAAGCGCTGACTTGCCTTGACTGTCGAGTCTTCCCCCGCCCAGCCTTCCGAATCCTCTTCATCCCGGGTCAGAACGATCCACTACATCGTGCTCGGCCTGCTGGTCGCCGGAGGAGCGGCTTATTGGATGCTCAAGCCGGCTTCCTTGAACCCCATGGCCGATCCGCGAGCGGCGGAAGCCATCGCGCTGGTGCAGACGCACCGGGCTCAAGGGGCGCCGACGATCCTGCAGGCTTTGACCGAGCATGTGCGGGCCAAGAAGGCACGGGGCGAAGGCGTGTATTTGGGGGAGTGGCGGGTGCAGCGGCTGGAAGGCGATCTTTATGAAGTTCGAGTCACGATGCGGGAACAGGGGCGGAATCAGTGGTTCGAGAGGGAATTGATTTGGCACGCCGACCTGGCGACGAAACGCGTCAACGCGGCGTCGTTGCCCGCCGATGGATACATGCCTGCCGATGCGACGCCGGGTGCGCCGATGCAGTCCCCGTTCTTACCGGGGGCCGGGCAGTGACACTTTGATCACGTCCCCTTCCACCTGCACATCATAGCGGGCGACCGTGAAATCGGGATTGTCCGGTCGTACGCCGGTCCGCACGTTGAACCGCCAGCCGTGCCAAGGGCATTCCACGATCTCGCCAGAGAGGGTTCCTTCGCCCAGCGGACCCCCCGCGTGCGGACAGGTATTGTCGAGCGCGTAGATTTTCCCATCCACGTTGAACAGCGCCACCAGCAGTCCGCCTTCGGCTTCGACCGAGAGGCAGGAGCCGGGTTCCAAGTCGTTGAGCTTCGCCACCGGAACGAATTGCATCATCGCCGCTGGATCCTCCATTGTACGTACACACTCAAGCCGTGCGGCTGCAGCCAGGTCGGGAGGCCGGCTCCGGCCTTGCTCCATCGGCCTCACGGCTTGATCTCACTCTCGGATTATGGCATACACAAAGGCGGGCGGGCGGCCCAGCCCTGGCTGCGAGGAGGGGGAAGGACGGGGTAAGGAGTTCTCATGGAAATGACCTTGTTGCTCAACGCGACCTACGAACCGCTCCGGGTCATCAATTGGCAGAAAGCCATTACTCTGCTCTGGCAGGGCAAAGTCGAAGTCTTGGAAGTCTATGATCGCGACATTCATGGAGTGTCGATCTCGATCAAGCTGCCGGCCGTGATGCGGTTGCTCAAGCTGGTCCGGCTGAAGGACAGTCATCGAGCCGTCAAGTTTTCGCGCATCAACATCTTCACCCGCGACGGCTATACCTGCCAGTACTGCAACCAGAAGTTCAGAACCGAGGACCTGACCTTCGACCACGTCGTGCCGATCGCCAAGGGCGGCAAAAAGACCTGGGAGAATATCGTCACGGCCTGCTGGCGGTGCAACAACCGAAAGAGCGGCCGGACGCCTGAGGAGGCCGGCATGAGGCTCATCAAGAAGCCGGTCAAACCCAGGTGGAACCCGGTGCTCACCATCACGATCGGCATCCGCAACGCACCGGAAAGCTGGCGCGACTACTTGTACTGGAACATGGAGTTGGACGCCGACCCGGCGGAGACATAGAAAAGTTAATGAGGAATGTGGAATGAGGAGTGTGAAATGTGATGCACGGAGCAACCCATTCCTCGTCTAACACTTCTCAATTCCTAGTTCCACATTCCTCATTTCTTCACAGTCAGTATTGCTTATCGATCGTGATCTCCACATCCCGCCCGCCGACGAGGGTAGGGTTCTTGTCATATTTCCCTTCAAGATCCCCCGGTTGAGGCGGCCCGGCTTGTCCGTCCCGATCCAGGCGCGCGACGACATCCACCATCCCGCGCAACTCTGATCCCTGTATCATCAGGTCCGCGTTGGTGATCTCGAATTCCACCGGAAACTTGGGACTGTCGATTCGCTTGACGGCGATGGGTCGAGGCGCGCCTTGCGGTCGCCGCACGATGACGAACAGCACATCCGTCGGCCTCACCTGGTCCGCCAGCGCCGGCGCGATGGTGACGCGTCCGGCGATCACACCCGCTCCCCCCTGTTGCTCGCAACTGTGGGCCAAGCCCAGCCATGCGGCGATGCCGGCCAGGGCAATGATCCCGGCGGTCATGCCGAATGTACCCAGTGAGTATTTCGCCACGTTCTGACCGCCTCCTGGCGCGGTATAGGCTCGTGGCTAGAGGCCCGGGGCCGGAATCTCTTTCCCCCTTGCCCCGAACCTCCCGCCGCTAGCCCAGCGATATTGTTTCGTCTTTCTGAGTGAGCCGCACGCTCATGAATGACTACTGTGCATTCCAGTCCGGCTCTACGTCGGCACCGTGCTGTCGGCGGGGCCGGTTCCATGAGAGTCCGCGCATTATACAGAGCCTAAGCTGAGGGGAAAAGGGGAGAGTGGAAGGCGCGGTTTACGCTCCGCAACACGCTATTGTATGATACGCGCCGGTCTTGTGATCTGGAGGAGGTGCGATGACGGCAAATCCTGGATTCCCGATTTCATTGGATGTCAAAGGCTGGCCGTGCCTTGTGCTGGGCGGTGACGAGGAAGCGGCGGAAAAAACCCTGCGGTTGCTGGACGCCGGAGCCAAGGTCACCGTGGTGAATCCGACGCTCAACGACACGCTGCGCAAGTTGACGGCCTCGGCTAAGGTGATTCACCGGGTCCGCACGTTCAGGACGACCGACGTGGAAAGCGTCATCCTGGTGTTGAACGTCCTCCGCGGCGACCGTGACTTCGCGCGGTCGTTGCTGGACCTGGCCCGCGAGCGGCGGTTCCTGGTGTGGTCGATCGATGAGCCGACGCTGTCCAACGTCATGATGCCGGCGGTGGTGAGCCGTGGCCGTCTCCGCGTGGCGATCAGCACCAGCGGAGCCTCGCCAGCCCTCGCGAGCCGGCTGCGACAGGATCTGGAGCAAATCTTCGGAGAGGAGTTTGCCGCTTTCCTGGACTGGCTGGCCGATCTACGTGACGAGACCAAAGCGACCGAGGCCGATGCGGAAAGGCGGCGTCTGTTGTTGAGAGAAGCCGTCAACGGCTTCAAGTTCACCGGCAGCATCGAATATCCGAAGGCCTGGCTTGAGCAGCGGCAGAAGGCGTAATACGTAACACGTGATGCGTGATGCGTAATGCGTGATAAGTAGGAGATGGCTCAAGCTGACCGCTAATATCTGACACTACGCAAAGGAGAGTTTCCCGACCATGGTCTTGCTCGAATTCAGCATGTCACCGCTCGGCAAAGGCGAGAGCGTCGGCAAATACGTGTCGCACTCGTTGGATATCATCGACAAGAGCGGCGTGGAGTATCGTCTCAACCCCATGGGCACGGTCCTGGAGGGAGAGTGGGATGAGGTGTTCAGCGTCGTGAAGAAATGTTTCGAACGGATGAAGAAGGACTGCAACCGCATCTCCTGCACGATCAAAGTCGACTACCGCAAGGGCCACAAGGGCCGCCTCACCAGTAAGCGGAGTCGCCAGCGTCGAGAAACATCTAAAACGAAAGCTCAAAACGTCCTGACCGGAAATCAGAATGAGGAGAGGGACGGTAGGGTCTGCGCGGTAAAATTCACAATCCGGCAACTAAGGTGGTCGATGGCTCTCGATTGTGTTAGTGCGTTACCGTGGTTCATGCAGCTCACAGCAACAGTTTTACGCTCAACCTTTGATGAATGAGGAGGAGCCAATGCTGACGGTAACGATAGCTTTCCGCCATGGCTGTTCAGTCGATGATATCAACGACCGATTACGGAGTAATCCACGGTTTGGTTTCGTTAGCCGGAATGCGGCGAGAGCGAGGGCTAAGAAGGCTGCTTATCAATGTAAGCACCGGAGCCTCACCCTGAAGAAGGACGATGGATTTTCCTGGGCTGAGATGTCGGACAAACGCAAGAGACTGTTAGGGACCTTTGTCTATTGGCTGTGTGAGAACGCGAGGGATGTGGTTGGATAGGTTGAGGTGTATCAAGAATAACCCCTGTCAAATCTGCCGAAACTCAGCCCTCTCCGGGCCGACCGCGCCGGTACCTGGTCGTCCCTTTCATTCGCCCACGGGCATGCGACCCATTGCCTGGACCCTTGGCCGGGATCCATTGCAATTTCGAAAGCAACGGGTACCAGCGGAGCGGGGTCCTTCGGGTACCAGCTTGGCGGGTGTGGGCAGGGTGCGAGCACCGCTGGGTTGATTGAGCGGCGAGGGGACCCGCGAACCGCTTTCAGAAAACCGAGAACTTAAAATACTTCTTCGGATTCTTTTTTACATCCGCCACGAACTCTTCCACTTCGGTCAGGAGCTTGTCCGTTCGAGTGTAGAGGTCGTCGCGGGTGACGAGCTTGCCCACCGTCCCTTCGCCGCGCTCGATCTTGTCCAGTAGTTGCTCGCCGCGGGCCGTGAGGTTATCCAGTTTGGCATAGAGCGTGGGATCGGCAAGTTTGGCCAGGGTGCCGTTCTGGTTGTTCAGGCGATTCGCGAGTTCGGTCAGCTCCTGCACCGCCTGGTTGGCTCGCACGTAGAGTTCCTTGTCCGTGACGAGCTTCCCCACCGTGCCTTCCCCGCGCTCCACCTTGTCCAGCAGGGCGAGGCTCTTCTCCGACGCTTTCTCCAGATTTTCGAGCACCCGCTTGGATCGATTGTAAAGATCGGGATCGTTGACCAGCCTGGCGGTCGTACCTTCGCCTTTTGTAATGGCCGCGAGGGCCCGCTGGAGTTCCTGTAGGGCGGTATTGACATTCTCGATCGTGGCGTAGGCGCCGGACGCCAAGCTGGTAATGTCGGTCTCGGCCTTGCCGGACAATATATGGCTCCCGGCTCCAGCGAGGGTCTGGTCGACGTGCCGGGCACGATCTCCAGATACTTGTCGCCGAGCAGGCCCAGGGCTCGGATGTTGACCAAGGCGTCCTCGCGAATGTGCTGCGCCACTTCGCGCTTGACCGTGAAGGTGATTTCCACCTGTGGCGCATTCCGGGCGATCTCGATCTTGTGGACATTGCCGATGTTCACGCCGTTCATCAAAACGGGGCTCCCCACTTTGAGCCCCTGCGTGTGGCTGACCATCGCGCGGAACCGTATCTTGCGGCTGAGTACGCCCAGGCCTTCTTCCAGGTTCAGAATCATGACCATCACGATGGCCACGGAGATTATGACCAGAATACCGATCTTGACTTGCGCCCAGGTCAGATCAGATCGTCTTGTCATAGCGCATACTCCAAATCCTAATCCGAGTTGCGCCCGGCGTACACGTCCCACTCTTCGGCCGGCAGTGTGGATGGATCCAGGAACCCGCGAATTTCCCTATCCCGGCGGCCGGCCAGTTCTTGCGGCGTGCCCTGAAATCTGATGCGTCCCTTGTGGAGCAGCACGATGCGATCGGCGACGCGGAACGCCAAATCGAGATCGTGGGTGACTACGACTTGGGTCACGCTCTTGGCCTTGAGCTGTAGAATCAGGTGTCCGATGGCGTAGGAATTGATCGGGTCCAGGCCGGCGGTCGGCTCATCGTAAAGAATCACCCGGGCGCCGCTCGCCAGCGCCCGGGCGATCCCGACCCGCTTGCGCATGCCGCCGCTGAGATCAACCGGCATTCTGTCGATTGCGTCTTCCAACCCGACAAACTGCAGGCTCCGCCGGACCCGCTGCTCGATGTCGTCATCGGACAACGTGCCCTGCTCCCACAGGCGATAGCCGACGTTTTCCCGAACGGTGAGCGAGTCGAACAGGGCGGCGCTTTGGAACACCATTTGCCATCTTCTGGCGAATCCGCGGCAGGACCTGCTCCGATAAGTGAGTGATCTCCTCGCCGTCGATTCGGATGGAGCCCCGATCGGGCTTGTACAGGCCGAGGATCAGTCTGAGAATGGTCGTCTTTCCCGAGCCGCTTCCGCCCAGGATGACCTTCGTTTCGCCCGGCTCGACCTGAAAAGCGATGTGCTCCAGGACCTTTCGGTCGCCCAGCGTCAAATCAACTGCATCGAGCCTGATCATCCCACCTCTACAGCGCCATAAACAATTTGGTCAGAAAGAAATCGCTCGCCAGGATCAAGATGGAGGAAGAGACCATCGACTGAGTGGTCGAGACACCTACGCCTACCGTACCGCCTTTGGTCGAGAAGCCGGCATAGCATCCGACCATGGCGATCAGAAATCCAAACACGGCCGGTTTGACCAGGCCGAGGATGAGGTCCTGTTGCCGGAGCGCCTCGAAGGCCCAGGTCCAATAGAAGTAGGAATCGATGCCCAGATACAGTTTGGCGACCAACCACCCGCCGAAGATCGCGATACCGTCCGTAATGATGGTGAGCAGCGGAATCATGCAGAGACACGCGATCAGCCGGGTAGTAACCAATTTGTGGATCGGATCGGTGCCCTCTGCGCGCAGGGCATCGATCTGCTCGGTGACGGTCATGGAGGCGAGTTCCGAGGCGATGCCGGTGCCGACCCGCCCGGCGATCATGAGGGCGGCCAGCACCGGACCGAGCTCGCGCACGACCGAGGTGCTGATCAGGCGCGAAACGTAGATGCTGGCGCCGTACGGTTCCAGTTGAACCGCCCCCTGGAGCGCCAGCACCATGCCGGTGAACATGCCGGTCAGGACGACGATGAACAGCGACCCCACCCCGATACGATCCATCTGGAGGATGGTTTCTCGGACATAATAGGGCGGGCGAAACAGATTGACAATGGTTCTGGCGCACAGCAGCGTGAATTCCTGGACGACCAGCACATACCCTAGCATCGCTTCCTTCAGTCTCACTACCACCAGATGCCGGCTCGCCGCGGGCCAAGCTCACAGGCAAGGCTCCGGAGATTATAGGGTACGGCTGCGGAAGGGACAACGCATGAATCGGTTTGATGCATACGTCATGCGGGGCACGGCGTCTCAGAATTGGTAAGTACGGGGGACGCGCGGGCCGATCGCGCACAACACTTCGTAGGAGATAGTGTCGAGCCACGCCGCGATGTCGTCGGCGGTGATGCGCTGCGCACCCTGCCGTCCGATCAGCACGGCCTGCTGGCCCGGGCTCACATCCGCAAGATCGGTCACATCGACGAGCGTCATATCCATGCAGATGCGGCCGACTACGGGTGCGCGGCGGCCGCCGATAAGCACGGAGGCGCGATTCGAAAGCAGGCGGTTGTAGCCGTCCGCGTAGCCGATCGGCAGGATCGCCACCCGCGAGGGCCGCTGTGCGATGAAGGTCCGGTTGTAGCTGACGCTGCCTCCCTTGGGGATCGATCGGATCTGGGCGATGGTCGTGGTCAGCGAGAGGACGGGTTTGAGATCGGGGGCCGGATCGCCGGCCGGCAGCGTGTGGTACCCATAGAGCATGATGCCGGGTCGGATCGCCGTGAAGTGTGAGGACGGGTAACGAAGAATCGCCGCGCTGTTGGCCGCGTGGATCAGTGGAACCGCGAAGCCGCTCTGTTTGATGTGATCGAGGAGCAGGCGGAATCGCGCGAGTTGCCCTTCCGTATAGTCCCGCTCCTCGCTGTCCGCGTCCGCCAGATGGGTCATCAAGCCTTCGGCGCGCAAAGGACCTTTGAACGCTGGCCTCTGCAACAACGGCAGCACTTCCTCCGGCGCGAATCCCAACCGGCCCATGCCGGTGTCGACCTTGAGGTGCACCGGATAGGGCTCGCGGCGGGGCCCGAGTTGCTTGGCGAACGCATCGGTCAGACGGGCGTCGTAAAGCACGGGCGTCAGCCTATGGGCGATCAGGTCTGACAGTTGATGCGGAAACACGGCGCCCATGACCAGAATCGCGGTCTGGATGCCGGCTTGACGAAGCGCCAGCCCCTCGTCCAGAGAGGCGACGCCCAATCGAGCGACGCCCAGGCGCAGCAGCGCGCGGGCCACTTCGACCAGTCCGTGTCCATAGGCGTTGGCCTTGACGACGGCGATGATCTCGCACGATTTCTGGATGCGTGAACGGACTACGGCCAGGTTATGGGCCAGCGCGTGCAGATCGATGGCGGCGAAAGTCGGGTAGAGATGGGGTACAAGCGACACGCGGCGCGTCAGACTTCCAAAATCTCTTCTTCTTTTTTCTTCAGGACCTGATCGACCTTCTGGATGTACTGGTCGGTGAGCTTCTGGATCTCTTGCTCGGCCCTGCGTAGTTCGTCCTCAGTTAACTTGGACTCTTTCTGCAACTGCTTCAATTCATGGTTGCCGTCATGACGGGCGTTCCGGATATGGATCTTGGTCTCCTCCCCGTGCTTCTTGCACACCTTGATCAGTTCCCTGCGGCGTTCTTCGCTGAGCGGGGGGAGCGGAATGCGGATGATCTTGCCGTCGTTCGAAGGTGTGAGCCCGAGGTCGGACGCGAGCAGGGCCTTCTCGATCTCCTTGATGAGTTGGGGCTCCCAGGGTTGGACGGTAATCAGCCGCGTTTCGGGCGTGGCTAGGTTCGCCACCTGCCTGAGCGGAGTCGGCGTCCCGTAGTAGTTCACCTTGATGCCGTCCAACAACGAGACGGAGGCGCGGCCGCTTCGTATGCCGGCCAGTTCCCGTTTCAAATACTCGAGCGCCGCTTCCATGCGTTCTGCCGTTTTCTTGCGGACCGGATCAGCGAGTGCCATCGTCATGGGAGCACCTGCGGTTGTCAACGGCCGCCGGCGGTGACCAGCGTGCCGATCTTCTCGCCCTGCACCACTCGTGTGAGGTTTCCCTTTTCCTTCAGGTTGAAGACGATCAGCGGCAGGTTGTTGTCCATGCAAAGGCTGATCGCCGTCGAATCCATCACCTTGAGATTTTTATTGAGCACGGAGAGGAAAGGCAATTCGGTGAACTTCTTGGCGGAGGGATTGGTCACGGGGTCGGCTTCGTAAATCCCGTCGACCTTGGTCCCCTTCATGATCACCTGCGCGCCGATCTCCATCGCCCGAAGAGCCGCGGCCGTATCCGTGGAGAAGTAGGGGTTGCCGGTTCCGGCGGCGAAGATCACGACCCGCTTCTTTTCCAGATGACGGATCGCCCTTCGGCGGATGTAGCCCTCCGCGAGTTGACGCATTTCGATGGCGGATTGGACGCGCGTCATGACGCCTTTGCGTTCCAGGGCGTTCTGCAACGCGAGCGCGTTGAGCACCGTGGCCAGCATGCCCATATAATCTGCGGAGGCGCGCTCCATGCCGGTGGCGCTGGCGGCAATGCCGCGGAAAATGTTGCCGCCGCCGATCACGATGGCGACTTCAACGTCCAATGAGACGACATCGGCGATCTCGTCGGCGAGGCCTTCGAGGACGGAAGGCTGAATCCCGTACCCCTGCTCACCGGCCAGGATTTCCCCGCTCACCTTGAGGAGAATCCGCCGGTATTTGGCAGAGCTCATGCTTGGCCTAATTGATAGCGCGTGAATCGACGGATGTTCATATTCTCGCCGATCTTGGCGATCTTTTGCGCCAGCAGGTCCTTGATGGTGACGGTAGGATCCTTGATGAATTCCTGCTCGAGCAGGCAGCGCTGCTGGTAGAACTTCTCCAACTTGCCTTCCACGATCTTGGCCCAGGCGGCCTGCGGCTTGCCCATTTCCTTCGCCTGCGCCTCATAAATGCTTTTTTCCTTCTCGATGACGTCGGCCGGTACGTCTTCCCGCCTGACATACCAGGGGTCCGACGCGGCGATTTGGAGGGCGAGGTCGTTCACGAAGGCTTTGAACTCTTCGTTGCGCGCGACAAAGTCCGTCTCGCAGTTGACTTCGATCAACACGCCGATCTTGCCGCCTCCGTGAATGTAGGCGTGGATCAGCCCCTGGTTGGTCTCCCGCCCCGCTTTCTTCTGCGCGGCGGCCAACCCTTTCTGCCGCAGGTAGTCGATCGCCTTTTCGACGTCGTTCCCGGTTTCGGCGTTCGCCTTTTCGACGTCGTTCCCGGTTTCGGAGAGAGCCTTCTGACAATCCAGAATACCGGCCCCGGTTTTTTCACGAAGTTCTTTGACCAAAGTGCTCACGCCAGCCATGCCGCCACGTCTCCTACCATGTTTCTGATCCGATGATGCTACGACTGATACGACCTGTTCCGGCCATCACGACGCGGTCTGAACGCTTTCCAGGGCCGCCGGCATCGGCCTGCCTTCCGCGCGTTTCTCGACGACGGCGGGTTCGGCGAACTCGCTCTCTTCGCGTTGCGCGCGGAGGTGGGCGCCTTCGATGCAGGCGTCGGCGATGCGCGAGGTGATCAGCTTGATCGATCGGATCGCATCGTCGTTGCCGGGAATGGGGTAGTCGATATCGTCGGGATCGCAGTTCGTGTCGACGATCGCGACCACCGGGATACTGAGCCGGTTCGCCTCCTGGACGGCGATGCGCTCGACGCGGGTGTCGAGCACAAACACGCAGCCCGGTAACTCCTTCATGTTCTTGATGCCGGAAAGGTACTTCTCGAGCTTGACCTTCTCCTTCTGCATCTGATTCAATTCTTTCTTCGTCAGGGCCTGATGAGCGGTGTCCGCCAGCGTCGCCTCCATTTTCTTGAGCTTGTCGATGCTGCGGCGGATGGTCTGAAAATTGGTGAGCATGCCGCCCAGCCAACGCTGGTTGACATAGAACATGCCGGCGCGCTTGGCTTCCTCTTCGAGAATCTCCGCCGCCTGGCGTTTGGTGCCGACGAAGAGGACCGACTCGCCGGCCGCCACGGTGTCGCTGACGAAGGCATAGGCTTGTTGCAGCCGTTCCAACGTCTGCTGCAAGTCGATGATATAAATCCCGTTTCGTTCTCCGAAGAGAAACCTCTTCATTTTCGGGTTCCAGCGGTTGGTCTGGTGTCCGAAATGCACGCCGGCTTCCAAGAGCTCTTTGATGGTTACCACTCCCATGCCTTCACCTCCCTCCAAAGGCTTGCGGAGCGCCCCTTCACCCGTCGGGTACCCATGTGCATCGTGGAATGCGTATGGGAGCCTGAAGGAGAATCGGAGGCGAGAAGGTCCGCCCTTCTTATTCCCAAGCCGCGCGGCATGCTCATCATGCCGGTGTGAATTTGAATAACGAGTGATGTCTCTTCGGCGAGAGACTTGCAAAGCCTTGGCACGCTAGCACAATCACTCCGGCTTTGCAAGCGTGTCGGCGGGGGAATCGCTCAAGATCGATAGCTGGCGTTGATCTTGACGTAGTCGTACGACAAATCGGTCGTCCAGAGACGCGCGCTCCCGCGTCCCAGGCCGAGATCGACCGAGATGGTGAACTCTTTGCGGCGGAAAATTCTCTCAATGCGCCGTTCGACCTGCGCCCCGGAGCCGACCCCTGCTTTGACCATCGTGACCCCGTCGAACGCCAGGGTGATCTGTTCCGGATCGAGCGGAACTCCCGAACGGCCGATGGCCGCCATGATGCGTCCCCAGTTAGCGTCCTCGCCGAATAGGGCGGTCTTGACCAGGCAGGACGTGGCGATCGTCTGTGCGACCCGGCGCGCGTCTTCATCGGCTCGGGCTCCCGAAACGATGATTTGCACCACCTTCGTCACTCCTTCCCCGTCGCGGCAGACCTGCAGCGCCAGGGAGAGGCAGGCGGCGTCGAGCAGGCGCTGAAAAAGTCTCGCGTCCGACGTATCAGCCTCGATGATCGTGTTCCCGGCCAGGCCGTTCGCCAGACAGAGGACCGTGTCATTAGTGCTGGTATCGCCGTCCACCGAAATGCAGTTAAACGATTGATCCACAGCGGCGCGAAGGGCCAGTTGAAGACTCGGTTGCGTGATCCGAGCGTCGGTCGTCAGATAGGCCAGCATGGTCGCCATGTCGGGATGGATCATGCCGGAGCCCTTGGCCATGCCGCCGACGGTGACCGTTCTCCCGCCGATCGTCCCTTTCACGGCGACTTGCTTGACCTTGAGATCGGTCGTCATAATGGCCTGAGCGGCTTCGGTGCTGCCGCCTCGGCGCAGGCGTCTCATCAACAGGGGAATGCCGGCTCGGATGCGCTCGATCGGCAGCGGTTGCCCGATCACACCCGTCGAGCCCACGAAGACCTTCTCGCGCGCGACGCCCAGCCGAGCGGCTACCAGCGCCGCCATCTCTTCCGCCGCGGCGAGACCTTCGTGACCGGTGCAGGCGTTGGCATTCCCGCTGTTCACGATGATGGCGCGGCCGACTCCTTGCCGGAGATGCAGCCGGTCGATCACCACCGGCGCCGCGGCGATCTGGTTGGTCGTGAAGAGCCCTGCGATCGGTCCCTCCTGATCGGAAACGATGAGGGCGAGATCTTTGGCTTTTTTGTTCTTGATCCCGCAGTGGATCCCGGCGGCCCGAAATCCCTGCGGAGCGGTGACGCCGCCTCGAACGACTGTCACGTGATTGGAATTCATGGGGCATGCATGTGGGGATCGGAACGGAGCAGATCGGTGGTCATGGAAAGACTCCCGGGGCGGTGAGGCCCAGGTCCTCCGGCCACCCCATCATCAGGTTGAACGCCTGGATCGCTTGACCCGCCGCGCCCTTCACGAGGTTGTCCAATGCGGCGACCGTGACGATCCAGCCGGCCCGCGTGTCGACGAAGACGCCGATATCGCAGAAATTGGAACCGCGGACGTATCGAGGGTTGGGCATGGAGTCCTCGCACAGGCGGATGAACCGCGCGCCCTTGAAAAAATCCCGATAGAGCGCCCGCAGTTCGGCGATCTCGACCCTGCGGGAGAGCCGGCAATAAGCCGTGCTCAGGATTCCGCGATTCATGGGGACAAGATGCGGAGTGAACATCACACGAAGCGATGGCGCGGTCCAGGCTTGTCCGTCTGTTCCTCGACCTCGGCCGGTCATGAGGGTCAGGAGTTCCTGCTCGATTTCGGGAATGTGCCGGTGCTGGCCGATCTTATAGGGTTCCAACGATTCGTGCGCTTCCGGAAAATGATAGGGCAGGGCCGAGCTGCGGCCGGCTCCCGAGATCCCCGACTTGGCGTCGATCACGATGCTGTCCGGTTGAACCAGCCTGTTGGCCACGAGCGGCGCCAACTGGAGGATCGCGGCGGTCGGATAGCAGCCGGGGGAAGCAACTAGACGCGCCCGTTGGAGTTCCGCTCGGTGCAGCTCCGGCAGCCCGTACACCGCTTCGGCCAGCAACTCCTTGTGGGGATGAGACGTCTGGTACCAGGCTTCGTAGATGGCGGGATCCTTGAGCCGGTAATCGGCGCTCAAATCCACAACCTTCTTGCCGGCGGCCAGGCACGTTGCCACCGGCATCAGTGACTTCGTGTGCGGGAGCGCGAACAGGATCACATCGGCACGATCGGCTACGGCGTCCGGTTCCAGGGTTTCCAAGCATAGCGGAACAATGGAGGCCAAGCTCGGGAACACGGCCGAGATCGGGGAGCCGGCCGATTTCTCCGACGTCACCACCGTCAGTTCCAACTGCGGGTGTCCGGAAACGAGGCGCACAAGCTCGACGCCCGTGTATCCGCTTGCACCGACCACCGCCGCTCTGATCTTTCCTCGCGAAGGCTGCATCGGAACCTCCCGCACGAAACGCTTGCAATAAAAAGGGGGAGAATAAAAAAGGGAAGGCCCGGAAGCGCCTTCCCTCGTGTGTCTCTCCGCTCCTGGCCGTTATCGCTTTGAGTATTGGAAACGCTTCCGCGCCCCTTTCTGGCCGTACTTTTTCCGCTCTTTAACGCGCGAGTCGCGTGTCAGCAATCCTTCTTTCTTGAGCGGTTCGCGAAGCGCCGGATTCATCGTCACCAGTGCCTTAGCAATCGCATGCCGCAGGGCTCCAGCTTGACCGGTCGGTCCGCCCCCGTGGACTGTCGCCTGAACCGAATACTTCCCCGTCAATCCGGTCAGCTCCAGAGGGTGCTGGATCACATGCTGCAAAGTCAGCCGAGGAAACGCTTTCTCCAACGGCTTCTCGTTGATCGTGATCTCGCCGGGTGCCGCGGCCACCCATGCTCGTGCAATGGCACATTTCCGCTTGCCGGTGGCATATTCCGTCATCACTGCCATGCTCTTCCCGCCTCCTTATGCCTCTCGTCGGTTTTCGTGTCTGAGCCCATTACAGGTTGATCGGTTCCGGACGTTGGGCCTGATGAGGGTGCGCTGTCCCTGCATAGACCTTGAGTTTTCTTCCCATCTGTTTGCCCAGCGGCGTTTTCGGCAACATGCCTTTAATGGCCCTCTCCACCAACAGGGTGGGATTCCTGGCGTGCACGTGTTCCGCGGTGAGGAGTTTCAGACCGCCGGGGTAGCCGGTATGATGGATATATGCCTTCGTCTTGAACTTGTCCCCGGTCAAACGGATTTTATCCGCGTTCACGACCACCACATGGTCTCCCGTGTCCACGTGTGGAGTGAACGTGGGTTTGTGCTTCCCTCTCAGGAGGATCGCCACCCGAGAAGCCAACCGCCCAAGCGTCTTCCCCTCGGCGTCCACCAGATACCACTTTCGTTTGACGTCGGTTGGTTTCTCCAAGTACGTCGTCATGACCAGATTCTCTCCTTCGTCGGCTAGCGATCCAGCCCCTACGCTTCCTGCGCGCCGAAATTTCTCGTTTCCAATTTGGCCAACCACGCATCCAGGTTGCCGCCGCTTCGGCGCCTGAGCACGTCCTCGGTGACGTAAATCGGGGAATGGGTTCTCAGGGCCAGCGCGATGGCGTCGCTGGGCCGCGCATCCAGTGTCCGCTCCACCCCTTTGGAAGCCAAGTGGATCGTCGCAAAGTATGTGCGGTCCTTCACGTCGGTGACCACCACACGTTGCACTCGCACGTTCAACTGGTCGATGAAGCTTTTCATGAGGTCGTGGCTCATCGGCCTGGCCGTCTCCACCCCTTCAAGCGCCTGCCTGATCGCATTGCCTTCGGCCGCGCCGACCCAGATCGGCAGCACGTCGGTGTGTCGATCGTTCCGGAGTAACACGATATACGTCTCGGTGTTGCGGTCCTCCTCGATCCTGAGCACTTTCAGTTCGATGAGATCACCCGTGTCTTTCTGTTCCATGGCGTTATGAAGGGAATTCAGAGCTTCGGTGGTGTGTGTGATAGGTTGACAATACGCGAGAGTCGGCCGTCGATCAGGATTCGTATTTGCCGAAGTCCTCCGGTTTGAGATTTTCCAGCCACTGCTCCAAATCTTCCGACGTCTGCTTGCGGATCACAGCCTCGCTGGCGAAAATCGGCGCGTTTGCGCGCAACGCCAGGGCGATGGCGTCGCTCGGCCTGGAATCGATGGCGTATTCGGAGTCTTCATACATCAGGTGAATCTTCGCGTAATAGGTGTTTTCATTCAGATCAGTGATGACGACGCTGATGATTTTGGCGTCCACCAAGTCCAGAAACGCCTTCATCAGGTCGTGCGTCATGGGTCTCGGCGCGACAATGTTCTCCAGGGCGAGACCGATGGCGCTGGCCTCCGACTTCCCGACCCAAATCGGTAACACATCCGAATTGTCTTCGTCCCTGAGGATCACGATATACGCGTTGTTATAGGGGTCGAACATCAACCCCCGAACTCTGACCTGCGTAATCACGTCAAACGGTCTCCTCTGGCGTGAAGAATTTTAAGAAACGATCGACCGACAGAGGGAGTAGGTCAATCTAGCACTTCTCAAAACGCCGTGTCAACGAAACCCTCGACCTCGGCGGCCCGACGCACCGGGAACTGGACATGTCACATGCCTGCCCGTATCGCTCAACCGAGGGGATGAGAGGTCAGACAAAGGCGGGAACAGACCGGATCGTTTCGCGGGAGCGTCTTGTCCTCCTGCCAAAGCCCTTTCTGTTTATTGCGGAGGACGGTAATTTTGATCCAGCTTGGAGGTGTCGACCGGCTCGCCGAGTTTCAAAAACGCTCGCATCTGCTTTTTGACCAACTCCCGGCCGCTTTCGTCACCCAGGTTCACCTGATACTCATTGATCACCATCACCCTCATGCTTTCCCATTTTTTCCAACAGCCCTTGCAGACCTTTGCTTTGATCTCCGCCTCCAGCTTTCCCATGAAAAGCGGATCAGTGATGGCCTCTCCCTGTTGCCCACATGTCACGCATTGAACAGCCGTCATGGAGAATGTCCTCCTCGCCGAGAAAGTCCGATCAATATCACCCTCATGGCCCTCAAAATTAGTTCCATTTTAACATCGCTGTCCGCCGAAAAAAAAGGACCTTCAGCGCATTGACGACCGCAGGGGTTCATGTTAGAAGAGCATCGCTCACTTGTCCGGACGCCGTTGCCCGGATGGCGGAACTGGCAGACGCGCCAGACTCAAAATCTGGTTCTCGCAAGAGAGTGGGAGTTCGATCCTCCCTCCGGGCACCAACCGTGTAACCCCGCTTACGCACGTGAGAATCCATATGCAATTCGAGCGAGGCACTAGCCCCACAACGGCGACGGAGCAGCAACTGTCGGCGAAGGGCGGGCAGGGGCGAAAACCGAAAAATTTTCACAAGATGTTCCTCCCGGGATCAGGCAAACGCCTCTTGACATGCCATAGCCGTTGTCCTATAGTTCCGGCAACTTGGGTTTGACGGAAGCGTAACTTATCAACACATGGATCAGATGCTGTTTTGTCGTTCATTCTTCACCTTCATCCTTAACTCACTCACAAGGAGGCAGCACATGCGTAAGGTGGTTGCACTAGGAGCTGCGGTTCTCATTGTCGGCTCCGTGAGCGTTGCAATGGCCCAGGAACGCCTGCCGCAACACTCGGGCTTCGGCACAGGGGTCGGTGAGAATGCCGGTGTCGGGTCGCGCTCTCAGATTTGGGATCGGGCCGCGTTCCTTGAGTATCTTTCCCAGCCGGAGACGATTTATGGCCGCGTGTTGGCGATCGATATCCCGGCTGGGAAGATGCTTTTAGAGTCAGGGGGAAGCTCGCACGACGAGGGGCGAGCTGGGCTGGGCACCCTTGCGGTGATGACGGTCTATTTTGACGACAAGACGAACATGGATCAGATCAAGGTCTTGAATGCGGGTGACGATCTGTCCTTGCAGGTAGTCGAGGCCACGTCGCCGAATCAACCCTTCGGGACCGGTCGAAAGTTTGTCCGGCAGGTAACTCTAATTCGTGGCAATGAGAAGCTGGCCGGCTTCGGCGGCCTGGGGCAGCGGCCGGATCCCAAGACGGAGCGTGGCATCGTAACCGAGAACCTTGGCGTGACGGGGGGTGTGATGGGTCAGGTGCTTCCGGGCGAAATCAATACCGGGATCGTCAGCCCGATCGGTGAAGTCACGGGTGCCGCGCCCTGCTGGCAGTGTGAGCCGCAGCCGGGCTGGGGCTACGGCTCGAGCAACAAGTCGGACTACGGCACCGATCCGACGAAGCCCAATCTCGTCAAGGGCATCAACTAAGCATCAACAGGTTTGGGACGATCGAGAGAGGGGACGGCCGAAAAGCCGTCCCCTTTTTTATTCCCGCCGATCCGGTCGGCGCCCGCTTTTCATGCTGCCTGGGTGAGCCGAGGACTCATGGGGACCGCTTGAAAGTGGATGGTTCGCCTGATAGCATCGGATGCGAACTCGACAGAAGAGGCGAAAAAGCGGAGCCGATGAACCAGCAACAGGGAATATCGCACGTTCAGCCGGATGCGGAGTTGGATCTCCGTGGAGTCATTTGTCCTTACAACTTTGTGAAGACCAAACTCAAGCTTGAGGCGATGGAGCCAGGACAGGTGTTGGCGGTGATTCTGGACGACGGCGAGCCGATCCGTAACGTCCCGCGCAGCGTGAAGGACGACGGCCATACTGTCTTGGGCCAGGAACCATTGGAGCAATCCTTTCGCGTCATCATTCGAAAACGAATGAACGAGTAGGTCGATTCAACCGCCGTTCCCCATCAGACTCATCTCCGCGGATTCTTTCCTTCAACGACGACAGTCGCTTCGCCCTGCAGGAGCCTCCAGCCTGTTCGACGAAGCAAGTCGGAGACTCGGCCGCGTAGAAACCGTTCAGTGGGCTTCGTCATATCCAGGGCGATGAAGATCCGCCGCTCACCGAGGATCGACCGGATCGTCTTCAGGATCGATCGAAGGGACCTCACGGGCGCGTACAGCACCAGGGCGCGATCGTCGCTGCGTCGGGCCTCGAAAAATCGCCGACGCGGAAGGTTCCTGATGGGGATCTGACCGTGAAACGAGAACGAATCACCGGAAAACCCGGAAACCGACAGAGCTGCGGTTGCGGCGGAAGGGCCGGGGATGGGCACGACCGGGATGCCGGCCTCGACCGCTCTGGCGATCAGGAGACAGCCAGGATCGAAGATCACGGGTGTACCGGCGTCGGCCACCAACGCAATGCTCTGACCTTTGTGCAGCCGCTCAATGAGCACGGGAATTTTGTCCTCACAGTTTCCGCGGTGATAGCTCGTCAGCGTCGTTTCGATCGCATAGCGATCGAGTAACGCCCGGATAACGAGCGTGTCCTCAGCCGCGACCAAAGAAACGTTCTTCAACACTTTCAGCGCGCGGAGCGTGATGTCCTCGTGGTTGCCGATCGGCATGCCGACTACGTACAAGGACCCGACGGGCGCCGCGACCTGTTTCCGCGTGCCATTGGAGACCCTTTCTTGACTCTCATCTTTTGGCGTCGATATAATTCGCAATTCTAAAGCCGCCCGTTTTTTCTGCAAAGTTGAGGGGATAGACCAAGCATGGCGGTCGTCTTCTTCATGGCGACGATGGTGCTCTATTTCACGGGCACCGTCTTTTTTCTTGCCTACCTGTTGCGGCGGTCAGAGGCCCTCTCAAAGGTTTCGCTGGGAGTTACCGCCGGCGGGTTTGGGACCCATACCCTGGCGCTCGCGATGCGGATGATCGGAGCGGGCCAGGCGCCGCTGCCGAGTTTTCATGAGGCGCTGTCTTTTTTCGCCTGGACCCTTGTCCTGGTCTTCTTGGCCGTTGAATTCCGGCATCACATCCACGTTCTCGGGTCTTTTATTCTGCCCCTGGCGTTATTGTCTCTGGTGTCGGCCGCCGTCCTTCCGGAACAGGTTCCGACGCTGAAGCCTGTCCTCAAGACCTTGTGGGTCCATGTGGCGCTCAGCATGCTGGGCGCGGTCGGATTCGCGGTCGCGTTCGTCGCCGGCGTAATGTACCTGATTCAGGACGGATTGTTGAAGTCAAAGCGGTTCAATGTCTTGTACGCCAAATTGCCCGCACTGGACTTTTTGGATCATCTCAATCAGCAGTCGATCGTGTTCGGCTTTCCGCTCCTGACGCTGGGCATCATCACGGGTGCGATTTCAGCCGGATTGACCAAGGGTTCCTACCTGAGCTGGAATCCCGAACAGACCTGGGCGCTGGTGACCTGGTTCTTTTACTTTGTCGTGCTCTTGGGCCGCTTGACGGTGGGCTGGCGAGCCAAGCGCGCGGCCTATCTGACCATTATCGGGTTTGCCGGTGTCATCCTGACGTTGGTGGGAGTCGTCCTCAAGGGTCACGGACCGGTTTCCTGACATGAACATCATCGTCGTAGGGCTCAGTCACAAAACAGCCCCGATTGAAATCCGCGAGCGACTGGCGGTTCCGGAAAGTCGGATGGGCGAAGCGCTCAGCCGCCTGTGTTCGTACCCGGGGATCAAAGAAGGCATCCTTCTCTCCACCTGCAACCGCGTCGAGGTCTACGCGGTGGTTGAGGAGATCGAGTCCGGTTACAGCCGGGTGCAGGAATTTCTCGCCGACACCCATCTGTCCCTCTCCTCGGAACAGTTGACCCCTCATCTCTATTGGCACGCGGGAGACAAGGCCATCGCGCACCTGTTCCGCGTCGCCGCCAGCCTGGATTCGATGATCGTCGGGGAGTCCCAGATTCTGGGGCAATTGAAAGACGCCTTCGAGATCGCCCTCACGCACAAGACGACGGGGTTGATCCTGAACAAGGTCGTGAAAAAAGCCATCTCCGTCGCCAAGCGCGTGCGGACCGAAACCAAGATTGCGGAGATGGCCGTCTCCGTGAGTTACGCAGCCGTGGAATTGGCCAAGAAGATTTTCTCGAATCTCAGCGAAAAAACCGTTCTGCTGGTGGGGGCAGGAGAAATGGCGAAGCTGGCGGCGCGCCATCTGATGGCCCACGGTGTTCACCAGGTCCGGATCACCACGCGCAGTCCTCACGCCGCGATGGACCTGGCCGGTCGGTTCAACGCGACTCCCATTCCCTTTGAGGAGTTCCGGGACGACATGGCCACGGCGGACATCGTGCTCGTCTCGACGGGGGCGTCGCATTATTTGATCGGCGCCGAAGACGTGCAACGGGCCGTCCGCCAGCGGATGAACCGGCCCATGTTTCTGATCGACATTTCCGTCCCGCGGAACATCGATCCGGCGGTCCGACACATCGATAACGCCTTTCTGTTCGATATCGACGACCTCAAAATGAGGGTCGAACAGAACCGGGAGGAACGACTGCAGGAAGCGGAAAAAGCCGAGCGGATGGTGGCGGAGGAAGTTGTCGTCCTGCGGCAATGGCTCAAGTCCTTGGAAGTCACCCCGACGATCGTCGCCCTCCGCACCCGAACCGAGGAGATCAAGCGCGCAGAACTGGAGAAGACTTTGGGCCGGTTGGGACATCTTTCGAACCAGGAGCGGGAGGTGGTGGAAAGTTTGGCGTCGGCCATCGTGAACAAACTCATTCACGGGGCCATGGTGACCCTCAAAGCCGAAGCCAATTCGCCTGGCGGGGCCGCGTTCGTCGAGGCGGCCCGGCGGTTCTTCAACCTGGACGAGGCACCGACGGGCCAATCGGACGACTCGAACCGCAACGGCAGGTGTGACCGCCTCGCCCCGCTCGCGACTCCGGCTCCGATGCCGGAGCCTTGCGTGACCGAAGAAGCGACAGAGGCTTCGAGGGAGCAGGCGGGAGAAACGAGATAGCGCCAGCCTCTTGTCCGATGCGCCGGATGAGGTCCTTGGAGTCGGGACCGCATGCCGACAGGCCCCAAACTCTTTACCTGCCCGGAGCGCCTGCACACGTATCTGGAGCATGACCCATTGCCCGACTGTCCGCGGTGCGTTGAGTATCGGGAGCGGGAAGGGCGCCGGGGGACACCGTTGTCTATAACTTCTGACCATCCTTGGCTTGGTCAGCTTCTTATTGGTGTCGTCGTATTACCGGGGATTTCTGGGGGTCGGCGTCGCCGACGGCCCGCTCTAAGGCGAAGCCGCAAGAATTCGAGGAAAAACTGCCAGGCAGGGATCGGGGGAGAGGGGCCGGTGCGTTTCGGACTCCCTACGCCGAGCCCGGACGATAGCGCCGGCAGGCGGTTGAATGACTGTGCCGGATGCCGAAACCGGCATCCGGCGTGAGGGGAACGGGAGAACGGCGGTGGCGAACGGCAGGCGCGGCTCGCTGGTGCTTGGAACCCGAGGAAGCAAGCTGGCCATTCGACAGAGCGAATGGGTCCAGGCGCAATTGAAGGAGATCGCGCCGGATGTATCGGTGTCGCTCAAGCGGATTCAGACCTCCGGAGACAAGATACTCGATGTGGCGCTCGCCGCGATCGGCGGCAAGGGACTCTTCGTCAAAGAGATCGAAGAGGCGCTCCTGCGCGGCGAGATCGATCTGGCGGTTCACAGCATGAAGGACGTGCCGACGCTGCTGCCGCAGGGCCTTGCCATCGTGTGCGTGCCCATGCGGGAGGATCCCCGTGACGTCCTGATCAGTCGGAACGGCCTCGCGCTGTCACAGTTGCCGGCCGGGGCCCGGGTCGGGACCAGCAGCCTGCGTCGACAAGCCCAATTGCTCCATTACCGACCGGACCTCAAAATCGAGATGTTGCGAGGCAATCTGGATACCCGATTGAGAAAGCTGCGGGAGGGCCGGTTCGATGCCATCGTGCTCGCGTCAGCCGGACTCAGACGGCTTCAATGGACGGAGAGCGCAACCGAGTACCTGCCGATGGAGGTCTGCCTCCCGGCGATCGGTCAGGGGGCCTTGGGTATCGAAGCACGCTGCGACGATGTCTTCGTCCGGGAACTCCTCGCTCCGCTGAATCATCCGCCCTCCCGGACGGCCGTCCTGGCGGAGCGGGCACTCTTGCAGCGGCTGGAAGGCGGATGTCAGGTGCCCATTGCCGCCCATGCGACGGTGGAAGGGGACACGCTGGTGCTCGACGGTTTGATCGCCGGCGTCGACGGCCGGGACTTGATCCGGGATGTCGTCCGGGGTCCGGCGTCGGAGCCAGAACGTTTGGGCGTGCGGCTTGCTGAACGGCTTCTGGCCGGGGGCGGGGATAAGATTCTGGATTCGATCTACGGAGGGGTTCGACGCCGTGACGCCTAAGCCTGGCAAGGTCTATCTGGTGGGGGCGGGCCCGGGTGACCCGAAGCTCTTAACCCTGCGCGGCAAGGAATGTCTCGAACAGGCGGACGTAGTGCTGTACGATTACCTGGCGAACCCCGTGCTCCTCGACTATGCGCCAGCTCAGGCCGAGCGGATTTATGTCGGGCGCCGGGGCCGAGGCACATATCCGGATCAGCGAGAGATCAATCGTCTGATCATCGACAAGGCGAACGCGGGAAAGATCGTCGTTCGCCTGAAGGGCGGCGATCCCTTTGTGTTCGGGCGGGGAGGAGAGGAGGCGGAAGCCGTGGCCGACGCGGGAGTGGACTTCGAGGTGGTCCCGGGGGTGACGGCGGCAGTCGCGGTGCCGGCCTATGCGGGCATTCCGGTGACCCATCGGACGCTGGCCTCGACGGTGGCGTTCGTGACCGGTCACGAGGACCCGAGCAAGGGGTCCTCGACGTTGGAGTGGCCTCGGCTCGCGACGGCGCAGGGGACGCTTGTTTTTCTGATGGGTATGAAAAATCTTCCGACCATCGTGTCGCGGCTGATCGCCGACGGAAAAGCGGCGGACACGCCGGTGGCGGTCATCCGGTGGGGCACGCGGGCGAATCAGCGGACGATCGTGGGGACGCTGAACGACATCGTGCAACGAACCGAGGAGGCCGGGATGGAGCCGCCGACCGTGATCGTCGTCGGCGAAGTCGTGCGGCTTCGGAATCAGTTGAATTGGTTCGAAAGGCGGCCGCTGTTCGGCAAGCGCATTCTGGTCACCAGAGCGCGCGAACAGGCGGCGGAACTCTCGAACCTGCTGGCCGCCTACGGGGCAGAACCGGTCGAGTGCCCCACCATCCAGATCGTGCCGCCTGACACCTGGGATGATCTCGACCAAGCCCTCGCCCAATTAGACCGCTACCGGTGGTTGATCTTCACCAGCCTGAACGGCGTCGGGCCGTTTATGGCCCGTCTTGCCGAGAAAGGACGGGATGCGCGCGCCTTGGCCGGTCTCAGCATCTGTTGTATCGGACCGCGCACCGCGCAGGAAGTCGCCGCGTACGGCTTGAAAGCCGATCTGATTCCATCCGAATATCAAGCCGAGGGGATCATCGAAGCGTTGCGGGCGGCCGGCGTCAAGGGGCAGAAGATTCTGATCCCGCGTGCCGCGGTCGCGCGGGAAACCTTGCCGGAGCAACTCCGAGCCTTGGGCGCCGACGTGCGCGTCGTGACCGTGTACCGGACGGTCGTGCCGAAGATGGACGTCCAGCATCTCCGAGAGCAATTCATGCAACGCCGGATCGACGTGATCACCTTCACCAGCTCATCGACAGTGCGGAATTTCAGCCGGCTTTCCAACGATCTTGGGGAGATGAAAAAGGCGACGGAAGGGGCGGTCGTCGCGTGCATCGGTCCTATCACCGCGGATACCGCGCGGGAGCTTGGGTTCGCAGTGAGCATCGTGGCCGATGAAAATACCGTTCCTGCCCTGGCGCAGGCGATTGTCCGGCATTTTGCGGACGAGCGCGCGCCTGTTCATCGTTTTCATTCCACGGTCTAAACGGGAGGAGTGGCTTATGGTGCCGGTGAAGTCGTTCATGGTTCCTCGGGAAAAATTCGTCACGGTCCATCGCGACACGGATGTGCAGACGGCCGCCCGGATGATGCGGGATCACAATATCGGCAGCCTCTTCGTGACCAACGGCAAGGACGTGATCGGGATCATCACCGATACGGACATGGTGCGGCGCGTGGTCGCCGTCGGAGCCGACTCCACCAAAACCACGGTGGAGCAAATCATGTCCGCGCCTATCGTGACGATCGAAGAAAACAAGACGTTGCTGGATGCCAACGATCTGATGGCGCAGTCCCATCTCCGTCACCTGGGCGTGACGAGGGAAGGAAAGTTGGTCGGAATGATCTCGGTGCGAGACCTGGTCGTGTTTTTGACCAATCTGCCCAGGAAGTGAGGGGAAATCCGTGGCGTTTCCGATCCACCGGATGCGGAGACTGCGGCAAAGCGAGCCGCTCAGGCGTATGGTCCGGGAAACCGCCTTGTCGCCGTCCGATTTGGTCTATCCGCTGTTCGTGACGGGCGGTCGGGACCGGAGGGAGGAAATCGGCTCCATGCCGGGCCAGTACCGGCTGTCCATCGACTTGCTGGTCAAAGAAGCGATGGACGTTCGCACGCTGGGTGTTCCGGCCGTGATCCTGTTCGGCATCCCGGATCGGAAGGACGAGCGGGGAAGCTCGGGATACGATCCTCACGGGATCGTCCAGCAGGCCGTCCGCGCGCTCAAGGATCAGGTGCCGGATCTCGTGGTGATTACCGATGTCTGCATTGACGAGTACACCACCCACGGGCACTGCGGGCTGGTCAAAGACGGCCGCGTTCTGAACGACGAAACCCTGGACTGCCTCCGGGCGATGGCGCGAACCCACGCCGAAGCCGGTGCGGATATGGTCGCGCCGTCCGACATGATGGACGGGCGGGTCGCCGCCATCCGCGACGAGTTGGATCGCGCGGGTTTCCCGGACGTACCCATTATGGCTTACGCGGCCAAGTTCGCCTCCTGCTTTTACGCTCCGTTCCGGGACGCGGCGGACTCGAGCCCGAAATTCGGAGACCGGCAGTCCTATCAGATGGACCCGGCGAATCTGCGCGAAGCGCTCCGGGAAATCGACCTGGATGTCGCCGAAGGGGCCGATATCGTCATGGTTAAGCCCGCGTTGCCCTATCTCGACGTCCTGGCGTTGGCCAGGCAACGGGTGCCGGTTCCTCTGGCCGCCTACCAGGTGAGCGGAGAGTACAGCATGATCAAGGCGGCGTCCCGGGCCGGCTGGCTGGACGAAACGCGGGCGATACTGGAGTCGTTGCTGGCCATCAAACGGGCAGGAGCGGACCTGATTCTTACCTATTTCGCCAAGGATGCGGCCAAGCTTCTGAATTGACGACACGCATGAAGGTCACCCGTGGCTTCGCCGCCTACACTCCGCCTCCCTATCCGGTCTTGACGATCGGGAATTTCGACGGGCAACATCGGGGACACCGGGTTTTGTTGGAGGCGGTGGTGAAGGCGGCCCGAACCACCGGAGGCACCCCCATCGTCCTGACCTTCGACCCGCACCCGGTCAGAATCCTCGCGCCTCAGGTCGAGTTACGGTTTCTGACCTCGATGGAAGAGAAACTGGCGCGATTTGCCGAGGCGGGGGTCGGGGAGGTGGTGTTTCTGGAGTTTACGCCGGCGTTCGCCGCGCTCACGCCGGAGGAGTTCGTTAGGCAGGTGTTGTGCAAGGCGATCGGCGTCCGGGAGCTGTTTGTGGGAGAACATTTCGCATTCGGGAAAGATCGAGCCGGGAAGATCGCGGACCTGCAGCGGTTGGCCGTCCAGTATGGGTTCCTCGTGCATCCGGTGCCGCCCGTCCGCATTGACGGGGAAATCGTCAGTTCGACGCGCATCCGGCAGTTGATCCAGGAAGGGGAGCTGGCGAGAGCCGCGAGGCTGTTGGGACGACCGTATGCGCTCGGCGGCGTGGTGGTGCGCGGAGAGCAACGGGGCCAGTCGATGGGTTGGCCGACCGCCAATCTTCGCCTGCCGCCGGGCCGTGTCATTCCTCCGGACGGCGTCTATGCGACGCATACGATCTGGAAGGCACGAACGTTCCCCTCCGTCGCCTACATCGGCACGAGGCCGACCTTCGGTCCGGGTGAACGGCTGCTGGAGGTTTATGTGCTGGATCAGGCTCTCGACCTGTACGGCGAGGAAGTGTTGGTGCAGTTTGTGGAGCGGCTGCGGGGGGATCAAGCCTTCGCCAGCGCGGAAGAGCTATCGGCTCGAATCGATCTGGATGTCAGCCTGGCGAGAGCCAGCCTCCGCAAGGCCTCGCAAGCGACGGTGGATTCATGAAGACGAGGTCCGCGAAAGGATCGACTCCGGCCGTCGTGGCCCGGCCCAAGCTGCTCGAGCGGGTCGTCGAGACGATCCGGCGAAAACGATTGGTCGAACCCGCCCACCATGTGCTGGTCGCGGTATCCGGCGGGCCTGATTCGGTCGCCCTTCTTGCGCTGTTGCACGAACTGGCTCCCTCGTGGAGGTTGACGCTGTCGGCGGCCCATTTCAATTACGGGCTCCGCGGGCAGGAGTCGGACGACGATGCGGAGTTTGTCGCCCATCTCTGTCGGCGTCTGGGAATCCAATTGATCACCCGGCGGCTTGAGCTGCCCCTCCGCCTCGGCCGGCGCGGCGGCTCGCTGCAGGAACACGCACGCGAGGCGAGATATCGGGCGCTGGAAGAAATCGGCGACGGTGTGGGCGCGGATCGAATCGCGCTGGGCCATACGGCCGACGACCAAGCTGAAACGGTGCTGATGTGGATGCTGCGGGGAGCGGCGACGACGGGTCTCGGAGGGATGCCGCCCATCCGGCAAGGGCTCTTTGTCCGACCCTTGCTCGACGTGAGCCGCGCGGATGTCTTGGCGTATCTGGAGTCTCGACACCTCGACTATCGGATCGACTCGAGCAACGCGCGGGCCGTGTACTTCAGAAACCGTATCAGGCGGGAATTGCTGCCCGTCATCACGCGATTGGCCCCGAGGGCGGTCGATGCTATCGGACGGCTGGCCGAGGTGCTTCGCGAAGAAAACACCTGTCTGGAAGAGTATGCCGCCGAATCTTTGGCCCGGTTGGTCAAGACCACTGCGGAGGGAACGCTCTCGGTGGATCGGAACGGCCTCCTCGCCCTACCGATGGCTCTCCAACGGAGGATCGTCCGTTCGATAATCAGCCAAACGAACGGAATCGGCAAACCGCCTTCCTTCGGCGCCGTGAACGCCGTGCTTGAACGGGTGGTGCACGGTCGATCCGGCGTTGTGTTGACGGTACGGGGAGCGTGGGTGGCGCGGGACGGCGACCGGGTTGTGTTCCATCCCCTTCGGGACTCGACGCCGGTCGCTCGCGGCGGCGGGCCGGACTCGCAAGTCGATGCGGGTCCGCCGGGTGAGCGGGAGGTGCCGATTCCCTCGACGGTCGTCTGGGCAAGCACGGGGCAACGCATCGAGGTCAAGTGGATGGACCGGCACGCCGCCCTGCAGATGTTGTCCGGCGCCGAGGCGGCTCGGACGGCGGCCTTCGACGCGGATCGCTTCACGCATCGGCTTCGGCTTCGCGGATGGGCGCCCGGCGACCTGTTTCATCCGCTCGGGTTGCTGGGACGACGCCGGAAATTGCAGGACTATTTCACCGATCTCAAAATCCCGCGCGCGGAACGGCGGCGCATCCCGCTCCTGGTCGCGCCGGAGGGTATACTGTGGATTGTCGGCTATCGAGCGGATCACAGGTTCGCCGTCGATTCGTCGACCACCCGCGTACTTGTGGCGACTGTGACCGGGGACCACATGCCAGGAGGAGAGGGCTAGCATGGAGCGCATCTTCGGGCGACCGATCGTGACCCAGGAGGAGATGCGCGCGCGCATCAGAGAGCTCGGCCGGCAGATCACCGCCGACTATGCCGGCAAGGACCTCATTCTGGTGGGAGTGCTCAAGGGAGCCTATGCCTTCTACGCCGATCTGGCCCGGGCCATCCGGATCCCGATGCGGGTCGATTTCATCGTGGTGACCAGCTACGATTCAAAAGCCAGAACCACCGGCAAAGTCAAAATGGTGTCCGACCTCACCGAGGACATCAAAGGGCGGGATGTGTTGTTGGTGGAGGACATCGTGGATTCCGGCCTCACGGTCCGATATCTGGTGAAGACCTTGGCGAAACGGAAGCCCCGATCGATCAAGGTCTGCACGCTCCTGAGCAAGCCGGAACGCCGCAAGGTCGATGCTCAGGTGGACTATGTCGGCTTCAAGATCCCCAACAAGTACGTCGTCGGGTATGGGTTGGACTATCAACAAAAGTACAGGAATCTCCCCTACTTGGCCGTGCTGGATACGGTTGAAGAGCCCGAGTGACGGTCCGAGCGCTGTTGTCAGTGCGCGAGAGACTGTGTTAACATTCAACAGCTTTTTGTGCGTGGGCGCCGCCGAGGAGGGAATTGAATGAATTCTCGGGTCAAGAATCTGCTCTTTTGGGTCGTCGTCGGCCTCTTCATGATCCTCCTGTTCAATCTCTTCAGCGTCCCGACCCACGCCCCCGAGGACGAAGTCATTTTCAGCGATTTCATGGCGCAACTGGACAAGGGCGAGGTGACCAAAGTCACCATCAAGGCCAATCACATCAGCGCCATTCTCAAGGACGGAACCCGCATCCGGACCTACGCCGTCGAATATCCCGATCTCGTCAAGCTCCTCCGCGAAAAGGGGGTCCAGATCGAAGCCAAACCGCCGGACGAGAGTCCATGGTACATCACGTTCCTGGTCACCTGGGGGCCGTTCATCCTGTTCCTCGGGCTCTGGTTCTTCCTGATGCGCCAGATGCAGATCGGCGGCAACAAGGCGCTCTCGTTCGGCAAAAGCCGCGCGCGGATGCTGACCGAAGAGCGGAAGAAGGTGACGTTCTCCGATGTCGCCGGCATCGATGAGGCCAAAGAAGAGGTGCTGGAGATCATCGAATTCCTCAAGGACCCGCGCAAGTTTCAGAAGCTCGGCGGCCGGATTCCCAAGGGGGTCTTGATCGTCGGGCCTCCCGGGACCGGCAAGACGCTGCTCGCGAAAGCCATTGCGGGCGAGGCTGGGGTCCCCTTCTTCAGCATCAGCGGATCGGACTTCGTCGAGATGTTCGTCGGGGTCGGGGCGTCCCGCGTCCGAGACTTGTTCGAGCAAGGGAAAAAGCACGCCCCCTGCATCATTTTCATCGACGAAATCGATGCGGTCGGCCGGCTGCGCGGAGCCGGACTCGGGGGCGGTCACGACGAGCGCGAACAGACCCTCAATCAGTTGCTGGTCGAGATGGACGGGTTTGATACGACGGAGGGCGTGATTCTCATCGCCGCGACGAATCGACCCGATGTCCTGGACCCGGCACTGCTGCGTCCGGGGCGTTTCGACCGACAGATCGTCGTGAACCGTCCGGACCTCCGAGGACGTTCCGAAATCTTGAAGGTCCACACCAAGAAAGTGCCCATCGCGGCCGACGTTGAGCTGGAAAAGATCGCGCGGGGGACGCCGGGCTTCTCCGGGGCCGACTTGGAGAATCTGGTGAACGAAGCCGCGTTATGGGCTGCGAGACAGAACAAGAAAGAAGTGGAGCTCGTCGATTTCGAAATGGCCAAGGACAAGGTTCTGATGGGGGCCGAGCGGAAGAGCATGATCCTGAGCGACGAGGAGAAGCGGATCACCGCCTACCACGAAGCGGGTCACGCGCTGATGGCGAAGTTGCTGCCGGGAACCGATCCGGTGCACAAGGTCACGATCATTCCGCGTGGGCGCGCTCTCGGCGTCACCATGCAGTTGCCCACCGACGATCGACACAACTATTCGAAAGAGTTCCTCTACAATACCTTGGCGATCCTGATGGGCGGGCGGGTGGCCGAGGAACTGGTTCTGAAGCACGTCACCACCGGAGCCGGCAATGATCTGGAACGCGCGACCGATCTGGCCCGGAAGATGGTGTGCGAATGGGGAATGAGCGAAAAGCTCGGGCCCCTGACGTTCGGCAAGAAAGAGGAGGAAATCTTCCTCGGCCGCGAGATCGCCACCCGGCGCGACTTCAGCGAACAGGTCGCGGTGGAGATCGATCACGAAATCAAGCGGCTCGTCACCGAGAATTACGAGCGCGCCAAGCGCATGTTGACCGAGCATATGACGACCCTCAAGGCCCTCGCCGAAGCCTTGTTGGAGAAAGAAGTGCTCGATGCGCCGGAGATCGATCAGATCATCATGCAAGCGTCCGCTTCTCAGACCGTCCCCGCCTAGTCGCGATCAGTGAGCGCTCCGCAACTCGCGGTCCAGGCGCCGGGCGCGCGGCGGGGCCAGCCTTTTGCTTGCGGGTCGTTCGTGCCCTGCCGGTCTCTTCGATCCAAGAAAAAAGCGATGACATCCGTGCCTGCCGAGTCGTTCTCACGTGGTGAGCTGGAGATCCGGGCCAGAGATCGGGTGATCCGGTTCGACGCCGGGCCATTGATCGTCGGGATCTTGAACGTGACGCCGGACTCGTTCTTCGACGGCGGCAAGTATGTCGATCGAGAAGCGGCCGTCGCCCACGCGCTCGCCATGGCGAGGAGCGGCGCCGATCTTCTGGATATCGGGGCGGAGTCCTCACAGCCGGGCTCGCTGCCGATCGACGAGGCGGAAGAGACGCGGCGCCTGATTCCCGTCGTCCGGGCCGTGTGCGACGCCGTCTCGATTCCCGTCTCGGTCGATACGACCAAAGCCTCCGTGGCCCGCCGGGCGCTGGAAGCCGGCGCGACGATCGTCAACGACATCAGCGGGCTGCGATTCGATCGGGACATGGCTGCGGTCGTCGCCGAAAGCGGGGCGGGTCTCGTGCTCATGCACATGCAAGGCACCCCCCGGACGATGCAGCGCAATCCGGTGTATACCGATGTCGTTCAGGACGTGAAAGAGTTTTTCGCCGAGCGCATCGAGGTCGCCGTCAAGGCGGGCATCTCGACGAAGCAGATCATCCTTGACCCGGGGATCGGATTTGGTAAGCTCCTGGGCCATAACCTGACCCTTGTGGCTCGCCTCCGCGAGTTTTCGACGTTTCGCCGTCCCCTCATGGTCGGGGTGTCGCGCAAGTCATTCATCGGCCAGGTGCTTGGCCGGTCTGTCAACGACCGATTGTTCGGGACGGCGGCCGCCGTCGCCGTTGCCGTTGCGCAGGGCGCGGACCTGGTGCGGGTGCATGATGTGGCGGAGATGAAGGACGTGGTCAGAGTGGTGGAGGCGATTGTCAGCCATCAGCCGTCGGCCCATCCTCTCCAGGAGAACTCTCCCCTTAACTAGAGAAGGTGGGGAGCGCTGACGGCTAGGGGACCGGGCATGCGCAAGCTGTTTGGTACCGACGGAGTTCGCGGGGTCGCCAATCTGGAGCCCATGACCAGCGAAACGGCCATGCAGCTCGGGCGCGCGGCCGCCCATCTGTTCATGCGCCGCGCCGGCCGGCACCAGATCGTTATCGGCAAAGACACCCGCTTGTCGGGCTACATGCTGGAGTCCGCCCTCACGTCCGGCATCTGCTCGATGGGCGTGGATGTGCTCTTGGTGGGGCCGATGCCCACCCCTGCCATCGCCTTTCTGACCCGGAGTCTCCGGGCGGACGCGGGCGTGGTGATCTCGGCGTCCCACAATCCCTACCAGGACAACGGTATCAAGTTCTTTTCCAGCGACGGCTTCAAGCTGCCGGACGAGCTGGAAGCCAGAATGGAAGAACTGATCGTCTCGAACGAGATCAGCCACCTGCGGCCGACTGCGGAAGCGGTCGGGAAAGCGTTCCGGATCGACGACGCCGAAGGGCGCTACATCGAATTCGTGAAACGTTCGTTGCCGCGTGACCTGGATTTCCAGGACGTCAAGGTCGTCGTGGATTGCGCCAACGGCGCCGCGTACAAGGTCGCGCCGACAGTGCTACGCGAGTTGGGCGCGACGGTCGAGGTCATTGCCAACAAACCCGACGGGATGAACATCAACGCCGGCTGCGGCGCGGTCTATCCCCAACTGCTGCAGGAGGCCGTCGGCCGACATCGGGCCGACATCGGAATCGCGCTCGACGGCGACGCCGATCGCGCCATCTTTGTGTGCGAGCGGGGACAGATCATCGACGGCGACCACGTGATGGCGGCGTTGGCGCTCGATCTCGACGCGCGCGGACAGTTGGCCAAACGCACGATCGTGGGCACGGTCATGAGCAACTTCGGGCTGGAGCTCGCGATGGCGAAGGCGGGCATCGCGCTGGTGCGCGCGCCGGTCGGTGACCGATACATTCTGGAACGCATGTTGGCCGACGGCTACAACTTCGGGGGCGAACAGTCCGGGCATTTCATTTTCCTCGATCACAACACCACCGGCGACGGGCTCGTCTCCGCGCTGCAGGTGCTGTCTCTGATGAAGCGCACCGGCAAACCGCTGTCGGAACTGGCCAAGGTCATGACGGCGGTGCCCCAGGTGCTGCTGAATGTTCGCGTGAAGGAGAAACCGGATCTCGCGGGAATCCCGGCGATCCAGCGCGCGATCGAGGCCGGCGAAGCCAAACTGAACGGCGCCGGTCGCGTGCTCGTCCGCTACTCGGGGACGGAGCCGGTGCTCCGAATCATGGTCGAGGGGGAACACGACTCCCTGATCCGGGAAGTGGCCGACCAGCTTGCAGCAGTCGTTCAGGCGCATCTTGGATAGACCCCGATCGCGCCGATGGTTCCGGGGCCGTTCATGCTGCCGACCCTGACCGTCGCCTTTCTCGCCGGCCTCGTTCTCGGATCCTACCTGCCCTATGTTCCTCTCTCCGTTCTCAGCGTGCTGCTCCTGGCGGCGTTCGGCCTGACCTGGGCTGAACGGGGCGCGCGCAAGTCCTCGCGGGGGATCATCCTTTATACCGCTCTGCTCGCCGGCGTGCTCTACTGGAACCTGTATGCCTGGGCCGTCCATCGTCCTCCGCTTCCTGATCTGACCCGTTCGGCGCCCGCGAAAGTGGCCGGGACCATCGTCGAGCCTGTGCGCTACGGGCCGGATCGTGCAATGGTGATCGTTGAAGGGGTGATCCATGACCTCGACAGGGAGCTCACGCTCGATCCCGGACGGATTCGGCTGACCTGGCGAGAACCGGATCGCGCCTTCGTGCGGGGCGACCGGATCGAATTCTCAGCGTGGCTTCATCCACCCGCAGGGCTCTTGAATCCCGGCGGGTTCGACTATGCCGCCTATCTCGAACGCCAGGATATTCAAGCCGTCGCCTCGGTGACGGGACCGGGAGCGGTCAGATTGCTGAAATCGGGCGGGGGATCGCTGCGGTGGGAGCTCTGGCATCGGGTGGATCATTGGCGGGACCAGATCCGCCGCGCCGCGGTCGCGACGCTGCAGGGCCCGGCTCTGGGCATCTACCTGGGCATGATCATCGGCGAACAAGGGTATCTTTCGCCGGAGGCGCGCGACAGCTTCATGGCGGCCGGCGTCGTGCATATTCTTTCCATCTCCGGTTCGCACCTCGGGCTCATCTCGTTGCTGTGCTTCTGGGCGGTGAAGCGGCTCTGTCTGGCTCTCCCCGCCACGTGGTTGCTTGCGCTCTCCCTGCGCGTCACCCCGACGCGGGTGGCCGCCGCCGTCACGGTCGCGCCGGTCACATTTTACACGGCGCTGGCCGGGGCCGAAGTGGCGACCGTCCGCTCGCTGGTCATGATTCTGCTGTTCCTCGCCGCCGTCTGGTTGGGGCGGGACAAGCTTTTGCTCTCGGCTCTCGCGCTGGCCGCTCTGCTGATCCTGTGCCATGATCCTCGCGCTTTGTTCGACATCTCGTTTCAACTGTCCTACCTGTCGGTCCTCGCCATCGCGCTGGTGTTGCCGCCCGCTCCGGACAGCCCGCCCGACGCCGCCCGGCCGGAATTCCTGCCCGTGAAATGGTTGGAGTGGGGCAGGGAGTCCGTGCGGATCACCGGTGCGGTCACGCTCGTGACCCTCCCGCTGGTGGCATATCATTTCAACCAAGTCGCATGGGTCGGGCTGATCGCCAACCTGATCGTCGTGCCGCTGGCCGGACTGGCGTTGGTCCCTGTGGGCCTCGGCTCGGCCGTATGGCTGCTGTTAGCGGGCGGAGATCGATTGCCGGCCGCCACGCTGAATCAAATGCTCTTCGATCTGTTTGCGCAGATCGCCGATCGGTTTGCATCTGTGCCGGGAGCGGAGTGGCACGTCGCCGCGCCGGCGATTCCGGCCCTTGGCGTGTTTTACGCCCTCCTCTGGTGGGCGATGCGGCGGAACAGCCCTGTCGTCCATCGGATCGCCGGAGCGGTCGCGGTGTCGCTGCTGCTCGGCTGGTGGTGCTGGTCGCCGCGGGACCGTCCGGACCGCGATGCGGTCAGGGTGACGTTTCTCGACGTCGGGCAAGGGGATGCCGCGATCGTCGAGCTGCCGGACGGGCGAACCGTGCTGATCGACGGCGGCGCGACGTTCGAGCGTTTCGACATGGGACGCAACGTCGTCGGCCCGTTTCTGTGGAATCGCGGAATCCGGACGATCGATCGCGTGATCGGGACGCATCCGCAGATGGACCATGTCGGAGGGCTGGCCTGGATCCTTCGACATTTCCCGATCGGCCAGTATTGGGGGAACGGCGTCACGAGACAGGAGGCGTTTTACCGGAGGCTGGAAGGCGCGCTGGCGGCGCGGGGGCTCGCCGAGCGTGTGGCGCAGGAAGGCGACACCGTCATCGATTCGGAGTCGTGCCGTCTGCTCGTCCTCAACCCGCCGGCCGGCGCCGCATCCGTGGCGTCGCCGGCTGCTCGCTCGTCCGGGACGGCGCTGAACAACCTGTCGGTCGTCACTCGACTGGAATGCGGGTCGCTTTCATTTCTGTTTGCCGCCGATCTCGAGGCGCAAGGACTGCTGCGCCTGGTTGAGACCGGCGGCGTGCGCCAGACGACGATTCTCAAGGTGCCCCACCACGGTGCGAAGAGTTCCCTGAATCTCCTCTGGCTGGAGCGCGTCCGCCCGGAAACCGCCGTGATTTCGGTCGGGCGACACAATCCATACGGCCATCCCGCCGCCTCGGTCTTGGAGGCGCTCGCGGCGGTCGGAAGTCGCACGTTCAGAACCGATGTCGATGGAGCGGTGTGGATGATCGCTCGGACTTCATCATCGCGTGTTACGATTCACACCATGAAGGAGCGGCTCTTGGCGCCTGTCCGTATCGGGGCGACCATGACAGGAGCCGAACGGCGAAACCTCTCTCGACTGGGGTTGCGCTGGGGAATCCAATAGCGGCTGCTGAACAAGGGGCGCAGGGCTCTTCCCCCCCACTCGCCCCGAGCCTCTAGCCTCTCGCCCAGCCATGATCTTCACGCTGCAAGGTAGGCCGAAGGCCCCTGGCGACTGTTTTCTTTCGTGCGCGTCGGACCCTCCCACACGCGACGATCCGCCCAAAATTGCGCATCAGTCGGAATCTTGACAAGTTTTTGTTCATTCCCGGGGACGTGTCGGCCGTTGATCTACCTGGAAGTGCTTAGTTTTTGAGGACATGACACAAATGCTAGCAGGGCATAGCATGTGCATGCCTTCTGCGACGACCCGGCATCGTTTGTGACACAGTGGAGTAATGAGATGCCCAAATTAGTACGGATTGTCATTCAGTTGCCGCTGGAACTGAAGCTTCAGTTGGATGAACTGAAGCGCCAGGGCTACACGACCAGCGGCTTCATTCGAGCGATGTTGGAGCGGGAGCTAAAGAAACTCGAGTCGAAGCCGCCCGAGCTCAAGCGGCTTCCGATCAGGCGGTGACGGCTATGCGCAGGAAGGGATCGGCCTACGCCAAGCGGAATTGCACAGCGACAGGGAATTCACCGAGCGTCGGAGGAGAAAAGCGGCGTGCCGCGTCTATCGGACCTCATACGCGAACAACATAAAGCGGCGCCCGCACCGAGCGGCGCCACCGCCGCCGCGGCGTTTCAAGCGCCTTCCCGTCCGGAATCGGCAGCGGCGGTGAGAGCCGCGGTCCTCTCCGATCCGGATTGGTACCACCTGGCGAAAGAGGAGTTGTGGCGGCTGGGGCAAACCGTCCGGCAGGGGGAGGTGGTGCGGATCGACTCTCTCGCGCAGGCGGCGGCCGGCATCGCGGCGTCGGTGCAGCGGGACGACGCCCTGCTTGTAAAGGTCTTTTCGTGCTCGGACGACCGGTTCCTCGCAACCAATCCCGTTCATGTCGCCATTTTCGCCGTAAAGATCGGGATCGGACTGGAATATGACGCTGTGGCGCTCGAACGCCTGGCCTTGGCGGGCCTTCTTCACGATGCGGGTATGTTCGCGTTGCCGGACACGCTAGTGATGAAACCTGAGGCGTGGACGCCGGAAGAACGGAATCGGGTCCAGGTGCATCCTCAACTGGGCTGGGAGATCCTGAACGGACTAGGGCCCAGCTACGGATGGCTGGCGACCATCGCCAGGCAGGAACATGAACGATGGGATGGGCAGGGCTATCCCGATCGGTTGCAAGGCGCCGAGATTCATGAACAAGCCCAACTGATCGGCTTGGCCGACGTGTTCGATGCGATGATCAGCCCCAGACCGTATCGACGCCGGATGCCGCCGCACCACGCGATCAAGCACTTGCTGGTGAATGAGAAGCAGACGTTTCCGCACCATCTGCTCAAGGCGTTCGTCGGGCAACTGTCGGTCTATCCGCTCGGCACCGCCGTGCGGCTGAACACCGGGGAAGTCGGCACCGTGATCCAAGTCAGTCCGCGACACCCCCTGCGCCCCGTACTCCGGATCGAGCAGACCGGCGAGGCCGACGGGTCAACGTCGGGTCGAATTGTGGACCTCGGCAAAACGACGTTCGTCCGCATTGTGGAGGTGTTGAAACCGTCGGAAACGAAGTGAGAGCGAAGCCGTGAATGGCGGACGCTGGATCGCTTACTCATCGATTTCCATTCTGCTGGTGACGGCGTGCGCGGTCGGTGCGGCGGGGTGCCGAAATCCGGCGCAGTCCACGCTGCCGCCGACGGCGATCACCCGGCCGACCGAGCCGTTGCCGCCGCTGCCCAAGGGCGACGTCTACGCCGACGAAACGGTCGCCAGTTCGGACGCTCTGATCGAACCGGGGGATACGCTGGACGTCACGATCCGGCGCGGGGCCGGGGAGGAGAAATTCAGTGCGACGGTCCGAGAGTCCGGTACGGTCAGCCTCTCGTTCGTGGAAGTCGCGGTGGCGGGTGTGACGGCGGCTCAGGCCGAGGCACGCATCCAGGAGAGCGTGACGCCCTACATGCGCCAACCGCGGGTCCAGGTGCAGTTGAAGAAGAAAGCGTTGCGCGTGAAGCGCGTGTTCGTGTTCGGCGACGTCAAGAAACCGGGGATGATTCCGATGTCGCGCAACATGACGGTCATCCAGGCGCTGGCGATGGCCGAGAATTATAACGAGACGGCGTTGCTGGAGGAGATCCGGATCATCCGCGGCGGCGATCTGCAACGGCCGCAGATTCTCACCGCCGACTTGGCCCGGCTCTACACCTACGGCGATTTCAGCCGGAATCTTCCGTTGGAGGAGAACGACATCGTGTTCGTGCCGCGCGAGCATCTCGGCGATGCGGCGGAAGCGGCCAAGAAGGTGATGCCGATCGTGCAGGCCGCTATCACGCCCTTCTATCCGGCCTTCATCATCCCGGCGTTCTTCCCCGGCGCGGTCATCAGGTAGCGCGAAAGGCGTCGGCGCGCTCGTCGCGACTGCGACAGGAGTTATGGCCCAGTACGAACTCGACATCATCGACTACTGGCTGATCATCAAGAAGCGCCGGTACCTCATCCTGTTCGCTGCCGCGCTGGTGGTCGTCTTTACCTTCGTCTTCTCCCAGATGCTCCAGCCTGAACCGGTCTACGAAGCCACCGCCCGCGTGAAGTTCGACCGGAGCAGCACCGTCGCGCAGCAATTGTTGGAGTCCTTGTCGTTCTCCACCGCCAACGACCTCAGCACCCAGACCGAGTTCATCCGAAGTTTCCCGGTCATGGAACGCGTGGCCCGGGAATTGGGCTTGGTGCCGGCGGAGCCGTCCCCGGAGGCGCGCCGGTCCGCCGAGTATCTGAACCGCATCTATGAACTGGGGCAACGGATCAGGACGGCGCGGGAGCCCGACACCAACATCATCCGGATCACGGCCACGGCCGACCGGCCGGAAACGGCCGAGAAGATGGCCAACGCGGTGGCCGAGGCCTATCGCATCGAGAACATCACGGCCCGGAACCGGATGGTGACGGAATCCCGACGGTTCGTCGAGGAACAGTTGGCCGCTCTGGAACGGAAACTCGGCGAGGCGGAGGAGGCTCTGCGGGAGTTCAAGGAACGGAAAGGGCAGGTTTTTCTGGCCGACGAAGCCAAGGCCGCCTTGGAGACTTTCAGCAAGTTGGAAGAAGAGTACAACGCCGTCCTGCGCCGGAAAGACGAAACCGCCAAACAGATTCAGGCGCTGAGCCGGGGGGACGCCGACTCCGCCGGCAGCCAGACCGGGCGTATCTTCACCGAAGAGCCGAACGCGCTCCTGGGAATTCTGAACAACAAGTTGATGGACCTTCTGCAAGAGCGCTCCACGCTGCTGATCAACTACACCACGCTGCACCCGAAGGTGCAGGAACTCGAACGCAAGATCGCGAACGTCAAGGCGGAGATGACGCGCGAGTTGGCCTCCAAACTGAAGACGCTGAACGACCGGGAAGCGGCGCTGAAAGAGCAGATCGATCGCTATCGCGAGCGGTACCTGGCGTTTCCCAAGGCGGCTATCGAGCTCAACCGTCTCGAGCGCGAGGTGAAGGTCAATTCCGATCTGCTCGCCACGCTCAAGATCAAACACCAAGAACTCCTGATCAAAAGCGCCGAGCAGATCGAAGAGGTGACGATCATTGCGCCGGCCATCGCCCCTGCCGGCCCGATCAATGCGCCCAACACCGAGCTGAATCTCGTGATCGGCTCACTGATGGGCGTCTTACTGGGCATCGTCCTCGCGTTTGCGCGGGAGTCGTTCGATACGTCGATCGGCACGATCGAGGGCGTCGAAGACTTCCTCAAGGTGCCCGTGCTGGGCGTGATCCCGCAGTTCGACGACCGGGAGTTGGAAGAAGCGGCGAAGGCGGCTTTCGCGCCGAACACACCCCGCGAGACGGTCCAGAGTTTCTCGAAATTGATCTGTCTCATCGATCCCAAGTCGATGCTGTCGGAGAGTCTGCGGTCGCTGCGCACCAACATCCAATTCGCGAGCATGGAACGCCGGGTGAAATCCATCCTATTCACCAGCGCCGGACTCGGGGAGGGAAAAAGCACCTGCGTGATCAACCTGGCGATCACCCTGGCGCAGGAAGGTCAGCGTGTGCTGTTGGTGGACGCCGACCTCCGCCGGCCGATCGTCCATCAGCGGCTCGGGATCGATCGCGAGCCGGGTCTCGTCGACGCCTTGTCGGGCAGCGTTCCCTGGCGCAAGTCGGTGCGATCGGCGACGGACTTGATGCTCGGAACCCTGGGCGCCGATCGGGTCATGACTAGCCCTGGCCTCGACAACCTGTTCGTGCTGACCAGCGGTTCCTCGTCTGGCAATCCCAGCGAGTTCATGAACCTGAACAAGATCAAAGCCCTGATCACGGAAATGCAGGAAGAGTACGACGTCGTGCTGTTCGATACGCCGCCCATCCTCCCCGTGACCGACGCCGTGGCGATGAGCTCGCGCGTCGACGGAACCATTCTCGTGTATCAAGTGGGGAGGATCGGGCGCAACGCCCTGAAACGGGCCAAGTTCCTCCTCGACCACGCTCAGGCCAACGTGCTCGGCGTGGTGCTGACCAACGTCAGGGCAGAAATTTCGGCCGACGCCGGGCTGTACCGCTATGAGTATCGCTGAGGCGCGACGCGTGAATCGTTAAACGTGAACCGTTCAACGTACGGCCGCCGATTCACGATGACCGAATCACGATGAATGGGCCTCGATTGACGAATGACGGTTGACACTTGCCTGCATTTTCAAGAGAGAGACTCGCAACCGAATGGTCGATCCGAGTTCTTCCCGCGTTGGTCGCGGTGCCGCTGGCGCTGCTGCTGGCCGGTACCAGGCCGACGACCAGCCTGACGCTGATCGCCGGCGCCGTCCCTCTGCTCGTTGCGTTTCTCTCTCCTCTCGCCGGACTGTACATCCTCGTCTTCTCCATGTTGCTCGGCCCGGAGTTTCTCGTCGGCAGTCTGGGCACCGGGGCGACGATGGGGAGGGGCATCACCCTTCGGTTCGACGACCTGCTGTTGGTGCTGGTCGGCCTCGCCTGGCTCGCGCGCGTCGCCGTGTCGAAGGATGCGGCGGCCTTCGTCCGGACGCCCCTCAACCGCACGATCATGCTCTATGTCGCGGGCTGCGTCTTCGCGACGCTCATGGGGGTGCTCACGGGGCGCGTCAGGCCTGCGGGAGGGTTTTTCTTCCTCCTGAAGTACTACGAATACTTCTTTCTCTATTTCATGACGGTCAACCTTATTCATACCGAGAAGCAGATCAAGCATCTGGTCACCGCCAGCCTGCTGACCTGCTTCGCCGTGTCGCTGTACGCCATCTCGCAAATTCCGTCCGGCGCGCGCGTCTCCGCGCCGTTCGAAGGAGAAGAAGGGGAGCCGAACACCCTGGGCGGCTATCTGGTCTTCATGATGGCCGTCATCTCGGGCCTGTTGGTGACGCGCGGCGCGGTGCCGCGACGCTGGCCCTTGGCCGTCTTGTTGGGGATCTGCGGGATCGCGCTGCAGGCGACGCTGTCACGGGCCTCGTTTCTCGCGGCCGCCGTGGTCGCGCTCGGCTTCCTGGTGTTCCTGCGCCGTCGCAGTCCTTTGCTGGTGGTGCTGTTGGTGCTGACCATGGCCGCGACTCCCTTTCTGGCGCCGCGCGCCGTGACGGAGCGGATTTTGTACACCTTCACGCAACCTCCGGAAGAGGGACAGATCAGGATCGGAAGGGTCAAAGTCGATACCTCGACATCGGACCGTTTGCGCTCCTGGCAACGGTCGTTCGAGGTGTGGAAACAATCGCCGCTCTGGGGGCACGGGGTGACCGGCGGCCCCTTCATGGATGCGATGTACCCTCGGGTGTTGACTGAGACCGGTCTTCTGGGTTTGTGCGCCTTCCTGGCGTTGATGCGGGCCATCTTTCGGATCGGGAAGGCCGGCTATCAGCAGCTCCAGGATCCGTACCTGCACGGCATCGCGCTCGGGTTCTTGTTCGGCTTCTTGGGGTTGCTGATACACGCCATCGGGTCCAACACGTTCATCATCGTTCGCATCATGGAGCCGTTCTGGCTCTATGCGGGGCTGGTGGTCAGGAGCATGATGCTGGCGAAACCCGAATCCAACGAGGACGGAGTGGCAGCGGAGTCCCGTTGGGCGACGGGTCGAGGAGATCCGCGCTTACGGGAACGGTTTTCGTAAGTGGCGAATACAGGCGGCATCTCGCTGGGTCGCGTGACGGTCCAGTTGCTCTTCGGTCGGGCGATCGGCCATGTCCTCCTGCTGCTCAATTCGGTCGTGTTGGCGAGGGCGCTCGGCGTCGATCGGCTCGGTGAATATGCCTACGCCATGGGCATCGCGGCTTTGTTCGGACTGGTTCCGAACCTCGGGGTAACCTCCGTCATTACCCGGGCGATCGCCCGCGGCGACGAGACCGGCGGCGGAGTAGTTCGGGCGGCGCTGCTCGTCCAACTCGGGCTGGCCGTCCTCGTGCTCGCGGCCATTCCGATGTGTGCGACGCTGCTTCCCGAGCAGCCTGTGCCTACGGCGTACGTGATCTTGGCGGCGGCGCAACTCGCCCTCGGGAGTCTGAGCTGGCCCTATCTGGCCGTATTGAGCGGACGGGCGCGATTCGATTTGGTGGCGAAAAATGAAGTGTGTGGCGCCGGGGCGGCGACGGTCTGCCTCCTGGGCGCCGTGACCCTCCGCAACGATGTGCCGTCCGTCCTGGCGGCGCAGGTTCTTGCCGCCGGCGCGGCGGTGATCATCGCCAGACGAGCGGCGGTTCCGTTGATTCCGATCGGCGGCGAGAGACCGTCAATGCGCTCGGTCGTTCGGCAGGCGATGCCGTTCGGCGCCGCTGCGGCCGTTCAGAGCCTGTACGCTAAGCTGGATCTGGTGCTTCTGGGCCAGATGGCCGGCGCCGCTGTCGTGGGTCTCTATAGCGCGGCCTATAAGCCGGTCACGTTGGCGGTCTATTTCGGAGGCACGATAGCGGGGGCCTTGTTTCCGTTGATGGCGAGGCCCTTTCAGCACGCGCCGGCCGCCTTTTCCCGCACTGTCAGAGGGCTGCTGGCGGCTGCCCCGGCGATGGCGTTGCTCCTCACCGGTCTCGCCGGGCCGTTGTTGCAGGCGCTCTACGGCCGGGAGTTTCGCGCGGCGGCCCCGATGATCATGGTGCTGGCGTGGTCGGCCGCTGCGAATTGGATCTGCGCGCCGTTCAGCGTGGCGCTTCAAGCCGGACGTCGCGAACACGAATGGTTGGCCGCTCTCGTCGGCGCGCTGGGGGTTAACGTGGTCGGGAACTTGTGGGCGATCCCGCGGTGGGGCGGTCTGGGGGCGGCCGCGGTGACCGTATCGTGTGAACTGGCTCTCCTCGGAGCCGCGCTGGTGTTGGCGGGTCGGACAGGCAAAGGGCTCCTTCCGGGGGCCCGGCAATGGATGATCAGTGTTGGTGTCACCGCCGTCGGTGCGGTTACGCTGTGGGCGCTTCAGCCCTACGGCGAGATCCCGGCGACCGGCGGAGCCCTCGCGGTCTACACCGTCCTGCTCGTCTCGTTCCGAAGCGTCACGATTGAGGATGCTTCGTCGGTCATAGGCTGGGTTCGGCAAGCTGTTTCCGGCGAGGCGCGCGTAGCTCGATTTTGAGATTTGAATTGTGAGATTTGAAATCCGATCCATGGCGGATATCGAACCTCCAGGCACGTATCGTCCACAATACCGGTTCCGGTGGCGCGCCGCCGTTGGCGTTCTGAATCGCTTCCCCCGGCTCAAAGAGCGGATGGCCGGCGCGGTGCGGAAGCTGCTCTCGCGCGTGTTCGAACCAGGTCTGGTCACGACCGAACGCGTGATCGAGTACCCCTTCATCTTTCAGAATCTGAACGCGATCGCGGGTCCGATTCTGGATATCGGCTGTTGCAGCAGCCGAGAGCCGGTGGCGTTGGCCTCCCGCGGATTTCGGGTCATCGGATTGGATTTCAACGCCTATCCCTACAGGCATCCGAACCTGGTCGCCCTGCGCGCCGATGCGCTCCGAACTCCGCTGGCATCGAGAAGCGTCGCCGCGGTTTTGGCCGTGTCGGTGATCGAGCACATCGGGATCGGACATTACGGGGATCCGTTGGCCGAGCAGGGCGATCTTGAGGCCGTGCGCGAGATCGCGCGTGTCCTGCGCCGAGACGGCAAGGCGTTGATCACCGTGCCGTTCGGGCGCGCCATGCAGGACGATTTTCAGCGGGTCTATGATCCGCCCGGATTGCGCGCGCTGCTGGCGCCGTTGACCGTGCAGCGCGTCGAATACGCCAGAAGCCTCTCGGGCCTTTGGATGCCGTGCACCGAGGCGGAGGCGGCGTCGGTGGACTGGCGGGGACCGTCGAGGGCCGTGGCGATGGTCGTTGCGACCGTCCTGGAGGGAGCGTCGGGTGCGCATCCTGATTGACGGGCTCCCGTTGCTCGGCGAAGCCAGCATCGCCACGTATCTTCGGGAGTTGCTGTGTCACATGCGGGCGGCGGATGCAAGCCACGACTATGAGTTGTTCATGCGAAGCTTCCGGTCGCACACCAAGCGAAAAGCCGAGCGGCTGTTAGCGGACCCGGCCATGGCCGGGTTTAAACCTAGGATCACGAGAGTACCCGACTGCGTAATGGAATGGTGCTGGACGCGAAGGGGGTGTCACATTCCGTGCACGGAGATCTGGCTCGGCCGACCCGATGTCTTTCTGTCCACCATTTACGTGACGCCCGTCGTGCGGCGGGCGGCGGTGGTCATGATAGCCTATGACGTGATTCCACTGCGGTTTCCGCAATTCTACGGCGGCGATCAGCCGTTGTTGACCGCCCGTCTCCGGCGGGGAATTGAGCGCGCCGACGCGATTATCGCCATTTCGGAATGCACCAAGCGCGACTTCGTCGAACTGCTGGGCGCCGACACGGCCAAAATGCATGTGGTCTACCCGGGCGCCGATGCGCGATTCGGTCCCGTGCCGGATCGGGATCAAGTCGCTCTCGTCCGGAAACGGTACGGACTAACGGCCCCCTATCTGCTCTATGTGGGTTCGCTGGGTCCGCACAAGAACGTCGAAACGCTGGTTCGTGTCTTTCGTCGTCTGAAAACTGCCGAGCGAATCCCGCATCAACTGGTGCTCTGCGGACGGGCTCGGTGGGGGCCTGAGGTGGTCAAGGCCAGCCAGGATCTGATTCGTTCCGGAGACTGCGTGATCTTGGATTTTGTTCCCGCGCCCGACGTGCCGCATCTGTACCACGGCGCCGATGCGTTCGTCTTTCTCTCGCTCTACGAAGGATTCGGCCTGCCGCCGCTTGAAGCGATGGCCTGTGGAGTACCGGTGGTGGCGTCGAACGCGGGGTCGCTGCCGGAGGTCGTCGGCGATGCCGCTCTCCAGGTGCCGCCCACCGATGAGGAGGCGGTCGAACAGGCGCTCTCGGCCTTGCTGACGAACGCCGACCTGCGGGACGCCATGCGGGTTCGCGGGTTCAAACAGGCGGCGAAATTCAGTTGGCCCGCCGCCGCCCGCCGGACGCTGGACATTCTGACGGAGGTGGCCCCGCGCACATGAGTCGCCTGCTGTTTCTGGCTCCGGCGCCTCCCTCCGACCGGCGCGGCGGCGGCGCCTTGCGGATGTGGCACATGGTCCGTTTCTTGGCAGAGCGGTTCGAGGTGGACCTGGTCGCGCCGGCGGGCGACGGCGTGCAGGAGGCGGAACGGTTGCTGAAGGGCGTGTGCGCGGACCTGGAGTTCGTGCCTCCTGCGCCGGTGTCATGGTTCCGGCGCGCGGGGCACCTCGGACCCTATGGAAAAGATCCTGCTTTGCAGGAGGCCGTTCATCGCCGGTTGGCTTCGAAAAGGTACGGCGCCGTGCAGCTCGAAAAGCCGGCCATGATTCCCTATGTGCCGATCGACATCCGCGTGCCGGTCGTCTTGGACGTGTGGGCATACGGCTTGGCCGGCCCGCTGCGTGCGCTCCGGCACGGGACCGGCGCATGGCGCAAGGCCAGAGCGTTCATCCAACTCTGCCGGTACGGATTGTTCGATACGTTGTGCTGGCCCGCGACCTCCTGCGTGCTCGTGGTGTCGGAGGAAGATCGGACGCGCTGCGAACGGTCGCGGCCGGGCCGCAGGGTGCTGGTCGTCCCGAACGGGGTGGATTGCGCCGCGGTCCGCCCCGATTGGAGCGATCGTCCGGTGCCGCCGGTCCTGCTGTTCACCGGTGATCTGGCATTCGAGCCGAACGTGGATGCGGCGCACTATATGGCCGCGAAGGTCTTTCCGGCCATCCGGCGGCGCCGGCCCGATGCGCAGCTTCGACTCGTCGGCCGCAACCCGGATGCGAGAGTACAAGGGCTGGCGGGCGAGCGCGTGGCCGTGATCGGCGATGTGCCCGACATGAGGCCCTATCTTCACGCCGCCGCGGTCTATGTGGCGCCGCATTTCACCGGAGCCGGTACGAGGACCAAACTACTGGAGGCGATGGCGGCCGGGTTGCCGATCGTCACCACGACCATCGGACTCGAAGGCATCGGCGCCGTACCGGGGCGCGACGTGGTCGTGGCCGACGACGCCGACGCCATGATTGCGGCGGTCTGCAGGTTGCTGGACGATTCATCCGAACGGCGGCGATTGGGTATGTCTGCGCGCCGGCTCGTCGAGGCGCAGTACGATTGGCCGCGCTGCCTCGCGCCGCTCGACACGTTGTACGGCCCGCTGTTGGCGCCGAGGGTTGCGGCATGTTGAGCGTCTCCGTCGTCATTCCCGTTTTGAATGCGGCACGGACACTGCCGCTCTGTCTGGCTGCACTCGGCCGGCTCGATCCGAAGCCGGATGAGATCATCTTTGTCGACAACGGATCATCGGACGGCAGCCAGGGACTCCTCAAAGCCTTCGAATCCGATCATGCGGAATGGTCTGTCCGATGCCTGGTCCAGCCCGCACGCGGCGCCTCGGCGGCAAGGAATACGGGGATCAAAGCCGCGGCCGGGGAGATCATCGCCTTCACCGACGCCGATTGCGAACCGGACGCGGATTGGTTGGAGCGGCTCGTCGTTCCGTTTCAGGACCAGGCCGTCGGCGGAGTCGCCGGGCGGATCGTGGGTGCCGCCGGCGGGTCGATCTGGGAGCTCTTCAGTTCGCTGTATACGCTGCAGTCGCCGGGACAGCCGTCGCTCCATACGACCTGGACCCCGTGGGCCGGCGGGTTTCCGACCGCCAACCTTGCCGTGCGGCGCTCTCTGCTCGATCAGCTCGGCGGGTTCGACGAAAGCGTGACGATCTACGGCGAGGATTACGATCTCTGCGCGCGACTCTATCGACGAGGATCGGTCATCGCCTATCGGCCCGAGGCGGTCGTGCGGCACCATCATCGCAGCACGCTGACCGCGCTTCTCCGCCAAGCGTACGGGTTCGGATGTAGCCACGCCTATCTGTTTGCCCGCCACGGACCGAGGGGCCTGTGGCTGGAACTGCCGCGGTCCGCGAAGGTCTGGCCGTCGGCCCCCGTGGATGGATGGGTGGACGGCGCCTCCGCCGACAAAAAGCTACTCGGTCTTCTCGCGCTGGGGTGGCTCTATCAGCCGCTGTGGTGGCTGCTCCCGCTCTATGCCGTGTGGATGATCAGGGAGGCGGGCAAACGGGCCGCGCTCGCCGGCGCTCCGCCTTCCGTGACCGCAACCGTCGCGCTCGCGGGCTTGTTGCTTGCGAAGTCGGCCGCGCTGACGGCCGGACGGTGGCGAGGTTCGTGGAAGTACGGGGCCGTCTGCTTGTGAATGCGAAGGTGTCCGTCATTATCTGTTCGAAGGATCGGCACGAGGATTTGATGCGGGCCGTCGCGTCGGTTCGGCGATCGGGTGAGACGGGCGAGAGGGCTGAGATCGTCGTCGTCGAAGAGACGGATACGCCGCGGGCGATTCCCGGCGTGAGGTATGTCCCCCTCCCTCGGCGGGAGTACGGGTTCGGCTATGCCCGGAACGTGGCGGTGAAGGAAGCCGGTGGCGAATTGCTGCTGTTCATCGACGATGATTGCGAAGCGGAACGAGGTTGGGCCGATGAACTGATCGCCCCGTTGCTGGAGAACCCGGCGATTCAAGGAGTGGCAGGCGCGGTCCTGGTCAGGCACTGCGGTCTGCTGGGGTACGCCGAGAATATTCTGGGATTTCCCGGGGGCGGCCTGCGCTATCTGCATCAGGCGAGGGAACGGCTGGTGCCGACGACCCATCTGTCCACCTGCAACTGCGCCTACCGCCGTGATGCCGTTCTGAAGGCGGGAGGATTTTCTGAAGGAGCCCGGGCGGGCGGCGAAGACTCGCTCTTGGCGGAACGGGTGGCGAAGCTGGGCCCCTGCGTCTATGCGCCGCGCGCCGTGGTCTATCATCGGACCAGAGACAGGTTCGGGGCCATCTTTACCTGGTTCGTGCGACGAGGGTATGGCGAACTGGCGACCTGGGAACAGCATTTGGATCGAGCGTCGTATGGGCGATACCTGCTCCGTAGTTCCTGGACGGTTCGAGCCGCGGCGCTCGTGATCCTGGTCTCGGCGTTTCCGCCGCTGGTGCGATTCGTTCCCGCCCTCGTGTTGCTGTACTACGGAGCCGTGTTGTGGCGCTTCCGGTTTGCGCGCACGTACCCGGCTCATCGGCGGGCCTGGTGGCTCGCGCCGCTCGTGAAGATGACGATGGACCTCGGTACGGAAGCCGGGCGATGGAGGTATGCGCTGGAGCGGCTCAGGCAATGGCGCGAGCGCGACCGGTCTTAATGGTGTCCAACCACGCCGGGATCGTCGGGGGGGGAGAAGTCAGTTTCCTCACGCTCCTGGAGGCGCTCGACCGCGCTCGTTGGGCGCCCATCGCGGTGGTGCCGGCCGAAGGCATGGTGGCGCAGCGATGCCGTGCGATGGATATCCCGATCCATGTCGTGCCGATGCCGACGCTCCGATGGCCCGGTCCGACGCTGCTTCAGAGCGTCGTCGCGCTCACTCGGTTGATGGTGGAAGCCAACGCCTTCGTCGTCCATGCCAACGGGTCGCGGGTGATGGTGTATGCCGGATTGGCCGCCAAATGGGCGGGGCGACCGGTGGTCTGGCACGTCCGTGTCGCGGACTCGGACGGATGGCTGGACCGTGTCCTCTTCGGGTTGGCCGATCGGGTGATCGTAAATTCGCACGCCGTCGGCCGGCGCTTTGCCTGGTCGGACACCGAAAAGGTCCGATGCATCCCCAACGGCGTGGACACGGTTCGCTTTGCGCCAAGGCCTACAGCGAAAGACGTGCGCAAGCGACTGGGGATTGCGGAGGCCGAACCGGTGGTGGCAAGCGTCGGCCGCTTGGTTCCTTACAAGGGCTACGGCGACCTGCTGGATGCGGCGGCGTTGGTGCAGGGCGTCAGGCCGGACACGCGGTGGGTGTTGGCGGGGGACGGAACAATCCGCAAGGAACTGGAAGCCCAAAGCCGCAAGCTGGGCCTCGGCTCCCGTGTTCACTTCACCGGCTGGCTCGACGATGTGCGCGATGTCCTGGCTCTGTGCGATGTGTTCGTCTTGCCGTCCAGGGGCGAGCACTTCGGCCGCGTGCTCATCGAAGCGATGGCGATGGGCAAACCGGTCGTTGCAACCGATGGGGGAGGCGTGCCTGAAGTCGTCCGCCACGGCGAGACGGGTCTGCTGGTGCCGCCTGGACGGCCGGCAGCACTGGCCCGGGCGATCTTGACCCTCCTCGACGATTCGGCTTGCGCGGCCTCACTGGGGGCGGCGGGACGGGAGCGGGTGGAGCGGGAGTTCAGCCTGTCAAAACATGCGGCTGCGATCGAGCGGCTCTATGAGGAGCTGGTGAACGGATAGACGTCTGTGATGGAAACGTGTGTGCTCTGCGGAGGAGTGAACTGGCGGATCATCGAGCAAGCGGGAGGGACCTGTGTCGTGCGCTGTGCGTGCGACCTGGTGTTCGTGACGCCGACTCCTTCTCGCGACGTCATCGAGCGGGCCTACGACCGGAAGTACTATTCGGCATGGGAGAAACAGGCCAACGCCAGGCGAAAGATCTGGGACCGGCGCATGGAATTGGTCGCCGGCCTCCGCCCCGAACCGGGCCGGCTGCTGGACATCGGCTGCGGCGACGGGACGTTCCTTCAGACCGCCAAAGCGCGGGGCTGGGACGTGACGGGCACCGAACTGTCTGCCTGTGCGGCGGATGCCGGCTGCGGCTTGGACGTCCGGCGGGGTGAAGTCTGGGAGGCGGAATTGCCGGAAGGGTGGTTCGACGTCGTGACCGGTTGGCATGTGATCGAGCATGTCTCCGACCCGCGCCGCGTCCTGGCGGAACTCTACCGCGTCCTGCGACCGAACGGCTGGCTGGTGCTCGCCACGCCGAACCTGCATGACTATGTGTTTCGCGCCGCCTATCGGATGGTCCGCTTGAAGCCGCCTCCCCTATATGAGCCGGACGAGCGGGAACTGCATCTGTTCCACTTTTCATCCACGACGCTCGCCAAGCTGGTGTCGTCGGCGGGATTCCGGAACGTGCGGGTCGGGTTCGATCGCGGCGCCGCCGCCGAGTGGGGCAAACGGTTGGTCAACGCGGTCGCCTACGGATGGTATCGGTTGACCGGGTTGAACTGGGGGATGGGTCTCGAACTGGTTGCGCGCAAGCCGGCCGTGCCTTCGGAAACGGTGGGAGGATGACGTCATGAGGCTCGGCGTGGACGGGCGCGAGCTCGTGCGTGGAGTACGAACCGGGATCGGACGATACCTGGTCGAAGTCCTGCGGGCAGCGACCCAACAGGGATGGGAATGTCTCGTGTACGGCGATCAGACGACCGAGTTGAACGGCGCGGCGGCCAGCGGCGTCACGCTGTATCGGTTGACCCAGTCTTCCACGCAGTGGTGGGACCAAGTGACCTTACCCCGTCGCCTGGCCAGGGATCGGGTGTCGGTGTTCTTGTCCCCCTATTACAAAGGCCCCCTCTGGAGCCCTTGTCCGATGGTCCTCACGATCCATGACTTGTTCTTTATCGGCTATCCCGGCGCGAGCCGGCCGCTCTACGACCGCGCCATGACCGGTCTGGCGAAGGTCTATGCGCGTCGGGCCGCCGCCGTCATCGCCGACTCGGACTATTCGAAGCGGGCGATCGTGAGCCGTTTGCGGATCGACCCGAGCAAGGTCCACGCGATTCCGGTCGCGTTGGGGGCCGAATTCATGCCGACCACTCCGGACGGCGCGACGTTGCGGAAGTACGGCATCGCGGAACCGTATCTGCTTTCTGTCGGCAATTTCAAGCCGCACAAGAATCTCCCGCGACTCCTTCAGGCCTATGCCGCGCTGTCTCCGGCGTTGCGCCAGCGTTATCGCCTGGTGTTGGCGGGAGGCGACGCGGCGCGCCGGCTCCAGTTGGAGGCGCTGGCTCGGTCTCTCGGAATCGGCGACCGCGTGCACTTTCCCGGGCTGATCGACGATTGCGACCTGCCGCTGCTGTACAGCGCCTGTGCGTTGTTCGTGCTGCCGTCGCTGGAAGAGGGGTTCGGGTTGCCGGCGTTGGAAGCGATGGCCTGCGGCGCGCCGGTCGCGGCGTCGAACCGAGCGGCCATTCCCGAAGTGGTCGGGGCTGCGGCCCTGTTGTTCGATCCGGAAGATGTCTCTTCGATGGTGAACGGCATGACCGCCGTCCTGTCCGATGCCGGGCTCCGCGACGACTTGACACGGCGCGGGATCGAGCGGGCCGGCGAGTTCCCGCGGGAGCGCACGACGGGGCGGGTGCTCGCGCTCCTTCACGCCGTCGGTCTGGCGGGCTGGTAGAAGTGGGAAACCCGGCCCATACCGGACGTATGTCGTGCGCCTGTGGAGAGGTGCGCGCTTCGGTGGCGCAAGCGGCCGGAGGCCGGGAGTTGTGGCGATGCGAACGATGCGGGCTGCTGGCGGCGAAGGTCATGCCTGACCCGGCGGAGCTGCTCCGTTGGTATCGCGACGGGTATTGGAGCCGGTACCAAGCGGAGCAGCAAGGGCCGGCCAGGGACAACCTGTACCGCCATGTGCTGGACGTGGTCCAGCGATTTCGCTCGCATCCCGGCATGCTGGTGGACGTGGGGTGCGGGATGGGCGCCTTGCTGAAACAGGCACGGGACCGAGGATGGCGCGCGATCGGATTCGAGCTGTCGATCGAGGCCGTCGCGCAGGCGCGGGCGCAAGGGCTGGAGGTCTACGAATCGGCTTGGCCGCCCTGTGCGTTGCCGGATGAATCGGCGGATGTCGTCGTGTTTCTGAACGTGTTGGACCATCTACCCGAACCCCTTGCGGCGATCGAGGAAGCCCGGCGCGTGCTGCGTGCAGGCGGTCTCCTGTATGTTCGTGTGCCGAACGGACCGCTGCATGTGCGGCTCGGCCGCCTGCTCTCGGCGGTGGGACTGCCGGACGTCACGGTCGTCCATCTCTATGGGTTCGGAAAACGGGCGTTCGCGTATCACCTGCCTCGGTTCGGGTTTACGACCGTCGCGGTTCGGACCGCGCCGCCCAGCCGAGGAGATGCCTATCAGGCCGACGGCGCCGTGAGGAGGGCGGTCAGGCGATCGCTGAAACGGCTGGATCGGCTGGTGTATGCGCTGTCCGCTTCGTTCGGCCTGGATCGAGCCGCCTGGGGTCCGTCCATCGAGGTCGTGGCGTCAAAGGACCGCGCGACAAGGAGGCCTGTATGTCCCGGAGGCGATGGCGGGCGCGTCTGAAGTTCGGCGAGGCCATCATGCTGCTGGCCTTGCTCACGGCGCTGTTGGTGCTGGCGATCAGCATGTGGCTGCGCTCGTTCTATCTCCATGACCTCAAGGGGTACGAACCCAAGGACCTCGAGCGGGGTAAACAACTCGAAATGAAAAAGGACCGGGACGGAAGATAGGGCGAAAGACGATGTGCGGCATCTGCGGGTTTACGGGTGACGGGACGCCGGATCTGCTCGACCGGATGCTGGACCGGTTGGTTCATCGCGGTCCCGACGAAGAAGGGCGCCATCGGGAGCGGGGCGTCAGCCTGGGCGTCAGACGTCTGCGCGTCATCGATCCGGAAGGAGGCCATCAGCCGGTGGCCAACGAGACCGGCACGGTATGGGCCGTGCTGAACGGCGAGATCTACAACTACCGCGAACTGCGTGAGGAATTGATCCGCAAGGGCCATCGCTTCGCGTCGCACGGCGATACCGAGGTCCTCGTGCATCTGTACGAAGAAGAGGGAGAAGCGGCGGTGTCGCGGTTACGGGGGATGTTCGCCTATGCCCTGTGGGATCGCGAGCGGGAGACGTTGTGGGTGGTCCGCGACCGCCTCGGCATCAAGCCGCTCTACTACGCCATCCGGCCGGGTGGCTACGCAGAGAGCGGACGCATCCTGTTTGCGTCGGAACTGCCGTCGCTCCTGGCCGGGTTGCGGCAGCGCGCTATCCGGCCGCAGGCGATCGCCGACTATCTGACATGCCTGTATGTGCCCGGTCCGGAGACGATGTTTCAGGGCGTCTACCAGCTCAGGCCCGGAGAACTGCTCAAGATCCGAGACGGCCGGGTGGAATTCCAACGGTACTATCAGCCGGCGCAGGTGGTGCCGCGATTCCGGTGGTCGTCGCAAGCCGAAGCGACCGACTATTTCCTCGGGTTGCTGCGCGACACGGTCCGGACGCATCTGGTCAGTGACGTGCCGCTGGGTCTGTGTTTGTCGGGCGGGCTGGATTCCGGTGCGCTCTTGGCCTTCATGCGTGAGGCGACGAACGGGCCGATCCGCACCTTCACCATCGGGTATGAGTCCCCCGCCGATCGGTCCTACAACGAACTGGACGCGGCGCGGGGGCTCGCCACCCATTTCGGCGCCCAGCACACGGAGGCGATCCTACGACCGGACGCGGTGTCGCTCCTGCCGCAACTGGTCGCCGCGATGGGAGAACCCTTCGCTGACTCCTCGGCCATTCCCACCTATCTGGTGTCGAAGGTCGCCAAGCGGTCGGTCACGGTCGCGCTGTCGGGAATCGGCGGGGACGAACTGTTCGGCGGGTACCCCCGCTACCTGGGTCTTCGCTTGGCATCTCGCTACGGCCGGTTGCCGTTGTCCGTGCGGTCCTGGGCGGCCGCACAGGCTGCGTCGTGGCTCAAGGAGGGAACGGGCGGGCGGGACCGGATGGGGCGGCTCAAACGGTTTCTGGCCGACGGTCATCGGCCGCTCGACGAACAGTACCTGCGCTGGACTACGTTTCTGCCGCCGGAATGGGGGCCAGCGGCTTTCACGCCGGGGTTGCGCGACCTGGTCGAAGGAGCGGGACCGGAGCGGGCTTATCGCGCGCTGTTCAACGATTGGCCGTCGCCGGAGCCGGCGGATCGCGCGATGGGCTTGGATCTGCAGACCTATCTGCCGGACGACCTGCTTCGCATGGGCGACCGGATGAGTATGGCCCATTCGCTGGAGTTGCGCGTGCCGTTTTGCGATCACCGCTTGCTGGCCTTCGCGTTGGCCGTCCCGGCCGCCATGCGATTTTCGGGGTGGCGGCTGAAGGGCTTCATGCGACGGGCGCTCGCATCCGTGTTGCCGCGCCCCATTCTGTCGGGCGCCAAACTGGGTTTTCGCGTGCCGTTGGCCCGGTGGCTCAGGGAAGAGCTGCGGGAGATGGTCCGTGACCTGCTGTCGGAGGAGGCGGTGCGCCAGCGCGGCTACGTGCGTCCGGAGTATGTCCGCTGGCTGGTGGCGCAGCACGAACGCGGCGCACGCAATTTTGCGGATCAATTGTACGCGCTGCTCGTGCTGGAATTGTGGCACCGGCGGGAAGGGGTAGCGGGGTAGTGGGATAACGGGATAGCGGGGAAACTGGATAGGATTGCATCTACCCCTTTACCCCGGTACCCCGTTACCCCTTGATTCAGTGCCGAGGGATCTTTTCAGCCATGAACTTTCTGCTGCTCTCAGAGGTCTCGGCCGAGCGGGTGATCGGCGGTGCGGAGCGGATGCTGCGCGGGCATGCGCTGAGCCTGGGCGAGCGCGGCCATCGGGTCGGCCTGATCACGCGCGCGCCGGTCGGCGATTCGCGGACCGTGGTCTGGATCCGGGACGTCGTCGAGCGCCGGTACGAGGTCTCGCGACGGAACGAACCGGCGTTCGTGTGGTCGTCGATTCGGAACAGCCTCCGCGCGTTCGATCTCATGGCGTCGCCCGCCCGGCCGGACGTCGCGGTGCTGTATCAGTCGCTCGCGGGGCTCGGACCGATCCGGGGTCGGTTCCGGCGGGCCGGGGCCTGGGTCTACATGTGTCTCTCGCTGGCACATGAAGAATATCTGAGCCGGACCCCGCCCGCGGTTTCGTCGGGGGCTGCGGTGCGCCGTGCAGTCAACGCAGAGGCCCGTCTCTGGATCGAGCGGATAGTCATGCGCCGCTGCGACGCGGTGATCGTGATGAGCGAGTTCATGCGGCGACGGGTCATGGCCGTGCACGGCATCCGGAGCGACAAGATCCGCATGTTGCCGGGAGCCGCCGATCTGTCCTGCTTCAGCCCGGCCCCGCATCGATCAGCCGTACGCCACGAGCTGAAGCTTCCGGCGAGCCGAACGATTCTCTTCACGGTCCGCAACCTGGTCCCGCGGATGGGGCTGGAACATTTGATCAAAGCCGTCGGCTTGTTGGACGAGGACCGGCCAAATCTTCTGCTCCTGATCGGAGGAGAAGGGCCTCTGCGGGATTCCCTCGACCGCATGATCCGAGGCTTGGGTCTCGTCGAGCACGTGCAGTTGCTCGGGTTCATACCGGAAGAGCAGTTGAGCCGGTACTATCAGGCCGCGGATTTGGTCGTCATGCCCACCTTGGAACTCGAAGGCTTCGGGTTGGTCACGGTGGAGGCGTTGGCCTGCGGCACACCGGTGCTCGGTACGCCGGTGGGAGCCATACCGGAGGTGTTGAGCCCTGTCGATCCGATGCTGATAGCAGAGGGAACGGACGACCGTGCGTTAGCCGCAGCGATCCGTCGTGTGCTACAACGGTTCCGCGAGAACCCCGACGAACCAGCTCGGCTTTCCGTAAGAGGGCGCGAGTTGATCGCGCAACAGTACAACTGGACCGCGCACGCTGCGGAGTTGGAACGGATCCTCCGGGAAGTGCAGACGACCCGTGCGGGTGCGACGTAGAGGGCGTACGGTGACGAACACGGTCATCCATGTGATCACGCGCCTCGATCGCGGCGGCTCCGCGCAAAACACCATGTTGACCGTGATGGGGCACGACCGCACCCGGTACGAACCCTTGGTGGTCGCCGGCAGGCCGGGCCGGTGGGATGCCCAGGGCGGGCAGGCGGCGACCGACACGCATTGCCGTGAGTTGGAGAAAGCGGGCATCCGTTGGATCGTCGTCCCGAGATTGACTCGTGACATCCATCCGCTGAACGATCTGTCGGCCTTGTGGTCGCTGATGCGGCTCTTTCGACGGGAGCGGCCCGCCATCGTGCACACCCATACGTCCAAAGCCGGTGTCGTGGGCCGGTTGGCCGCGTGGTGGTCCGGCGTGCCGGTGGTCGTACATACGCCGCACGGTCATGTCTTCTATGGGCATTTCAACGCCCTGTGGTCCTGGGCGTTCGTGCAGGTGGAACGGATGCTGGCGAGGCTGACGACGCGGCTGATCGCGCTCACGGAGACCGAACGGGACGACCACCTCGAGCGGGGTGTGGGACGAGCCGACCGGTTTGCGGTCATTCCGAGCGGGATCGACCTCGAGCGGTATCGGTCCGTGCCTCGGACATGGGACCAGAGGCCGGCTTGCTTTCCCTGTCCTCCGGGTTCGATCGTGGTCGGGTCGGTCGGCTGGCTGACGCCGGTGAAAGGGCATCGTTTCCTGATCGAAGCGGCGGCGCAGCTCAAACCTACCTTTCCGAACCTGCATGTCGTCCTCGTCGGGAGCGGCGGGTTGCAGGCCGAGCTGTCGGCTTTGGCGGACCGATTGGGCCTCAAAGACTCGGTGCATTTCTTGGGAGAGCGAGACGACGTGGATGTCTGTTTGTCCGCGATGGATCTGTTCGTGCTCCCGTCCTTGAACGAAGGAATGGGCCGCGCGCTGATCGAGGCGATGGCGGCCGGGTTGCCGGTCATCGCCAGCCGGGTAGGGGGCGTGCCGGCGTTGATCGAGCATGGCCGAACCGGACTGCTGGTGCCGGCCGGAGATCCGGGCGCATTGGCGCAGGCCATCCGCCAGACGCTGGACCGGCCGGATTGGGCGAGGCAAATGGGCCAGGCGGCGAGTCACAGTATCGGCCGGAGGTTCGATGCCGCTACGATGGTGCGCGCCGTCGAGCAGGTATACGAGCAAGCCCTGTGCGAAAAGGAACGGCGCTCGGTGAAAGGCGATCGGTGATGGGGTACAAGGTGGCCACAGTGCGAATCCTTTGCCTACTCCTCGCCTTCGGCGGCGTAACCGGCACCGCCGTCCGGCCGGAAGAACTGCGGCCATCGTCGATCGTTTCCCACCCCTCGTCCCCGACCCCTCACGGGTTGACCCCGCTCGTGGCGGCTGTCCATGTGCACAGCACGGCGAGCACCGGCTCGTTGAGCATGGACGCCTTGGCCGAACGGGCGGAACGCCTGGGGCTGGACGCGGTGATTCTCACCGACAACTTCGCGTTGGAATACGAATACGGCCTCTCTCCCTTGGACGGTGTCCTGAAACGAAGGGTCGGCTATCCCTCCGTGCTCCGTTACGGCCTCGCTCGCTATTTGAACGAGGTCACGGCGGTGCAGGCCCGCCATCCCGGGGTCCTGCTGATCCCCGGCGTCGAAGTCGCGCCGCATTACTATTGGACCGGATCGCTGTGGCGCGGCGACCTGACGATGCACAACTCGCAAAAAAATCTTCTGGTGGTCGGGCTCTCCGACACGGAAGACTATGCGGCGCTCCCCGCCGTCGGCAATACGGCGTCCTATCGCTACGACTGGCGGACGGCGCTCGGTCTGGCGCCGGCGGTCCTCTTCGTTCCGGCAGCGTGGCTGTGGCGCGGCCGCTCATCCGTCACCGGCCGTCGTGGTCGGCCTACCCGCGGATGGACGGCTCGCCGGACCGGGTCGTTGCTCCTGACCGGCGCGGCGTTTCTGCTCCTGCTGAACGCGTGGCCGTTCAGCCGGCCGGTCTTCAGCACCTACGACGAGCGGCTCGGCTATCGACCCTATCAAGCGGTGATCGATGCGGTGAACGCCCGGGGCGGGCTAGCGCTCTGGTCCATGCCTGAGGGGCGGGACTTCCGGACGTATTCGTTCGGGTGGTTGGGCGACGTGGTCGCCAAAACGGACCCTCACCCGGAGGCGTTGATGCTGACGCGGGGCTATGCCGGATTCGGCGGACTCTATCAGGAAGCCAGAACGGCGACCGATCCCGGCGGGTTGTGGGATCAGCTCATCCATCTCTATGCGACCGGACAGCGAAGCACCCCGCCCGCGCTCGTGGGGGAAATCGCTTTTCACGGGCCGGACCATGCCGGAAAGGAATTAGACCAGGTGGTGACGGTGCTGTGGGTTCGCGAACGGACGGTCGCCGGTGTGCTGGATGCCCTGCGGCGTGGGCGATCGTACGCGGTGGAACGGCACCGGAAGGAATTCGCCTATCGGCTCGACGACTTCCGCGTGGACGTCCAGGGCGGGGCGCGGACGGCCGGACCGGGCGAGACGCTCGATCCCGACGGAGCGGGCGATATCATGGTGCGCCTGACCGTGTCGGCGACCGATTCCGGCGTGCATCCCGTGACGGCCAGGATTATCCGATCGGGTCGGGTTATTGCACGGGTGGATGGCCGGACGCCGTTCACGTATGTCTTGGCGGACACGGCGGCGCCGGCTGGGGAATGGCTCGCGTATCGCGCCCACGTGCTGGGAGAAGGGGAACTCCTGAGCAATCCGGTGTACGTCGGACCGGTGCCGGGGGACTAGCGGTAACGCGTCACGCGTCACGGCATTTATGAGAGTCACTATTCATCAGCCGCAGTTTCTGCCCTGGTTGGGGTATCTGGATAAGATCGACCAGGCCGACGTCTTCGTGGCGTTGGACACCGTCCAGTTCAAGAAGAACGAGTGGCAGAACCGGAACCGAATCCGGACCGCCGACGGCTGGCAGTGGCTCACGGTGCCGGTGCGGCACCGCTTCGGTCAGCGCGTGGCGGACGTGCGGATCGACCAGACGAGTCGTTGGCGGGAGCGGCATCTGCGGGCGCTCGCCATCCATTACGCGAAGGCGCCGTCTCGCGAGCGATACTGGGACGGGCTGTGCGCCCTCTACCGGCGGCCGTGGGAGCGCTTGATCGATCTCAACCTCGAGATCCTGCGGTGGCTCATGCAGGCCTTCGGCATCACGACGCCGATTCGGTTGGCATCGGAGTGGAACCTCCGCGAGGAGCCGACCGACCGGCTGATCGACATTTGTCGAGCGGTCGGCGCCAAACAGTATCTGTGCGGGACCGGCGCCGACGCCTATCTGGACCGGGTGCGGTTCGAAGCGTCCGGAGTCGAGCTGGAGATGCAGAGGTTTCGGCATCCGATCTACCGGCAGTGCTACGAGCCCTTCGTGCCCGGCCTGTCGGCGATCGATTTACTGTTCGCGTGTGGAGACGCGGCGCTCGCGCACCTGCGGGCGGCCAGGAGCCTCTCCGACGAGGCTTCCCCGGTGGCGCGACAGGCGGGAGAGAGGGAGCAGGGATGAAGCAAGCGGCGAAGCTGACGGTCAACGGTCGGTCTCCGATGCGCATTTTGGCGCTGGGCGCTCATCCGGACGACATCGAAGCCGGATGCGGCGGCGCGTTGATCAAATATGCCCAGAACGGGCATCGCATTTTTCTGATGGTGATGACGCTGGGCGAGCAGGGAGCGCCGGCCGAAATCCGCAAGCGCGAGCAGGAGGCGGCGGCGAAACGGCTGCGCGCGGAGAAGCTCTATTGGGGCGGCTACTCGGACACCCAGGTGCCGATGGGCCGCGAGCTGATCCAGAAAGTCGAGGAAGTGGTGAAGCAAGTGGATCCCCACTTCATCTTCGTCCACTATCCCGACGACACGCATCAGGATCACCGGCACCTGGCGATGAGCACAATTACGGCTACGCGCTACACCAAGAACGTGCTGTTTTACGAAGGCCCGACGACGCAGAATTTCGCCCCGACCGTTTTCGTGGACATCGATCAGGTGTTGAAGGAGAAGATCGCGGCGATCGAGGCGCATGCCTCCCAGGTCAAGAAAACCAACATCGAGGGGTTGAGCATCGTGGACATCATTCGATCATCGTCCCACTTCCGGGGCATTCAAGGACGCGTGAGGAACGCCGAGGGATTTTTGCCCCTCCGGCTGTTCATCAACATCGAAGCATGACTGCGGTCTCGACAGGCATTCCCCATTCCAGGCCGTTCCTGGGCGAAGAAGAACGGGCGGCCGCGGACGACGTGCTGCGGACGGGCCAACTGGCGCAAGGCCCCTGTGTCGAACGGTTCGAGCACAGTCTCGCGGCGTGGCTGGGAGTACGGGGCGGCGTCGCCGTCAGTTCCGGGACGGTCGCGTTGGAGTTGGCGCTTCTGGCCGTCGGGGTCGCCCCGGGCGATGAGGTCATCATACCGAGCTATGTGTGCGCCGCTGTCTGGCTGGCGGTGCAGCGGGTCGGCGCGAGGCCCCGGCTGGCGGACATCGATCTGGAAACCTACAACCTCGATCCGGACGCAGCGGCACGGGCGGTGACCGCGAGAACTCGGGCGATCATTGCACCACACCTGTTCGGGTTGCCGGTCGATTTGACGCCGTTGCAGGCGCTCGGGGTGCCGCTGATCGAGGATTGCGCGCAGACGCTGGGCGCGCTCGAAGCCGGCCGGCCGGTCGCCACGGTCGGCGCCGCGGCGATTTGCTCGTTCTATGCGACGAAATTGCTGTGCACGGGCGAAGGCGGAATGGTGGTATCGAACGATGTGGCCTTGTTGGAACGCGTGCGGTCGCTCCGCCAGTATGACGCAGGACCTGCGTTGAACCCCTCGTCGTCCAACCGCAAAATGACCGACTTGCAGGCCGCAATCGGCGTGTGTCAGGTGAATCGGCTGACGATGTTCTTGCAACGACGCGCGGAGATCGCGGCGCGCTACCGGGCGGCGCTGGCGCAGATACCGCTGGTGTTGCCCGTGGTCCCATCCGGCCGGACCCATGTGTACTATCGGTTTGTAGTCCGACTTCCCCGCGTGTCGCGGGGGCCGGATGCCTTGACCGCCCGGATCATGCGGCTGAATGCCCGCGGCCTGCAGTGCCGGAAGCCGGTGTTCCGGCCGCTGCATCGCTACCTCGAACTGGATGGGTTTCCGGCCAGCGAGGAGGCGGATCGCACCGCGCTCTCGATCCCGATCTATCCGTCGTTGACCGATGACGAGGTCGAGCGCACGGTTCGCATTCTCGGCGAGGAGTTGGCATGAGGACGCTGGACACCCACGCCGTTCCCGATCTGTGCCGGGTGAATGGGCGTTGGCTCACGTTGCCCGGGCTCGGCGCCACGCTGGGCCTCCTGGTGTTGCTGACTCCCTGGGTGCGCGACCTCTTCATGGTGCAGGGCCTGCGATGGCTGTATATCCTGCTGGTCGCCTTCTCCGGAGCAGCCGCTCTGACTCCAGTCATGGTGCAGCTCGGGCATGCCTGGGGATGGGTCGATCAGCCGTCGGAGCGGAAGATCCATCTCCAGCCGACGCCCCGGCTCGGCGGCCTCGCGATCTATGTCGGCTTCGTCGGGTCGGTGCTGATGAATTCGATCCTGCCGGACTGGACGGCGGCGATCTTCATTTCGGGGACCATGTTGCTGGTCGTGGGCCTTCTCGACGACCTTCGGGAACTCCCGGCCGGGATGAAGCTGGCTGCGCAGGTGCTCGCCGCCGGGATCGTCATGGCCGGCGGCAACGTGCTGACGTTGTTCCCGCAAGGTCCGATGGGAGATGCGGCCAACGTCGCGTTGACCCTGCTCTGGATGGTTGGCATCACCAACGCGTTCAATTTTTTCGACGGCATGGACGGGCTGGCGACCGGGCTGGCGATTCTCATGGCGGGATTCATGGGCGTCGTGGCGTTCGAGACGGACCAGCCGGGTCTCGGGTGGTTGGCGATCGCGATCATCGGCTCGGGCTTGGGGTTTTTCCCCTACAATTTCCGGATGAAGAAGCCGGCCGCCATTTTTCTGGGAGACGGCGGGTCCACGTTCCTGGGCTTCACGCTCGCCTGTCTCGCCGTGAAGGGGAATTGGGCGGATAACAGCCCCATGGTGTCCTTCAGCAACCCCCTGTTGATCTTCGGCGTCCTGATTTACGACATGATCCACATCACCGTCGAACGAGTGGCGACCGGGAAAGTCGCGTCGCTGCGCCAATGGCTGGAATATGTCGGGACCGACCATCTGCACCATCGCTTGGAACGGGCGCTCGGGAGCCGGAAGGCGAGCGTCTTGATGATCTTTGCGCTGACCATCTGTCTCGGCCTGGGGGCGCTGGCTCTGCGCAATGCGGGGACCATCGAGGCCATCATCCTCTTGACCCAAGCCTGCCTGATCGTCATCATGGTCACCATCTTGGAACTCTCCGGCCGGCGTGCGTGAGCCGGAAGCTATCAGCCATCAGCACACCAGCCGGCCCTCCCCCTTCGTTGAGGCAGGAGGGGGTAACTGCCGGCTGAACGCTGAGAACTGATGGCTGAGTTGATCGATCAACCACGGGATCCGCGATGATTTCTACAGTCGAATGGAAAGACGGGGCGGTGCGGCTGCTCGATCAGAGCCGGCTCCCGGAGGCCGTCGAGTTTCTGGATTGCCGCGACTATCAGGCGGTAGCCAGGGCGATCACAGAACTGAAAGTCAGAGGCGCGCCGGCGATCGGCGTGGCCGCGGCGATGGGGGTCGCATTAGGCGCTTTGTCGGTCCCGGCGACGGACCACGACGAGTTCGCCAAAGCAGTATCGGCGATCTGCGACGATCTCGCGGCGACCAGGCCGACGGCGGTCAACCTGTTCTGGGCCGTCGAACGCATGAAGCGGAAGCTGGCCGAACTGCGGGACAGGCCTGTGACGGACATCAAACGGGAGTTGCTCGAGGAGTCGCAGCGGATTCATGACGAGGACGTGGCGATGTGCAAAGCCATCGGACGCCACGGCGCCGCATTGATCACAGACGGCCAGACGATCCTGACCCATTGCAACGCCGGCGCGCTCGCGACCGCCGGCTATGGGACGGCGCTGGGCGTGATCCGGGCGGCGTGGGAGCAGGGGAAGAAGATTCGCGTGATCGCGGATGAGACCAGGCCGGTCCTCCAGGGCGCGCGATTGACCGCCTGGGAGCTCATGCAGGACAAGATTCCCGTCACGTTGATCACCGACAACATGGCCGGCGCGCTGATGCGACAGGGAAAGATTCATCTCTGCGTGGTCGGGGCCGACCGGATCGCGGCCAACGGCGACGTGGCGAACAAGATCGGCACATACTCCGTGGCGGTGCTCGCCAAAGCACACGGCATCCCGTTCTACGTCGCGGCGCCGTACTCCACCATCGATCTCGCCACCGAGTCCGGCGACCGGATTCCGATCGAGCAACGTCACCCGCAAGAAGTCCTCTCGATTCACGGGAGTCATCCCATCGCCCCGGCCGGCGTGGAGGTGCTCAATCCCGCCTTCGACGTGACCCCCGCCGAGTACATCACCGCCATCATCACCGAGCGGGGCGTGCTCAAACCCAGCGAGTTAGCCGCGCGATTCGGAGCGTAACGACCCTGGCGCGCCTTCCTCTAGCGGTTCCGAGCGCTGTACCCCCTTGCAATCTTCCGGTTGAACGTCTACAAATGGCGCCGTCGTCGCGGGGTGTGGTCATGAGTGCCTCGCCGGTGCGGAGGGCGCTTGTCGGTCATCGCGCGGTTCCTGGCCCTCGGTTCGATGTTGTCCGCGTTGTTCGCCCCCGGCCTGCTTCACGCCGCCGCCTTTCGCGTCCTTGATCAGAGCGCCTCCGCGGTCGCCCAGGGCAACGCGTTCGTCGCCCAGGCCGACGATCCGTCCGCCGTGTTCTACAACCCGGCCGGGATGACCCAATTGCCGGGCGTCCAACTGTCCACCGGCGGCCTGTTGGTGGGAGGCCGCACGACGTTCGCGAATCCGGCCGGCGCGACCACCAGCGGTAATTTCGGCGGTGCCGTTGCGCTACCGCCGCCCGCCAATTTTTATCTGACGGCCAATCTGAAAGACCTGGGCATCCGGGCGCTCGGCGACGTCACACTCGGTCTGGCCGTCCTCTCGCCTTTCGGCATCAAGTACAAGTATCCCGACGATGCACCGTTCGCCACCGCCGTCACCCGCACCTCCCTCGAGCTGACCGACATGAAGCCGACCATCGCCTATAAAGTGTCCGATCAGCTTTCAGTAGGAGTCGGGGCGGATATCTCTACCTTCTTGCCCTTCTGGGGCGAATCGCAGGCCGAAGTCCAGTTCACCTCCTCCGGCGGACCGGGGCTGCCGCCGGCCGGAATCAACCGCCGGCCGGAACCAAAATGGAGATCAATGGGAAGGGCACGGCTGCGGGATTCAACGCGAGCCTGCTCTACACTCCGCTGCGCAACGGCGACGGAAAACCCGTCGCCAATGTCGGTCTGATTTATCGCAGTCAGGCCACCCTTCATCTCCAAGGGTCGCTGCTCGGCAACGGCGCGGTCTTGCAAAGCACCAACGTCACCGTCGTCTTGCCGCAGGTCCTCACCGGCGGGATCGCCTTGTGGCCGATTCGCGATCGGAACCGCGAGTGGAAGCTGGAGTTGGATGTGGACTTCACGGGGTGGAAATCGTTCCGCAACCTGGATGTGCATCGGTCCGACGGCACGACCGTCCTGTTTCCGCAGAACTGGCGCAACGCCTTCATGGTGATGATCGGGACGGAGTACAAGTGGGTACGGCCCGCCGTGTTGCCGGACTGGGAAACGAGCCTTCGCGCCGGCTACTTGTTTCAGCAGACGCCGGTGCCCGACCGGTCGTTCAGCCCGACCTTGCCGGCGGACGCCGACAGCCACGGCCTGTCCATCGGGGCCGGGTTTCTCTGCACGGGAGGAGGGCGGTTCCTCGGCGCGGTCCGCTGCGGCGACGGCGCACGGAGTGCCTTCCTCCCCAACGCGATCGGGCTGGACGTGCCTATCAAGCGATCCTCTATGAGCCCCGGACGGTCAGCGGTGCCGTGAACCCGTTTGCGACTCCCGGCGTCATTGACGGCCTCTATAAAACCATCTTTCACATCGGCGCAATCACCCTTCGCCTGAATTTCTGATCGCCGACTTCGGCCCGGAATTTCCGTCGCGTCACCTTGCCAGCAGCGTCCGGCCTTCTCTATAATGCCGCGCGACGTGGAGGGTGGCTCATTCTGATCCTGTCGGAGGAAAGCGGAGTCTCATGAGTGAACGGACCTTAGCGATCATCAAACCGGACGCGGTGAGAAAGCGCGTCATCGGGGACATTATCAGCCGATACGAGAAAGCCGGCTTGAAGCCGATCGCGATGCGCATGATGCACATATCCAAAGCGACGGCCCAAGGGTTCTACGCCGTCCATAGGGCCCGCCCGTTTTTCGACAGCCTCTGCACGTTCATGTCCTCTGGGCCGGTGGTCGTGCTGGTGTTGTCAGGCGACAACGCCATCAGAAAGAACCGGGATCTGATGGGCGCAACGGACCCAGCCAAAGCCGATAAGGGGACGATCCGAGCCGTCCACGGGACGAACATCGAATCCAACGCCGTGCACGGGTCCGACTCGCCCGAGACGGCTCGCTTCGAAATCGGGTATTTCTTTCCTGAGATGGAACTGGTCGGGGAGTGAGGAGTTCTCTCCACGGCCGACGCCGTTGAACACCGGTCTTCACTGGGCGCAGGACCTCGTGCCTGCCCATCTCACCGCATCGCCCGTCTCGCAGGACGCTCGTCGTTCTCTTCTCGTGGCTGCTCCTGGGCTCGGTCGTTTGGCCCGGCTGCGCGGCCCGCCATCAGCCCGCCCCCGGCCCGCCGGCTCTTTCCACTGACCCGAGTGTCGAGGCGCAGACCCGGCTGCTGCAAGACGCGCGGACACACCATGCGCAGGGTCGGTACGCGGCCGCCGTTCGCCTGCTGAAACGATTTGTCTCGACCTATCCCCGGTCCTCTCGCGCGGCAGAGGCGCGGTGGTGGCTGGCCCGCTCCTATGAACAACTCGGCGATGTGACCGCCGCGCTGGCGGAGTACCGCACGCTGGCCGCTGCCGTCACGCCGACCGGCATGCGCGAGGACAGTTATGAGGTGCGGGCGATGCGCCGCCTCGAAGAACTGCGCCGGGCCGGGAACCGGCCGGGGGCGGCCGCGGCGCGCACCGCGTTGATGCTGTCTCCCGCCCGGCTTCCGCCTCTCGCCGACCTGGAACCGTGGATGCAGGGGCTCGTTCGCGCCGGCGTGACGACCCTGGTGTTGGAAGCGGTGACTGACGGCGGAACCACGCCGGCGGGCGTGTACTTCGATACGGGGTTGGCGCCTGTCCATCGCGATGTCTTCGGCCTGGTGCTGCCGATGGCCCGGCGAGCCGGGCTCTCTGTGTTCGCCGTATTTTCTCTTCAGCGGATGCCGTGGGTGGATTCCCAATCCGAATGGCTCAATGCCGTGTACGATCCGGCGGAACGACGGATGCGTCCGTCGGCGACCGTCGATCTGCTGAATCCGGCCGTGCAGGACAAGTTGGTCGGACTAGCGGCTGACCTCGCGCAACCCGGTATCGAAGGCGTGGTGGTCCGTCTCAGCGAAGGGAAAGGCTTTTTCGCCGAATGCGGCACCGCGGCGCGCACCCGCTTCGCTGCTGTTTTCGCCGTCGAGCCCGAGCCGGCGCACCTGTGTTCCGTCAGCGGGCGAAGCCTGGAGGCGATGCCGCAGGAGTTCTGGCGGTGGGTCGGTTGGAAATCCCAAGAGCGCCTGCGCTTGGTTGAACGGATCAGAGAGGCGATGCGGCAGAAGCATCCGCACCTGGTCGTGGCGCTGGAGGTTCATCCGGAGGCGGCCGTCGACCCGCTCCGGGGGCTCATCGAGTACGGAGAGGACCTGATGAGCATCGCCCAACGCGATTTCGACCTGGTCTTGGCGATGCCCCCCGGTTCGATGGGAGCGGCATCGCACGGAGGATCAGGCGAGTCTGCGGCGAACGGGCTGAATGCCTTCGCGCGGTGGATGAGCGAGCGAGCGTTTGACCCGCGCCGTCTCTGGATCGCGAACGTCGTCCGGATCCGGGACGCGCGTACGCTGGGTGAAGGTCTTCCCGAGCCAGCGCATCGAACGTTGCTGCCGGACGGTGTCCATCTCCTACACCGAGTGGAATCGGCCGGCGCCGTTCCTTGACAAGGCACCGCCGCTACACTTACGATCACCCGGCCGATTGGCGCCAGGGATGGAGATCAAAATAGAAGGAGAATTATGATCCCGACCGATCTTCGCTATCATCAGGAACATGAGTGGATTCGCCTCAACGGCACGCAGGGGACGATAGGGATCAGCCACTTTGCGCAGGATGCGTTGGGGGATATCGTCTTTATCGATCTGCCCAAGGTCGGGACAACGGTCAAGGCCGGCCAACAAATCGGAGAGGTCGAGTCCACCAAGACGACGTCGACCATCTACACGCCCGTGAGCGGGATGATCGTCAAGGTCAACACCGATCTCAAGGACCATCCCGAGACCGTCAATTCCGATCCCTACGGCAAGGGCTGGTTGGCGGTGATCGACTTGTCGGACCCGGCTGAAGTGGACAAGCTGATGACCGCCGCTCAGTATGAAGCCTTCCTCGCCTCTCAAAAGAACACGAATAGCGAGTAGCCGGCAGCGAATAGCTGCCTTTCCTCTGAGCTATTAGCTGCTCGCTGCTCGCGACACGCTATGCCCGTTCAGACGCACATCGCCATCGTCGGGGCCGGACCGGGCGGCTATGTCGCGGCCATCCGCGCCGCGCAACTGGGCGCGCGCGTGACCGTCGTCGAGAATCAGGCGTTGGGTGGGGTGTGTCTGAACTGGGGCTGCATTCCCAGCAAAGCGCTGCTCTCGGTCGTCGAGCTGGGCGACAAGCTGAAAAAGGCGGACGAATTGGGACTGGTGCTTCAAGGGCCGGTCGGCTACGACCCGGCCAAGATGGTGGCCCGCAAGAACAAGGTGGTGTCCACCCTGGTGAAGGGGATCGCCATGCTGTTCAAGACCTGGGGCATCGAGCACCTGGACGGCACGGGAGAACTGCTTGATGAACGGACGGTTCACGTCGCCGGGCGTAATGGGTCCGAGCGGCGGGTGCAGGCGGACGCGATCGTCGTGGCCACCGGGTCGTCCTGGCCGAATGTGCCGCTCTTTCCGATCGACGGGCGACAGATCATCACCAGCAAGGAAGCGTTGGATCTGGAGACGATTCCCCGCAGATTGCTGATCATCGGCGCGGGCGTCGAGGGATGTGAGTTTGCGTCGTTGTACAGCGGTATGGGCACGCAGGTTACGATGGTCGAATTGATGCCGCGCATCCTGCCGCTGGAAGATGAAGAGGTGGCGTCCCTCATGGACCGCGAGTTGAAGAAGCGAGGCGTGGACATCCGCACGGGAACGACGGTCGAGAAAGTGGAACACCAGGCCAGGGCGGTCAAGGCGGTTTTGAAAGAGGGGGCCGAGATTGTCGCCGATCAGGTGCTGGTATCCGTCGGGCGGGGGTTTAACTCCAAGGGTATCGGATTGGAGAAGGTCGGTGTCGAGTTGGGGACTCGCGGTGAGATCCTGGTCGACGACCGAATGGAGACCAATGTACGGGGGATCTACGCGATCGGCGATGTGGTCGGCAAGGCCATGCTCGCCCATGTCGCGTCGGCCCAGGGCAAGGTGGCGGTGGAAAATATCCTCGGGCGCAGGCGGGAAATCGACTATCGCGTGATTCCGGCCGGCATCTTCACGCTGCCGGAGATCGGACGCGTCGGGTTGACCGAACAGCAGGCGAGGGAGCAGGCGCGGGAAGAAGGGCGCGAGGCCGAGACGGCGGTCAAGGTCGGTCGATTCCGCTACGCCGGATTGGGGAAAGCGCAGGGCACGGGCGAGATCACGGGCATGTTCAAGGTGATCGCTGATGCGCGGGACGGCAGCGTGCTGGGGGTCCACATCGTCGGGGCGCACGCGGCCGATCTGGTGCATGAAGCGGCGTTGGCGATGCACCTGAAGGCGACGGCCACCCAGGTGGCGGAGATGATCCATGCTCATCCCACCTTGTCGGAAGGCATGATGGAAGCAATGGAAGATGTGGACGGGCTGGCGATTCATTTGGCGAGAAAACGAATGTGACCCTCTCCCTTGCCCTCCCCAGCACCCGTTGCGTTGACCCGTTGCAACGAGGAGCAATGGGTGCCCCGAGCAACGGGTATCCGAGGGAGGGTTGGAAGGGAGCGCCGACGGCTGCAAACTGACGACTGACAGCTACACGTCCATGATCCGGTCGCTGCTCATCAAACTGGCCATGCTGGCGGTCACGGCGGCGCTGGTCGTGTGGATCGGATGGCCGGTACCGGAGCCGGAAAAAGAGGCGCCGCCGGGTGTCGCCGACAAACCGGTCGAGGCGGTCGAGCATCACCAGGCACAAGAGACGAATGTGATTCGTCGCGCGGCAGCGCCTGGCCCATCTCGAGCCGACCAGGGAGAAATTCGTC
>FWWM01000560.1_pt1 | contig 87810 bp, 76 predicted proteins | sample 2228351 | NCBI WGS metagenome assembly FWWM01 (sample SAMEA103939774, study PRJEB20133) | metagenome | reverse complement strand
TAGCCGCGCGCGTACTCGAACGGGTCGTCCAGATCGGGCCGATTGGTACAGCGCATCCAGGACGCACATGTTGTCCCGCCCATCAGACGCGGGAAAGCGGAACTCCCGGCCGGTCAAAACGCACTCGGCGAAGTGCTCCACCATGAGCTGGTAGTGATTGGCGCCCGGCACGGTGATGGTCTCGGTCTCGTCACCCCGGCGCAGGATGAGGGTCGCGTCATCGGTGCCGGGCAGCCAGGGCGCCGGCCCCTGGATCACCCCGTCCTGCCCCACCAGCTCGCACAACTGGCGGAACGGTGCCCGGAAGCTGCAGTCAATCTGGGCCAACACGCCGCCGGGGAAGCGCAGCACCCCCACCAGCGTCTCGTCCACCTGGCTCTGCTCGCCGAAGACGGCCACGGCATGCACTTCCACCGGCTCCTCTCCCGTCATCAGCCGCGAGAAGTTCACTGTGTAGCAGCCCACATCCATCAGCGCCCCACCGCCCAGCTCATCCCGCATGCGGATGTTGCTCAGGTCCGACAGGCGGAAGGAGAAGCTCGCCCGGATGAGCTGCAGGGGGCCGATGGTGCCCTCGTCAAGCAGCTCCTTAGCCCGGGCGATCTGGGGATGGAAGCGGTACATGAAAGCTTCCATGAAGCGCACCCCGTGCACCCGGCACGCCCTGATCATCTCATCGCACTGTGCGGCATTGAGGGCCAGGGGCTTCTCGCACAGCACGTGCTTGCCGTGCTCGGCGGCGCGGATGGTCCACTCCTTGTGGAGGCTGTTGGGTAGCGGGTTGTAGACCGCGTCCACCTCCGGGTCGGCCAGCAACTCCTCGTACGAGCCGTACGCCCGGGGGATTCCCAAGCTGCGGGCTACCTCCTGAGCCTGGGACAGTGACCGGCTGGCGATGGCGACCACGGTCCCGTTGTGAGAGTCCTGGATGGCAGGGATGACCGCTCGCTGGCCGATGCGCGCGGTGCCGATGATCCCCCATCTAAGGATCTGGGCCACGATGCTCCTCCTTAGCTTCGATCCCCCGTCTCCATCCTCCTGGCGGCCAGCCAGGCCTGCTCCACCTCCGTCAGGTCATCGAAGACCCAATCTGGCTTGACCGTCGAACGCTCTAGGTCCTCCTGGGTCATAGCCCCGGTCAGGACCAGGATAGTGGCCAGGCCGGCCGCCCGGCCACCCCGGACATCGGTCTCTACCTGGTCGCCGATGACGGCCACGCGCGACCGGTCCACCTCCAGCCGGGCCAGGGCCAACTCAAACAGGTGCGGCTGGGGCTTGCCGATGACCGTGGGCGCGACGTCGGTAGCGGCTTGAATGGCGGCCAGGAGGGCGCCGGTGCCGGGATGCAAGCCCTCCTCGGTAGGGAGGCTACGGTCGGGATTGGTCGCCACGAGCAAGGCGCCACGCCGGATGGCCAGCGCTGCCGTCTTAAGTTTCTCGTAGGTCAGGCTCCGGTCCAGGCCCACGACCGCGAAGTCCACGTCCGGGTCATCGGCCAGGAGGAAGCCTTCGGCGATGAGGGCCTGGCGGAGTCCGGCTTCGCCGATGAGGTAGACCCGGGCGCCGGGCCGGGCCAGACCGGCCAGGTAGCGGGCGGTGGCTTGAGCTGAGGTGAGTACCCGGTCCTCGGTCACGTGGATGCCCATCCGGGCCAGTTTGGTCACGTACTGGCCTGGGGTGCGGGTGGAGTTGTTGGTGACGAGGAGAAAGGGGGTCTCCAGGGCCTGGAGCCGGCCGATGAAGGCAGCCGCGCCGGGCAGAGGCTGGTCACCGCGATACAAGACCCCGTCCATGTCAATAATGAAGGCGGTGATGTGGGACAGATTAGGTGCAGATCCAGGTGACAAAGGGATGACACCTCATCCGCCATAGCCGTTCCCTCTTCAGGCCGTCTTGTTCCGCCACCATCTCAAGCCAAAGGGCAACGGCCTCTTGCAACGCCCTTCCAGGACCCTCTTCACCATACCGCTCACCAGCACGTTGCTCGAATTCGGCGCGCAAATGGTCAGGAATCCAGGTGGTTACATCCATGGCTAGGTCCTCCTCAACCGTGATTCACCCCCTAGCCGGCTCTGGCATAGGCAGGTCCGCGGGGGCTGAGCAAAGAATGCTGCAACTGCGCTTGCCGCTTCTAGTATACACTCTTCCTCGGTCGGGGTCAACGCTTTGTGCCTCTCGTGTTATTCACGGCGTCAGCACCAACACCGCTACCTTCGCCCCCTGTACCCGGCCTCTGCTGAATAGCATCGGGTGGTATTCCACCCCCTGCCAGGCGTTGATCATGTCACCGTAGTGGGAGTGGAAGGGGTGACCGGATTGCCCGGTGGTGTGCATGGACCAGGAAGCATCGAAGTCGCTCAGGTCAATGATCTGGCGATACGAGGCCAGCACCCGCACCCCGTAAGGCTCATTGTAGTTGAACCCGGCTGCATCCACCGTGAACCCCGAACCCCGTGCCGGGATGGGACCGCGATTCAGCATCCGCTCCAGCAGGGCGATCCCACTCTGGCCCAGGGGCTGATGCACGAAGGTCGCGGTGTGCAGCCGGCCCCAGCGCCACTCAGCGGGCACGTCGCCAAACCGGCTCCCCAGCCAGTCCACCGCCCGGGCGAAAGCCCGCGCCAGAATCTGGTCCCGCGTCTCCACCGCCGGCGTGGCCCTATCATCCCACCAGGGGGCAGCCGGCTGCGCCAGCAGCTGCTCCATCGCCACGGTGTGCACATCGTCGGCAGGCAGGTAGCCCTCCATCAGCTCCTCGCCCAGCTCATCCCCGAAGGTGGCCAGCACCAGCTCCCGATACGTCACCTCGAAGATAGCAGCGCCCGGGCTGTCGGCCTCAACGCGATGATCCCAGCGTGCCAGCTCCTCCAGCGCCTTCTCCTGTAGCCAACCTTCAGGCCTCAGTTGCAGCAGGTAGGGCGTGAGGATGGAGCCGGGGATGGAGTAGGTGTCAGCCTGGATGGCCTTGAAATCCTCGACGGAGAGCTTATCCCTGCTGCTCAGCAGGTCTACGATGCGCTGCGCGCGGTAGGGCGCGGCCCACTCGGCGGAGATGAAGTAGGGGTAGTCGTCGGGCACCACCTGGTTGTTGGCGGTGACGATGAAGCCGGAAGCCGGGTTGTAGACGCTGGGCAGCTCCTCGAAGGGGATGTAGCCGGTCCACTCGTACTCGCCGGTCCAGCCGGGCACGGGCACCAGCCCCTGGCCCTTCCTGCGGATGGGCACCAGGCCGGACATCTGATAGCCGATGTTCCCTTCCACGTCAGCGTAGACGAAGTTCTGCGAGGGCACGTCCCACAGCCGCAGCGCTTCGCGGAACTCTTCCCAGTTGCGCGCCTGATTCAGCCGGAAGAGGGACTCGGCCACGCGGATGGCCTCGGCAGTGGCGGTCCACTTGAAAGCGACCGGCTCCTCCAGCCCCTCGATCACATCGTTGATGAGCGGGCCATGGTTGGTCAACCTGACTTCGAGGACCTCTGGTTCGTCCCAGCCCTTCACCCGGATCTCCTCGCGGATGACCGTTAGGGGCAGCCACTGACCCTGGTACTCGTACTCGTCACCCCGCACGTGCTCGATGTACAGGTCCTGCACATCCGGCCCCACGTTCGTCATCCCCCAGGCGATGTAGTCGTTGTGGCCGATGACCACGCCGGCTGTCCCCGGCAGCGACGCCCCCACCACATTCATGCCGGGAGCATGCAAGCCGATCTCATACCAGATGGACGGCATCTGGATGCCCAGGTGGGGGTCGTTGGCCAGCAGCGGTTTCCCGGTGGTAGTCTTCGACCCCACCACCCAGTTGTTGCTGCCCAGGCCGGCCAGGAACCCCGGCGTCAGCCCGAGTGACCGGCGCATAGCCCGGTAACAGCTCAGGTCCGGCGCCCCGAGACTGCTGTAGTCCTTCACCTCCGGCGGGATGATGAAGGGGCCGGCCAGGGGATAGCGGGGCACCAGCTCGGCCACCTTCTCCTGACCCAGAGCCTGGATGAGACGGGCGCGCAGCAGCTCCGATTCCCAATTGCCGCCCAGGTCCCAGGCCATCATCTTGGCCCACCCCAGGGTGTCCACCGGCTGCCAGGGCTCGGGCTCGAAGCCCAGGATGACGAACTCCAGCGGCAGCCGCCCCCGATGGGTCTCGATGTACGCCGTCACCCCTCGGGAGTAGGCTTCCAGGTAGCCCTGGGCTTCCGGGCTCATCGCCTCTAGGTCCTTCTGGGCGGCGCGGGTGATACCGATGGTGCGCAGGAAGCGGTCGGTGTCCAGGGTGGCTTCGCCCAGGATCTCGGACAGTCGTCCGTGCCCCACCCGGCGCTGGAACTCCATCTGCCACAGCCGGTCCTGGGCGTGGACGTACCCCTGGGCGAAGTACAGGTCCTCCAGGTTGTGGGCGTAGATGTGGGGTATGCCCCAGGGATCACGGTAGACCTCGACGCGCGAGGTCAACCCCGGCACGTGTACCTCGCCGTTAGTCTGGGGCCAGCGCTGGCTGAGGAACACATACCCGCCGGCCACCAGGGCGATGGCCAACAGGACGATGATAATCAACAGGCTTGCGAGAATGCGTTTGATGATGCGCATGGTGACCTACCTCACCGGTGATCAGAGATCAGGGTTTGGAGATTAGAAATGAGCGGCAGCTGGTAGCCGGTGGCCCCAGCCAGGTTGCCGGCGCGCACGCCCAGGAGGCGCACCGGCTCGCCCGGCCGCCACTCGCGGTCGAGGAGGGCCGTGGCAACGGCGGCGATGACCTGCGCGTCGTCGGTGGGGGCCGGCAGCGTGCGGCTACGGGTGACGGTGCTGAAATCGGGGCGACGCAGCTTGAGGGTGATGGTGCGGGCGGGTCGCCCGTGGCGCTGCAGCCTCTCGGCCACGCGCTCGCTGAGGCGCCGGATCTCTTCGGCCAGCCGGCCCCGGTCGCGCACGTCCCGGCTGAAGGTGTGCTCATGGCTGACGGACTTGCGTTCGCGCTGCGGCTGCACCGGTCGGTCATCCAGCCCCCGGGCCTGCCGGTAGAGACTGGTCCCGTGTCGTCGGCCGAACTGGGCGACCAGTTGCTCCAACGATAGCCGGCTCAGCTCGCCGACGGTGGTCACGCCCAGAGCAGCCAGGCGTTGGGCGGTGACCGGGCCGACCCCCCACAGCTTCTGGGCGGGCAGAGGGCTCAGGAAGGCAGCCTCTTCACCCGGCGGCACCACCACCAGGCCACCGGGCTTCCCCTCGTCCGAGGCGACCTTGGCCACCAGCTTGTTGGTGGCCACCCCCAGGGAGGCGCTCAAGCCCACCTCGTCGCGGATGCGCGCCTGTAGCCCCGAGGCTATCTCCACCACCCCCTCCCACGGTTCATCGGGCGCAGTGAGGTCCAGGAAGGCTTCGTCAATGGACAATTGCTCCACCAGCGAGGTGACCTCCCGCAGGATGTCCATAACGCGGCGCGAGTAGGCTAGGTAGATTTCGTGGCGGGGCGGGAGGACCACGGCCTCGGGGCACAGGCGCAGGGCTTCGCGCGTGGGCATGGCCGAGCGCACGCCGTAGGCGCGGGCCTCATAGGAGGCCGAGGAAACCACGCCGCGCGCTTCAGGGCTACCACCAACGACGACCGGGCGACCGGCCAGCGAGGGGTTCAACAGCACCTCCACCGAGGCGTAGAAAGCGTCCAGGTCCAGGTGAACTATGCGCCGAGGGGTCACAGCCTGACCGCCAGCCTAACAAACAGCCCCGACCTATCGGCCGGGGCGCGCATGAGCATATGGCAAGCCACCGATCGGACTCGAACCGATGACCTGCGCATTACGAGTGCGCTGCTCTACCAACTGAGCTACGGTGGCATGAGAGACTGATGGACCAGACATTGACGTGAGAGGCGCCGGATGGATTTGAACCACCGATCACGGCCTTGCAGGCCGCTGCCTTAGACCAGACTTGGCCACGGCGCCGGGACAACTGGGTCCGTCACCATTAAAAAGTCTAGCATCATTGCCAGCGATTGTCAAATCAGTGAGCCCGGTGGGACTCGAACCCACAGCCGATGGCTTAAAAGGCCACTGCTCTGCCGCTTGAGCTACGGGCTCCATTCAAGTATAGCACAGGGCAAAGGCGTGGTCAAACAACCAAGACGCACAACTTGCGCATATCCTCAAATTGACGCACGACGACCACTGGGCTATAATCCTGGGTGTATGATCACGAGCACGGAGGAGCACGAACATGAAAGCCATTCGCGTACACGAGTTCGGTGGCCCGGAAGTCCTGAGGTACGAGGAGGTGCCGCTGCCGGAGCCCGGCCCCGGCCAGGCCCGGGTCAAGATCGAGGCCGCCGGGGTCAACTTCATTGACACCTACCACCGCAAGGGCCTGTACCCGCTTCAGTTGCCCTTCACACCCGGCGTAGAAGGCGCCGGCGTGGTGGATGCCGTCGGCCCCGATGCCGAGGATGTCAAGCCCGGCGACCGTGTGGCCTACCCCTTGCAAATCGGCTCCTACGCCGAGTACGCCCTGGTTGACGCCTGGAAACTGGTGCCCGTACCCGAAGGCGTGGAGCCCGGGCAGGCGGCCACCCTCATGGTCCAGGGCTTGACAGCCCACTACCTGACCCACAGCACCTACCCGCTAAAGCCGGGTGACACCGCGCTGGTTCACGCCGCAGCCGGCGGCGTCGGCCAGCTCCTGGTGCAGATCGCCAAGCGACTGGGTGCCCGGGTCATCGGCACCGTGTCCACCGAGGAGAAGGCCCGGCTGGCCCGGGAAGCTGGCGCCGACGAGGTCATCATCTACGCCCAGGCCGACTTCGAGGCCGAGGTCAAGCGCCTCACGGACGGCCGGGGCGTGGACGTGGTCTACGACGGCGTCGGCCAGGCAACCTTCGAGAAGGGACTGAACTGCCTGAGGCCGCGCGGCTACATGGTACTCTTCGGCCAGGCCAGCGGGCCGGTGCCGCCCCTCGACCCGCAGGTGCTCAACGCCAAAGGCTCGCTCTTCCTGACCCGGCCTAGCCTGGGGCACTATGCCGCAAGCCGGGATGAGCTGCGCCAGCGTGCTGACGACCTGTTCACGTGGGCGGCAGCCGGTGAGCTCAAGGTGCGGATAGACCGTACCTTCCCCCTGGTCGAGGCCGCCGAAGCCCATCGCTACCTGGAAGGCCGCCACACGAAGGGGAAGGTGCTGTTGATCCCATGATCGCCGGGTACCGCCGCCGGGGAAGCTCTCATCACCACAGAGGAGGACCTGGACAACATGGGTGAGATGACGGGCAAGGTCGTGTTGGTGACCGGAGCCAGCAGCGGCATCGGGAGGGCGACAGCCCTCAAGTTCGCCTCCGAGGGGGCGAAGGTGGCGCTGGTGGCTCGCAGCAGCGCCACATTGCGGGAGCTCGCCGACGAGATCAAGGCCAACGGCGGGGAAGCCGTAGCCATCGAGGCAGATGTGACCCGGGAGGCGGACATCCAGCGGGCCGTGGGCCGGACGGTCGAGGCCTTCGGTGGGCTTGATGTGCTGGTCAATGCGGCCGGCATCATCGCCACCGGCACCATCGAGACCACCAGCCTCGACGATTGGGACTACATGATGAACGTGAACGTGCGCGGCCCCTTCTACCTGATGCAGTGTGCCTTGCCCTACCTGATCGAGCGCAAGGGCAACGTGGTGAACGTTTCCAGCGTGACCGGCACCCGTGCTTTCCCGGGCATCCTGGCCTACTGCGTCAGCAAGGCGGCGGTGGACCAACTCACGCGCTGCGCGGCGCTGGAGCTGGCGAGCAAGGGCGTGCGGGTGAACGCGGTCAACCCCGGCGTGGTCGTCACTTCGCTGCACCGCCGGGGCGGGATGAGCGCGGAGGAGTACGCGGCCTTCCTGGAGCACAGCAAGACCACGCACCCGCTGGGGCGCGTGGGGCAGCCGGAGGAGGTAGCTGAGCTGATCTACTTCCTGGCCTCCCCCAGGGCGGGGTGGATCACGGGCATCTCCTGCCCCATTGACGGCGGGCGCAGCCAGACCTGCGCCCGGTAAGGCCACCCTGGTCGCGCGGGACCCCAATCCCGCGTCGCTCTGGGCGCGGGGAGCGATGCAAACAGGAAATCCACAGAAAACATCGAAAATGGGGGCAGGCGAGGGCAATGCCCTCCCGGGGCTCTTTCAGTAAACTCAAGTAGCGAACCATGCCTCATCCTTTCAAAGCCATCCCACCCGGCCAGCGCTGGTACGTGTTCCTGCCGCTGCTCGTCGTGACCCTGCTCCTGGTGGCATCTATGAACGTCATAGGCGAGCCGCTGATCACCGATGCCGCGCCCAATGGCATTGTGTCGTTTGAGTTGGCGGGCACTGTGGCTCGCGCCCGGCAAATCCTGGACTCGTGGGATCAGGTGGCCCGGCTCCACGCCGCCTTCAGCCTGGGCCTGGACTTCCTGTTCCTGGTGGCCTACTCGACCACCATCGGCTTTGGCTGCGCCTGGGCCGGCGATGTGCTGGCACGACAGAGGTGGCCTGTGGCCGGCGTCGGCGTGCCCCTGGCGTGGGGCCAGTGGCTGGCGGCGCTCCTGGACGCGGTGGAGAACGTCGCCCTGATCACTATGCTGCTGGGGACGGTCGCTGCGCCCCGGCCGGCAATCGCCCGGTGGTGTGCTCTCCCCAAGTTCCTGCTGGTGGGAGCCGGGCTCCTCTACGCCGCCTATGGGGGCCTGGCCGGGCTGCCGGGGCGCATCTCGCGACGGACGTGAGGACTCAGGATGGCAGCGGCGCTAGTCGGCGGCATCGAGGCGGGCGGCACCAAGTTCGTGTGCGCTATGGGCACCGGGCCGGACGACCTGCGGGCCGAGACCCGCTTCCCCACCACGACGCCGGCTGAGACCATCGCCCGGGCCATCGCCTTCTTCCAGGAGCACCATGCCCAGACACCCCTGGCCGCCATCGGCATCGCCTCCTTCGGACCGCTGGACCCTGACCCGGCCTCGCCCACCTTCGGCCACATCACCTCCACGCCCAAGCCCGGTTGGGCCAACACCGATTTCGTCGGACCCATCCGCCGGGCCCTGGGCGTGCCGGTGGGCTTCGATACCGATGTGAACGTGGCGGCCCTGGGGGAGCATCGCTGGGGCGCAGCGCAGGGGCTGGACACTTTCATTTACCTGACCATCGGCACGGGGATCGGAGGCGGCGGGCTGGTCAATGGGCAACTCATGCACGGCTTGCTCCATCCGGAGATGGGCCACATCCGCGTGCCCCACGACCAGGAGGCCGATCCCTACCCCGGCTGCTGCCCCTACCACGGCGACTGCCTGGAGGGGCTGGCGGCGGGACCGGCGCTTGAGGGACGTTGGAGGCAGCCGCCGGAGACGCTACCCGTTGAGCATCCGGCCTGGCCGCTGGAGGCCCACTACCTGGCCCTGGCTCTGGCCAACTTCATCTGCACCCTCTCGCCCCAGCGCATCATCCTGGGCGGAGGGGTGATGGAGCAACGACACCTGTTCCCGCTCATCCGACGAGAGGTGCAGGAGCTACTCAACGGCTACATCCAGGCGCAGGAGATCCTGGAGCGGGTCGAGGAATACATCGTGCCGCCGGCCCTGGGGAGGCGGGCCGGCGTCCTGGGGGCCATCGCCCTGGCGCAGCAGGTGGCCGGGCGCCGACCGCGGAGAGCCGACGGCTGACCGCCGATTCACTCAGGGTCGAGCGCTCAGCGGTCTGCCGTCGGCGGTCGCACAAGCCTTTCAAGGATGTCGACCACGCCTTCCCCATCCTCGAACGGGGAGACATAGTGAACGCGGGCCTTCACTTCAGGGTTGGCATTGGCCGGCGCGGCCGCAAACCCCACCCGGGTGAGAAAAGGAAGGTCGCCGGGCGAATCGCCTACCCCGCCTATCTGCGACAGCCCCACGCCGGTTTCCTCTGCCAGCCAGCGCACCCCTGTCCCTTTGTCCACCCCTCGCGGGATAACATCCACGCAAGTGACGCTCACCGCAACGGCGTACCAGGCGGCGTAGGGCTGCAGGCTCTCTTGGACCAGCCGGCGGAGCTCACGGACGGATGTGGGCAGCACCGGGTACACGCTCAGGGAGATTTCCTTGCCAGGCTGCAGGTGCCCCAGCCCCGGCGCGACCACCCGCTCCAGCAAGGCTTGTCGCACGTGCCCGAGGGCTTCTCGCACCTCAGGGGTGATGAGGGGGCTGGTGGCGAAGCGATAAGTTTGGGGGAAATACAGCCCCGCCCCGTTCTCGTAGATGGCCGGCCAGAAGGCGCCTATGGCCTGCATCAGCACCTCGATGTAGGGCGCGGGGCGACCGGTGCACAGGGTGACAGCCGGGAGGCCCGAGCTCAGCCGGGCCCGGCCGCTCAACTCGGCGACGCGCTGCAAGACGCGGAAATCCAACGGCTGCCCCTCGCCGGGCGTCAGGCAGCCATCCACGTCCACCACGATCAACCGCAGCGTTTCGGAGGTCCTCAACGGGCTAAGCAACTTGCCAAAAGTTCTTTGGCACTTTCTCCTCGCACCAGAACGGCTACCCAGAGGCGTCTTCGCCCCCTCCAGCGGCCCTTTCAACCTGAAAAAGGGGCGAGGACGCCCCTTTGTAGCGGTGGAAAAGTCCAAAGAACTTATGGTTTTGGACTTTGGACAAATTAGCCGGTGATCAGAAACCGGGTTTCTCGGATTTTGTCCAAAGCCCAATATGGTTACCTGTTTAGTCGGTGGCCGGCTGCTCGGTGATCAGGCTCTCGTCCTTGTACTTTTCACCCACCTCGATGAGCATCACGGGGATGCCATCCACGATGGGATAGCGGTATCCATTGCGGCGATTCACCAGCCACTTGCCGTCCACCAGCTCCAAGGGCCCCTTGTCCAGTGGGCACACCAGGATGTCCAGCAGTTCCTGACTCACCTCGCCGCCAAGCTTGCTCAGGTCCACCTCGTAGCCGGAGACGGCGGGCTGTCCTTCGGGCCGTGGAGGTTCTGGGCCGGTCTCCTGCTGCCTGGACGTCTCAATGTACCACTCGTAGAGCCGGTAGCCGGCGGCAACGATGCCGGCCAGGAACCCTAACCCCAACAGTCGCTTGAGCCACTTGCCCATGTCTCCCTCCCCAACTGAAAACCATCGTTCACATCCCCAGGACAACGGAGTAACGGGTACGCAATACGCGGTAGTGCGCATTTCGTACTCCCTATTCCATCAGACATCATGATCCCAACACGGCCAAAGTCTTCTCCCGTGCCTCCTTAGCCACCTCCAGTGGCTCGCGCTCCCAGTACTCAGGCCGGAAGATTTCCACCGAGCACACACCCTGGTAGCCGATGAGCCGCAGCTCGCGGATGATGTCCACCAGGGGGATCACACCGTCGCCGGGGAACACCCGGTGCGCGTCGGTGACCTGCTCACGCGGCACGTCTTCCAGGTCGTCGATGTGGAACACGGCCAGCCGGGTTGGGCTCACCGCGCCGATGCCGGCCAGGGTCGAGCCGCCGGCGTAGAAGTGGCACGCGTCCAGCACCACCCCCACGTTGGGGCGATCTGTGGCCAGGACGATGGCCCAGGCTTCGGTCAGGGTGCGCACCGAGCACCACGGGAAGCCCAGGAACTCCAACGCCAGCTTGACCCCGTGGGGCCGGGCGATGTCGGCCATCTCCTGGAGCACCGCCACCGTCTCCTCGCGCACCTCGTGCCACAGGGTGCCATCCGGCGCCTGTCCGGGCACCACCACGATCCACGGACAGCCAATGGCCCGGGCGTACCGGCTGAGCTGGTGGCAGCGCTCCATCACCTCGGCCCGACCGTCCACATCGCGAAAGGTGATTTTCTCAATGGAATTGATGGCATGGGCCTTGACCCCGGCCTCCGCCAGGCGTCCGGCCAGGTCCTCCAGGGTGTGGGACTTGAGGAACTCGTCGAGCTTGGCAGCCCAAATCTCCACCGCCTTGAAGCCGGCCTGGCCGGCCACGCGGATGTCCGTCGCCAAGTCCGACTTCATTGTCGTGGCGCCGTTCAATCCTAGGATCATGGTTGCCTCCTGACGTCGTTGTCCTCCCCAATGCTATCGCTCCCAGATGGCGCGACAGCGCGCAAAGGGCAGGTGCACGTGCACCCGCTCACCCGGGTTGAAGCGCAGATCGCCATCGGTCTGCACTCGCAGTTCCAGGTCGCCGGGTAGCTGCACCCGGTAGTCAATCTTGTCGCCCAGGTAGGTCTTCTTGCTCACCACCCCCTCGAAGACGTTCTCTTCCTTCGTCTCGCCGGGCAGCGACAGGCCGATCTCGTTGGGGCGGATGAAGATGAGGAGGGGATCGCCCGCTCGCACGCCCTCCGGCGCGGGCACAGCCAGGCGCAGCGGCCCCACGCTAAGCACCGCCCGGCCCTCCGCCACCTCCGCCACCGTCCCTTGCAGGAAGTCCGACAGGCCGATGAAGTCGGCCACGAAGTGCGACTGGGGATGCTCGTAGATTTCCTCCGGCGTGCCCACCTGCTCGATGCGCCCGGCGTTCATGATGGCCACCCGATCGGACAGGGCCAAGGCCTCCTCCTGGTCGTGGGTCACGTAGATGGCCGTGATGCCAAGACGGAGCTGCAGGTCCCTGATCTCGAAGCGCATCTCCTCGCGCAGCTTGGCGTCCAGGTTGCTGAGGGGCTCGTCCAGCAGCAGCACCTTGGGGCGGTAGACCAGAGCCCGGGCCAGGCCGACGCGCTGCTGCTGGCCGCCGGAGAGCTGCCGGGGATAGTGGTTCTCGTAGCCCTCCATGCGGATGAGCCGCAGGGCCTCGCGCACCATCCGCTCCCGTTCGGCCTTGGGTGTGCCCCGGATCATGAGCGGGAAATCCACGTTCTCGTAGACCGTCATGTGGGGAAAGAGGGCAAAGTTCTGGAAGACCATGCCCAGCTCGCGTTTGTGAGTGGGCACCTCGGTGACGTCCACCCCGTCAATGAACACACGACCCTCGTCGGGGGTGAGGTGTCCGGTGATGCACCGCAGAGCGGTGGTCTTGCCGCAGCCGGATGGCCCCAGCAGGGTCAGCAGCTCCCCCCGGCGCACACCCAGGTTGATGCGATCATTAGCCACGATCGGCCCGTAGCGCTTGGTGACGTTTCTCAGCTCAACCATGTACTCGGTCATAGTCCGTATCTCGTATGCAAGTTACGCCTCGGATGACCTGATGCGGTCCCGGCCTGGTTCGACGACCAATGAAGCTGTTACGTAGTTTGGCCTCGCTGTGGGCCTTGAGGGCTCTGGAAAGCTCTTCATGCACAGCGTTAACAATGGCCGGGGTGATACGGAGCAAGATAACCCCGCTGTGCTCTCGAAGCGAGAGGAACACGAGCGCCCCGAAGCCTTCATCCCGCGTAATCATGATGCGGCGCTCATCCCCAGCGTAGAGGAGCACATCTGAATCCGAGGCTCTTGCCAGGCCCGCATCTCTGGCGCGCAACCCGTCATGGCCCAGGCCGCGAAGGAACTCCACGGTCACCTGGTATACGTCCTGATCTGCCAGGAATCTCATGGAACGGCCAGCTGCGCCAGGTGAACTTCCTCAGCGCGTATGATATCCATGGCATACTGGATACACGCTTTCACGTCCTCGACTGTGATGTCCGGGTAATACCGCGTCACGATTTCCGCGAACGGAATGCCGGCCTGAACAAGCTCGAGAACGCAATACACAGGGATTCTGGTGCCGGCGATGCATGGTTGTCCAAAGTGCACAGCCGGGTCGACGGTGATACGCTGTGTTGTCTCTTTACTCTCTCCTTCCCTACCTTCAGCTCCTCATTGTTACTCTGTCCTCTTGCACCCTACACCCCCTTGAACCCACCTACTAGCTTCTCCGGCGCTACCTGGCGCTGGATCATGAACAGCACGAACAGCGACGGGATCACCAGGATCACGCTCATGGCGCTGGTGACCTCCCAGTAGCCCTCCCCTACCGCCAAATAGGTGCGGATGGGCAGGGTCACCGTCTTTGGCCCGTAGGTCATCAGGGTCAGGGTGAACTCGTTATACGATGTGGTGAAGGTGAAGATCATGGAGGAGAGGATGCCGGGTAGCACCAGCGGCAGGATGACATGGAAGAAGGTGCGCAAGGTGTTCGCCCCGCACACCGCTGCCGCTTCGAGCACCCGCTCGTCCAACCCCTCGAAGGTGGCCGACAGCACCAGGATGGCGTAGGGCGCGCAGATGGCCACGTGGGCCAGCGCCACGCCGATGTGGGTGTCAATCAGGTGTAGGAAGTAGAAGATCTGCGCCACGCCCAGGGCAAAGGTGATGGGCGGGATCATGCGCGGCAGCAGGATGATGGAGGTGAGCACCTCCTTGCCCGGCACCCGCCGCCGGCCCAGCGCCCATCCCGTGGGAATGCCGATCAGCGTGGCGATGGTCACCGCAATGGCAGCGATGACCAGCGTGTTCTTCATGATCTCCGGGATGTTCGCCACCTCGATGGCCCAACGGTACCAGTCCGTCGTCAGTGTGGGCGGGAACCAGAGTTTACCAAACCAGTTCTTCCCCACCGACTTCAAAGCGATCATCACGAAGGGCGTCCAGATAAACAGGGCGAAGCTGCCCAGAAACGTGTAGATCAAGAGCTTCTTAGCATCCAGCAGCGCCCGGATGTATTGTCGCAGCAGGGTCATATGGCCGGCCTCCTCAGGACGCGCATGTAGATGGATAGGAAGACGACCTGGAGCACGGCCATCACGATGGCCATGGTGCTGGCCATGGACCAGCGGGCCGGCGTGAACGAGTTGATCTGGACGTAGATGGACACCGCCAGCGGCCGGTAGTTGCCGCCGGTGATGAGCGGGATGCTGAAAGCGCCAAAAGCAGCCATGAAGGTTAGCACCGAGCCGGCCAGGACGCCCGGCGCGATCAACGGCAGCACGGTGTAGCGCAAGACCTGCCAACTGTTGGCGCCGGCCACCCGTGCTGCCTCCTCGACATCTCGGTCCAAGGCTTCGATGGTGGACAGCGTGGTCACCGCCGTGTAGGGGAAATAATGCCACAGGTAGAAAAGCACCAGCCCGTGGATGGTGTAGTTGACAGCCACGGGCTCGTTGATGAACGGGACCAGGCTCATGAGTGCCAGGTTGAACCACCCCCGGCTGCCATAGAGCAGCAGCAAACCCAGGGCACCGATGAGCCCCGGCACGGTGATAGGGATCAGGATGGTCAGCCGAAACACCCGGTGCCCACGCACCTTCTCCCGCAGGATCAGCGCCAGCGGCACGCTCAGGACGACGGACAGCAGCGTGGACGAGATGGCCAGCAAGAAGGTGAGACCGATGACCTCGAAGGACCGGGGGTTTGAAAGGAAGGCGATGTAGTTCTCCAGCGTCCATCCCGAGCTCTGACCCTCAGGGCGCAGGCTACGCACCACGGTCACCAGGATGGGGTAGAAGAACAGGGCAAAAAAGCTGAGCAGGCCCGGGCTGAGCATCAGCAGGGTCATCAGCCCATCTCGCCGCCCGGCCAGGAATCTTCGCATCGCTCACTCCGGTGTGGATGCATGCGCATGGGAGCCTGGGGGTCGGGACAGACGGTGCTCCGGATGAGACTGGCTCTGCCCCGGCTCCATGGCCCCCATGCTCGGGCCCTGAAGCGGCCTATCGCCGCTCAGGGCCACATCACTTGGGCACCAGCTCCTCGACGCCGTGCTCCTTGATGTAGTCCTTCACGTACTTGTTGGTGATGCGCAGCCGCGCCGGCTCCATCTTGTCCCACGGCGGGATGGTGTCCCACACCACGCCCGGGATCTTGTCCCAGATATCGGTGCCGGTGTACTGCCACATGGTGGTGATCAGACGGATCTGCTGGTCGTCGGAGAGCAGGAAGTTGATCACCTTGTACACCACAGGCTTGTACTCCTCCGGGATGTCCTTCGGGACCACGAGGTAGCCGTCGGACCCGGCCGCCATGCCCTCACTCAAGAAGCCGGCCTTGATGGTGGGCGGCATCGTACCCTGGTGCCTCGACCAGAGGGAGTAGTCCATGGCGTAGAAGGCGATCCAGGTGTCCTCGGCGTTGAAGTCCTCGAACATGTTGGTGGGCTCGGGCGGAAGCGGCAGCTTGGCGTAGGTGTAGAAGTCCTTGAGCTTCGCCCACGCATCCTGCCACTCGGGCATCTGCTGCAGCTCCTCCATGGGGATGGCGTTGCCTTCCTCGTCGGTCATCTTGACGAAGGCGTTGAGGAAGCTGTACGGGATGCGGTAGGACGCGCCGGACTTGGCGTCGGGACGCACGATGCCAATGTGGCCTTTCCACTCCGCCCTGCGCTCATAGAACTCCTTCCACGAGGTGGGCGGGTTCTCGATGAACTTGGAGTTGTAGATCAGCGCGTACTGGCTGCGCCAATATAGGGCACCTCGACCGCCGATGTCCACACCCAGCACGGTCTGCAGGTAGTTCTTAGGGCACTTCTCGATGTTGGGGATGGCTTCTACCTGGTCGGGATACAGAACCTCCAGCTCGATCCCCTGCTCCAGGGCGTTGGGGATGGTCTCGGGCTTCACGAACAGCAGGTGAATGTCGCCCTTGCCCGGCTCCCAGGCCTTCATGCGCTCCAGAAGCTCCGACTCCTTGGAGACGATGTAGTTGACCTTGATGCCGAGCTGCTCCTGGATCGCAGGGATCACCTGGTTCTGCCAGTACCACTGGAAGTTGGCCCCGGAGTTGGTGTCCACCATGGTGATCTCGGTGGGGAGCGGGACCGGGGTGGCCGTCACCACTACCTCTACCGGCTTCTCCACCACCTTCTCCACGATCTTGGTGACCTCGACGGGCACCTCCTTCTCCACCACCTGAGGAGTAGGGGTCGGCCCGCAGCTCACCACGAGAACCAGGGCGACGACCAACAGCGCCCCAACCATCCAGAACGTGCGCTTGGACAACATTGTCTTCTCCTCCTCCTTCCTAAGCTTTAGGATGAGCGATGTTGTGGGAGAACCGCTTGTCGGTTCCCGAGGCGGCAGCAAGCAGCGCGTAGTTCCGCTTGGCATCACCTCCTTTGCGGGTGATTCTAAACCCCGGCGGCGGTCCTGATGCCAGATGAGGATCGGTTGAAGTGGCCAATATTATGCTACAATTCATCACGCTTGTCAACAGGATAACAGCCCTCGGGAAGCTTCAAGGGCCACTTCGCGTTGATACCTCAAGATTGGCTGTGACGGAGTCTAAGGAGGCAGCGGCCGCCCGGTATGCTTTCATCAGCGCCAGCGACTCCCGCAGGTAGGCCTCTAGGATCGCCACCGAGTCCGGCCCTTTGTCAGCCGTGAACGGGTCCGGGCCCGGCGGCACGCACTCGAAGATTATGTCGCCTTGGTAGCCGACGGCGGTCAGCGCGCGCACGGCCGCAACGAAGTCGGTGTGCCCTCGGCCCACAGCCTGCCGGTTGGAGTCGGCCACGTGGAACAGGAACAGCCGGTCGCCGGCCCGCCAGATGGCCAGGGGCAGGTAAGGCTCCTCGATGTTGGCGTGGTAGGCGTCCACCAGCAGCCCCACGTTGTCCGCGCCCAGCTCGGCCAGGAAGCCTAGGCCCTCTCTCACGGTGTTCAGCAGGTGGGCCTCGTAGCGGTTGAGGAGTTCGAGGGCCACGCGCAGGCCGGCCTCTCGTGCCCGGTCGGCAATCTGCCCCACAGCTTCCAAGTACAGCCGACCCTCCTCGGCGTAGTCGCTCACCGCCCGCACCCGGCCCACGGCGCCGTGGCAACTGATGAGGGGCGCACCCAGCTCGGCCGCCCAATCCACGAGACGCAGGTAGTAGTCCACGGCCGGCCGGCGCACACCCGGATCCGGATGGCAGATGTCCACGTTCTCCGGGGTGATGGAGAGGGCTGCCAGGCCGTGACCGGCCAGCAGCCGGCGAGTCTGGTGTGGGTCCAAGCTCAGGTCGCCGGCCAGCTCGACCCCGTCCAGCCCCAAAGCGGCCACCCGCCGGGCGACCTCGGCCAGCGGCCGGTCACCAAAGGTCCAGGTACAGACACCGTAGCGCATCATTGCTTGCCTCTCAAAGGGGTAAGACCTGGCAGGTCTGTCTTTCTTTTCCGTGTGCTTCTGTGTGTTTCTTGCGCCGGCTGAGCTCCCAGCCGTGGGTGCGGCCGGTCCCGCCCGGCTCCTTCACCCGCCTGATCGGCCCTCTCGAGTCCAGCAGGATGCCGTCCACGTGGGGCGCCACCTACCGGGCGTATGCGAGGGCTCCCTGGCCAGCCACGTGGACCACCCGCGCGAGGGCCACCCCGGGCAGGGCCTCGCGGAGCCGGGCGTATGCCCTCAAGGGCAGCCCGTCGCAGAGCTGGATAGTGTTGGTGCAGCAACGGCGCTGCTGGGCGATGATGGCCTTGGGGTCCTGCCGGCTGGTGAGCAGGAAGGGGCCGACAGCGGCCGGCAAGCCGGCCGCGATGTGGGCGATGAGTTCCTCAGGGATCACACCTGGGCCGCTGGGCATCTCTGAGACCAGCCCCACGGCGGATGCGCCGTAGCGGATGGCGGTCCAGGCTGGCGATGCAGCAAACTTTGACCCTAGTCACAATCATCCGACGATGCTGTACTCGTACTGGCCGCGCACGGGATCGTTCTCCGCGTAGCGGCTCAGGCGGAAGAGGTACGGGTCGAATTGGGGGGCGCTCTCGCCGGTGAGCATGTCGGCCACCATGACGCCCACCGCCGGGCCGAGCTTGAACCCGTGGCCGCTGAACCCGGCGCAGATGTAGAAGCCGCTGCCTTCCGGCACCTCGTCAATCACCGGGTGCCAGTCGGGGGTAATGGCGTAGAGCGAAGCATATCCGCCGGTGCTCTGGCTCATCTCCATGGCCGGGTAGCGCCGCATCAGCCGCTGCCCCACCTCCACCACGAACTCCCTGTCCATCTGCTCCTTGTAGTTGTCCGGGTCAACCACGGCGTCGGCCTCTGAGGGGTCAATCAGGCCGGCCAGGGTGAGGTTACCTCTCTCAGGGCGGAAGTAGGTGGCGTTGATGAAGTCGCCGACCACGGGATGAGGGGCTTCGTGGCCCGGTGGACGGCGGAAGAAGGCCACCTGCACCCGGCAGGAGTTGATGGGGACCTCCACCCCGGCCATCCTGGCCACACGGGCACCCCAGGCGCCAGTGCTGTTCACCACCTTGGGCGCATCCAGCTTCCCTTTGGTCGTCTCCACGCCCACCACCCTGTCTCCCAGGAAGCGGATGCCGGTCACCTCGGTGTCCTGGAAGATGGTGGCACCCAGCCGGCGGGCGGCCCGGGCGAGGGCGGTCACCGTCTGATACGGGTCGGCGTAGCCGCTCTCGGGCTCGTAGGCCGCGGCCACCAGGTCGCCGGTTTCGATCCCCGGCATGATCTCCTTCAGCGCCTCCGGCGAGAGCAGCTCCGTGCGGATGCCCACGCCCCGCTGCAAGGCCACGTTGGCTTCCAGCCCGGCCTGGTCCTTGACGTCAACCACCACTACGAAGCCCGTGCGCGTGAAGCCGCACCCCTCCCCGACGTGCTCCTCGAAGTGCTGGAAAAAGCGCAGGCAGAAGAGAGCCATGCGAGCGGTGAGTTCGTTGGAGTAGTGCTGGCGGATGATGGCCGATGATTTGCCGGTGGGTCCCTCACCGATGGTGCGCTTCTCCACCAGCGCCACCTTCAACCCGCGCTTCGCCAGTTGAAAGGCGCTGCTGCACCCCATTATCCCCCCACCAATGATGATGACGTCATAGGTCTGCGGCATCTCGCTACCTCCATCTACTTTATCCACTCCGTGTGGAAGACTCCCTCTCGGTCCACCCGGCGGTAAGTGTGGGCGCCGAAGTAGTCGCGCTGGGCCTGGATGAGGTTGGCCGGGAGGCGCGCGCTGCGGTACGAGTCGAAGTAGGCCAGGGACGCGCTCATGGCCGGTGTGGGGATGCCCAACCCCACCGCCGTGGCCACCACGTGGCGCCAGGCCGCCTGCCGGCTGGCAACGGCGTCTCGGAAGAAGGGTGCCAGCAGCAGGTTGGGCAAATCCGGGTCGTCAGCGTAGGCCGCGCGGATGTCGTCGAGAAAGCGCGCCCGGATGATGCATCCACCACGCCAGATGCGGGCGATCTCGCTGTAGTTCAAGTCGTAGCCGTACTCCCGACTGGCCGCGCGCAGCATGGCGAACCCCTGGGCGTATGAGCAGATCTTGGCCGCGTACAGCGCGTCGCCCAGGGCGGCGATGAACTCATCGCGGTTGCCTGCATAGGGGCCCTCCGGACCGGTCAGCACCTGGGCGGCGCGCTCCCGCTCCGCCTTGTACGCCGAGATGATGCGAGCCTCCACCGCGGCGTTGATGGTCGGGGTCGGCACGCCCAGTTCCAGGGCATTCTGGCTGGTCCACCGGCCGGTGCCCTTCTGCCCGGCCTGGTCCAGGATCAGGTCCACCAGTGGCCGGCCCGTCTCGTCATCTACCTTGGTGAAGATGTCGGCAGTGATCTCGACCAGGTACGACGACAGCACGCCCTTGTTCCAACTGGCGAAAACCTCGTGGAGCTCTTCAGGGGTCAGCCTCAGCCCGCGATGGAGCAGGTCGTAGGCCTCGGCGATGAGCTGCATGTCGCCGTATTCGATGCCGTTGTGCACCATCTTGACGTAGTGCCCGGCGCCGCGCGGCCCGATGTAGGTCACACACGGGTCACCGTTCACCTTGGCGGCGATGGCCGCGAAGATGGGCTCGACCCGCGCGTAGGCTTCCCTCGGGCCGCCCGGCATGATGCTCGGCCCCCACAGGGCACCTTCCTCGCCGCCGGAGATGCCCACCCCCATGAACTGGATGCCCTCAGCAGCCAGCTCCTGGGAGCGGCGCTCTGTGTCCTGGAAGAAGGAGTTGCCGCCGTCAATGAGCAGGTCGCCGGGCTTCAGATGGGGCCGAAGCTGGCCGATGACAGCATCTACGGCCTTGCCGGCCTGGACCATGAGGATGACGACCCGGGGACGCTTCAACGCCGCCACCAGCTCCTCCGCGCTGTAGGTGGCCGTGATCTGCTTGCCCGCCGCCGGACCCTCCACGAAGGCCGTCGTCTTGCTGCCCGTCCGGTTATACACTGCCACGCGAAAACCGTTACGCTCCATGTTGAGGGCAAGGTTCTGGCCCATGACCGCCAGGCCGATCAAACCGATGGCGTTCTCAGCCATACCACGCTTCTCCTTCGAACCCTGTTCCTCTATCCAAACACAACCCTCAAGTCACCTGAGGTGGCAGGTGTCGTTCACCAACAGGACCACCCACGAGCCACCCTCGTGTTGGAAGACGTTGATGGCCGCGTTGTCCTGCTCGACGCGCCAGATGTCGTCTTTGGTGAGACCGAGGACCGCACACACGATTACCTTGCAGACGATCTTGTGGGAGACCAGGACCACGGTCTGCCCGGCATGCCGGTCGGTCAGCTCGGCTAGGGCGGAGGTGGCCCGGGCGCGCACGTCCTTCAGCCCTTCGCCATCCGGGAAGCGCACCCGGCCCGGGCTGGTGAGCCACAGGCGGTACAGCTCCGGGTACTGCTCGGCCGCCTCGGCCGGCGTCAGCCCCTGCCAGCGGCCATAGTGGATGTCCAGCAAGCCCTCCAGCGGCTGCACCTGCAGCCCATGCCGCCGGGCGATGGGCTCAGCAGTCTGGAGGCAGCGCTGCAAGGGACTGGCGTAGACGGCAGCGACCGGCGTGTCGGCCAGGGCGGCGGCCAGCCGGCGGGCCTGCCGGAGGCCGACATCGTTGAGGGGGATGTCAGCGCGACCGCGATAGCGCTCTTCGCGGTTCCACTCGGTCTGGCCGTGCCGGATCAGCACGAAGCGGGTCATCGGCGAACTCCTCGACCACTACATGCGGGTGCATGCGGCACGGGGGGCGGATCATCGTCCGCCCCGCATGCCAAAGCACCCTACGCTTGTCGCCACAAGCCTTCGCAAGGGCTCCCACGGCGGTTAGCCGTAGACCTCCGGGTTGACGCAGGTGGGCAGACGCTCGCCGCGCAGCCCGGCCAGCAGATTGGCGGCGGCCATCTCGGCCATCTTGCCGCGCGTGGCCACGCTGGCGCTGGCTATGTGGGGGCAAATGATGCAGTTAGGCAGGCCCAGCAGTGGATCGTCCACCGGGATGGGCTCCGGCTCGGTGACGTCCAGCGCGGCGTAGGCGATGTCGCCGTTCTTCAAGGCATTGTACAGCGCCTTGGGGTCCACGATGGGGCCCCGGGCGGCGTTCACCAAGATGGCCGTGGGCTTCATCAGCTTCAGCTCCCGCTCGCCGATCATGTGGTAGGTCTCCTCGGTGAGCAAGGGATGCAGGCTGATGAAGTCAGACTCCTTCAGCACGGTGTCCAGCTCGGTCAATTCGACGCCCAGGGTTTGGGCAGCCTCGTAGTTGGGGTAGGGGTCATATGCCAGGACCCGCATGTCGAAACCCTGGGCGCGCTTGGCCACGGCCTGGCCGATGCGCCCGAAGCCAATGATGCCCAGGGTGGCGCCGTGGATGTCCTGGCCCAGGAGCAGCCGGGGCCCCCAGGTCTTCCACTTGCCGGCGCGCACGTAGTCCACGCCCTCTACCAAGCGCCGGCCGGCCGCCAGCAGCAAGGCCCAGGCAAAGTCAGCAGTGGTATCCGTGAGGACACCGGGCGTGTTCCCCACGGGGATCCCGCGCCTGGTGGCCTCCTCCACATCAATGTTGTCGAAGCCCACGGCGTAGTTGCTGATCACCTTCAGCTTCGGAGCCGCATCCATGAGCTCCGCGTCCACCTTGTCGGTGAGCAGGCACAGCAGCCCTTCTACATCTCGCACCTCTTTCAAGAGCACGTCTCGAGGTGGTGGCAGCTCACCCTCCCACACGCGAGCATCACACGCTCCCAGGACCATGTTGAGCCCCTGCTCAGGGATGAGCCGGGTGACGTAAACTTTGGGTTTCATGGGTGTCCTCCTTCTTCGGAATTAGAGCGTTGCTGGCCTGTTCTTCACAGCAAGGTAAGAGTATGGAGTACGCAATACGGAATACCTCGCACTGCGCATTCCGTCTTCCGTACTACGTCACATTCCAAAGTGAGTGGTGCTTCCCAACAGACGGCGCCACGGGAGCAGGCGGCCCATCGTCACTGAGAAAAGCACTCACCAGCCGGTTGAATTCATCCGGCTTTTCCAGTTGCGGCACGTGCCCGCACCCGTCCCACACCTCCAGCCGGGCGCCCGGGATGCGGGTCCAGGTGCGCGCAATGTCGGCCAGGGGCAACATGCGATCCTCGCGTCCCCACAGGATCAGGGTTGGGGCCTTGATGAGCGGCAGGCTTTCCTCGACCTGCTGGATGACCTCAGGGCGGATGCCGTGTAGGGTGACGCCGAGGCGCAGAGCAGCCAGGTAGGCACGTCGGGCTTTCGGCGTCCGCAGCATCTCGGCCTGCCGGTCCAGCCACTCGTCGGATAAGGTGCGCCGATCGTGGCACATGTAGCGCGCCATCAGCCGCATCCCCCGGGGGCCGGGGCGCGTGGCCAGAGCCAGCTCGCCGACACCGGGCAGAGACAGCAGGCGGAAAATCCAGTGAATGTGCCGGCCGAAGCCGGCGCTGTCCACCAGCACCAGCTTGTGAACGCGCTGGGGGAACCGGGCCGCGGTCAGCAAGGCGATAAGCCCACCCATGGAGTTTCCCACCAGGCTGGCCCGCGCCACTCCCTGGGCATCCAGGAACCCAACCACATGGCGCACGGCGATGTCCAGCGAAGGCACCACGTCAGGCTTATCAGTGCGGCCAAAGCCCACCAGGTCGAAGGCGTAGACCCGGAACCGCTCGCCCAGAGCGATGATGTTACGCTCCCAAAACTCGACGGAGGCACCCAACCCGTGGATCAGCACCACCGGCGGGCCATCGCCACACACCCAGATAAAGAAACCGGGTTTCTCGGACCGATAACTCATCATCTATGACAGCGAGTCCAGCGTGGCCTGAGCATGGCTGCGCGCCTGGGCGATCTTGGTCTGCAGGCCGCTCACCTGGTCCTGCAACCGGGCTTTTTCAGTTTCCAGGTCCTGTACGCGGCCTTGCAGATCGGCGAGTTGTGACTGCAGGCTGTTGATTTGCGCCAGGGCCTGCTGAAGCTGGGCTTGCAGGTCGTCGCCGGAGGCCGGAGGCTGACCCCGGGCGTTGAGGCGCATGAGGGGCCCGTTAGGGCCGTAGGCCCAGTCGGCCGGGCAGACGGTGTAGCCTTGCTGCAGCAGGTCCCGGTGACCCACGACGATCGGTCGCGCCCCCAACCAGCGGTCCAGCACCAGGAACAATCTCTCGAACACGCTGGTCACCGTCTCGACCGTCTCAGAATCCGGCGGGTCGGCAGCGTAGTCCCCGACCCACACGCAGCCCACCACGCTGTCGTTCTTGTCCTTCACGTTGGCGCCCCACTGGAGCACGCTCCGGGTATAGCGCACCTTCCACCAGAAGCCATCGGGCGTCGAGCGATAGCAGTAGATGGTGAAGTGGTAGCCGTAGCCGCCAAAGCGCTGCTTGTGGTAGTTGTAGATGGTACTGGTGTCAGTGCGAGGGGTGGTGCCGTCTCCACTATGGTGGACGGCGTAGAACTGGATGTCCTCGGGCCGGCGGCCCTTGAACCACCAGGCCTTAGGGTCATCCGGGAGTTCGGCCCGCAGGTCATCAAAATGCTCCGCGCCGAACTCCTCGATCAGCATCTGGACAAGGGCATTCTCATCTGGCATGGGCTTGTCTCCATCCATAGATCTGCCTGATGATTGAGAACGTCATATCATAGCTAGCAACTGGCCACCTGACAGTTTGCGGAAGCCATTGCGAGGGAGCGAAGCGACCGAAGCAATCTCCCTGATCTAGGGCACTTTTCCAACCGATAGAGAGACTGCTTCGTCCCCTTCGGGGACTCGCAGTGACACCCGGACAAAAGTGTCGGGTAGCCAGAGCTAGCAACGAGCTGAGCGGTTACGATGGCTCTCCGTCCTCAGAGGTGGGAAAGAAGTGCTGGTAAACAGACTTGGCGGTAGTCACACACTGGCGAGCTGCCTCAACCCCACGCTGGGCATCCTCCGCGCCAAAGAGGTCCCAGGGGGAGCGGAAGGCCTGTTCATCGCCGTAGCTGGCGCGGATGTGAAGTTCGCCACCGTAGGCTAACACAAGGGGGATCATGGCGCTAACCCGCTCCGCCAGAGAACATCTCATCGCTCACACCTCCAGGTAAGAGTATACCAACATGCCTGGAAATAGTCAAAGTCGGGGTTGCTCTGCTGTGCTGTGGCCACCAGGATCCCACTTGTCCGATATGGCGTCATTGTGGTATACTTGCTCCGGAGGAGGTTGGATGGACAGGGATCTGGCCCACAATGTAGTCATCTTTGACCTGGAGACCCAGCGCACTTTCCGGGAGGTGGGAGGCCGGCACAACCTGCATCGTTTGGGGCTGGCAGCAGCGGTCACCTACAGCCTGCGGGATGGCCGGTTCCGCCACTACCTGGAGAAGCAGGCCGCAGACCTGGTGGCGGAGCTCCAGGCAGCCGATCTGGTGGTGGGCTACAACGTCATCGGCTTCGACTACGCCGTATTGCAGCCCTACACCCAGGTACAGCTGCGCCGGCTCCCCACGCTGGACATGATGCTGGAGTTGGAGCGGGTGCTGGGGTTCCGGCTGGGGCTGGACGCTGTGGCCAAGGCTACGCTGGGGACGCGGAAGTCGGGCGATGGCCTGCAGGCGGTGCAGGCGTGGTTATGTCGCATCTCGCAACAAGAGGCGTCGGTTTCAGAGTCTCAATCTTCTGCGGGTGTCTGGAAGGGATTTGCTAGGTGCGATGACCAGTTTTGAACCCGCCTACCTCAAACTCCTCCGCTCCGGCGAGCTCAAGGAGCGCGTCCGGGAGGCATATCGTCACCTGGAAGCCTGCGACCTGTGCGGGCATCAGTGCGGCGTCAACCGGCGTGAGACCATCAAAGGTGCTGTGTGTCGCACCGGCGAGCGCGCCGTGGTCGCCAGCTTCCACCCCCACTTCGGCGAGGAGGATCCCCTAGTGGGGACGGGTGGGTCCGGCACCATCTTCTTCTCCTGGTGCAACCTGCGCTGCCAGTTCTGCCAGAACTACGACATCAGCCAGAAGGGCGCCGGGCGCGAGGTAGAGCCGGAAGATCTGGCGCGCATGATGCTGCACCTGCAAGACATGGGCTGCCACAACATCAACTTCGTCTCCCCCTCCCACGTGGTGGCCCAGATCCTGGCCGGGGTGCTCATCGCCGCCCAGGCCGGCCTGCGCCTCCCGCTGGTGTACAACACCGGCGGCTACGATTCGATGGCCGCCCTGAAGCTGTTGGATGGCGTGGTGGACATCTACATGCCGGACATGAAGTACAGCGACCCGGCCATCGCCCGCAAGTACTCCAAGATCAGGAACTATCCGGCCATCAATCGCGCTGCCGTCAGGGAGATGCACCGCCAGGTGGGAGACCTGGTAATGGACGAGCGCGGGGTGGCGCTGCGTGGGCTCCTGGTGCGTCACCTGGTGCTGCCCGAGGGCCTGGCCGGCACGGCCGAAATCGCCCGCTTCCTGGCCGAGGAAATCTCCCCCAACACCTACATAAACGTCATGGACCAATACCGCCCCTGCTACAGGGCTCACGAGTTCCCGCCCCTCAATCGGCCCATCACCCGCGAGGAGTACCAGGAGGCCCTGCGGGTGGCGCGGGAAGCCGGCTTGCACCGCTTCGACCAGCGCCTCCCGCGCCGGCTGTGGATCATCTGGCAGTGATGCGAGAGGCAGGAGGCTACACCATGGGTGATACGGCTCGCTTGGAGGCCATCGTGCACGGCATCGTTCAGGGGGTAAACTTCCGCTACTACACCCGCAGGGAGGCTGCCCAGTTGGGCGTGGTGGGGTACGTGCGCAACCGCTGGGACGGGACCGTTGAAGTGGTCGCCGAGGGGGACCGGGAGAAGCTGGAGCAACTCCTGCGCTGGCTCCACCGTGGTCCACGGTCAGCCGTAGTGGAGAAAGTGGACGTGCGCTGGACCGAGCCCATGGGAAAATTCACGCGCTTTGAGGTGCGCTACTAGATGCGGGAAAACCCCGAACGCATAGCCTGGATCATCATCTCCTTGAGCTTTCTCACCTTCTGCGTGCTCGCGGTGACGGTGCCATGGGCCGGCTACCGTTACGTGATGACCTCCACCCGGCCTAAGGAGGCGCGCCTGGAGGTCATCGAGGGCACAGTGCAGCTCGAGGAGCCTGGGCTGGGTATCACCGCCGGCGTGCGGCCCGAGGCCAACCCCCGCCCCGTGCGCGAGGGCGCCCGGGTCAAGACCGATGGCTCCTCTCGGGCCTTCATCCGCTTCTTCGATCAAAGTGGCCTGACCATGGCCACCAACACCGACGTCAAGCTGGCCGTCATGCGCGCCCCGCGCTTCAGCCTCAGCTCTGAGCCCAATCGCCTGGAGATTGAGGTGGACGGCGGTCGGGCGACCATTGGCGTGGCGCTGAACGTGGACCGGGAGACCGAGTTGGTGGTGAGCACCCCGCAGATGACCGGAGTCCTGGCGCCTGGCGGCAACTACGAGTTGGAGGTCACCAACGACGGCACTCAACTGGTGGCGTACACCGGCACGGCAGAGGTGGTGGCCCAGGGACGCGCCGTCCGCGTGGCTGCAGGCGAGCGCACCACTGTGCCTCTGGGCCAGGGACCTGAGGACCCGGTGGCGGCAGCCCGGCCCCTAATCGTCAACGGCGACTTCACCGCCCCTCTGGAGGACGGCTGGGGGGTGTGGAAGGATCAGGGGGGCGACGGCGGCGAGTTGGACGGGATTGTGCAGCAGGTGGATGAGGGTGACCGCTACGCCGTGCGCTTCTTCCGCACCGGGTCGGAGTCGGCGCCGGGCCGGGGCAACTTCGCCGCTACCGGCATCCGCCAGGAGATCAACCGCGAGTTGCCCGCGCTGGCCAGCTCCCTCATCCTCCAGGCGGAGGTCAAGCTCATCAACCAGAGCCTGTCCGGCGGTGGCCAGTACAGCTTCGAGTATCCGTTGATCCTGCGGCTTACCTACGAGGACGCCTACGGCAGCAAGGCCGAGTGGTTCCATGGCTTCTACTACCAGAACTACACCAACAATCCCACCCTCAACGGACAGCCCATCCCGCGGGACATCTGGTTCCCCTTCAGTTCCGGCAATCTGCTGGAGTTGAACCCGCCCCCCTTTCGCATAATTGCCCTGGACATCTACGCCGCCGGGTGGGACTACGAGAGCCTGGTCTCTCGCGTGCGCCTGGTGGTGGAGTAAGCAAAGCAGCCGGACATTATCGCCAAAGCGACCTCCTCCCCCCTTTGAGGGGGAGGATGGGAGGGTGGGCCATCTTCAAGACAAAGGCCCACCCTCCCCTTGCCCCTCCTTCATAGGGGGAGAGATCAGATGTCTCCCCGGCGGGCTGTGACCCCCGATACCTGCAAGGGCATAGGCTCCTCAAACTAACTGGACATGCTCACCGCCCGGCAACGATGGGCAGGTACAGCATCATCCCTCCCTCAGCCTCCAACGTCGCGCCTTGCGTGGCCATGCTGTCCTGCTCCTGGCCGAAGCTGTCCGTGGTGCGCACCTCGCTCAGCGTTAGCTCGCTCTGACCGGCGCCGATCACCTGGAAGGTCACCTGGGCCAGGCATCCGGCCCCCTCAACCCCCGGCCCCGCACCCAGCATCACCGCGCCGTAGGCCAGGTTGCCGTCGTCCACGTGCAGCGGCACCTCGATGGACATCTGGTGGTCCAGGAGCGACCCCACCTGGGCACTTATCGGCCGGAGCACTGCCGGGTCGTAGCCGATGTGGAACTGGACCCCGCTCAGGTCCAGCGCATCAGCGATCATCAGCCGGACGGTTACCGTCTGGCCCTGGCGGAAGGGGCCGGCGGGCACCTCCAGCCAGACACCCGACGCGGGAGCCGACTGATCAGACTTGCCGGCCACCGAGGCTGGCCCCGCTAGGGCCGCAACGGCCGACCGCCTGACCGTTTCATCGCACGTGCGCCCCCAATTCTCCAGGACGATGAACAGGTCGTCCAGGTCAATGTCGCCGTCGTCATCCAGATCGTAGCGGGGGTCGTAGTCCGGATCGCCCTCGACAGCGCCCCACCGGCTGGCCACCAGCCGGGCGTCCACGATGTCCACCCGGCAGTCGCAGTTCACATCGCCCAGGATGCAGCCACCAACGACCACCCGCCCGTCCTGGGTGATGGGTTGTATCAACTCGCCATCAGTGGTGGCAAGGGTGACGCTCTCCAAGGCCAACTCGCTGGCACCTTCGGCCTGGCCGGAGAGCACCACCAGGGCCAGGTCGCCGCCGCCAGACGGGCCGGCCTGGTCGCCCCTGCTGGTAGCCTCAAAGTGGACTCGGCCGTTTTCGTTGTCAATGACCGGCTCGCTCGCCAGCACCTCCCGGCCTGTCCCCCCCAGGAACCCACCCAGGATCACGTCCTCCACGTGCACCACCTTCGGGTCGTACGCCAGGTCGAAGGCAAAGCTCCCTAGATCGCGCACTTCAGCCACCTGCACGCTGACGGTGATTGGCTGATAGGCGCGGATTTGGGTCACGCGGGGATAGATGCTCACAATCGGATACAGGACCTTGGAGAGGATGAAGTTGATCTCCGGGGTGTCCTCGCCGGCCGTCACCTCCACCGGCGTGGCCGCCTCGGGGTCCGTAGCGTCGTCGTAAAACTCGGGCTGGTAGCGACCCAGGGGGTCATAGGCGTAAACGCGGTAGGTGCCGGCCGGCAGGCTGCGGATGCGGTAGTTACCGTCCGGGCCGGTCTCCGCCCGGCCGATGGGCCGGTTATCGTCCCACCGCAGGCCATCCACCTTGATGCCCATGAGCCGCTTGATAGCGGGAAGCATGGGGCCCACCTCACCCGCCACCCAGCCGGAGATGGAACCACCTTGAGCCAGGGCGAAATCTATCCCCGTGGTCTCTTGCCCGGCATTGATGAACACCGGGTCCGCCTCGTCCATGGTGAGCTTGTCATCGTAGAACTCGCCGATGACCGACCGGTAGGGCGCGTCAGCGTAGACCCAGTAGACACCTGAAGGCAAGCGCTCGATGAGGTACGTGCCGTCCTCCAGCGTGCGCCCCCTGGCGATGACCTTGCCGGTCATGAAATCGCCCACCTGGATCCGCGCGCCGGCCAGTGGTGCGTCGTCCTCCTCCAGGGTCACCTGGCCGCTGAGCTTGCCGCCCGGGGACAACACAAAGTCTATGTTGATGGTCGTCTGGCCGGCGTTCACCTCCACCGGCGTGGCATCTTCACGTTCGAAGACGTCGTCGTACCACTCGGGCAGGTAGTTCTGGTGCCGGGGCTCGGCGCGCACCAGGTAGGCGCCCGGTTTCAAGCCCCGGATCAGGTAACGGCCGTCGTCATCGGTGCGGGCGCGGCCGGCGGGCCAGCCGGTCTCCGCGCGGTAGGCCCACATGCGCACCCCCTCCAGCGGCAGCCCGGTATCCAGGGCCGTCACCCGGCCGGCAATGGCCCCCTCCTCGGGCTGGCCCACCACGCGCACCAGCAGCCGCACCTCGTCCACGTCCTTATGCCCGGCGATGCTGACGGCGCCCGGCGGGATGACCTGGGTCTCCAGCCGGGCCAGGAGGGTGAAGGTGCCGGGGTCAGGGAACGTGACCGGGACCTGCAGGCGGCCGGCCGCCCTGTGCGGTCCCTTGGCCTGGACCTCGACCTTGTCGTCGGCCACGCTGGTGGGCGTGGCGACCTCGGTGGGGCGGAACAGCTGCAGCGAGCTGGTGGCCGTGGTAGTTGCCACCGCTCCCTCGTACCATACGAACTCGTAGCCCGTTGTGAAGGTCACCGTCGAGCCCGCCCGCACCGTGATCTGGGCACCGTGGCCCTGGGCGAAGTTGTCCACGCCCACCTGGGCCGGAGTCACCACAGCGGTCCTGGGCCTGCCCACGGTAAAGCTATCCAGCGGCACGGGTGTGGGCTGATCACGATCGCTGGCCTGATCAGCCCCAGGAGGGGTCACCACTACGAAGACAGTAATCTCGTCCTCGTCCACCGCCGGTGTCGGGTTGGCCAGGGCCCGGGCCATGGTGCGCGAGCGGATCAGCAATTGATAGAGGCCCGGCTCATCGAACTGCAGGTCCACGTGCAGGCTGCCGGACTTAAGCAACGGCCCCAGGCCGGCCTCCCGCGCGTGATCCTCGCCCAAGAGCGTTGGCTGACCGTCTTCGTGCATGAGGTAGACGTAGAGGTCGTAGCTGGCCCAGCCCGAGCTACGCGGGTAGAAGACGGCCTCGTACGCGGAGTGAAGCCAGAAGGGGCGACCCGCGCTGATGGTGGTCAGTGGATTGTCGGATGTTTGACCCCTACCGGTGAGGAAATTCTCGGCCCCGGCCTCAGTCCAGGAGACGAACCCGGCCCGAGGGTGGGCGATGGTGATGGTGGGCGGAAGCGGTCCGAGGTCGTCATCGGCGAGGGCCGGAGCAGCACCCTGCAGCAGGGTGCCCAGGGCTAACAAGAGGGTTAGAAACGTGGGGATCCAACGTCTGCTCAGGGTTTGTGTGTTCATCTTCACTCACTCCTTCCAGTGGGACCTAATGATGGCCGCCGGTTGGTCTCGAGCACCCTGACAGTAGCAGACGGCGGCGATCAAGCAGGCGTCCCTTCGACACCTGCCGGGCAGGGACATCTGTCGGGCAGGGACAGAAGCGCATCGCCGCCGCCTGCAACAGGGAAGACGCACGGTAGTCGCGCCCGGATACGGAGGGGTCAGGGGCGCGGTGACATCAACGCGGGGTAAGGAGACTGCTGGCCAACCGCCAGTAGACCTCCAGGGTGGCCCGCGCAGTCTGCTCCCAGGTGAAGCGAGCGGCCTGCCGGCGGGCGCGAGCTGACAGCTCGGCGCGCAGGGCCGGATCAGAGGTCACCCGGCTGATGGCTTCGGCCAGGCCGGCCACATCGTGTGGATGCACCAGGATGCCGGCCTCGCCCACCACCTCGGGCAGGGAGGCGGCGTCAGAGCAGATGACCGGCGTGCCGCAGGCCATAGCCTCCAGTGGCGGCAGTCCGAAGCCCTCGTACTGGGACGGGAAGACGAAGGCCGTGGCGCCGCTGTAGAGAGCCGGCTTGTCCGCGTCATCCACCCAGCCAATGGAGGGCACGTGGTCGTCGGACAGACCGGCCTCACGAGTCAGCCGGCGGGGGTCCGGGCTGAAGGCGGAGTCACGGGCCGGGAGCCGCCCGGCGACCACCAGGGGCGGGGGCTGTGGCTCCCCGGCGCGGGCTATGGCATACGCGCGCATCAGCGTGGCCAGGTTCTTGCGTTGGTCGAAGCCGCCCAGGTAGAGGATGTACGCCGAAGGCAGGTTGTAGCGGCGCCGCACGGCGTCCATTTGGGCCGGGTCGGTGACCGGCGCAAAGCTCTCGTCAGCCGCCAGGTGGATGACCTCCACCCGGTCCGGCGGCACACCCAGCACCCGCACGATGTCGCGCTTGGAGCACTCAGAGTCGGCGATTACGGCGTGGGCCCGGCGTGCGCCGGCCGCCACCAGGGCCATGTAGAGGCGCACGGCTGGAGAGCCCCGGTAAGCCGGTAGGATGAGGGGGATGACGTCGTGGATGGTGACCACTGTTGGCAGGGAGGGGAGCAAGGGAGGGGCGAAGTAGGGCACGTGGGCGAGATGGGCTCCGGCCTGGCGGGCTCTCTGGGGGAAGGTCACTTGCTCGAACCACACCTTCTGGATATTGGCCACAGAAGCACACGGAAACACACAGGACAATTTAGAGCTATTTTCTTCCGTGCGGTTCTGTGTGCTTCTGTGGCCCGTGTGTGCCCAACCGGGGGCGATAAGAAGAAGCTCAAGCTCCGGCGCGATGGACTGTAGAGCGCGGACCAGATTCCGGACGTACTGGCCGCTGCCGGTGTGCGGCTGGTCCCAGAAGCTGGCATTCAGCGCGACGCGCATGCGCCTCACCCGTGCCTGGCACGGAAGTACTCGACCGTGCGGCGCAACCCCTCTTCCAGGCTCACCTGGGCGCGCCAGCCCAGCTCGCGAGCGATCTTGTCGCAGTTTAGGTAGGAATAGCGGATGTCGCCGGGGCGGCGCGGGCCGCGGTCCGGCACCACGTTTAAGCCCATCACCTTGAGGAGCGTCTCGTAGAGGTGATTCACGGACGTGCCGTGGCCGGTGCCGATGTTGTAGGCCTGGCCGTCGCCGCCATCGAGGACCAGCAGGTTGGCCCGAGCGCAGTCACCCACGTACACGAAGTCCTTCTGCTGCTCCCCGTCCCAGTGAATGACGGGGGTCTGGCCGGTGAGCAACTGCTCGGTGAAGATGGCAACCACGCCGGCCTCACCGTGGGGGTCCTGTCGTGGACCGTAGACATTACCGTAGCGCAGGCTGGTCCAGCGCAAGCCGTACTCGTGCTCGTAGAAGCGCAGGTAGTGCTCGCCGACGGCCTTGGTGATGGCGTAGGGTGAGAGAGGGCGGATGGGATGGTCCTCATCCACGGGGAGGTACTCCGGCTCGCCGTACATGGCGCCGCCGGAGGCGATGTAGATGAATTTTTCGACGCCGGCCTGCCACGACGCCTCCAAGACGTTGATCAGGCCCAGCACGTTGATGCGAGCGTCCAGCGCCGGGTCGTCCACCGACACCTTGACGCTGGGCTGGGCAGCGTGGTGATTGACCACCCGAGGCTTCACGTCGGCCATCAGGTCGTGCAGGGCCGGGTCGCAGATGTCCATGACAACCAGCCTGGCGCGGGGGTCCACGTTTTCCCGCCGGCCGGTGGCCAGATTGTCCACCACGATGACCTCGTGGCCGGCTTCCAGATAAGCATCCACAACGTGGGAGCCGATGAAACCGGCCCCGCCGGTGACCAGGATTCTCAAGGTAACTCCTCCGCTGGGTTGTTGGGCGCTGCTTACCCGCGTTAAAATCTGGGCGAGTAGCTTGTCACCAGCCAGAATTAAGGATGTTCCGATACTTCTTCAGCTAATGCGATCCTAGCTGAATAGTACTACAATCTCCTCACTGGGGCAAGCTTTGAGCTGGTTTGAGGAGCTACCATGCAAACACGAAGGTCAGGTCGTTGACGTTAGTGTTGGTCGGCCCGGTGATGAGCAGGTCACCCAGGGCCTCGAAAAAGTGATAGGAGTCGTTGTCCGCCAGGTGAGCGGCCGGGTCCAGCCCTAGCTCCCGCGCCCGGCTCACGGTGGAGCCGTCGGCCAGGGCGCCGGCTGCATCTGTCGGCCCGTCGGTGCCGTCCGTCGCCAGGCAGGCGATGATGACGTCGTCCAGGCCGGCGATCCCCGTCGCCGCCGCCAGCGCCATCTCCTGGTTGCGCCCCCCCTTGCCCTGCCCGCGGATGGTGACCGTGGTCTCGCCGCCGGCGACGACGCACGCCGGCCGGGGAACAGGCCGGCCCTCGTGGATCAGCTCCTTGGCTACCCCCACGAAGAAGCGGGCGATCTCCCGCGCCTCCCCTTCGATGTAGGTCGAAAGCAGCAGTGGGTTAAACCCCAGCTCCCTGGCCCGGTCCACGGCAGCCAGGGCAGCGATGGCGTTGCTGCCGACCAGCACGTTTTGCACGTGATCGAAGACCGGGTCGCCGGCCTTGGGCGTGTCCGGGATCTCCCCTGCCCGGCCACGGTGCAGGTGCTCGGCGATGGACGCGGGTATCTGGTCCCACAACCCGTAGCGGTCGAGCACAGCGCAGGCGTCCTCGAAGGTGGCCGTATCCGGGACCGTCGGCCCGGAGGCGATGACGTCCAGCGGGTTGCCCACCACGTCCGAGAGGATCAGGGAGACGGCGTGGGCCGGGGCGATGAGCCGGGCCAGCCCACCGCCCTTCACCAGGTCCAGGTGCTTGCGCACGGCGTTGATCTCGTTGATGGTAGCTCCGCAGCGCAGGAAGGCATCCGTCAGGACCTGCATATCCGCCAGGGTGACGCCCTCAACGGGCAGGGTCATGAGGGCCGAGCCGCCGCCGGAGATGACGCACAGCACCAGATCGTCCTCTGTCGCCCGGCGGGCCAGCTCCACCATGCGCCGTGTGCCGGCCACGCCGTTCTCATCGGGGATAGGATGGCCGGCTTCGTTGATCTGCACGGTGCGGGTGGGCGCCAAGTGAGCATACTTCACGTTGACCGCGCCGGCTGTCAGCCGGTCACCCAGGATCTGCTCCAGCGCTGCGGACATGGCTGCGCCCGCCTTGCCCCCGCCGATCACGTAGACGTTCCGGTACTGGGCCAGGTCGTACGTCAGGTCAGCCACGTGCAGCAGATCGCCTTCCCGGCGCACCCGGGCGTGGATGGCCTTGACGGGGTCCACGGCCTCCAGGGCCGCGGCTAGCACGTCCAGGACCTGGGATCGTCGCTCGCGGGTAAGTCCTTCGCCCAGTTTGGGTGACTGGAAGCAGATCATCTCAACCTCCGGTAGGGGCGAGGCATTCCCTGGGGCTTGCCCTTCTCAAGACCCCTCTTGCATGGATGTATTGCTAGAAACGGAGGGAGAGGGTGACAGGAATGCCTCGCCCCTACTCCACGCCAGCAGTATCTCCTCTGCCACCTGCTCCTGGGTCAGGTCATCGGTGTGGATGGTGCAGTCGGCGAGGGCGTAGTAGGGCTGGCGAATCTCCTTGAGCCGGATAATGCGGGCCAGAGGGTCCGGGCAGGCCAGCAAGGGCCGCACCACATCTGGCTCCCCCCGGGCTTCGGCCTGCTTCAGCCGCCGGTAGATGGTTTCCGGCCTGGCCTCCAGACAGACCACCCAGCCCCGCTCTCGCATCAACTCCCGATTCTCCCGCTCCAGAATGGCCCCGCCGCCGGTGGCGATGACCGTCCGCTCTCGGGCGCATGCTTGTTCCAAAGCCTCTCGCTCCAGGTCGCGAAAGTGCAGCTCACCCTCATCGGCGAAGATGTCCGGGATGGACTTGCCGGCCCTCTCCACGATCAGATCATCGGTGTCCACGAAATCCCAGCCCAATCGCCGGGCCAGCAGCCGGCCCACCCTCGATTTGCCGGTGGTGCTGAAGCCGATGAGGATGATGTTGGGGCGAGGCTGCACGTAGAAGCGCCACGGTCTGGTGCGCGCCAACTCGTCGCCGCGCACGCCGATGCGGGGAGATGTCTTGATGGCGCCGGGGGCCACACGCAGGCCGGCTTCTATGAACAGCTCGTCGCCGGCCACCAGGTCCGTCCCGTTGAGGCGCAGGTCAATGGCCAGGGCCTGGCAGACCTTGGCCGGCCCGTCGGTAAGGTGAGCAGGGTCTTTGCCGGGCCGGTTGCGGCGCATGACCTCCACCCCCTCGTCCGGGACCAGGGCGCGGATGAGGACCGCGGCCGGGTAGCCTTCCGCCTCGGTCACGGCGTTGAGGCAGTGATGCACGCCGTAGATGAGGTAGACATAGGCGTGGCCGGGGGGGCCGTACATCACGGCGTTGCGCGGGGTGCGACCCACAGAGGCGTGGGAGGCCTGATCGTCCTCGCCGATGTAGGCTTCCGTCTCGACGATGAAGCCGCTGACCCGCTGACCATCCAGCACCCGCACCAACCGGCACCCCAACAGCTCCCGGGCCACATCGAGGGTTGAACGATCGTAGAAATCACGGCTCAAACGACCGCCGACGGCGGACCGCCGACCGTCGTGCCCTTCCACCAATGGGCGGTCCGCGGTCTGCTGTCGGCGGTTGTCTCGGCCCCCACCGACCACTGGCAAGATGACGTAAAGCCGATCGCCGTCGTGCACCGGCGTCTCGGCCAGGGACCAGCGGTCCACGAGCTTGTCGTTGACGAAGACGGAGTAGGTTGCTGAGCCGTCGCCGGCGCCCTGGGCGAACTCGCGCTGGAAATCGGGGTACTGGGCGCCCAGCTCCGCCAACACCTGCTGTGCGGTGGCACCATCCTCAACCTCAAGGGTGACCACCCGGGCGCCGACGGTCTCCCAGATGGGCCAAGAGAGTTTGACCTGAACCTTCACGGTCACAGCGCTTCCACAATCGCCGCGATCCCCTGTCCACCCCCGATGCACATCGTGGAGAGGCCGTATTTCTTGCCCCGCCGGCGCAGCTCGTAGAGCACGGTGAGGGTGAGGCGCGCGCCGGTCGCCGCCAGGGGGTGGCCGATGGCGATGGCCCCACCATTGACGTTCAGCCGCTCCTGGTCAATCCCCAATTCCTTGACCACCGCCAGGCACTGGGCGGCAAAGGCCTCGTTGACCTCGATGAGGTCAATCTGGTCCAGGGTCATGCCGGCCTTTTCCAGGGCGATGCGGGTCGCCGGCGCCGGCCCGATGCCCATGTAGTCCGGGTCCACACCGGCCGTCCCCCAGGAGACGATGCGGCCTATGGGCTTCAGCCCGCGCTCCTGCGCCTTTTCAGCCGACGTGACCACCACCGCTGCCGCGCCATCCACGATGCCGCTGGCGTTGCCGGCCGTGACCGTACCATTTTTCTTGAAGCGAGACGGCAGCCGGGCTAGACCTTCGAGGGTGGTATCAGGCCGCATGTGTTCATCGCGCTCAACCAACACCGGCCGGCCCTTCGGGTCCCGACCCTCAACAGGCACCACCTCTTCGGCGAGATGGCCAGAATTCCACGCCTCGGCAGCCCGCATCTGGGAGCGATAGGCGAAGGCATCCTGCTCCTCGCGGGTGACGTTGTAACGCTCGGCCAGGTTCTCGGCGGTGATGGCCATGGGCATGTTGTTGTAGCTATCGGTAAGGGCCGCCCACAGGTAGTCCTCGAGCTTGCCCTCACCCAGACGCAAACCCCAGCGAGCGCCCCGGATGACGTGGGGAGCCTGGCTCATGTTCTCGGCCCCACCGGCCAGCACGAAGTCCGCCTCGCCCAGCAGGATGAGTCGGGCGCCCGTGAGGATGGCCTCTAGGCCGGAGCCACACAGCCGGTTCAGGGTCAGGGCGGGGCGCTCGATAGGCACGCCGGCCTTCAGGCCCACGTGGCGTGCTAGGTAGATGGCGTCACCGCTGGTCTGCAAGACGTTGCCGAAGACCACGTGGTCGATCCAGGCCGGGTCCACGCCGGACCTCTCCAGCGCGACCTTGGCAGCGATCACGCCCAGGTCCGTGGCCGAGATGTCTCTGAGCCCCCCGCCGAAGGCCCCGAAGGGAGTGCGAGCACCATCAACTATGACGATGTCCATTGTGCCTCCTTGAAGCCCATTGTGGGAAGGTGCAACGCATTGGTGAAGGGCGCTGTTCCTGTGCCCTCAACCACCTGAGACCACCGCTATCAGCTTGACCTCGTCTTCATCGCGCAGGACGACGTCGTCGGTCACCAGCTCGCCGTTGCGGACGACGAGGACGGCTTCTGGGTCCAGCCCGACTTTCTCGATGGCCCGTCGGGCGGTGATCCCACCCGGCAACTCCCAGGTCTTGTTGCGGTAGATTACCCTCATCACACGCGATCATCTGCTCCACTGTTCTCATGCCACCAGGCGATGGGACGACCGCAAGGGTCGCCCCGACGTGCTGTGCCAGGCGATGGGCAATCGCAACTTGCAGGACGGCTAAATAGTCAACGCCGCCATAGTGTTGCGGATCAGGTTTACCGACTTCTGGAGCATGGCCTGCTCCTCTGCGGTGAGCTTGATCTCCAGGATTTGCTCGATGCCCTTGCGGCCCAGCTTGCAGGGCACGCCGAAGAACATGTCGTGGATGCCGTACTCGCCCTCCAGGTAGGCCGAACAAGGGACGATGAGCTTCTTGTCCTTGAGGATGGCTTCCACCATCTGGGCGACGGCGGCACCGGGGGCGTAGAAGGCGCTGCCGGTCTTGAGCAGGGAGACGATCTCGCCGCCGCCCTTGCGGGTGCGCTCCACCAGGACCTCGATCCGCTCAGGCGGCAGCAGCTCGGTGATGGGGATGCCGGCCACGGTCGAGTAGCGCGGCAGCGGCACCATCTCGTCCCCATGCCCGCCCAGGACGAAGGCGTGGGTGTTCTCCACGGACACGTCCAACTCCATGGCGATGAAGGTCCGGAAGCGGGCGCTATCCAGGATGCCCGCCTGGCCGATGACCCGCTGCTTGGGGAAGCCGCTCACCTTGTAGGCCACGTAGGCCATGGTGTCCAGCGGGTTGGTCACCACGATGAGGATGGCATCTGGCGAGGTTTCCTTCACCTTCTCCACCACGCTGGCGACGATCTTCTGGTTCGTGCCCACCAGATCCTCGCGGCTCATGCCAGGCTTTCTCGGCACCCCGGCGGTTATGACCACGATGTCTGACCCTTGGGTCTCCTCGTAGCCGGTAGCGCCCACGATGCGGGTGTCATACCCGACCACAGGTCCGGCCTCCAGCAGGTCCAGGGCCTTGCCCTGGGGCATCCCGTCCATCTCGGGGATGTCCACCAGGACCAGGTCACATATCTCGCGCTCTGCGAGCCAATGGGCGGTAGTGGCGCCAACGTGGCCGGCGCCGATGATGGATACTTTGCTGCGACTCATAGGACTGGCCCTCCTACTTGACGGTTAAGAACTATCCGGAAACCCCGCTATCTGACGGCGTCCTTGGGCGACGGCATTGCCGTCGCGCACCCCGGGGCGAGGACGCCCCTCCTGAGCGGTTTCCGGATAGGCACTAACCTGTCCGAAAAGGGTGGGGTGGGCTTTCAAGCCTGCCCTGACGGCCTCGAAAGGCTGTCCCACATGTTTTTTTCTGGATGGTCTCTAGGAAGCTCGACGCTGGCGTTTTTCGTTCGTAGCGACGGCTTGGCATCCGGGCGATGCACGAGCAGCCGTCCAAGGGGCCGCAAGCGGCTAACGTCGCTATACGAACCCCTACATCCTTTCGCAACTGCAAAGCCTCTATCTCGCTGTCCCCCCTCGCACCTATAAGTTGCTGATTAGCGCGCTGGCAAATTCGCTGGTCTTGACCTCTTTCGCCCCTTCCATCTGCCGGGCGAAATCGTAGGTGACGATCTTCTGGGCGATGGTGCGCTCGTACGCCCGGCAAATGAGCTCGCCTACCTCACGCCAGCCGATGTAGTCGAACATCATCACGCCGGAGAAGAGCAGCGAACCCGGGTTGACCTTGTCCAGCCCGGCGTACTTGGGGGCGGTGCCGTGGGTGGCCTCGAAGAGGGCGATGTAGTCGCCGATGTTGGCACCCGGCGCGATCCCCACACCACCTACCTCGGCCGCCACCGCATCGGACAAGTAGTCACCGTTCAGGTTGGGGGTGGCGATGACGTCGTACTCGTCCGGGCGCAGCAGCATCTGCTGGAACATGATGTCGGCGATGCGGTCCTTGATGACCCCCTTTCCTTCCGGCTGCCGCCCCCCGTACACCTCCCACAGCTCCTGCTCGGTGATGGTCTGGTCCCCGAACTCCTCCCTGGCCACCACGTAACCCCAGGCGCGGAAGGCACCCTCGGTGTACTTTTGGATGTTGCCCTTGTGCACCAGGGTCACGCTCTTGCGGCCCTCGTCCAGGGCGTACTGGATGGCCTTGCGGATCAGGCGCTTGGAGTTGAACTCGCTCATGGGCTTGATACCGATGCCGGAGTCCTCCCGGATGCTGGTGCCCATCTCCCGGTTAAGCCAGGAGATGACCCGGCGCGCCTCTGGCGTGCCCATCTCCCACTCGATCCCCGCGTACACGTCCTCGATGTTCTCCCGGAAGATGACCACGTCCACCAGTTCCGGGTGCTTGAGGGGGCTGGGGACACCCCGGTACCAGCGGACGGGCCGGACGCAGGCGTAAAGGTCCAGCTCCTGGCGCAGGGTGACGTTGAGGCTGCGGAAGCCCCCGCCGACTGGGGTGGTCAGCGGCCCCTTGATGCCCACGATGAACTCGCGCATAGCGGCCAGGGTCTCCGCCGGCAGGTAATCACCGTCGTAGAGGCGGGCGGCCTTCTCGCCGGCGTAAATCTCCATCCAAGCCACCTTGCGCTGCCCACCGTAGGCCGCCTGCACCGCCGCGTCCCACATGCGCAGGCACGCCCGGGTGATGTCCGGCCCGATCCCGTCCCCCTCGATGAAGGCCAGGATGGGATGATGGGGCACGTGCAGCCGGCCCTGACGGATGGTGATCTTCTCGCCTTCCGTCGGAACGACAATCCTGTCAAATGCCATAGGTCGCTTTTCCTCCTAACGCCCTAGGTCGCCGCGCCACGCGGGCATGCAATCACCAATCACTAACCAACCGACGGTGCCAGAAAGCCGCGTACGTGGCGTGGTCGGCGGACGTGTGTTAGGCGACGCCCCAAATATATTTTATCACGTCACTACTCTGGACCAATATCTTGTGCAAATATCAAGATGAACCCAAAGGGGTCTCGAATAGCAAATTCCCGAATTCCATAAAATTGGTGTCTTGGCGACATAATGACTTGAGCTTTGTCTTTGATTTGGTCACCACGGAGCAACTTTTTGGAACATGCTCGAAGGCCCCTTTCATTGATGACCTCACTCCACATTAGACAGACGTGTTGTGGCGTGGATCAATGCGCTGCGCCAGAACTTCGGCCAGTTGGGCCATCGCGTCCACCAGGGAATCGCGGTCCAGGGGCTTGAGCATCACCGGCAAGGGTACGTCGCGTTCCACTTGACGCAGCATCCCCAGTAGGTAGAACTCGGTCAAACCGGGGTCCTTCTCTCTAGCCATATCAACCAGGGTCAGAAAGTCGAAGCCTGCTTGCACCAGAAAGTAAAGGTCCACGAAATCCTTCATCTCTCCACGCCCAAGGATTGCGGTCACCTTGTTGGCTGCGATGTTCTCCAAAGCATCCACCCGGATGCCTGCTACCCAATGAGGTTCCCCGTATTGAGGCCCGAACTCACGAACCAAATCAGCCTTCAGTGCAGGACCCCTGTCCGGCTTCTCCCGCAACACGAACCGCAGGAAGCAGGGGGACAGCCGGACGTCCTCGGCCAGCAACTGGAGGTCACGCCCAACGTCGTGCAACACGGGCACGATGAGATCCAGCGCCTCGTCGTCAAGGGTGAAGAGGTCCAAATCGTCGCTCAAGCGGTGATGGAAGTAGAAGGCCGCCAGCGCAGTGCCTCCGGTCAAGAAGAACTGAGAACCGCCGGGAGAGGCAAAGAACCGGGTGAGAAAGGCGTGCTGAAGCGGCGTTAGTACCCCGGGCTCCAGACGCGGCTGAGGTTTCGGAACATCGCATATCGGGGCAGGCTCCCCCAGCTTGCCCGGGCTGTCTCGTCTCGACCACACCTCCAGTACGTACTCCCAGATCTCACGCTGGAAGGGACGCATGCGCAGCCGGTCGAAGTACCTGCGCACCTCGTCTACCGTGACGTATTTCCAGATGTCTTCCCAGCGCGCAGCCTCGAGGATGCGACCGATGAGCCAGGCCTTCTGATCCTCGTTGTCGCCTTTGAGGATGGCGTGGACCTCGTCCTCAGTGACATCATAATCCCAGATGAAGTAGGGGCGCTGGCGCCGCCGGCTCTCGTCCATCGTTCCCCGTATGTTCAACGCATGCTCTGAGTGCGGCTTGCGACCTGCAACTTGCGACGTGCGACCTGTTCGCAGTCAGGCTGCAACTGTGTCTGGCCCCGCGGCAGCCACGCTCTCGGCGGCCTCCACGGCCAACCCCTCGTCGGCCAGCACACGCTTGAGGGCAGCGATGGCTACCTCCAGCATGGACTCATCCGGCTCCCGCGTGGTCAGGCGTTGCAGCGCCAGGCTGGGGGAGATGAGCCAGCGCACCAGCCGGCTCTGCTGGTAGTGGTCTGCGCTGAAGCGGATGAACTCGTAGGCCAGGCCGGCGATGAGCGGGATGAGGGCCACGCGGGAGAAGAGGCGCAGCAGCAGCCCCGGGCGCCCGGCCAGGCTGAACACGAAGACGGACAGCACCATCACCACCAGCAAGAAGCCCGTACCGCAGCGCACGTGCACCGTGCTGAAGCGCCCTACGGATTCCGGCGTCAACTCTGCCCCGGCCTCGTAGGCGTTGATGGTCTTGTGCTCGGCGCCATGGTAGGCGAACACCCGCTGGATGTCGGGGAGCAGCCCGATGGCCGCCACGTAGCCTATGAACAGCCCCAGCCGCACCACCCCTTCGATGACGTTGCTGACCAGCGAGGAACCCAGGTAGGGGTCCACCAGACGCACCACGAAAACCGGCGCCATGAAGAATATCCCCACCCCCAGTGCCAGAGACACGGCGATGGTGCCCCACGCCAGCGGTCCGTCGAAGGATACCTCCTCTTCCTCGGCCAGCGCCACATCGGCGGAGAACATGAGACTCCGCACTCCCAGCACCAGGGCATCCCACAGGAGTGCCAGCCCTCGCAGGAAAGGCAATTGACCCCAGCGGCTGGTGTAGATGCCAGCAGTTAGCGGTTCGCCGTGTAGCACGATCTCACCGGAGGGGTGACGGACTGCCACCGCCATGTGTCGTGAGCCGCGCATCATCACCCCTTCGATGACTGCTTGTCCCCCGTATCTGAGCCCTCCCAGCGGGCCAGAACCCCTGCCACCAGGGATGGACTCGGCCTGAGCCCTTGCCCGCCTCTTGCCCGCCGAGTTGCAAACCGTTCCTCGTTCTTCCACCACCGTCTCCTTTACACGTGTTGCGGCCACTTGTGTCCAGTGGCCAATTGTACACGACAGGTTGACGTCTGTCAAAGCACGTCGTGCGGGCAGGGCTCTTCAGTCCTGTAACTGACATGGGCTATAGTGGTTTGACAAGCCTCTGGTGCACGGGTATAATTAGCGTAGGTTCTGCACACGTGTGCAAACAACCGGCTGGTCGTGGATGGATGCAATCGCATGAGTGTTTCGATCAAAGACATCGCCAAAGCCGCCGGCGTATCCCACTCCACCGTCTCGCGCGCCCTGCGAAACAGCCCCCTGGTCAACCCCCAGACCGCTGCGCACATTCGACGCCTGGCCAAGGAGATGGGCTACACCCCCAGCGCCGTGGCCCAGAGCCTGGTGACCCAGCGCACGCGCACCATCGGCCTGGTAGTCACCTTCATCTCCGACCCCTTCGTGGACCGCGTGGTGGACGGCGTGGAAGATTTGGCCACCTCCGCCGGCTACAGCGTGTTCCTCAGCTCGTCTCAGGGCGATCCCGAGCGGGAGTTGTCCGTGGTGGAGACCTTTCACCGCCGGCGCGTGGACGGGGTGATCGTGCTGGCCTCTCGCGTGGGACGGCTGTACAGCCATCGCCTGCGGGAACTGGGTGTGCCCATCGTGCTGATCAACAATCAGGCCGACGGCGAGTACCTATACTCTGTGTCGGTGGACGATGAGCAAGGGGCACGCCTGGTCGTGCGGCATCTGGTAGAGCTGGGTCACCGGCGCATAGGCTACATCGGGTCCACCTTCCGGCGGGCTACCAGCCTGCGGAGGCAGGCCGGGTACCGGGTCGAGCTGAAGCGGGCCGGCATCCCATTCGACCCCGACCTGGTGGTCGTGCCGGATACGCTGAACGACCTGCGCAGCGGACGCTTGGGGCTGGGACAACTCCTGGCCGCCGGCGTGACCGCGATATTCTGCTACAACGATCGCACCGCCATCGGCGCCCTGCTGGCTGCCCGGGATCGCGGCATCGCCGTGCCCCAGTCGCTGAGCATCGCCGGCTTCGACAACATTGAGCCCAGTTGGTATGTGACGCCGGCCCTCACCACGGTGGACCAGCCGCGCTTCGAGATGGGGCGTAGAGCCATGCAGATGCTTCTGGACCTCTTGGCTGGGGAGCCGGTCAGCAATCAGGTGCTCCCCTGTCGGCTGATCGTACGTGATTCCACCGCACCGCCGCCGAGATGACAGTGGGCCACAGAACCACACGGAAAAACACAGAAACGATTGCAAGACACTCTTTTCCGCGTGGTTCTGGGTGACTGTGGGGCATATTTCCATGCGCGAGTTGAAGGGTCTGGGTGACAGAGTGTCTTCCATTGAGCAGCTACTGGGCCATGATTTAGGCCCGGCACTGCCGCCGGAGCAGGCAGCCGGGTGGGCGACCCGCCTGGGCGAGATCAGCGGGATGACGGTCTACCCTCGGTCCATCACCGTCGCCCACGGCTGCATCTTCTTCCTGGGCCGGCGCGACACCGAGAAGTTCCTGGGACTCATCTCCTCGGATAGACGTGCCGACTTCGAGGGCGCCCGGCAGCAGGTCACCCTGGAAGATCAAGCCCTCATCCTGCAACTCTGCCCCACCAGCCACACCAACGCCGTCGCCCTGCGCCGCGCCCTGCCCTTCACCGCCCCCACGCTGATCGGCCTGCGCAAGTCCGTGGGTTGCGGCGACCGGCTGGGCCTGGCGACCCCGGGCCACGTGCGCGCGGTGCGCCGGCATACCCTGGCCCCCATCTTCGCCCAGCAGTCCATCCGCGAGATGACGCGCACCGACCGCACGCCGGAGGAGGTGCTGGATGATGCTACCTGGGGCGTCTTCAAGGAGGGCTGGCGCGAGGGCTTCGGCGCCGACGCGGATCACCTGAAGACGGTGGATGATGTGGACCGCTGTGTGGCGGCCGGCTTCACCTTCTACACCGTGGACCCGGGCGACTATGTGGACGACGAGGCCGATGACGACGACAGGAGGACCCTGGAGGCCAAGTTGGGCACGTTGCCCTGGCGCGTGCTGGACGCTTCACCGGCCGGGCTACGTGAGCTTTATCTGGGCAAGAGTTTCGATCTGGGAGAACTCAGCCTGACGTTTGGCGAGGAAAAGTTGGTCCGAGCAGTCGCCAAGTACGGTCGCGCCATAGCCCACACCGTGGTTATGTACCGGCACCTGGCCGAGCAGATGGGTGACCGGCCTTTCGAGTTCGAGATGTCCGTGGATGAGACGGAAACCCCCACCAGCGTGCTGGAGCATTTCTTCATCGCCAGCGAGCTCCGGCGCCTAGGGGTGCGGTGGGTGAGCCTGGCGCCGCGCTTACCGGGCCGCTTCGAGAAGGGGGTAGACTACATCGGCGACCTGGCCGAGTTCGAGGCGACCCTGGCCCGGCACGTGGCCGTTGCCCGGTGTGTGGGGCCGTACAAGCTCAGTCTCCACTCCGGCTCAGACAAATTCCGCATCTACCCAGTCTTCGCCCGGCACGCCGGTGACCTGATGCACCTCAAGACGGCTGGCACTTCCTACCTGGAGGCTCTGCGGGTGGTCGCCGACGTAGCCCCGGACCTCTTCCGCGAGATCCTGGCCTTCGCCCTAGAGCGCTATCCTCGGGATCGGGCCACGTATCACGTCTCCGCCGATCCCTCGCGGGTTCCCCGGCCGGACCGGTTGGCTGACCACCAGTTGACCTCGGCCCTCGACGACTTTCACGGCCGACAGGTGCTCCACGTGACCTTCGGGTCAGTGCTGACGGCTAGAGGCGACAACGGGGCATACCGCTTCCGAGATAGGCTTCTGGAAGCGCTGCGAGCTAACGAAGAGGCGTACTATGCGGGGCTGGAGGCGCACTTTGAGCGTCATCTGGCACCCTTCGACACAACGGGACGCAATACGCAATAGGAGGAATTCCCATGAAGGGTCTAGTGCTCGACGCCAAGTGGGATCCCAGGCCGGACTATCAGGTATCCGACTGGGAGAAGCAGACCGGCAAGGCCATCACCGGCAGCAGCATCTGGCGCTACCCCAAGCTGGAGGTACGTGAGTGGCCGGACCCCAAGCCCGGCCCCCGCGACGTGGTGCTAGAGGTGAAGGCCTGCGGGGTGTGCGGCTCGGACATGCACTTCTACGAGACCGACGAGGATGGCTACATCCTCTACCCGGGCCTGACCAAGTTCCCCACCATCCTGGGTCATGAGTTCTCCGGCAAGGTCGTGGAAACAGGACCGGAGGCCAAGACCCTCAAGGTGGGCGACATGGTGACCGTGGAGGAGATGATCTGGTGCGGTCGCTGCATCCCCTGCCGCAATGGCTACCCCAACCATTGCACCAACCTGGAGGAGATCGGCTTCACCATTCCCGGCGCCTTCGCCAACTACATCGCCGTGGACGAAAAGTTCTGCTGGCCCATCAACGCCATCGCTGAACGCTTCGGCGACGAGGAGAAGGCCTACGAGGTGGGTGCTCTCACCGAACCCACCTGCGTGTCCTACAACGCCATGTTCGAACGGGCCGGGGGCTTCCGGCCGGGGCACTACGTCAGCGTCTTCGGCGCGGGGCCCATTGGTCTGGCGGCCATCGGCCTCGCCAGGGCGGCCGGCGCCGGCACCATCGTCGCCTTCGAGGTATCGCCGCAGCGCCGCGAGCTGGCCAGGCAGGTCGGCGCTGACTACGTCTACGACCCCCGCGAGGTCTCGCCCGGTGAGGTCCTTATGGAGCTGAGCAAGGGCGAGGGGTTCAACTTCCACGTGGAGGCAGCCGGCGCCCCCCACCTGACGGTGCCGGAGATGGAGAAGGCCCTGGCCATCAACAGTAAGATCGTGCAGATCGGCCGGGCCGCCCAGCGGGTACCCATGTACCTGGAGACCCTGCAGGTGCGGCGCTCGCAGGTCTTCGGCGCCCAGGGACACTCTGGCCACGAAACCTTCCCCAACGTGATTCGCATGGTGGCGGCGGGCCGGCTGGACCTGAGCCCCATCATCACTGCCCGTTACAAGCTGGAAGACGTGGTCACGGCCATCGCTCAATCTACCGAGCGGCGCGATGGTAAGATCATGGTCAAGCCGAATTAGGCGCCCTGACCACATGTGTTCCCCAGAGTTCCTCGGAAGCCGGTGATCTCTAAGGAACTCAGGGGAACTCGAGGTAACTCGTAAGGAGTGACGGCCACATGGTGAACAAGGTCAACATAGGCATCATCGGCACGGGACGCATTGGCCGCATGCACGCCGAGAACCTGGCGTATCGGGTTCCGGGGGCCAACCTGGTCGCCGTGGCGGACATCTTCGTGGAGGCGGCGGAGAAGGTGGCCGCCGAATTGGGCGTCCCGGCGGCGTACAAGGACCACCGGCGCATCCTGGATGACCAGGACATCGAAGCGGTGCTCATCTGCTCCAGCACCGACACCCACGCTCAGTTCATCCAGGAGGCGGCCGAGGCCGGCAAGCACATCTTCTGCGAGAAGCCCATCGCCCTGGACCTGGCCCAGATTGACCGCGCGTTGGCGGCGGTGGAGGAGGCCGGGGTGAAGCTGCAGGTGGGGTTCAACCGCCGCTTTGACCCCAGCTTTCGCCGGGTGCGCGAGCTGGTGGCCTCGGGGCAGCTTGGCGAGCCGCACCTCCTGCGCATCACCAGCCGTGATCCGGCCCCGCCGCCCATCGAGTACATCAAGGTGTCCGGCGGCATCTTCCTGGACATGACCATCCACGACTTCGACATAGCCCGCTATCTCATTGGCAGTGAGGTGGAGGAGGTTTTCGCCGTCGGTGGGGTGATGGTGGACCCGGAGATCGGCAAGGCCGGCGACATTGACACGGCCATCGTCACCCTGCGCTTCGCCAACGGCGTGCTGGGGACCATTGACAACAGCCGGCAAGCCGTCTACGGGTACGACCAGCGGGTGGAGGTGTTCGGCTCGGCAGGCATGGCCCTGGTGACCAACAAGACGCCTGACAACGTGTTCGTCAGCGATGCCCAGGGGATCCACGGCGCCAAGCCGCTGTACTTCTTCGTGGAGCGCTACACCGACGCGTTCGTGGAGGAGATGCGGCAGTTCATCAACTGCATCCTGGAGGACAAGACGCCGCCGGTGAGCGGCATTGACGGGCGGATACCGGTGGTGATGGGTCATGCAGCCAAGAAGTCTTACCAGGAGAATCGGCCGGTCAAACTCAGCGAAATTGACGCGGCATAAGGAGAGTTGAGATGTCGGACAAGACAGTACCTGAAGGCTGGTTAGCTACCGACACCCCGGGCGTGATGTTCGAGGACAATCACATCGGCCGCATGAAGAAGGCCATCTGGGAGGCCAGCGAGGAGGAGATTGACGCCATCCTGGCGGAGTACGGGTTCCCGGCGCCGGTCGAGTGGGGCAAGCCGGGCTCTTACATCCAGACCACCATCCGCCATCAGCTCATCGAGGAGCGGCGCAAGAATGACATCGTGCTCATCCCCATCGGCTGCACCGAGAACCATGGCCTGCACACCGTGAGCGCTATGGACACGCTGTTCGTCAGCCAGATCTGCGAGGGCGTGCGCCGCTACACCAAGGCTCGTGGTTACCCCGTGGCGATATCGCTGCCACCCCTCAACTTCGGGTCCCATCCCTACCACCACTACGGGATGCCCGGCACCGTGCCCATCCGCGAGAACGTGGCCCGGGAGCTGCTGATTGACGTGATGCTGGGTCTGTGGAACGACGGCTACCGCAAGCAGATCCTGGTCAACAACCACGGCCACCTGTGGGTGCTGGAGTCGGCGATCCAACAGTTCACCAAGCGCTACCAGCTACCGGGCATATACCGGGTGATTGACTGGCACCGGGCGGTGCGGGAGTTCTTCTACGCCAAAGACCGAGGTGGGGTTTGGGGGTCCAACTTCGTCCACGCCGAGGAAGCCGAGACGTCCCTGGGCCTGTACCTGTTCCCGGACATGGTGGACATGGAGTACGCGGTCAACACCCGGGGGAAGTCCTACCTGCCCGAGGGGCACTTTGACAAGTCGGTGGACCCCTACGGCCGGCCCAGCCGCTGGTCCGAGGGCGAGGGTCACTTCGCCATCGAGATCGCGGCTACGCCGGAGGGTGTGGTGGGCAACGCCGCCGACGCCCAGGCATGGAAGGCCAAGCGCCCCCTGGCAGCCATCCTCCGCTACCTGACCCTGCTGATTGACGATATCCTGGAAGCCTTCCCGCCCGGCACCGTCCCGCCTGTGGAAGAAGTGACGCTGCGGACGGAAGAGGAGATGGAGCCCTATCTGCGCGAGCCCCTGAGCGAGGGCTGGAAGCCGGTGTACGCGCTGCCCCGGATTGGCCAGGGTGCCGATTGGTAGCTGTAGCCGGTAATGAAACTGTCCATTGTCCTTTCGACCCAGCCGGCTCAATTCCAGGCGGTGGCCTTCAAGGGCGACTTTGAAGCCAACGTGGCCAAAATCGCCCGCTGGGGCTACGACGGCGTGGAGTTAGCCATCCGGGACCCCGGCCTGGTGGACGGCGACGCCTTGCTGGCCCTGGTCCGGCGCCACGGGCTGGAGGTGTCGGCCATCGGCACAGGCCAGGCTTGGGGTGAAGAGGGACTCTCCTTCACCGACCCGGACCCGGCCGTGCGCCGGGCAGCGGTGGAGCGCATCAAAGCCCACCTGCCTTTCGCCGCCCGGGCCGGCGCCGTGGTCATCATCGGCCTCATCCGGGGTGTGGTCAAGCCGGGAGTGCAGCCGGGGCACGCCATGAGTTGGCTGGTGGAGGCGCTGCGGGAATGCTGTCGGGCGGCCGCCGCGGCCGGCGTCCAGCTGGCCCTGGAGCCCATCAACCGCTACGAGACCACCCTCGTCAACAACGTAGGCCAGGGGCTGGACTTGATCGGGCGGGTGGGCGCGGACAACCTGGGGCTCTTGCTGGACACCTTCCACATGAACATCGAGGAGCCCTCCATCGAAGAGAGCATCCGGGAGGCCGGCGACCGGATCTTCCACTTCCACGTAGCCGACTCTAACCGTTGGTACCCCGGCGCCGGACACCTGGACTTTGGCAGCATCCTCGCGGCGCTGGCCGCCACCGGCTACCAGGGCTACGTCTCCGGCGAGTTCATGCCCCTGCCGGACGCCGACACAGCCGCCCGGGAGGCGATCGCCTATCTGCGAGCCCTTCGGCCCGCGGCCGGGTCGCGTTGACCGCGTTGCGCCCAGCAGCCCCTTGTGGCATAATTCTGACATCCGTCTGATGTGCACGCGCGTGTTCAAAACGCGTTGGTAGGGGCGGGCCTGGCGCCCGCCCAAGTACATGGGGTATTGATGTCCAACGGCGTTCTCCTGGACCTGCAAACCACCTGGAACAGCCTGCCGCCTGATGTCCTGTCCAGCAGGTCATCATCGGCTGGACCGGCCAGGTGGCCGCGTCCTTCACCGGGGTGGTGGTTGGCGGGTTGAGCGGCGCCCGGCGCTGCCGCATCGAACAAACCCCGGCCCAAAAGGCGCTGCAGGAGGCGTTCCAGGCCGGCCTGGAAGCCTGCATGGTCACCCTGGCCCCGCCCGACACCTGGCGCGAGGAGTGCTATCGCGATGCCCTGGCGCATTTCTTCAGCCAGGACGAGGTGGCCGACGAGTTCGGCGCTCTGGTGGACGTGCGCCCTGACGTCGAGCTGGATATCCCCCACTGCGGGAGCTGTTCCAGGCCGGCGGACGGGACCTGGCCGAGATGCCTGAGCTGCACTTAGAGCTTATCCGAAAAACCAAGCTACCCGACGGCGTCCTCGCCGTCGGGCGGGGCGAGGACGCCCCGCTTTAGCGTTTTCCGGATAAGCACTTAGAGCGTTGACGCGCGGCGTAAGCTGTGCTAGACTTTAGCCGCCATGTTCTACGAGCTTGACGCACGCAAGCTGTTCCACTGGCTGACGGTCTTCGCCATGCTCTGCCGGGTGCTGGCGTTAACTTACGGCCTCATCTTGGTGCTCTACCACCCCCACCCGGTGCTGGCGGCCCGTGCCGACCGCCTCTTGACCTTGTGGGCGGTGGCGGCTGTCTACTCCTTGTTGCTCATCGGCATCCTAGCTGTTGGGCGGGGGAAACTCCTGCGGGAACCGCTGTTCCTCACGGTGGATGCCTTGTTCTGCATTGGGCTACTGGTGGTGGCAGCGGGCGGCCATCGCAACATCTTTGCCCTCTACTCGTGGGTGCCCATCCTCAACACCTCCCTTTCGCTCCTGGGCTCTGAATCGCTGCTGAAGCGGGTCTTGTTGCTGGGCCTCATCGTGGTGCTCATGACCGGCGGGTTCATCCTGTCCATGCTGCTGGACGGCTACACCTTCGAAGTGGTGCTGGAACGCCGGGAAATAGACGAGGTCTTCCTGCGCACCTTCAGCTACCCGGTCCTGGGACTGGTGCTGGGATTCCTCTCCTTCCTGATGGAGCTGTGGCAGCGCAGCCTGGAGCGCATGAACGCCTTGCGCGCCGAAGCGGCCATCGAGGCCGAGCGCAAGCGCATCGCCATGGATATCCACGACGGGATTTTGAGCCAGCTCAGCGCCCTGGTGCGCCGGGCGGAGTACGCCGAGGTGCTCCTGGCAGAAGCGCCGGAGGAGGCTCAGGCGGAGCTGTCTCACATCGTCACCCTGGCCGGTGACATCCACGCCGACATCCGCTGGATCGTCAAAGCGCTGCGCCAGGACCCCACCCACATCAACCTGGGGGAGGTCATCGAGGGGATCGTGATCCGCTTCCAGCGCAACACGGGATTGCCTGTTGAGCTGGAGCTTCCGGACGCCGAACTAACCGTCCCCTTCGATACCGTGCGCCAGATGGGGCACATCGTCGAGGAAGCTCTGATCAATGTGTGGAAGCATTCCCACTGCCAGCATGCTCAGGTTAGCCTGCGCCAGGATGGCGGGTGGGCGGTGCTGAAGGTGGAGGATGACGGGGTGGGGTTTGATCCTGAGCAGGTGTCGGCCAACTCGGACATGGCCGGGCTGGGACTGACGAACATCCGGGAACGCGCTCAGCGGGTGGGAGGTCGGGTCGAACTCCTTTCGCAGCCGGGTCAGGGGACCCGGGTGATCGTGCACATCCCGTTGCCCGGCGGGGCATCGCGTTCGGGGAGGGAGAGCCTATGAGCGTCATCAAGGTTCTGATCGCCGACGACATGGACCTGCATCGGGAGCTGCTTCGCCGGCTCCTGGACCGCCAGGCCGACATCCAGGTGGTGGGCGAGGCGGGCACACCCGAGGAGGCAGTCCAGCTCACCAAGGCGCTGGCACCTGACGTGGTGCTGATGGACCTGCGCATGCCTCGGCACAAGCCCCAGGGGGGCATCGAGGCCACGCGGCGGATCGCGGCGGAGTGCCCGGGGGTAAAGGTGCTGGCGCTGACGGAGTCGGACGACGAGAGCGACGTGCGGGAGGCCACGCTGGCCGGGGCCGCCGGCTACATCCTGAAGAGCGTCAAGGCTGACCGCATCGCCGAAGCCGTTCGCAACGCCTACCGGGGCAAGGGCTGGCTGGACCCGGCCGTGACCCAGCACGTGCTCACGGACTACCGGCGCACTTCCGAGGAGGCCGGATCACGCTCCATCATCACGCCGACCGAGTTGGAGATCCTCAAACTGGTGGCGGAGGGCCTGACCGCCAGGGAGATCGGTGAGCGCTTGTTCATCGCGGAGAAGACGGTGAAGAATCACCTGACCAACGTGTACCGCAAGCTGAACGTACGCAACAGCAGCCATGCCGTGGCCGAAGCCTACCGCCGGGGGTTGCTGAGTTGAGAATAGGACCTTTTTCACGCAACAAGGGACTTTAGTCCTATGGACGAACGGCCTCAAAGGGTGTATCTTTTGGTAACGGGGCAGTGGGCGAACAATCCGGGTTTCACCTATTGCCCCGGTGCCCCGTTAATCCGCAGCTGTTCACCTCCCCATAGGAGGAGGAAACCAAATCCTAATGCTCACTCGTTTAGCATCTTGCCGAAACAAGGAAGCAGAAGTATGACCTCGCTAGATACATTGGAACTGGAGCTAGATGTGGCAGACGACGGGAAGGATGGTCATGCCGGCCCCTTGCCTTCCTGGCAAGGGATTCCTGGGTTGGAGTTGGTGCAGGATGAGCTGCGGCAGGTGGAGATCATGCTGCGCCAGGTGGGGCAGACGGAGTATCCGGAACTCCACAATGTGCTGAAACACGCCTTCGCCGCCGGCGGGAAGCGACTGCGCCCGGCTTTGACCCTCCTGGCGGCCAAATTCTACCCCACTGAGCCGCACAAGCTGCTGGCTTTGGCGGCCTCCATCGAAACGCTGCACACGGCAACGCTGATCCACGATGACGTCATTGACCAGAGCCTGGTGCGGCGCGGGCATCCCACCATGAACGTGATGGCCGGGACCAAGGTGACCATCCTGGCCGGCGATTACCTGTTTGCCCGGGCCGCTGAGTTCGCCGCGGTGACCAAGAGCTCGCGCATCATGGACATCTTCGCCCGGGCGCTGATGACCCTGTGCGCCGGCGAGATCCGGCAGAACTATCGCCCGCCTGACCTCCGCAGCTTTGGTTCAGACGGATTCGATGCCCTTCTGAGCGACTACCACCGGCGGATCTACGGCAAGACGGCCTCTCTCTTCGAGGCGGCGACGGAGGCGGCAGCCGTGCTGAGCGCTGCCCCGGAGGAGCAGGTTCAGGCCCTCCACAGGTACGGCTACAACCTGGGGATGGCCTTCCAGGTAGTGGATGACGTGCTGGACTTCACGGGCGATGAGAGGACATTGGGGAAGCCAGCCGGCTCCGACCTGCGCCAGGGGCTGATCACCCTGCCGGTGATCAACTACCTGGCGGCACACCCGGCCCATCCTGTAGTGATGGAGGCGCTGACGCGCCCGCACGCCGACGGGGTGGTGGACGAGGCCATCGCGCTGATCCGGCGGTCGCCGGCTATCCCTGCGTCGCTGGATCACGCCCGGCAGTTCACCGGGGCAGCCCAGGCCGAGTTGCGGGTTTTGCCCAACAACATCTACCGCCAGGGCTTGCACGATCTGGCGGAGTTCGTGGTGGAGCGGAAGAGGTAGGACCCCCTCCCCGGCCTCTCAGCCTCGCGAAGGACAAGCTCCCCCTCCCAGGGGGAGAAAAGGGGGCGGATCGGGTTGATCCGCCCCCTTTGCTTGCCGGTTGGCCGTGGGCCGGTCGGGCTACGGCGCGTAGTACGTCACGCGCAGCACCGGAGCACCACCATCAGCCCGGCCGTCCCAGCCGAGGACGTCGCGACCGTACGGCAGGAGCAAGGTGCCGTCCAGCCGAAACGAGGCCTTGCCCGTGGTGAGCAGGCGGTCCTGCAGCGCGCCCACCGCGGCCGCATCGAAGGTCGCGGTGTCCACCGAGCCCACACCGGGCGCCACCACGCCCATGTCGAGGGTCGCCTCCGGGGTGGCGTTATGTACCGCCCAGTAGGACACGTCGTTGAAGGTGCCGTCCAGGTCAGCGGGCAGCAGGTTCAGGCTGTAGGTGCTCTCGCCAATGGCATAGCGCGTGTTGCGCTGGGTCACCGCGACCTCGGCTGCTGCGATGACCGCGTCAGCGGGCAGGGCGCCCAGGTCAAACTGGAACACGCCGTGCAGGAAGCGCGGGGTGTGTGGCCGGGTGTCTTGGCCGGTCCACAGGTAACCGCTGCCCAGGTAGTTGCTCAGGCGGTTGAGGCTATCCACGTAGCCCATCATGCCGGCTGCCGGCGTGATGGTCACCTCCTCCGGCGTGCGGAAGAGCAACCGGCCCTCCACCTGCGGGGCAACCGGCGTGAACTCCCTAATGTAGTCAATCACGGACTCGCGGACGTAGAGCTGCGGCGCCGCGATCAGGTTCTCGATGGGCCACAGGGAGTTGCCTTCCTCATCGCGGAAGTTGCACGAGCCAGCACCTATGTAGTTGACCGTGGAGACGTTGTAGTAGGTGGTCTCGTCGTTCAGGTCAATGAGCTGGCCGTCCAGCCAAACCGCAACCACGTTGTTCCCCTCAGGCGGCCTGGAGCTGTCGTACATGATGCGCCCACCCTCGGAGATGTCCAGGAAGCAGGTGGTGTACTTGGAGATGCCCATATCGCGGAGCTCCTCCCAGGTGTAGTTCATATAGTGCCACCAGTTCCAGTAGCTGCGCTCCAGGACGGTCCTAATCTGCGGCCCGTTGAGCCGGTACACCACCAGGGAGTTCTCGTAGGGCATCAGGGTGAACATGTCACCCACCGTTAGCTCGCCGGCCGGGATGAACTTGTTGCTCATCGCTCCCGACAGATGGAAGTCCACGTCGTAGCCGGCTTGCTCCGCTGCCCACTTAGTGGCGTCCACCTGCAGGTTGGCCGCACCGGTCTCCTCGGTGTAGGCGTTCAGGGCGTCCAGGTCCGTGAGGGTCTCGCCGATCACCTCGCTGGTGTAAGCGTTGAGCTCATCCACGAATGGCGCCAGGAAGGCTTCCATGTCCGGATCAACCTCCGCGTCCGTGGCGGGCAGCAGGTAGCCCTCGCGGAAGGCGACCTGGCCGTCCAGGAAGCCCACGTTGATCACGCCCAGGTAGCCGGAGTACCGCCCTGCCTGAGCAACCAGCGTGCCCTCCGGGTTGGCATCCGACGTGATCATCACCGCCGGATCTAGCGCGGTGTGGCTGTGGCCGCCGATGATGACGTCTATGCCGGGGATGCCCTCAGCGATGGCCTTGTCAGTCTCCTGCGGGTCGGCGCCTCCCGAGAAGCCGATGTGGGTCAGGGCCACCAGCAGGTCCGGATTTTCCGTGGAGCGGATCTGCGGCACCATCTGCTCCGCCGTCTCGTAGGCCCCGCTGAAGGTGAGGCCCTCGATGTTCAGAGGCATCTCGTACCGCGGGACGCGTGGGTTGGTGATGCCCAGGATGGCCACCTTGACCCCGTTCACATCCTCAACAATGTAATCCACCACGGGGATCTGGTCTAGACCGTAGCGTCCGTCATCCTCAACATTGGCGCCCAGGATGGGGAAGTCGGCCTGGCTCATGGCCGTGATCAGGGTCTCCGAGCCGAAGTTGAACTCGTGGTTGCCCAGGGTCATGGCGTCGTAGTCCAGGACGTTCATGCCCTCGATGATGGGGTTAGGGATGCTGTTGCGGAAGTAGAAGGCGAAGGCATTGCCCTGGATGGTGTCGCCGGCGTCCAGAAGCAGGACGTTGGGGTTCTTGGTGCGCTCCCTCTTGATGTAGGACGCCAGGTAGGCGAAGCCACCGTGGTACCGGTCGGCCTCCCAGCGGCCATGGGTGTCGTTGGTGTGCAGGATGGTGACCACGTTGTCCAAACGCGTGATGCGCCCGGTCTGGATGTCCTCAGGCTCGATGGGCGAGATGGTAGCGATGTACTCGTTCACCGCCTCCTGCATGTCATAGTAGGTATCCCAGCGGTTGGTGCCCTCGGCGAAGGTCACCCAGCCATCCTGACCGCCGGCCAGGAAGTTGTTGGTCACCACGCGGTAGACCTTGTCCCGCTGCAGCGGCTCGCCGTTGACCTTGATGTTGTAGGCACCCCAGGCCGTGGGCGTGTTGCACCCGCAGTCGTTGTACCAGTACCAGCTGACGCCGGACGACTGGAGGATGCCCTTGTACAGGGTGGCCGCCTGGTCCAGCAGCTCCTGGATCTGGGCGCCGGTCAGGTCCATCAAATACAGCGTGTTGCCGAAGGGCATGACGTTGAAGGTGTCCCCCCAGGTGATGGTGTAAGGCAACGTGGCCCCGACCTGGATGTCAGCCCGCAGGCCGCCGGGGTTGGTGAAGGCGATGTCCACTGAGCCGTTGACCTCGCCATCGTCGTACTGGTCCGCCTTCCACAGCATGCCGTCGGTGACCAGGTCGCCCATGATGGACTCGTTGTTGTAGTCGCGGGTCAGGCTGATCATGGTGGTGCCCACGGGCTGCTCGATGATGGGCGCCACTTGCTGGGCCCAGTAGGCCACCCGGGCCTCCACTTCCGGGTCAGCCGGCAGGGCGTTGGTGATGGTGATCAGCTCGTAGTGGTCCAGGGTGATGGACTTGGTGGCAGGGTCAACGGTGATGTCGGCCCGGCCCAGCCAGCGCCCGTAGTAGCCGGCCTGGATGATGGCTGTATCGCCTACCATCACCGGCTCGAAGAGCGGCTGGTGCTGGTGCCCGCCGATCATCAGGTCCACCGGCTTGCCGGCGGCAATCAACTCCTGGGCCACTGTCTTCAGGCCCTTGTACGGGCCGCTGTCTTCGGTGCCCATGTGGGCCAGCACCACCAGGGCGTCAGCCTGGTCCATGATCTCGTCGTAGTAGTGGAGGATGGTCTCAGTCAGGTCCTTGAAGACCAGCCCCTCAGTGGTGCCCTTCAGGGTGACCTGGGGGGTCTCGTCGGTGATGACACCGATGATGCCCACGTTCACCTCGCCCTTGTGGAGGATGACGTAGGGCTGGGCCCAGGAGGGATGATCCCACTCGGTGCCTTCGAGGACGATGTTGGCGCCCAACCAGGGGAAGTTGGACTGGGCCACGCGCGCTTGCAGCACATCCTGGCCCTTGTCGAAGGCGTGGTTGCCGAAGGTGGCAACGTCGTAGCCCATCATGTTGTAGATGTCAATGGTGCTCTCGCCCAGGAGGAGCTGGGAAATGGGCGCAGCTCCCAGGTAGACGTCGCCGGCATCCGCCAGGATGACGTTGTCCGCCCCCACCTCGGCCCGCACCTGGTTGACCTGATAGGCGATGTAGGCCGAGCCACCCCGGCCCCGGGAGTCGCTCTCCAGGCGGCCGTGGAAGTCGTTGGTGTGGAGGATGGTGAGCTGGGCGGTGTCCGGCGCGGCTGCCGGCTGGGCTGCCGCCGATCCCAGAGCCACAACCAGCATGAGCAAGGTCAGGATCAGCCCGCAGGTCAGAATTCGTCTGGTTTGTGTCTTCATCACACACTACCTCTCTTCGGCTTTAGGGTGAAAACGGCTTGCTACCGGTAAAGCTGGGGGCTTCTCAGGGGTTTGGGCCTATGGCATCACCTCCTTCCACACGGTCGCGCGGGCAACAAGCCACAGCACCGATCAGGCCGGTGCGCACTTGATCGAACCATGTCGTGAGGGAAGCTCTCTTGGTTGTACTGTTTGGGCACGGGTGGCAACTCGCGTGGTATGGTGGCAAACCTGATCAGCAGCCTGAAAGGTGCGTCTAGCTCCCGGCGACCACTTGTGTGTCCGTCAACGCTGTAGCACAATGGGTGGTGAAGAACGACTCACAGGATCACCCCGGCACTCGGGGTGTTCCCATAAGCGGCTTACGGCACAGGCCCGGCGGTGGCCTGTCGCGGCTTCCATGTCCCATGAGCACTTTGATTATACTAGCAGAGCGCCCAGTTGTCAAGACCCTGGAGCGCCTTACGAGGGTTTTTCAGTTCCCTACCCCCTTCTCCCCCACACGCCAGGGAGAAGGGCCGTGACAAGCGGCTGTGGCGGGTGGCTTTACCGCCCGCCACGTACCCCTCCCCTTGCATGCGGCGAGAAAACGCGCTAAACTCAACGATGTGGAGGGCTGAAGCTGCGATGCACGTGCTGCTGGATGTCCCGAAAATGTCGTCGCCGGTGCGGGTCAGCGTGCGACCCCACTCCATCGCCGTGACCCTGAGCACGGTGCCCATCTACATCTTTGACCCGGCCGGCCGGCTCTACCAGGCCTTCGTGAACGGGCGCAACTACCTGCGCGGGCTGGACAACCATGTGACGGAGAAGTGGGGGCGCAGCCAGATCGGGGTGCCCATCCGGCGCCGGCTGCCGCCGGACGAGGCCCAGGCCCTCATCCGGGAGACCCACGCGGTGATGAGCCGGCTGCGGGATGCGGTGAAGGCCGGCCGGTTCTGCCGGCTGGACGACCAGCCCGAGCAGGCCCTGGACGAAGCCTGCCAGGCTCTGGAGACCGTCTGCCGGTGGGATGCGGAGCGCCTGGAGGCCGATGGCCGGCGCTTCCTCACCATCTACAAGCCCATCAGCATCCTGCCGCCTGACCAGTACATGGCCCTGGTGCTTCAGGCCACCGAGGGTTGCTCCCACAACCGCTGCACCTTCTGCACCTTCTACCGCGACCGCCGCTTCCGCATCAAGACCCTGCCCGAGTTCCGGGAGCACATCGCCCGGGTCAAGGGGTTCTTCGGCCCGGCGTTGGCCATGCGCCGCACCATCTTCCTGGCCGATGCCAACGCCATCGTCATCCCGGAGCGACTGCTCATCCCCATGCTAGACGCTGTGAACGCCGAGTTCGAGATTGTGCCCAACGGGGTGAATGCCACGATCTACCGGCGGGACCATCCGGCTGCCCTCGACGGGATATACGCCTTCGTGGATGCCTTCACCACGCGCTACAAGACGGTAGAGGATTTCTCCGAGTTGAGGGTGCGGAACCTGCGCCGGGTGTACATCGGGCTGGAGACGGGGCACGATCCATTGCTGGCCTGGCTGCGCAAGGCCGGCACCGCCACCGACGCGGTGGAGGCCGTGCGCACCGTGAAGACGGGCGGTGTGGCCGTGGGGATCATCATCATGATCGGGATCGGGGGCCGGCGCTTCGCCGAGCAGCACGTAGCCGACACCATCCGGGTGGTGAACGCCATGGAGCTGGGGCCGGATGATTTCGTGTACTTCTCGGAGTTTGTGGAGTCGCCCGACTCCGAGTACCGACGCATCGCGGCGGAGGAGGGGGTGGAGCCCCTCACCCGCGCCGAGATGCGGGCGCAGATGGATGCTATCCGGGCCGGCCTGCAATTCCCCGGCCCCCCGCCCAAGATCAGCGTCTACGACATCCGCGAGTTCACTTAGTGACGGCTTGGGCGTGCCTCACTCCAGCGATCTCAATGCGTAGGGCAGGTTGGCGGCGAGGATGACGGAGTACGCGTTGAACCGGACACCCCCAGTTGAGAGGATGCCCACAGGGTGGCCTTTGCGCCGCCTACCCGCCGCGCCACCGGCTCCCTCGCTCCAATGCTCGCCGGGCGCGGCGCATGAATTCGCGCTCGGCCTCGAAGGTCAGCAACCCTTCCGCCTCATCCAGCGGCACCCACATGACCTCGAACCGAGCCTCGTCGGCCGGGGGTTGCGGGCTGCGTCCCTTGTCCTCCAGTTCCATCAGGAAGAAGGACTCGTCTCGGGTGACGAACACGCCGTCCGGCTTCCGAAAGCTGTTCTCCAGGCGTCCCAGATCGGCGAGGATGCGCAGGCGGGTGTAACCCGTCTCCTCGGCCACCTCCCGCAGGGCAGCGGCGGCCCGCGACTCACCCGGCTCGATGTGGCCTTTGGGTAGGCGGATCTCGGGCATCAGCTTCTTGCGCACCAGCAACACCTCGTCACCCCGCACCACCACCCCGCCGGCCGAGGCATAGCTCACGTGCCAGGCGTCGCCTATCTTCTCCCCCTTTTCCCATTGGCCACCGGATTGATACTTCGCGTTCTCCATGCGATAGATATCCTATGAAATGCCCCTCGATGCCCTAGCCCTGTCTTACTCGCCCCCAAGCGAAACCGTGGGAAACAAGCTCAACCCCGACGTAGGGAAGCCTTTGGGGTTCAAGGTCACCAGGGTCGGACCGTATTGGACAGCGGTAGCAGCAATAATTGCGTCAGGTACTGATATCAAGGAGGGAAAAGCTCGCCGATCACCAAAGCCCACAAACTCGATCAACGTAACCCCCGCCCGAGCACAGGCGTCAACCACGTTGGACCTTTCATGAAAATGCGACCACCAACTGCTGACGGCCGACCACCGATCGTTTTCATCCAGCATTCGGACCGGCCTTGCCAGTAGCGGCGGCTACTGGTCATATCCTCAGGGATGGACCACGGGTAAGCGATGGGCCGCATGACTACGCGTGCGAAGAACAATGGGTTTGCCAATGGGCGGCAATCAATGATGGCCGGTCACGGCGATGACGTCGCGCAGCACGGCGGCCGCTGTCGGCTCCGGCTCGCGCTCCTCGATGATGGCCACCAGCCGCCCGGCCACGTCGGTGTGATAGACGATGCCCATCTCGTGGGCGCTCAGCCGGCCAAGAGGGTGGTCAGCCGGCAGCCGTCTCGGCGCCACCGTCAGCCTGTAGCCGCCGTCGTGGCGCTCGGCGGTGGCCACCAGTCGCACGATGGCCCCCGCCTCCCGGGCCGCCCGGATTTCGTCGGCGCTCATGCCCCGGATGCCCGTCACCTCCACGTCGGCCAGGGTGGCCGGCACGCCCAGCACGGCGTTGGCCAGGATCACCAGCTTGTTGGCCAGGTCCCACCCATCCACGTCCAAGCTGGGGTCGGCCTCGGCGCTGCCCCGGGCCTGGGCTTCGGCCAGGGCCTCGTCGAAGGAGAGGCCGTCGCCCATGCGGGCCAGGATGTAGCTGGTGGTGGCGTTGATGCAGGCTTCGATGCGCTGGATCCGGCTGCCAGCCAGGTCGCGCTGTCCCAGGTTGACCGTGGGCAGGCCGCCGCCGGCTGTGGCGCTGAACCGCAGTTGGCAGCCCTGCCGCTGGGCCAGCTCGGTCAGGCGTTGGTAGGCCAGCACCAGGGGCCCCTTGTTGGCGGTGACCACGTGCCAGCCGCGTTCCAGCGCCGCCTCGATGCACGCCAGGCCCGGCTGCCCATCCTCCAGATTGGTGGGCGAAAGCTCCACCAGTACGTCGGCCTCGGCCTGACGGACCAGGTCCAGGGCCGCAACGCGCGGCTGCCCGGCCCCCGGCAGGGCGCTCACGCTCCGGCCCTGCTCCTTCAGGCCGATGAGCGCCCGGGGGTCCAGCCCGGCGGGAGCGTAGGCCGCGCCGCCGGAGTCCGCCGCGCCCACCACCATTGGTTCGAGGGCGAAGCGTTCCAGCAGCAGGTCACGCTGGGTGACCAGCAGATTGAGGAACCGACGCCCGACGTTCCCGACGCCCACAACCACCAAGCGAGATGTGCGCGTTGACCCTTGTACACCTTGCATCATCCATCTCCTCTCTTGGGCCGGGAAACCGGGTTTCTGATCACTGATTATAGCACAGTCTCGGGTTTGAGCAAACTATGAAAGACCCGGAGGTGAGGTCCCATGATCAGCCAGCTGTTCCGCTGGTCAACGTTGGTTATGACCCTCGTGCTGGTGACCGTGGCTCTACGGTCACCGGTCATCACCGTGCAGGGTTTCGCCCTCTCCACGGCCACCCCCCGGCCTCCTACCCCCACCCAGACGGTTCGGCCGCCCACGCCCACGAGCACACCGCGACCGCCGACCCCGACCCCCTCTGCCACCCTCACGCTGACACCATCCCCCACTCAGACCCCCACCGAGACCCCCGCCTGCCAGGTTGCCGGGCTGCTGGCCACCCAGCGCGAGGTGGCGTGGGTGGGCAGCGGGGACGAGCAGAGCCATGTGGGTGATGACAATCTGTACGCCGGCATCTACTTTGGGCGCATCTACCACGGTGCCCTGCAATTCAACCTTGAGGACCTCCCAGACGGGGTCCATCTCCACTGGGCGCGGGTCTCGCTGACTGGGCAAACCACCGCTTTCCTGGGGCTCGATGGTCAGTGGCGGTTGCAGTTCATGGGCCCGGAGGTGGACGAGTGGTGGCCGGCGGGCAGCTTCGACCAGATTCACAACGCCCAGGTCCTGTTCACCGTCCCGCCGGTCCTGGAGCGGCAGGACCTGGCTGCAGGGCTTGTCAACGTCTTCGCCTTCACCCCGGAGCAGCTTCCCGCCCTCCAAGAGCGCCTGCAGGGTACGCGCCGGGCCTCCTTGCGGCTGGACGGTCCGCAGGAGGGGCCCAACAACGTGTTTTCCTGGGATTCGGGCTACGGGCCGGACTCTATAGGCCGCCCGCCACTGCTGGTTATCTGCTACAGCATGGTCACCCCGCGTCCGCCTACGGCCACCGCCACCCCACGCCCACCTACCCCCACCGTCACCCTCACCTCGACCCCGCGTCCGCCCACGGCCACCTCCACCCCTCGGCCGCCGACCCCTGGGCCGACGGCGACGCCGGGCGTCTACCCCAGCCCGGCGACTACCGAGAGCGCTGTGGCTCCTTCCCCCACCCCCACGCCCGGAGCCCATCCTGGGCCGGCCTCCACAGAGGGTCTGCTGGTAGAGCCTGATCCGGGGGAGCCGCCGGATGGGCGAGCGTGACCAAATGGTGCGCTGTCCCGCCAGGGGGCTGCAAGCCCTTGCGAGCTCCCCACGGCGCATCGCGCCGCTCACTGGGCTTTCCCCTGAGGGAACCCCTCGCTTCCCTTCGGGGCTGCGCACGGGTCAGGGGAGGGTGGGCTGTCGTGTGAGTAGGTCCCACCCCCTCCTGGCCTCCCCCTCATAAGGGGGAGGTTGAAGAGACAGGCTTTGTTGTCAGCCTGAGCGAGGTGGCCTGCTTTGTGGGAAGGACGGGGCAGACTCCCTTTGGCTTAGCCTCAGGACAGGCCTCGCTTCCCCCGGAGTGACCGCATGGTGGGTGATGACAGGGGACCACCCGTCCCCCACACAGATGGGGAAAGAGTGGCTGGTGACTAGTTGCAGCGCCACGTAGCTGGTGCGGCGACCGCTCCAGGTGATGAAGGCCAGCCGGGTGCCATCGGGTGACCAGGCTGGGTAGTTGCTGATGGCAGTGACTGGCCGGGTGTCCTCGCTCCCGTCCGGCCTGGCCACGTGCACGTACGGGATGCCGTCGTCGAAAGCGCTGTAGGCGATGAGCGTGCCATCGGGCGACCGCTCAGCCCCCAGAGCCGCTTTCTCGGTGATGGTGATGGCCTTGCAGCTGTCGGCATCCACCACGCTGGTGGCGATGTTGCTGCCCGACGGGTCCCATGCCACCCGGTTGACCGCGCCCTGGGTGAACAGCGGGGTGGGGCGAGGTAGATTTCGGCGTTGCCGCCGCGGTGGGAGACGAAGGCCAGCCGGCGCAGGGGTGTGGGGGTGCCCGGCGCCGGTGTTTCGACCGGCGAAGGTGGAGGATGGGGCCGGCCGGGCGCGCAGAGCCAAAGCCAGAATCAGCTCTAGCAGGATCACAGCCGTCACCTCCGCCAGCGCCCACAGCGCCCGGGTGGCGGCCCCCAGCCCCGGGGCCGTTGACTCCGCCAACACTGCCGCCACGGCCAGGGTCGCCAACAGCAGCCCCATGCTCTCGACGTAGGTGTCGGCCAGGACTTGGGAGATACGGGCCGGGAGGCCTCCCGGGTGGCCACCTGCCCCAGGTTACCCCGGATGGCTTTCGTGAGCCACTGGGCGGTGTTGTGGGCGGCGTGGCATGGGTAAAAGGGGATGTCATGGCTGGGCTGGCTGGCGGTGGGGTTGCGCGCCATGGCCATCCCCATGAAGCAGAAGAACACGATGGCCAGGGCTACGAAGAACAGGGGTGTTGTTTGGCCTAGCTCTGCCGGCCCAGGAACCCCATCAGCCGGCGGGCGAAGGCCTCGGGATGCTCCGTGTGGGGGCTGTGGCCACAGCGAGGCGGAACCCACAACTCGCAGTCCGGGATGCCCTTCACCAACGCCACCGCCTGATCAATGTGGGCAAAGGGGTCGTGAGCCCCGTGCACCACCAGGGTCGGACAGCGTATCTGGCCCAGCATTCCCCGCATGTCCCACTTCTGGGCCGCAGGTGCGCTCCAGCAGTCCACCCACATCCTCACCAGGTCACGCCAGTAGGGCTCGCCGTGGCGGTCGGCCAGGTAGCCTTGAAAGCCCGGATCGAGCCGTTCGGGCACGAAGTACTCCTTGGAGTTGGCCAGGTCCTCCGGGTGAGCGTAGCAATGGGTGGATTCGAGGATCAGGGAGCGGACCAGCTCCGGCCGGCGGATAGCCAGCAGCATGGCGATGGTGCCGCCGTCGCTGTGTCCCCAGCAGTGGGCCTGCTGCACCTCCAACATGTCGAGGAGGGTGCCCAGGTCGTCGGCGTCGCGGATCAGGTAGTCCTCCTCGAAGACCTGGCGATGGGTGGAGCGCCCGTAGCCACGCCGATCGTTGGCGATGACCCGGTAGCGTGGGCTGAGGAGCTCGATAACCCGGGTCCAGTCCTTGGAGCTGCCCAGCCCGTTATGCAGCAGAACGATGGCCGGGCCGGAGCCCTGGTCCTCGTAGTACATCTCGTAGTCTCTGATGTGGGCGTAGGGCATGAGAAGACCTCACAACACGACACGCAGTACGCAATACGCAGTACGCACGCAGATACGCCTGCGTCTTAGGCATCGCGTATTGCGTACCGCGTAAACTCGTCACAACGCCTTGAGGATGCTCTGCGCGGCGCTCAGCCCGGCGCCCTCCTTCACCGGGTAGCCCGACTCCGCCAGGGCGCGCTCGATGGCGCCCACTGTCGCCAGCACATCGCTGGCCGAGACCACCCCCATGTGCCCCACCCGGAAGTAGCGGTCGCGGATGCGCCGATGCAACCCCCCGGCCACCACCACGCCGTGCTTCCGCACTCGCCCCAGCAGGCTGGCGTCCACGCCATCCGGGTAGTACACCGTCGTCAGGGTGTTGGCCGCGATGGCGGGGCGCAGGGGCACCTGCTTCAGCTCCAGAGCCGACATGGCCGCCTTGAAGGCATCGCTGATCAGCTGGTGGCGATGGAACCGGGCCTCCATCCCTTCCGCCAGGATCTGCCCCACGCTGACATCTAACGCCATGACCAGGTTAACGGCAGGGGTGGCGAAGTAGCTGCCCCGGCGCTCCTGGTAGGCCTGCATGATGGGCAGCCAGTTGTTCCAGTCGGCGTAGTAGTTGGCCACGGGCGTCTTGCGGGCCTTGAAGGCCTCGATGGCCTGCCGGCTGGCGACCAGGATGGCCAGCCCTGGCGGCACGCCGATGGCCTTCTGGGACGCCGTGAGGTAGATGTCAATGTCCCAGTCGGCCTGGCGGAACTCCTCGGCGGCCGTGGCGCACACGCCGTCCACCACGCTCAACGCCCCGTGCTCCCGGGCCACCCGGCCCAGGTTGGACACGTCCACCCGCACCCCCGTCGAGGTGTCCACGTGGGTGACGGTGACCAGCTTGTACTTGTTGCGCCCCAGCCGCTCGGCGACCTGGTCCATGGCCACCACGTCGCCCAATTCGGCCGTCAGCTCATCCACGGTGGCGCCGTAGCGGGCGCAGATGGCGGCGAAGCGGTCGCCGAAGTAGCCGGTGTTGACCACCAGCACGCGGTCGCCGGGCTCGATGAGGTTGGCGGCTGCCATGTCCATGGCCAGGGTGCCGGAGCCGGCCACCACGAAGGGCTGGCTGTCGTCCGGGGCCAGGAAGACCTGCTTTAGGCCGTCCAGCGCCCGGCCGAAGACCTCGATGAACTCCGGGGCCACGTGGCTGGGTGTGTGCCGCGCCATGGCCCGCATCACAGCCGGGTCAAACTCGATGGGACCAGGGATCATCAAAAGCTCGCGCTCGTTCATGTTGGCCTCCTTGGGTTGAGTCTGGGGACTTCAGCGGAACTCGAAGGGGGAAAAAATATTTTCATGTCCCGTTCTCGGTTAGCAAAGGGCTGCAAGAACCAACGCCGGGCTGCACCAACTGGCGTCGTCACTGAGCGGTTCCCCAAAACCTGCACTACATCGTTACCTCTCTGATCTCCGGTCAATGGTCCTGGTGCCGTGAGACCTCGGCTCAAGACCTAGATTTCGCGTAACGCCTGTGTCAGTGCGTCAATTTCCTCTTTCGGGTTCATCTCGGTGACGCAGAGGAGCATGGCGTGGCCCAGTTCCGGGTAGTCGCGGGCCAGGTCATAGCCGCCGACGATCTGGCGGTCGAAGAGGCGACGGTTGATCTCAGCAGCCGGCGCCGGCAGCCGGACGGCGAACTCCTTGAAGAAGGGGGCTTCGAAGAGCAGTTCGTAGCCCTGGAGCCCGGCAATCCCCTCGGCGGCGTAGTGGGCGCGGTGGTAGCACAGTTCAGCCGCGCGGCGTAGCCCACCCTTGCCCATGGCCGCCAGGTACACCGTGGCTGCCAGGGCTACCAGCGCCTCGTTGGTGCAGATGTTGGAGGTGGCTTTTTCGCGGCGGATGTGCTGCTCGCGGGCCTGGAGGGTCATCACGAAGCCACGCCGGCCCTGGGTGTCGGTGGTGCGACCGATGACCCGGCCGGGCATTTGCCGCACGTACTTCATCCTGGTGGCAAACAACCCCAAGTACGGCCCGCCGAAGCTGAGGGGGCTTCCCAGGGCCTGGCCCTCGCCGGTGACGATGTCCGCTCCGAACTCGCCCGGCGGCTTCAGCAGCCCCAACCCGATGGGGTCGGCGCTGACCACCAGCAACGCGCCGGCCCCGTGGGCCATCCCGGCCAGCTCCCCCAGCTCCTCCAGGCACCCGAAGAAGTTGGGGTACTGCACTACGACCGCAGCCGTCTCATCGTCCACCCGGGTGCGGACCTGGTCCAGGTCGGTCATCCCGCTGTTGGGACCATCGGGCGCCCGGTAACCGGCCTCCACGATGTCGAGGCCCACCCCCTGGGTGTAGGTGCGCACCACAGCGCGGTACTCGGGATGGACCGCGCGGGAGATGACCACCCGGTCACGCCGGGTGACCCGGGCCGCCATGAGGACGGCCTCCGCCAGGGCCGTGCTGCCGTCGTACATGGAGGCGTTGGCCACCTCCATGCCCGTCAGCCGGCAGACCAGGGACTGGTACTCGTAGATGGCGGTTAGAGTGCCCTGGCTGACCTCAGGCTGGTAGGGGGTGTAGGCGGTGTAGAACTCGCCCCGGCTCAGGATGTGGTCCACCACAGCCGGCACGAAGTGGCGGTAGGCGCCGGCGCCCAGGAAGCAGGCGTAGCGGTCCAGGTCGGCGTTCTGCGCCGCCAGCTCGCGCATGAGCTGCACCACCTCCAGCTCGGACATGGGTGCCGGCAGGGCAAGCTGCGGGAAGCGCACTTCAGCCGGGATGTCGGCGAACAACTCCTCCACCGAGCCCACGCCTATGGCCTCCAGCATCGCCCGGCGGTCCGCATCGGTGTGAGGGACGTAGCTCATAGCAACCTCCTCTTGAACAGAGAGCCCGTAGCGACGGCCTTAGCCGCCATTCGGGCGCTTGGACGGCTCAAGCCGTCACCACGAACTAGAATTTCGAGTACAAATGAGCACTTCTCGAAGTCAAATTGCAAGCCAGCTTCATCCGCACATCGTTCGGTGTTCCGGGTTTGCGCCTCGCCGCTGTGGGTGTTGCTGTTGCCACTCCTGCCGGGTGATCTCCATTTCAAGCTTCTCCGGCGTGCCTCGCGGCAGGAACCGCTGGCCATGAGTGCGCGCCGGACGGAATCCGCAACTGAGAAAGCAGCGTTGGGCACGCAGGTTGTTTGTGTAGGTGAGAAGATAGATGCGTTCCAAATCGGTGGCGGTGAAGATGTGGTGCAGCAGGGTGTTGATGGCATCGCGCCCGTAGCCCAGGCCCCAATATGCCTTCTCGCCGATGACGATGCCTAGTTGGGCTTCTCGCCTTTGATGGTCAACATCGTAGTACCCGATACGGCCAATGAGCTCTCCGGTACGGGTGAAGATGAGGAAGTACATCGCGGACGGGTCAAGCCAGCGACTCGAGTCACGCAACGCGATAGCGAACTCCTGGAGCTCCATCTGGAGCGGTCTGCCACCGCTCCAGCGTACGACCTCCTTGTCGCGGCTCCAGCGGTAGAGCCGGGCGATCTCGTCCTGGGAGAAGCCGGCTGTGTAGGGTCGCAGGAGGACCTTCTCGCCCTGCAGGGCGTCGGCCTTCAGGAAGCATCGCTTGACGACGCGGGCACTCCCCGCCATCAGCGGCCCTCCCGGTGCGTGTCCACGCGCATCGTCTTCTTCGACATGGGCTCCTCCGCAAGTGTTCTGTGTGCAGTGCTTATTGTACGCGCCCGGCAGCGAAAAGTCAACAACAACTTTGCCCTCAACTCAGTGTGATGGTTGCCTTCCCCGATTCAGTCAAGGGCCGGATGGCTGGCATTCAGCGGCGCTCGATGGTATAATCAGTCGTCGAGTAAACCGGTTTGTAGTGGGCACTTCAGTGCCTTTACTTGAGCGCTGCGGAGTCCCTGCCAGGGGGAAGCGCTGACTACCAATCTCAGCTCTATCACGGCGGGTATTCACGCGTCATGGGGGCGGCGCGATAGGAGGAAGTGGGGATGGAGCTTTGGTTGCCCATTGGACTGCCCGGAGGCACCGACCTGGTAGTGATCCTCATCATCGTGGCCGGCATTCTGACCTATCTCGTGCTCCTGGGCCTGGGAGCCTGGATCGGCCGGCGTCCCTGGGGAGGTCCGGTCAGGCACTTTTTGCGGTTGGGCGGTCTGGTCATCGTGGCCGTTCTGACCGGCCTGGCCGTGCTCAATCGCATGGGCGTCAAGCCTCTGGGCCAGCCGGCTGCCACTGCAGCGCGCATCGTTGTCATCCTCGGCGCGGCCTGGCTGCTGCACAACCTCGTCGGCCTGGTCACCCAAAGAGCGGAGAGCCTGATGACCCGCGACGAGGCGGTGGCAGCGGAGGAGCGGTGGCAGCAGGCCAGAACCCTGGCCCGGATCATGCAGACCACTGTGCTGGTGCTCATCTACCTGATAGCCGGCATGATGATCTTCTCGGAGCTGGGCTTTGATCTGACGCCCCTCCTGGCCGGCGCCGGCATCGCCGGCCTGGCCCTCAGCCTCGGGGCCCAGACCCTGGTGCGCGACCTCATCGCCGGGGCCTTCATCCTGCTGGAGAACCAGTTCGCCGTAGGCGACAGCATTCAAGTGGGAAACGTAACCGGGTCCGTCGAGCACATGACCCTGCGCGCCACCTTCATCCGCGACCTCCAGGGGACGCTGCACGTGGTGCCCAATGGTGAGATCCGCATCTTGTCCAATCAGACCAAGGCCTGGGCCCAGGCAGTGGTCAACGTTAGCGTGCCTTACGAAGTGGACGTGGAGCGAGCGCTGGCGGTGCTGCGCGATGTGGCGACTGAGGTCGCGCAGGATGAGACGCTTAGCGGCGTCCTGCTGGAGCCGCCCACCGTCAGCGGGGTCGAGGAGTTGAGTGATTCGGCAGTGGTGCTGCGGCTGCTGGCGAAGGTGAAGCCGGGCCGCCAGTGGGACGTGGCCCGGGCCATGCGGCTACGCATCCTCAAGGCCATGGACGCAGCTGGCATCAGCCCACCCTATCGCCAGTTAACGGTGCACCTGGGCCAGGAGCTGCCTCAGGGCCCGGGCAACGTCGGCTCTGATGGGGGTTAGATCCGTGGGCTTCAAGCGCTTTCTGGGGCCGGGCCTTTGATCCGGAAGAGGCGCTGGACCACATCCTGGCGCTGGCCGACCCGCGCATGGCCGGCCGCAAGCCCGGCTACCCCACCAACACCGCGCCCAACTACACCGCCCAGCGCTTTGCCGAGCACGGCCTATTGCCGGCGGCGAGGACGGCACCTACTTCCAGCCCTTCCCCAGGGCCTACCTGGACCTGGCCGAGCTGCCGTCCCTGGTCATCATCGGGGCGGACGATCAGGTGAGGAGCGATTACCGCTTTCGTGCCGATTTCACCGACCGGCCCCGCAACTACACCGGCGCGGGCCAGGCTGTGGGTGTAAACTACGGGAGTATCACGACTGCGACCAGGCTGACGCCGTCGGCAAGATCGTCCTGCGGCGTCAGGGCGATCGCCTGGCCGTCGCCGCCACCGACGATAGGGAGGACCCGGAGCTGCTCACCGGCGATCTGGCCTGGTTCGACGCCTTGCGAGCCCGTCCCCCGGCTCACCTGTCCCTGACGGTGAGCGACCTGCTCATCGCCGGCGAGGTGGCAACCGGCACCCGCAAGCTGTCGCTCCACGAGGGGGCCGACCAGACCCCGCAGACCATCACCGACAAAGCCCGCTTGGTGCGCCGGGGAGGGTGCTGGCGCTACGCCGGCCCGGCCTTCGAGAGGCTGGCGACGCCGCATTTCATCGTCGGCTACCTGGCCGGGCAGGAGCGCGGAGCTCACGCCCTGGCAGAGGATTCGCTGGCCGCCGACTATCAGGACATCGTCACCCTGCTGGGTGGCCAGCCCAGGGATGACAACGTCCTGCAAGTCTATCCCATCCGGCGGACTTCGACCCGGCCTGGCGTGAGCACTTCCGGGCCGACTGGCTCGATGCCCAAGCGGAACTGGCCAACCTGGCGGCTACGCGCACCCGCGCCGTCACCGAGGGCAACCTGGACACTTTCGTGGCTACGGAGGACCCGTCCGACCCGGCGCAGCTGGCAGCCAGGCGCCGCCGGCTTGCCGACTTGACGGTTGAACCCCTTCAGGCATACAATGAGGGGGCGGAACTGCTGGCCCGAACCGCTGATGGCGCCATCGCCAGGGTGACCTACCAGGCGCTGTTCACGTGCCGCGATGGGGTCTGGCGGTACGCCGGACCGCTGGCGTCCGAAGTTGTGACGCCCTCGGCTATCATCCGCGCTCACCTGGGTGTGGACGCCGGCCAGTTCGTAACCATCACGCAGCAGGTCTACGCCCAGATCACAGCCGACCTGGGGCTCACGCTCACGCAGCCGGTGGTGCTGGAGCTGTACGCCGACGCCGCTGTGTTCCTGGCGCCGGCCTCGCTGCCGGATGACGCCTAAGGCTGGAGCGCGCCCGGCGCTGCCATCCACCTCCTGGCCGATGAGGCCACGCCGGGCCTGCTGGCAGCCTGGTTGACGCGGGGATTGTTGGCACGTGAGGGCGGAAGGGAGATCCGCTGGCTGGAGGAGGGCCTAGCGGCCTTCGAGAGCCAGCGTGCCGATCCCGCTGCCTTCTACGGTCGGGCCAGGCGCTACCTGCGGGAGCTGCGCTGCGGGGCACATGGGGACAAGCTGATGGCGCTGGCGGACCTGCCCGATGCGGCCAGCCTGTCGGGCCAGGACCGCGTCCTGGCCGAGGCTCAGGCCTGGGGTGTGGTGACCTTTCTGGTTGACCAGTACGGCCTGGAGGCGGTGCGAGCTCTCATCCGCGAGTTGGCCGATGGCCGGCCGCTGGATGTGGCGTTTCGGCAGGCGACCGGGGTCAGCCTGGCGGCCTTCCAGGAAGCGTGGATGGCGGCTGCCGCCCGGGGTTTGATCCCCCAGCGGTTCATCGAGATGGCTCAGGAGGTAGATCCGGCGCGGGTCCTGCAGACGGTGGAGACCTTGAGAGCTGACGAGTATCGTAGCCGTGCAGCCAGCAGCCCGGAGGCCGACGCGGTGGTTGCTTACCTGGCGGACGGGTTGGCCGGCTTGGGGTTGCAGCCGGCGGGCGAAGACGGGAGCTTGTTCCAGACCGTAGGCCGCTCGGTGAAACGGTTCACCTGCCGCCAGGACTTCGTGGAGCGTGTGGGAGGGGTCCCCGAAGGCGGGGCAGTCGAAAGGCCGCTGGTGTGGGTGCGGGGCCTGGAGTTCCCCGACATGCGGCTGAGTGGCAAGGTGGTGCTGGTCAAGACGGACCGTGACCAGGTGGAGGAGGTGGCCTGCCGGGCAGCCGAGCACAGCGCCGCCGGCCTCGTGACCTACACCGAGGTCCGACCCCGGCCCCTGCAGGCCAGGACACCCTACGCGGTACCTGAAATCACCCCCACGATCCCGGTCGTGGCTCTGGATGAACGCAAGCCGAGATCGGCCGGTGAGACCATCTCCCTGGCTGCCATGATGTTGTCTCGTGGAGGGAAACCATGACCGAGCCTCTGATCTTCGAACTGGACTCGCCCGGCGCCGGCACGTCCCGGCTGCCGGAACTGGACGTGCCCCCGGCGCCCCTGCCGGAGGGCTACGTCCGCGATGGCCTGCCCATCCCCGAGCTGAGCGAGGTGGACGTGGTGCGGCACTTCACCCGGCTGTCCCAGCTCAACTTCGGGGTGGACACTGTGTTCTACCCCCTGGGCTCGTGCACCATGAAGTACAACCCCAAGGTCAATGACCAGATGACGCGGCTGCCCGGCTTTGGCCAGATCCACCCCTACCAGGATGAGTCCACGGTCCAGGGGGCGCTGCGCCTGATGTACGAGCTCCAGACCTACCTAGGGGAGATCGCCGGGCTGCCAGAGGTGACCCTGCAGCCAGCGGCCGGGGCCCACGGCGAGCTCACGGGCGTGATGATCATCTGGGCCTATCACAGACACCGAGGGGACGCCAACCGCACCCGGATCCTGGTGCCTGACAGCGCTCACGGCACCAACCCGGCCACGGCCGCCATGTGCGGCTACACCGTCACCACCATCCATAGCGACCCCCGGGGGAACATAGACCTGGACGCGCTGACCCGGGAGATGGACGACACTGTGGCCGGGCTGATGCTCACCAACCCCAATACCCTGGGACTGTTCGAAGAGCGCATCCTGGAGGTGGCCGATGTGGTGCACCGGGGCGGCGGGCTCATCTACTGCGACGGTGCCAACATGAACGCCCTGCTGGGCACCGCGCGGCCCGGCGAGTTGGGGATGGATATCCTGCATTACAACCTCCACAAGACCTTCTCCACCCCTCACGGTGGAGGTGGGCCAGGCGCAGGCGCGACTGCGGTCACCAAGGAGCTGGGACCGTTCCTGCCGGTTCCCGTCGTCGCCAGGCGTGATGACGGCACCTACTACCTGGACTATGACCGGCCTCTCTCCATTGGGCGCATCCGTGCCTTCTACGGCAACTTCGCCAACATGGTGCGCGGCTACACCTACATCCGGACCATGGGGGGCAGCGGCCTGCGCGCCGTGAGCGAGGACGCCGTCCTCAACGCCAACTACCTGCGGGTGAAGCTCAAGGACGAATATGAGCTGCCGTATGACCGCCCCTGCATGCACGAGGTGGTCTTCTCCGGCAAACGCCAGAAGAAGCTGGGCGTGCGAACCCTGGACATCGCCAAGCGGCTGATAGACTACGGGTTCCACCCGCCCACCATCTACTTCCCCCTCATCGTTGAGGAGGCGTTGATGATTGAGCCGACGGAGACTGAGCGGCGCTCGACCCTGGATGCTTTCACTGAGGCCATGCATCAGATCGCTCGCGAGGCGAGGGAGGAGCCGGAGGTGGTACGCCGGGCACCGCATCGGGCACCCATCACGCGCCTGGATGAGGTGACAGCGGCACGCAAGCCGGACCTGTGCTGGAAAGGTGACCAGAAGGTTTGACTTTTCGGGGTAGAGTAGCTAAAATAGCCTATGACCCGCTCAGCGGTGAAGCGCTGAGGGCTGTCAAGGGAGGAGAAAGGCCGGCGGCGCCCTTGATGCGGGGTGCATCCGATCAGCGGAGGGCCGATGTCCGCCACAGACGATGCCAGCCTGGTAGCCCGTGTCCAGGCTGGCGACCTCAAGGCCTTTGAGGTGCTGTACAACCGCTATAAGGGCCCCATCTACCGGACCGCTCTGGCCATCACACGCCAGCATGAGGCCGCAGAAGAGATCCTGCAAGAGTGCTTCCTGCGCGCCTACCAAAACATCAGCAAGGTAGACCATCGCGCGCCGTTTCCGACCTGGTTGCACCGCATCGCCGTCAACCTGAGTCACAACTGGCTGGCGAAGCGGCGCTTTGCGCTGATGCCGTTGGATGAGATGGTGGGCCAACTGGTGAGCGGTTCTGCTGTTTCGCCTGAACGGGTCATGGAACGGGGTGAACTGCAGCAGATCATCCAGGAGGCGATTGATGCCCTGGAGTTCAAGCACAGGATCGTGATCATCCTGTTTTATCTCCAGGAGTTCAGCCTGTCCGACATCGCCTACATCCTGGATTGTCCGGTCGGTACCGTCAAGTCGCGGTTGCACTACGCGCGCGAGAAGCTGCGGCGCACCCTGGAGGTGGACCAACGGCTGTCGGCCGGCCTGGTGTACGAGTTCGGATAGCAGGAAGGTGGTGAGGAGCACATGTCGAGGAATCAGTGGTTGATCATCATTGGAGTGGTGGTTGGTGTTTGCATACTGGCGGCACTGTGCGTCAGCCTGGTTGGTGGCGTGACTTTGATGGGCCGCATGGGGCTGATCGAGGTGCCCGGACTGGCTCCTGCCCAGCCGGCCCAACCGGCGCAGCCGGCCGAGGGCCCGACCCAGGCGCCGGTGGAGACAAAGCCCACATCCCCACCTGCACCTCGCGCCAGTCGAGATACCCTGCGTCTTCCGGGCGGCGAGCCGGCTACCCTCGACCCCGCCCTGGTCACCGATGTGACCTCGGCCGAGTACATCGTGGAGATTTTCAGCGGCCTGGTCACCTTCGACCAGGAACTCAACATCGTCCCGGATATCGCCAAGGATTGGGAGATCAGCGAGGATGGCTTCACTTACACCTTCCACCTGCGCGATGACGTGAAGTTCCACAACGGCAAGCCGGTCACCGCCGAGGACTTCAAGTGGACCATCGAGCGAGCCTGTGACCCGGCCACGATCTCCCCTGTCGCCAGCCTGTACCTCAATGACATTGTCGGCTGCATGGACAAGCTGAAGGGCCAGGCCGACGAGGTGTCCGGCGTGCGGGTGGTTGACGATTACACCCTGGAGATCACCATTGACGCCCCCAAAGCCTACTTTCTCGCCAAGCTAACCTACCCTACGGCCTTTGTGCTGGACCGGGAGAACGTCGAGGCAGGGGGGCGCACCTGGACGGATAACCCCAACGGGACCGGGCCGTTCAGGCTGGCGGAGTACAAGCTGGGGGAGCGCATCCTGCTGGAGCGCAACCCCCTGTACTACGGCGAGCCCAAGCCGGGGGTCGCCCGGGTGGAGTTTGTCCTGACCGGCGGCTCGGCCATGATCATGTACGAGAACGGGGAACTGGACGCCACCCCCGTGCCCATCTCCGACCTGGAGCGTGTCCTGGACCCATCAAACCCCCTCAACGCCGAGTTGTCCGTCACAGAGCCTACCCTGAGCATCTTCTACGTGGGCATGAACACCAAGGTCCCGCCGTTTGATGATGTCAAGGTGCGGCAGGCCTTCAACCACGCCGTGGACAAGGAGCTTCTCACCGATGTGGTGTGGCGGAAGACGCGGCTGCCGGCGAAAGGTATCCTGCCGCCTGGCATGCCCGGCTACAACCCGGACCTCAAAGGGCTGGAGTTTGACCCGGAGAAGGCCAAGCAACTCATCGCCGAGTCCAAGTACGGGGGTGTGGAGAACCTGCCGGAGATCACCATCAGCGTCTCCGGCGGCGGTGCCGCGGCCGACCCCGTCACCACCGCGCTCATCGGCATGTTCGAGGAGCACCTGGGAGTGAAGGTGGGTGTGGAATTGGTGGAGTCGGCCACTTTCCTGAGCGAGGTGACCGAGCGGCGTTACCAGATGTTCCTGCTGGGGTGGAGCGCCGACTATCCGGACCCGCAGGACTTCCTGGACATCCTGTTCCACTCAGAGAGCTTCAACAATCACACCAACTACTCAAACCCGGAGGTGGACCGGCTGCTGGAGCAGGCGCGGGTAGAGCAGGATCATGACAAGCGCATGGCCCTCTACCAGCGGGCTGAGCAAATGATTGTGAACGACGCGCCCTGGGTTCCCTTGTACTACAGCGCCGAGTACTGGCTGACCAAGCCCTACGTCAAGGGCATGATCTACCCGCCGGCCGTAATCCCGAAACTGAAGTACGTCTCTTTGGAGCGGTAGAACTGGGTGGGAGGAGCACAAGGAGTTGTTCTTGAGGAGATGGGATGAGTTCTTTAGTGTTGAGGACCTGATTCTGGGTGTACCCTCAGGGGAAAGCCAACGTTCGTTGAAGCAGTGGCTGAAACGGCGGACTGCCGGAGCTGGGGAATCTTCGAGTCCACCTTCGCGGTGAGCATGAAGCTACGCCTCGCGTGGATAGCGCGGGTGACTTTGTGGTCATTATGGGCCACTGTCCAAGCAACTGAATCTTTGCACAGGTCAGCGGTGTTATGATTAGACACATCATTCGACGGGTCATTTGGTTGCCTGTTCTGCTCTTGATCATATCCATGATCACCTTCGCCCTGGGGCTGTATGGCCCTGGGGACCCGGTGCGGGTGATGTTGGGCCAGCACAGCGACCTGGAGACGGTCGCCCGGGTGCGCCACGAGCTGGGGTTGGATCGCCCTTTCTTGGTGCAGTACGCTGACTATGTGTGGCGTGCCGCCCACGGCGACTTTGGCGAGTCGCTGCACTACAGGGGCCGACCTGTGGGCGAGCTCATCGGCTCCCGACTGATGGTGACCGTGCAACTTAACGCCCTGGTGTTGGCCATCGGCGCGCTGGTGGGGGTGCCTCTGGGGGTGCTTTCGGCCGTGCGTCGCAACACCTGGCTGGACTATGCCATCGTGGCCGGGGTGGTAGCCGGCATCTCCTTGCCCACTTTCACGGTGGCGCCCATCTTGCAGTGGCTTTTTGGGGTGCGCTTCCGGGTGCTGCCCACCGGCGGCTGGGAGGGGGTCTTCAGCCGGCACGTGATCTTGCCGGCCATCGTGCTGTCTAGCGGGTACGTGGCGGTGTTCGTGCGCCAGACAAGGGCCAGCGTCCTGGAGGTGCTGGAGCAGGACTACGTGCGCACCGCCCGGGCCAAGGGCCTCCGTGAGCAGGTGATCCTCTTGCGCCATGTGCTGCGCAATGCCCTCATTCCGCTGTTCACCATCTTCGGCTTGATGGTGGGCGGCCTGGTCAGTGGCACGTTCATAACCGAGACGGTTTTCGGCATCCCGGGCATCGGGCGCCTGGGTGTGGAGTCGTTCTTCGCCCGGGACTACCCTGTCATCATGGCCCTGACGCTGCTGGGAGCTGTGGCCTTCACGCTAGCTAACCTGCTGGTGGACATCAGCTATGCCTTCATTGACCCGCGCATCCGCTATGGGGAACCGGAGCAGGCATAGGTTTCGGGAGAGGCAAGGGGCCAGCAACGGTCCTCGCGGAAAAGGCATATCAGCGTGTCCAGAAGTTGCCCGCATCACTTCAGCCTAGGTCTTCGATATCGAATTATGGCCGGCGTAAAGCAGAGGGTGGTGTCCTTCAATCAACTAGGGAAGCCGCGTGGGCGGTGGCGGGAGTTCTGGCGGCGATTCAGCCGCAACAAGCTGGCCGTCGTCGGCCTGGTCATCGTGGGGCTGATGGTCTTCACAGGGGTTTTCGCCCCGTGGCTGGCGCCCTACTCGCCCACGAAGCAGGACCTTAGAAACGCAGAGCAGATGCCCAGCCTGGCCCATCCGTTGGGCACAGATCGCTACGGCCGGGACCAGTTGAGCCGCATCATCTGGGGGGCACGCACGGCCATCATCGTGGCCCCGTCGGCAACTTTGGTGGCTGTAGCCATTGGCCTGGTCATGGGGGCGCTGGCAGGGTACCTGGGAGGGCTGGTGGACGGCATTATCATGCGGCTGTCGGACGTGCTATTTGCCTTCCCCGGGCTGCTCTTCGCCATCCTGGTGGCAGCCACCATCCAGCCACGCATAGAGAGCTGGCTCAAGGGTATGCCGGGTATGCGGGATTTCGTCCGCGCCGGCTACGCCGAGTTCCTGGTGGTGATCCTGGCCCTCAGCGTGGTGGGTTGGCCCGGCATGGCGCGCCTGGTGCGCGGGCAGGTCCTCAGCTTGCGCGAGGAGCCCTTCGTGGAGGCAGCCCGGGCCATGGGCGCCTCCTCGTGGCGCATCATCACTCGGCACCTGCTACCCAACGCCCTGGCGCCCGTGATTGTGGCCATCTCCCTGGGCATGGGGGGTAACATCCTGGCCGAGGCCACGTTAAGCTTCCTGGGCATCGGCATTAGCCCACCCACCCCCAGTTGGGGGGCGATGATCTATGAGAACTACGTGTTTTGGCGCCATCCGTCAGCGCCTGTGCTCCTGTGGGTGCCCGGGCTGATAGTCGCGCTGTTGGTTTTCGCCTTCAACTTCGTGGGCGATGGGCTCAATGAAGCATTGAGCGTGAAACGTGAAGCGTAAGGCGCAAAAGGTAAAACCCACGGGCTGTCCGAGATGGTTACGCTTTACGTCTACCTGCTATGTCGAAGAGACGTGGCTTTGGGATTTCATTCACATGGTGAATTCCGCTTCTACAAAGCTCATGCAAGGAGTGTTCCATGGCTAGGCTGCTCGAGGTCAAAGACCTTCGAACTCGGTTCCACACGCAAGACGGGGTGGTGCATGCCGTCAACGGGGTTTCCTTCCACGTGGACGAAGGTGAAACCCTGGGTATCGTGGGGGAGTCCGGCTGCGGCAAGAGCGTCAGCGTCCTCTCGGTGATGCGCCTCATCCCTCAGCCCCCTGGCAAGATCGAATCTGGCCAGGTGCTGTTCGACGGCCGCGACCTGATGAAGGTGGATGAGGACGAAATCCGCCAGGTGCGTGGCAACCGCATCGCCATGATCTTCCAGGACCCCATGACCTCCCTCAACCCCGTGCTCACCATCGAACGGCAGGTTAGCGAGGCCCTGGAATTGCACCTGGGGATGGACAGGGACATGGCCCGCAAGCGCACCATCGAATTGCTGCAGATGGTGGGCATCCCGGAGGCCGCCAGACGAGTGGACGACTACCCTCACCAGTTCAGCGGTGGCATGCGCCAGCGCGTGATGATCGCCATGGCGTTGAGCTGCAACCCCCAGTTGCTCATCGCTGATGAGCCCACCACCGCCCTGGACGTGACCATCCAGGCCCAGATCATTGACCTGGTCAAGCGGCTCAAACAAGAGATCGGCATGGCAGTGATCTGGATCACCCACGACCTGGGGGTGGTGGCCGGCCTGGCCGACCGGGTGGTGGTGATGTACGCCGGCTTCATCATCGAGGAGGCCCGGGTCAAGGACATGTACGGCGATCCCCATCATCCCTACACCCTGGGCCTCTTGCGCTCCATCCCACGCCTGGACATGGCCCGCAAGAAGAAGCTGACCCCCATCGAGGGCCTGCCGCCGGATCTCATCGGCCTGCCACCCGGGTGCCCCTTCTACGAGCGCTGCTCGTACAGGGTAGATCGTTGCCTGGAGGAGAACCCCTCCCTGGAGATGGTGGCCCCCGGCCACCGAGTGGCCTGCTGGCAGTGGGAAGCTGTGAAAGCCTCGCAAGCATGATTCGCGGTGTTTGAAGGCATAGCCTGGAAAGGATTGGGCTTATGGCAACCAGAGATAACATCTTGCTAGATGTTAAGGGGCTCAAGAAATACTTCCCCATCACCCGGGGCATCGTGATCCAGCGGCACATAGGCGACATCAAAGCCGTGGACGGGATTGACCTTTTCATCCGCCGGGGTGAGACCCTGGGGCTGGTGGGCGAGAGCGGATGCGGCAAGTCCACCACGGGCCGCGCCATCTTGCAGCTCTACCGCCCCACGGCCGGTCAGGTCCTCTTCGAGGGCAAGGACCTCACCAAGATGAAGGGCGAGGAGCTGCGCCGGATGCGCCGCCGGATGCAGATGATCTTTCAGGACCCCTACGCCTCGCTGAACCCGCGCATGACGGTGGGCAACATCATCGGCGAGCCTCTGGAGGTGCACAGCATCGCCCGCGGCAAGGAACTCCGGGAGCGGGTCCAGGAGTTGCTCAAGGTGGTGGGGCTGAACCCGTATTTCATCAACCGCTATCCCCACGAGTTCTCCGGAGGGCAGCGGCAGCGCATTGGCGTGGCCCGGGCGCTGGCCGTGAACCCGGACTTCATCGTGTGCGATGAGCCCATCTCCGCCCTGGACGTCTCCATCCAGGCGCAGATCATGAACCTGCTGGAGGAGCTGCAGGAGAAGTTCGGGCTGACTTACCTGTTCATCGCTCACGACCTGGCGGTGGTGCGCCACATCTCGGACCGCGTGGCAGTGATGTACCTGGGCAAGATCGTGGAGACGGCCGACCGGGATGAGCTGTATGAGAATCCGCTGCACCCGTACACTAAGGCGCTGCTGTCGGCCGTGCCCATCCCGGACCCGGTAGTGGAGGAGAAGCGGGAGCGCATCATCCTGACGGGCGACGTGCCCAGCCCGGCCAACCCGCCCACTGGGTGCCGCTTCCACACCCGCTGCCCCATTGTGCAGCGACCCATTTGTGTGGACTTAGAGCCCGAGTGGCGCGAGGTGGGGCCGGATCACTGGGTGGCCTGTCACTTGGTGTAGATGGGCAGCCCAGAGCCTGTTTTGAACCTTTTACCCCCTCTGCTGGTATATGTTATAGAGGATGAGCAGAATGCGAGGGTGTTGGGCTTGGTGGCAGGAGGCGATCACGCGACTGCGTAAGGGGTGGAAGGCAGCTGAAGCCGAAGCCTCGCCCATCGCTGATGATGAGCTGGGCAGGCTGATTCGGTGGTCCTTCCGGTCCACCGTGGGACGAGAGGAGCCGCGTGCGGCCGTCTGGTGGCGCATCCGTGATGAGATCCTGGCGCCATCCGGGCGGTTGTGCCGGCGCCGGCTACGCTCCCTGGTGGGGACTATGGACCTGTCCCGGATGGTGCAGGGTGCCGTCACCATCGTATTGCTCCTCTTCATGTTCACCTCGGTTTTGGGGCAGCCCCTCAGCCCCTGGTCAACGCAACTTTCGAGGGTGACCCCCAGGCCGAGGCAGTTGGTTGAGATGCGCAGTACCTATGGTGTGCCGGAGGACCTCATGAGGGCAGCCGACAGCTTCAAACCCCAAGAGACGGGAGACCACCGGGGGCAAGGCAGGGCCGCTGGTCATGCAGGTGATCCCGAAGCCGTTCGGCTGAGCCGGGTGAGGGATGTGGCTGCGGCGGGGTTCGTCCCCGTCATCGGACGTAGCCGTCGGGCGCTGACGGACCCGGCGGAGGATGTGCTAATCTCCCAGGTGTCCAGGCACTTCCTGGCGGAGATCCATGCACGTGGAGAAGATAGCACCGATGATGCGTTCGCGGAGGAGGTGGCAGGATTTCGTTTTGGTGTGATCCCTGTTGCTTACCAGCTTGACTGAAGGTAGATTCTTGTATATAATCGTCATCGAGTTTATGCCCCACGGAAGGTAGGTCGGACCGGTCTGCCAGGGGGACGGGTAGACCGGCATCGGAGAGGAGGTGATGCCACGGCCAAAACGAGGTTATCACCAGAGATATGGGAATCTGCGGATGCGAGAATAAGGAGGAGATGACCCATGAAGAAGCTTGTCTTGTTGCTGGTCACGCTGTTCGCCCTCAGCCTGTTGGCGGCCTGCGCCACCCCCACCCCTCAGGTGGTGGAGAAGGTCGTGGAGAAGCCGGTGGAGAAGATCGTCGAGAAGCCGGTGGAGAAGATCGTCGAGGTGGTGGTGACCGCCACTCCGGTGCCGGTGCCTGAAGTGGTCACCCTGAACCGCAACCTGGGCACCGAGCCGCCGACCGTCGACCCGGCCCTGGCCACCGACACCACGTCGGTCGAGCTGGACAAGCAAATGTTCCTGGGCCTGACCCAGTTGCATCCTGACACTGTCGAGCCGGTGCCGCAGTTGGCCACCAGTTGGGAGGTGTCCGAGGACGGCTTGACCTACACCTTCCACATGCGTGACGACGCGGTGTGGGTGAAGTGGGATGCGGCCAAGGGCGAGGTGGTCCAGGATGTGGATGATGAGGGCAACCCGCGCATCGTGACCGCCCACGACGTGGTGTATGGCGTGAAGCGTACCCTGAACCCGGAGACCGGGTCTGACTACGCTTACGTGCTGTACATCATCAAGGGTGGCGAGGAGCTCAACACGGCTGAAGAGGTGACCGACGAGCTCCTGGAAGGCGTGGGCGTCCGCGCGCTGGATGACTTCACCGTGGAGTTCACCTTGCACACCTCGGCCCCCTACTTCCCGGCCATCGCCAGCATGTGGGTGGCTCGTCCGCAGCCCCAGTGGGCCATCGAGAAGTACGGTGACCGCTGGATTGAGCCCGGCTTCATCGTCACCAACGGCCCGTACGTCATGACCGAGTGGGTCCACGGGGCCAGCCTCACATTGGTCAAGAACCCCTTCTGGTATGGCTGGACCGATCCAGACTACCGCGTGGGTGACTACACGGTGGGCAACATCGAGCGCATTGAGTATGTGATGGTCACCGAGGCTTCCACCGCCTTCGCCATGTACGAGAACAACGAGCTGGATATGACCGGCGTGCCGCTGCCGGATATTGACCGCGTGAAGGCCGACCCGGTGCTCAGCAAGGAGCTCAGCATCCAGCCTATCCTGTGCACCTACTACTACGGCTTCACCATGACCAAGCCGCCGGTGGATAACGTCCTGGTGCGGAAGGCCTTGTCCGCGGCCATTGACCGCAAGACCTTGGTTGAGACTGTCACCAAGGGCGGGCAGATCCCAGCCAACACCTTCGCGCCGGAGGGGATCTTCGGCAATGCGGCCGGCGATCCGGACATCGCCCCGTGGGCGCTGGACTACGAAATGGGCAAGGAGCTGGCCAAGGGGTGGATGGCCGAGGCCGGTTATCCGGACGGCGAGGGCCTGGACATCATCTTGATGCACAACGTGTCTGAGGCCCACGCCCGCATCGCCCAGGCCATCCAGGCCATGTGGCAGGAGCTCTTCCCCAAGGCCAAGTTCACCATCGAGACCCAGGAGTGGAAGGTCTACCTCCAGACTTTGCAGAAAGAGACGCCCGTCGAGGATATGCCGCACGTGTACCGCCTTGGCTGGTGCGCCGACTATCCGGACCAGAACAACTGGGTCCACGAGGTGTTCCACGCCGAAGAGGGCGCCAACCGGCCGCGGGCTACACCTTCCAGGTTCGAGGAGCTGACCAAGGAGGCCCAGCTTACGACCGATCCTGAGAAGCGCAAGGAGCTCTACAAGCAGACCGAGAAGATCCTCATCGAGGAAGAGGCCCGCATTGCGCCCATCTACTACTACACCGAGGTCGTGGTGACTAAGCCTTGGGTGACGGCCCGCTACGACAAGGCCGGCGGCAACCATCCCATCTACCTATGGAGCATTGACTGGGAGGCCAAGAAGGCGGCCACCGGCGGGTAGCGGCTGATCCTGGTGCGGCTGTGGGTTTATGGCCCACAGCCGCACCTTCTCACGTGGGTGTTGAGTGCCTATCCGGAAACCGCTCAGGAGGGGTGTCCGGGTCTGTGCGAGCCCTGTGCCAGGGACTGGCGCGCACAGGCTCGCCCTGGGGTGTGCGACGGCATTGCCGTCGCCCGACGACGCCGTCGGATAGTGGGGTTTCCGGATAGGCTTAAGCCCCCAGGACGTGGTGCCCTTGCTCCTCATCATCCGATGGCGATCATGGGCTCCCCGCCCTGGGGGATATCTTGAGTAGAGGTAGGTAGATATGACGCGTTACATCATCAGGCGTATCCTGTGGTTCATCCCTGTACTGTTTGCTGTCACGCTGGCAACCTTCGTGCTCATACGGGCTATCCCCGGTGGTCCCTTTGACTTCGTGGGCGACAAGAGCCTGCCGCCCACGGTAATCGCTAACCTGGAGGCCAAGTATCACATTGACTGGCCTATATGGAAGCAGTTCGTTTCCTATCTGATCGGGGACGAGCTGTTGGACCCGAACGGCAAATCCCGCGGGTTGATCCGTGGCGACCTGGGACCCTCGTTTCGCTATCGAAACCGCACGGTCAACGACCTGGTTAAGGACAGCCTGCCTGTATCGGCTCAGTTGGGCATTCTGGCGCTGCTTCTTGGCCTGGGGATCGGTATTCCCGCGGGAATTGTGGCCGCGTTGCGGCAGAATAGCTTGGTGGACTACACAGCTACCTTCATCGCCGTGTTGGGGGTTTCCATACCTAATCTGGTCTTGGGGCCGTTTCTGATCTGGATCTTCTCGGTTAAGTTAGGCTTGTTCCCTGCGGCGACCTGGGGGGCCAAACCGCCGTACTTCCTGGGCTTCATCCCTACTCCCAGCATGGAGTTCTTCAAGCACGCTGCCCTGCCCGCCATTACCTTGGGCACATCTCTCTCGGCGGGCATCGCCCGGCTCACCCGCGCCAGCCTGTTGCAAGTCATCCGGGAGGACTATATCCGCACGGCCCGCGCTAAAGGACTGGCCGAACGGGTGGTGGTGATACGGCACGCGCTGAAAAACAGCATGATCCCGGTGGTCACGGTACTGGGCCCCCTGTTCGCGGCAATCCTCACGGGGACCTTCATTGTGGAGCAGATATTCGGCATCCCGGGGATGGGCAAGCACTTCGTGACCAGCATCGGCAACCGCGACTACGCGGTCATTACGGGGGTGACGTTGATTTACGCGGTGTTCCTGGTGGTTGCGAACCTCTTGGTGGATATCAGCTACGCGTGGCTGGATCCGCGCATTCGCTACGAATAAGAGCCTATCCGGAAACCCCGCTATCCGGCGCCGTCCTCGGGCGACGGCATTGCCGTCGCGCACCCCGGGGCGTGGATGCCCCTCCTGAGCGCTTTGCGGATAGGCACCAAGCAGATCTGACTGTCAGGCCTCCGTGATGGAGATGGAACATGAGTGTGGCTATATCTACGCGTGAACTGGCAGTACCAACTCGCAAGGCACGGAGCCCCCTTGGGGATGCCTTCCGGCAATTGCTGCGCAACAAGGCGGCGGTAATCAGCGGCGCATTCATCATTCTGCTGATTTTCGTGGCGCTGTTCACTGACGACATCTTGCTTACGCCCTTCCTGGGTCGGGAAGCTCAGCCGTTGTTGGCGCCTTACTCCTACGCGGAAGTGAATTTCCGCGACAACAACGCGCCTCCCAGCTCCAAGTATCTGCTGGGGGCGGACTACCTGGGCCGGGACGTTCTGAGTCGAACGCTCTATGGCACCCGGGTATCCCTATCTGTCGCCTTTGTGGCGGCTTCCGTGAGCTTGGTCGTAGGCCTTGTTTATGGGATCATATCAGGCTTCTTCGGGGGCCGGGTTGACAACATCATGATGCGGGTAGTGGACTTCCTGTACGGCTTCCCTATCCTCATCTTCGTCATCCTGCTTCAGGTGTACTTCAAGGCTCTCTCGCGAAGGGGCGGCACAGGCATCACCGGCGCGTTTATCGAGATTGACAAGGCCATGGGCGGCATGTTCTTCCTCTTCGTCGCCATCGGCCTGCTGAACTGGCTGGGTATGGCCCGCATCGCCCGTGGACAGGTGCTTTCCTACAAGGAGAAGGAATTCGTTGAGGCAGCCCGGGCTGTGGGAGCGGGGAACATCCGTATCATCTTCCGTCACCTGCTTCCCAATATCCTGGGTCCATGCATCGTGCAAGAGACGCTGCAAATCCCCGGCTACATCTTCACCGAAGCCTTCCTGAGCTTCCTGGGCCTAGGGGTGAACCCACCCACGCCAAGCTGGGGCATCATGATCTCCGAGAGCTATCAAGGGCTGCGCTCCTACCCGTACCAGATCGTGGGCCCAGCGCTGGCCCTCACCCTCACCACCCTGGCCTTCAACTTCCTGGGTGACGGACTGCGAGACGCCTTCGACCCGCGCCTGCGCGGCACTTGACGGGAAGGCTTTTGCAGTGCGCCCTTCCCCTTGCGAGGACTACGGAAGGCGCATGACAAGCGGGGATAGCTTCTAAACGTAAGGAGGGGATGAGGAATGGTTGGCTCCTCATCCCCTCTTGCTTTCATGACCGCAGGGGGCGGAGCGCGGGCTTCTCATTGAATCGGCGGTCATCAGGGAGCCCGCTGGCACGTGGGGCAGAAGTAGGTGCCGCGCTGGGCCACCAGGATGCGGCTGATAGGGGTGCCGCAGCGCGGACAGGGCGCGCCAGCCCGGCGGAAAACTGCCAACTCCTCCTGGTACGCCCCCGGCTCACCCCGCGCATCGCGATACCCCGGCGAGTCGAAGGTCGTCCCTCGGCGGGCGATGGCCCGGTGCAGCACGTGGCGGATGGCGGCGTGCAACCGTACCTGCTCTTCCGGGCTGAGGCTATCGGCCGACCGCCGCGGATGCAGCCGGGCGTGGAACAATGCCTCATCGGTGTAGATGTTGCCCAGGCCGGCGATGAAGCTCTGGTCCAGGAGCAGCGGTTTGAGACGCCGACGTCTCCCTGACAGGCGCGCGGCCAGAACCTCGGGCGTCAGGGCCGGGTCCAGGGCGTCCGGTCCCAGGCCCACCAGGATGGCAGCCGGGTCCGGCACCAGCCACAGCCGGCCAAACTTGCGTGGGTCGTGGAAGCACAGGGCCTCGTCGCCGTTCAGCTCCAGGATGACGCGCACGTGGGGGTGTGAGGGGGCGTGTGCCGGCGCCAGGTAGAGCCGGCCGGTCATGCGCAGGTGGATCAGCAGGTGGTCGTCGGAGAGATGGAGGATCAGGTACTTGCCGTGCCGGGCGAGGCTTTGCACCGTCTGGCCGAGGAGCCGGCGCGCGAACTCCTCCGCCCGCGGCTCCGCGATGGACCGCTCCCACAAGACCTGGACGGCCTTAAATCGCCGGCCCACCAGCAGAGGCGCCATGTCGTTCTTGATGGTTTCAACCTCGGGTAGCTCGGGCATGGTGCATTCCAGGTGCCAGCAGGGACTTTCTTTAGTGCCTATCCGGAAACCCCTCAGGAGGGGCGTCCGCGTCTGGCGACCCCTGTGCCACGCCAGTCCCTGGCACAGGGGGGACTGGCGCGCACAGGCTCACCCCAGGGTGCGCGACGGCATTGCCGTC
>FWWM01000734.1_pt1 | contig 87901 bp, 73 predicted proteins | sample 2228351 | NCBI WGS metagenome assembly FWWM01 (sample SAMEA103939774, study PRJEB20133) | metagenome | reverse complement strand
TCAGCGTCACGTGAAATTGTTGCATCGCTTCCTGCCATCGCCCTTCCCGCTGAAGAGCCTGAAACCGCTTGTGCTGCTCGTCGAGGATGGCCTGCTTGGCGTCGAGGATCAAACTTTCTAAAGGGCTCACGAGGTTCCTCCCCGCCGGTGCCCGGTGGAGTTGCACGGTAACAGAGTTGACAGTCGGACCGCAAGGGATGACAGGTGATTTTCTTGTACCGCTTAAGTCCTAACGGCTATACCATCGAGGAGGAGAAAAGGCCGAGAATAGCGCGGATACCGACCACCCACCGCCCAAAGACTATTGCTCGGATGACCGTTGCCGCCGCTTGACCCGACCTGCCCATTCGGTTTATCTTCTGCCCCGCGTGACTCTGAGTCACCGCCTGCCTGAGGTGACCTCGATGCGTCCTTTCGCCCTGGTGCCGATCTGCACGTTGCTTCTGACGGTCATGGCCTGCAGCTCGGCCGAGTGGGTCCATCCCAACAAACCGAAGGACGCCTTCGCCCAGGACTACAACAAATGCGAAGGCGATGCCCTCCGCGACCCCAAGCTCCAGCAGGGCATTCGCCTGATGCTCCTCGAAGCCACCGAGCGGTGCCTCCGCAAGATGGGCTGGCAGTTGGTGGAGCAGTAGGGGCGACTTCCGGACGTGCTTAGCCCCAGCCGTGAAGGGCCGATTGGGTACGGTCTTTCCTGCCGAAGATTTAACAATTCCGTAACACAATTGTTATCAACATGAAACCCCGACGCAATAGGGTCGTGTGTGACATGAGATCTGGGAGCGCTCACGAGCGCAACAAACAATCACAAATGGTGGTCGGGATGATATCAATACCACATTCGCGCCTGTCGAGAACGAATTGCACTCAATGGACGAGCCTAGTCCTGGCGTTGAGCGTCCTGCTGGGATGGCCATATTGGGCGGGCGCAGACCAGCCTGAGCCGCTCACGAAGCCGGTTGTGGATTCCGACATCGCGCCTTATACATCCGGTGCGACGAACCTGTCGGGCCGCTTAGCCATTGTCGGTTCCACTACGATGCAGCCGCTCTTGACCAAGCTGGCCGCCTCCTTCAGCCGTTTTCATCCGGACGTCGGGATCGCAGTGGAAGGCGGGGGATCTGCGGCAGCCATTCGCGAATTCCTGGTGGGGTATACCAGGCAGCGGCGAGGAGAGAAAGCCCGAACTGGACATGACGGTTCGGCCCTGGCATCCATCTTGGCTTCGTCACGGGAGTTGACGGCCGATGAACTCAAGACCTTCAAAAGCCGCTACGGCCATGACCCGATCGTGCTTCCGATCGCCATGGACGCGGTGACGATCTTCGTCAATCGCGAGAATCCCATCCAAGGTCTGACGATGGAACAGATCGATGCCGTCTTCGGATCCACGCGGAAACGGGGTCTTGCAAACGATATCAGGACCTGGGGGCAGTTGGGCTTGCAGGATGAATGGGAACGCCAGCCCATCCGTCTCCATGGAAGGGACGCGAAGTCGGGCACCCGCGACTTCTTTATTCATGTCGCCTTGATGGACGGAGAACTCAAATCAGAGGTTCAGGAGGAACCAGGGTCGGCTTCTGAAATTCTCGCCATCGCGCGTGATCGTTTCGCGATCGGCTACGCGGGCAGCGGGTTTCAGAGTTCCTACGTCAAGGCCGTCCCGGTGGCGGAAAAAGGCGGCATGGCCTATGTCGCGCCGACTGCCGAGACGGTCACGAACGGCACGTACCCGCTGAGCCGAACTCTCTACCTCTATGTCAATCACGATCCGAAGGAGAAACTTGATCCGATCGTGGCGGAGTTCCTAAGATTTGTGAACAGCAGCGAAGGACAAGATACCGTCGCCAGAGCCCAATTCTATCCGCTCCCCACGCGCCGGGTAACAGAGAACCTCATGCTGCTCAATGACGGCTCCCCGTCGGCTTCGATGCCTTCCGTCGCGCAGCGCATAGCTGGGCGGTAAGAAGTTCGGCACGGCTATCCATCGCCGCGTGCCCTCGGATTGTTCTCGCCGGGCGGTGTATACTTCAGTCCGTTCATGAACGCTGATGGTCGGCCACGACGTTCATGGCCGACCATCACCTCCTGACTCCCGAATCCGTTTGCCGCTTGGAAGGAGTTCTCCTCGATGAAATGTTTCCGCGCGATGGCGGCGTCCGCCGCGGGTCTCATGGCGGGATCACTCATGAGTTGCAACTCCGTGCAGCTACCGCCGCCCCGCCCGGTTTATAAGGATGCCATGACCGTCGTGGAGTTGAGGAGCGATCCTCGGGCCGGCGATCCCGGCCATAGCCATCCGTTCAGGCTGCCTCCGGAACGCCTGATGGCCGTCCTGAGCGGCATCCACGTCCAGATGCGCGGCGATCCGATCATCAGCCTGATCACGGGGAAACCTGAGCCGGTTCCCGCCTTCTCAAGGGAAGAAGTCCTGGCCCTTGCGCCGGCCTTGAGCCAGGCCCTTGAAACGGCTTCTCCGGGTGAATTGGTGACCTTCTACCGTCGCGTCTCCGACCGAACGCTGGGATTGGGGTTCACCTCGGGGGGCTTGTTCGTCGAGCATCAGGCTTTGTGTTTCATCCTCGCGAATCATCGCAATCGACCTTCGGACGCAATGAGTCATACGCAGGCCATCACCTACGAGATCGACCCGGTGGACGACCCGTTGTTTTCGATGCGGGCCATGTCCTTTGCGGTCTCATTCTCGCCGCCCGAAGCCGTCATGCCGAAAGCGTTGCGGCCGCGTTGGGATTATGTAGATGAGGGAAAAGTCGTCGTGGTGGATCTGGAACGCTTGCCCTTTCAGCCGAATTCTCTTCCGCCGGCTCGTGAGCCGAAGACTTTCCGCTAGGCCCGAGGTCAGAATAGTACTCCCTCTCACCCTGCAAGCCGAAGAACCGCGACAAGGTTGTATGAATTGATCCGGCGTATCGATCTTGCAGCGACGCGAGGAAAGCAGAGATGAAAAGCGCCGAGAGCGCCCTTCGCGTCTGCCCGTTCGTGCGAAGACCGTTAGTTCCAGAACCACTGAATCTGGAACCGCATCATCTGACCGTAGATCTCCTCTTGCGGAGTATTGAACCGAAGAGCCGTGGTATCCAGCCGATCATGAAGGGAGTACTCGGACACCAACCGTAAGTGGGTGTCCGGTTCCCACACCAGGCCGAAATTCCACATCGTGTTGTCTGCGGCCGCGGCTTGGAAGTTCTTCATGCCGCCGTGGTAGTAGCCGTATCGAATGTAGGGCGTGAGCATGCCGACGTCGGAATAGCGCCAGGTATAGTTGAGCTGCGCATAGCCTCCGTGGAGGGCCTGCTCCCGAACGATTCCCTGAGCGTCGCGCTCGGGGCCCCGGCCGATCACGTACTCCGCCATGACGCCCCACGGTTGCGGAGGAGACCAGATGTACGCCGTGATCCGCTTATCCTGTATGGGACACCCGCTGCCCCTGAGCGGGTTCGAACACCGCGTGGCGGACGAGCTGCCGAGAGCCCCCACGCTGCCGACGACGAATTCTCCCGTGTACCCCAGCACCCCCGTTTCCACCAGTCGCCCGTCGGGCAGTTCCCAGGGATACGCCAGTTTCGCCCCGATATGCTTGTTGCGGTTCTGCTCGGTCTGGCTGCGGCCCTGGCCGTTATAGACCATGATTCCAAAGACACCGTAATCGCCGGGGCCGTTATGGTAGGCCGCGAGGCGGGTGAATCGCTGCTGGGCAATTTTCGGCGACCAGTAGTAGGCCAGTCCGAGGTCGCGCTCCCCCGGCGCTCCGGTCTGGACGGCTTCGGCTCGGTCCAACTCCTGCCGCTGGGAGCTGGATCGGTAGGTATCGAAGGAGTTGGGAACCCGGTGCAGGCCGAAGCGAAACCGATGGACCTTGTCCGTCGTGATGTAATAGTCACCGTACATGTCCACCATCTCATTGTTTTCCAAATCGAAGCCGTTGCCCTCGAGCGCGAACTGCAGGAAAAACGCGATCCTCTCGGACACCTGCCCCTCGAAGACCAATCGGATGCGACGGAAAAAGAAGTCCTGCGGGTGGTTGTTGGAGAAGCTCTCCCCCTGCTGGTTGGTCAGATTGTTCTGGGATCGCGTCGTGTAGCGCAACTGAGCATAGCCGTTCATTTTAATGCGCTCGTACCACCGGGGACTTCCGGCAAACTGGGCTTCCGCCGTTCGCTCGAACTGCCGCCGTTCTTCTTCGGCCTTGATCCGCAGCCAGTCGTCCATCGTGATGAGCCCCTTTTCCAGCAATACATCCTCGAGCGGCGTGCTTTCGAGCGTAAATCGCCTTCCGGTCGTGAAAGGCAGTTGGCCTTCGGCCTGCGATGGACCGGCGCTCGACGGCTGGTCCACGACGGGAATCGACCGGGCTGTCGGTGTTTTCGGGTTCGGTCCGAATGGCGTGGACGTTTCCCCGCCTGATTCGAGGGCCTCGGCCAGGCCGCTCGCGGCAAAGACCCACAGGGCCAACGCCATGACGACATTCGCCACACATGTCTTCCTTGACCTTTTCCCTAAGGCCATCGAGAACCTCCTGTCGGTTTATGGAGTGAACGAGCCAAGAGCACTCCATGGATTGGAGTCAAGCGACCGGCTGCCCACAACCGGTCATACGGAGGGAAAGGTAAAAGGAGGGCGTATCATCCGGGTAACGGCCATGTTACAAGCGCGTTAATTTGAGCGGGCATGAAATGCCCATCCGCGCTACAGATGACGTTCACGCCCGTTACGGGGAGTGCTCGAAAGGAATTCTGCACAGAGCGTTGCAGGTCTTATTCGATGCGGAACGACACGACCGAACTGTCCCCTTTGGCCTCATCCCGTCGCAGCACGGCATACACGGCCTTGTTCACCTCATTGACCGTGATGCCGATCCGGGCGGAGAAGAGGTTGGTTTTCACATCGTAGGTCTGGAGGAGACGGAGCTCTTTCGCAATCGGCTCGAAGTTGGCGATCTGGTCCAAGTCCTGGGCGGTGCGATAAGGACGTCCCTGGACGATTTCCATGGCCATCGCCGGGGTGATCCGGGGATCAAGAGCCTGGATGACGATCGGATCGGCGGTGTTCAGGTTCACGCGTGCGTCGGCGCCGGTTCGTGGGTGGACCGTGACATAGGGCCCCAGCCGTTGCACGACCTCCTTCGTCATCCCTTTAATAAGGTAAAGCTCGGACAGGGTCTGCAAGGGAGCGTTGGCGGCCATGTAGGGCGGCCGGAGTGTTTGATAGTAGGCGCTCTCGGCCCCGCTGGCTTCCGGCACGTCGTCGGCATCCACCCAGTCCGCTATCGCCTCGGCCAGGTCGGGGCGGACCTGAAGCAACTCGAACAGCCGTTTCAGCCGTTTGAGCTTGCTTTCGCGTTGCTTGGGATCCTGGACGTTCGCCAGCTCATTCAGGTTGAGCTTGCCGGTTTCGTCTTCGATCGTGGCGGACAGCGCCCCGTCGCCCAGTTGATACCCGGCGATCGGGAGCGCCCAGACGTCCGTCAGGGCGTCGAACCGCTGGTTCGTGAGCTTCTCAATCCTGTGGTCCTGCAACAGCACCGCCCGCGCGGCCTGGACGCCGGCGCGGGTCAGCGCGTTGACCTTGACGTTGTCTCGGAAGGCCGCCGCATCGCGATATTCCCGACGGGCCTCGGCGTCGAACTCCAGGATGAGAGCGGCCAACAGGGTCAGGATGAGCAGCGCCAGGATCAGGGCGACGCCCCGTTCATCGCGGCCTGTCATGGGAGACCACGCGAAGGTTGGCGTCCAACAGGTACGGCGCATCATACTTCGGCTTGATCTGCAGGTGCCGGACTTGGACGTCATAGGGAGCTTGTTCAAGTTCGACCAGCAGCGCCAACAGGTCGGTGAGGGATACCCCGTCCAATCTCAAATCCACCGACGTTTCCTGATAGCTCTGCATCACCGCCGGAGGTTGCGGCTGCATGCCGACGATCCGTTCGCGCACGCGCGCGTGCGCCGCCGCGTCCTCCGCAAAGGCCACAAGGGAAAACTGCGCTTCGGGAGGCGGCAGCCGGTTTTCGAGCGTCGAGAGGCGCGCCTGCAGAGCGGCGTACTGGGCGCCGAGCGTCGCGATCTCGCGAATCTCCCGCTGCTTTCGGCCGGCCTGCCGTTCCAGCACCTCCTGCCGCTCGAGCAACGGATCGACGACGCCCACGAACAACAGCGCGGCGCCGATCACGGCTGCGCCGATGCCGATCGTGAACCGTTCGCGCCGGGAAAGAGTCTTCCAGCGTTGAGCCAAACCCTGTGTCATGGCGCCTGCACCTTGAACGCCAGCCGGAACACCACTTGTTTGGCCGACGCGCCGACCCGCGTGTCGCTGACGGCGACTTCCCGGAACTCCGGCGACGCGGCGAACGCCTGCTTGACTTTCTCCACCGCTTCGAAGGACTCCGTTTCGGCCTCCAGATGAACGGCGCCGTTTTCGATGGTCAGTTCCCGCACGGCGAAGGGCAGGCCGCGGGGAATGTGTTTGACGACCTGGGCGAACACCGGCAGCACCCGCGCCTGCGATCCGTCGAGGACGCTCAGCGCTTTCTTCACACCCTCCAGTCGAGCGCGGGCCTGGTCCAGCTCTTCGCCGGGCGCCGCTCCGCCGCCGAAATCCCGCTCAAACTGCGACTTGAGGGCAGCCTTCAGTTCCTTTACGCGGGCGTCTTTAAGCGAGACCCGCACGGAGAGATCGGCGAGCGCCAACAGGCAGAGCACGAGGACTCCGGCCGCCGCGAGCCACACATCCCGGCGGGCAACGGCGGGCTTCGTCTCCGCCGACTCCGCGATCTGCTTCAGGTCGAGCGCGACTGCCGAGCGCGGGGTGCGGATCTTCCACCGAGGCCGCACGATCTTCGGATGAATCGCCAGTCCAAAGGCCACGGAGAACGCGCGCGGGCAGTCGGCGCCGAACCCCTGCCGGGGGCCGACGGGAACCAGTTCGAGTTGGCGGGCCAGGTATCCGTTGACCTCCCGGAGCTTCGAACCTCCGCCAGAGACCCAGCAATGCGTGATCCGCGTCCGTGCCGTCGACTCGAACGCATGCAGGGTCATCCGGACGTCTTTGAGCAACGGCTCCAGCCAGGGCTCCACCTGTGACGCGACCATTCCCCGTTTCCGCCGCTCCGCTTCGGCGAACGTGCAGGCGTACCGGGCGGCCAGGGCCTCGGTTATGCGGTCTCCGCCCCACGGGATCGTGCGAAGAAGCAAGGGCCGGCCCTGGTGAATCAGGCAGAGCGTGGATTTGGACGCGCCGACATCAATGACGGCCAGATCTCCGGGGACGTCGGCGCCTTCCTGCTTGAGGAACTCCGTCACGGAGAACAGGGCCAAGCCGTCCACGTTGATGGCGGTGGGATCGAGATCGGCCTCTGCCAGAAACCTCATGTGATCCGCCACCGCACTCTTGGGCGCCGCCGTGACCAGAACCTCGGAGGCGGCGGCTGGTCGCGCGGTCTTGGTCGTTCCCGGCGGCAGCACCACGCTCCCGACCGCCACGTCTTCCAAGGGAAGGGGAATCAGGTTTTCGACTTCAAAGGGCACGACCTGGGCCAGTTTGCCGGCGTCCTGGAAGGGGAACGAGAGGGTGCGGATGAAGATGTCGCGGCAGGGGATGGCCGTGACCAGGTCTCCGTGATAGAGGCCGTTCTGCCAGAGGAATTTCCTGAGAAGAGCGGCTTTGCGGGCCGGCTCCAGCGCTTGCTCGTGCGCGTACGGCATCGGCTGGTGAAAGTAGTCCACCGACTCCCGGCCGCTGAGCGTCCGGCGGAATCGCACCGCCTTGATGGCGGTCCGCCCCAAGTCGAGTCCGATACAATCAGCGACCATCATAAGACCGTGATGGGTAATAAGCCGTCAGCTTCACCCCACACTCTCCTGCCCCTTCAAGGGGAGAGTCTCGGGGAGGAAGTTTTCGAGGCATCCGTTGCTCTTCTCGTTGCAACGGGTGCAAGCAACGTGTCAACCAGGGTAAACCCAAGGCTCATGAACACGTGTGTCGTCAGAACGTCACTTGCGGTCGTGACAATACGCCGGAGATGCTCAATTTCATCGGTACACCGGCGGCCGCCAATGGAAGGCCCGACGCGGCGGCGCGCTGCGCGAATACGGGAGAAGGCGTCACGACGACGGACAGCGCCAGGGTACTGTTCCGGAACTGCCGCCTGAGCGTGATCTGGCCGCCTCCTTGAAAAAACCCGTCGGCTCCGTCCCCGGTCAACTCCTGGAGCCGGCAAACGGCGGCCCGGCATTGCAGGGTCATCCTGGCGTGAGCCAGCGTGACGGAGGGGAGACGGATCTGACCCGAGGCAATCGGCTCGATCGACGCGTCCGCCACGTCAATGGTCCACGTTCCTTCCATGCCTGCCGTGCCGCCCGCCGGCGAAGTCCCTTCCCACCGCTGAGTAAAATCGACACTCAGGCTCCCGCGGCGCGCGGCCGGAAAGCCCAGAGCGGAGAGAGGCAGGTGTTCGATTCGCCCGGCGACCGACATCGCGCCGTTGCCGGACCAGGAGTCCGCCGTCACCCGGACGGTCGCACGTCCGCCTCCGGTGGGTTCGTCGCCGTGCAACGAGGCGACCATGTCGGCGGCCAAACGGCCGGTCAGCACGCTCGCCGCGTTGAATGTGACACGAAGCTCGTCCATCTGCACCCGCACGTTCTCCTCCGTGAACAAGTTGACCTCTCGCCAGCTCAGGCCGAGCGGCCAATCAATCTCCCACTGGTCGGCGTTGATCTCGACGCCGGTCCGGCCGGACACCTCCGCCAGGATGCGCGCCTGAAGAGCGTCATAGGGAAAGGTGACCGCCAGAAAGAACGCGACCAGCCCGAACAGCACCGCCGTCCAACCGGCGGCAAGCTTGACCTGCGGTGACCGGACCAGTTGGAACATCAGGACTACGCTCCGACGTTGACCCATTCTCTGATGGTCCGCACATCTTCATCTGCGACTTGGAGCGTCAGCTCGATCAACACCGCCTTCGGTTGGGACCGCCTGTTCCGCCCATCCCATTCGTCCACCCAGGCCTGCGACAGTTCGTCAAAATACCGCACATTGAACCCGATGACCTTGTCCGCCAGATCGGTTCGCTCGAGCCACTCGTCGGTGAGACCGTACAGATTGCGCCGTGCCATCCTGACCAGACGCGTTCCCTCGCGCGTGTAGAGCACCCGAGTCAGCTCGCTTTCGGCGGCCGCGTCATGGGTTCTGATCTGGCTCGAAGACAGAAACGCCACAATGTCCGCGGGCCGACCGTTCTGTTGCCCGTTCTGACCGATCCACGGCGACGACGGATGGATCTGGGCCGACATCAGCTCGTCGGCCATCAACCGGAGACTGCTGCGGATCAGTTGCTCCCGCGCGGCGGCGTCTCTGACCGAATCCGTCAAGCGGATGGTGGAGGCCAGGGAGGCAAAGATCAATGCCGCAATCGTCGCCAACGCCGCGACCGCCAGGAGGACTTCGATCAAGATAAAGCCGCCCTGTCCGTCAGGACGCGGCGGATCGAAAGACATAGGTGCTCACCTCGACCATTTCTTCGAGGTCGCCTCTCGGCCAGATCACCTGCACGCGGACTTCGCGCACCAGATCTAAAGGCGTCGGCGAGACGATCCGCTTCCAGCGGTAGCCCGGCGCCCGGTCGCCGGCCTCGGCGGTTGTCTGAATTCCCGGCGGCAGGCTCTTAAAATCTCCGCTCACTTCGCCCAGCGGGAGAAACCCGGCGAGTTCCGCTTCGAGCAGTTTCTCCTGAGCCAGCAGCGTGGCGGTCGTCAAATCGCGCGCCCGCAGGTGCAGGGCCACGTCCCAGTTGCGCAGTCCCAACAGGACGGGGAGCGCGATGGCCAGGATCGCCAGCGCGATCATGACCTCCAGGAGCGTGAATCCGCCGTCGGCCCGGCGGCCGGGATCCCACTCGCTCATGGCTTCCCTCCGCCGACCGGCGCGGGCGCGGCCGTGGGCCCGACGAGCGGCTGGAGCAGGATGCGAAGCCGATCCGGTACCGGTTCCAGCGGCTTGTCTTCAGCCGCGCGATCGCTGATCTCAAGCGCACCCGTCAGGGCGTGAATCTTCACCGTCAGCATGCTCCGGTCTTCATCCGCGAGCGTGATGGCCGCAGGCTCCGTCTTGCCCGTCGGCAGTACCTGAATGGAGGCTCTGCCGGACTCCACCCTTCCTCGGTTCGGCGCGGTCACGGCGAGGAATCTGATCGTCTCCGGCAGCGTTTCGCGCCGGGCGAGCACGGGATCGACCGGTGTCCGTTCTTCTCCTCCGTCCAGCATCACCGCCCAGTACGTCCGCTGATCCAGATCGAGATGGAGGCGAAACGGCTTCTGCGTCGACACGGCGGCCGTCTGCAAGGAACGGATCGCCGCCGCCACGCGCCGGGTCGCCGACGGCAAATGGTTCGCGATGCCGGCGCGGGGAAGGACCAGCGTCAGCAGCGCCCCCAAGAGGAATAGCACCAGGATCATCTCCACGAGCGTGAAGCCTCTCGACGCTGATCCTCTAGTCCTTGTCCAAATTCCAGTTCGTAATATCGGCATTGACCCCTTCGCCGCCGACTTCGCCGTCGGTACCCAGCGAGATGATTTCGTATTCGCCGCGCGGGCTTGGGCTGAGGTACTTATACGGGTTGCCCCAAGGATCCTCCGGGATCTTCTGCAGGTATCCGCCGGGTTTCCACTTCTTGGGAATCACCCCGACGGTCGGCTTTTCGACCAGGGCCCTGAGCCCCTGTTCCGTCGACGGATAGACGCCGTTGTCCAGTTTGTACAGTTGCAGGGCGCCCTCGATGTTGCGGATCTGGACCTTCGCCGCGGTCCGCTTGGCCTCATCGGTGCGGCCCATGATGCGCGGCACCACCAAAGCGGCGAGAATGGCCAAGATGGCCACGACCACCATGATCTCGATGAAGGTAAAGCCGCCTTCCTTTGAACACTGATCGAGTGATTGGTGATTCAGTGATTGGTGATTGTGTAATTGTGAGGCAACAGACTGCTTGGATTTTTGACGGCGTTGAGAGGCGATATACGCGTTCAATCCTTTGATGAGGTTGAGAACCATGCCTTTCAATCGGTTGCCTTGCGGTTGCTCCATGTATCCGGCGTCAAGGCAAGCGTTAAAGTCATTCAGCAATTCGTTGGCCGCCCCTCGGGCAAGAAGGCAAAAATGTACATTCTCTTGAAAGTGGAATCTGCCGAACCCTTCGGCCATGTTGTTCGTAATCGATAAGGCCGCCCTCCGCATTTGGTTCGCAAGCACAAACCGTTCCTCGCGAGGTAGAGACCGCGTATAGATCCAAACCTCGCGCCTGATTTCTCTAGCCTGCTTGTACACGTCAAGTTCTTCGAATGAGGTGATCGTTCCAGTTGACGTAACTGCCATACCCACTCCGTCCCTAATCACTCAATCACTGAATCACCAATCACGGTCTTAACGAACCATCTGTCCCATTTCGAAAATCGGCAACAGAATCGCCACGACGATGAAAAACACCACGACGCCCATGATAAGGATCATCACCGGCTCCAGCAGCGAGGTGAGCCGCGTGATGATCCGGTCCACCTCCCCGTCGTAGATCTGGGCGATCCGCCGGAGCATCTCCTCCATCTCGCCGCTCTTTTCGCCGACCGCGATCATGTGCGTGACGAGGGACGGAAATTCCCCGCTGCGCTTCAACGGCTCGGCGACGGCCTGCCCTTCCCGGATGTTCTGCCGGGCCTCCTCGACCGCCCGTTCGAGCACGCGATTGTTCATCACCCGTTTGGCGACGTCCAGGGCGTCCAGTAATTGCACCCCGCTCGCCAGCATGGTGGCCAACGTGCCGGCCAACCGCGAGATCGAGACCTTCCGCGCCACGTCGCCGATCAGGGGCAGTTTCAACAGAAACCGGTCGGCGGCGAGACGCCCGGCGGGAGTCTTCAGGAGACGCTGAGCGCCTCCCAGCGCCAGGCCGATCCCGCCAAGAAGAAACAGCCAATAATGCGCCAGAAACCGGCTGATCCCCATCAGGACCACTGTCGGCCACGGCAGCGCCTGCTTGAGATCGGCGAACACCGCGGTGATTTTGGGCACCACGAACGTCATGAGAAAGAACAGCACGGCGACGCCGACTATGAGCATGAGGACCGGGTACAAGGTGGCGTTGGTGACTTTGTGTTTCAGCGCAAGTTGCTTCTCCAGAAAATCGGCCAGTCGGAACAGGATATGGTCCAGCGCGCCGCTGGCTTCGCCGGCGCGCACCATATGGACGTAGATGGAAGAAAAGTCCCGCGGATAGCGTTCCAACACGGCGCTGAGGGCTTTGCCGCCGCGGATCTCTTCGCGCATGTCCGCAAGAAGACTCTTGACGGCCTTCTTGTCCGATTGTTCGACCAGGATGCCGAGCGCGTCCACCAGCGGCAGACCGGCCACCAGCAGGGTGCCTAATTGTCTGGTCACGACGGCCAGCTCCTGGACGGACAACGAGGCGGAACGTCCCTGTGCCGACTGCACACGTACCGCCGGTCCGGCTCCGCCGGCGCGACGCTGCCCCTGCTCGATGACATCGGTCGGATAGATCCCGCCTTTGCGGAGCTTTAGCCGTGCGACCTTGGGGCTCTCGGCGTCGATGATGCCGCTGGCTGTCGCGCCGTCAGCGCGAACGCCTTTGTACTGATAGACCGGCATGGGGGGTTCGCTACAGTTCGACTTCCTGCTGCGTGATGCGCATCACTTCCTCGGTGGTGGTCACCCCCTGCGCGACCTTGAGCGCGCCTTCCTGCTTGAGGGGAACCATCCCTTTGGCGATGGCGGCCTGCTTGATGGCCGCCGAGTCCGCCTTGGCGCCGATCAGGCGACGGATATCGTCGTCCATCAACAGCAGTTCATAGATGCCGGTGCGGCCGCGGTATCCGGTCTGGGAGCAGGCCGCGCAGCCAGCGCCGCGATAGAAGGTTGGGCGGGGCGTAGTGAGGGGAAGCCCGAGCCGGGTGAGCTCCTCGTCGCTCGGACGGTAGGGGCGCCGACAATCGGGACAGATCTTCCGCAGCAACCGCTGGGCCAGCACGGCGACGACCGACGACGCGACGAGGAACGGCTCGATGCCCATGTCGATCAGGCGGGTCGGGGCGCTGGCCGCATCGTTGGTGTGCAAGGTGGAAAACACCAGATGGCCGGTCAACGAAGCATGGATGGCGATCTCGGCGGTTTCCAGGTCCCGGATTTCCCCGATCATGATGACGTCCGGGTCCTGGCGCAAAATCGACCGCAACCCGGAGGCGAAGGTCAGGTTGATCTTCGGATTCACCTGCATCTGGCCGATGCCCTGAAGCTGATACTCGACGGGGTCCTCGACCGTGATGATGTTCTTGTCCGGCGCATTGATCTGGCTGAGCGCCGCGTAGAGCGTCGTCGTCTTACCGCTGCCGGTCGGGCCGGTCACCAGGATGATGCCGTGCGACAATTGAATGAGCTGCTGCATGACCGCCAGCTTATCGGGCGAGAACCCGATTTCCGAGAGGTTCAGCAGCCGGTTCTCCTTTTCGAGCAGCCGCAACACCACGCGCTCCCCGTGCGACGTGGGGAGAACGGACACGCGGAGATCGACGTCTTTCCCCGCCGTCCGGATCCCGAACCGGCCGTCCTGCGGCAGCCGTTTCTCCGCGATATTCAAGCCCGCCATGATTTTCAGGCGCGCGATCATGCTGGCTTGCAGGTGTTTGGGCGGAGTCAGCACCGGATACAGCACGCCGTCGATCCGGTAGCGGACGACCAAGCCTTTTTCGAACGATTCGAAGTGGATGTCGCTGGCCCGCTGCTTGACGGCCTGGAAGAGAATGGAATTGACCAGGCGAATGATGGGCGCTTCGTCGGTGGCGTCCAGCAGATCCTGGGGTTCGTCCAGTTCACGGGCGAGGCGGTCCAGATTCTCGTCCGCCGCCAGATCCTCCATGACCTGCTCGGCGGCGGCGGGATTGGCGGCTTGGTCATACACGTGATTCAGGCAGGAGAGCAGCGACACGCTCGTCGTCAAGACCGGCGCGACCGGCGAGCCGAGCAATAGGCGAAGATCGTCCAGGGCGGCCGTCTCCAGCGGGTCGCAGGTGGCGACGGTGACGACGCCGTCCTCAGCCCGCAAAGGGAGCACCCGGTACCGGCGGGCGAAACCGATGGGAACGGATTTCAGGAGAGCCGGATCGACCTGGTTGGGCTCCAGTTGCGGAAGCCACGGCAAGTCGAACTGATGGGCGAGGGCCTGGAGCACTTCATCGTCCCGCACGGCGCGCAGCCGTACCAACACGTCCCCGAGCCGCCCTCCTTTGTCCCGCTGTTGCGCGAGCCCCTCTTCCAGCTTGGCTTCCGGGAGATTGAATTTCTCGCCGAGAATGGTTCCCAGCAGCGGCCGTCCGTATCCCACAGCCCCACCGCTCCCGCTCACGCAGCACCAATTCGCATCAAGGTGACCGTCACACGAATCACGAGCCCGTGTCGCGCCGGCTTCAGACGTTACTCAAAGAAACCGCGTGGAACCCTCTGATATTCAGGCGCGAAGCAGGTCAAACATACTCTTCCTCTCGCCCGATGGCAAGATGCGGAAACGCGAACGATCCGGTGAGCGCAAATGACCTCAACCTGCAGTTGAGGTTTGTCTCCGAAGAAAGGATGTTCACGTGTTCCCTGTGAAGTATCGTCAAAACCGATAGGCGATTCCTCCGACGGCGTGAAACACGCTGTACGCGCCGCTCACGCCGAATGTCGGATCGAACGTGCTGATGGTGGCATAATTGTATTTCCCTTCCGCGAAGACGCCCCATTCGTCGGTCACAAACACTTTGAATCCGGCAAGCACGTTCAGTCCCGGAACCCATTGCCGGCCTTGAACCGGACCCGATGAGGACGAAAAATAAAACGCGCCGGCTCCGACGCCGAGATAGGGCTGCACGATTTCGCCCGGATACCGAGCGAGCACGTTGAATGCGACCGTCGTCACGCGAAGATCCGATTCCTCAGCAAGCGAGACTTGACCGTCGGATCTGATGAATTGCGGGCAATTGCTGGGCGGGATGGGGTTTTGGCAGTTGACGCCGGCGTCCTGGTTCGGCGTATAGGTGATCTCCTGACGAGAGCGAACCGTCTGTTTCCGGATCGACGGCTTGGTGGTATAGGCTTCCACCTCCACTCCCAGCCACGCAAGGCCCTCCTCCGAAAAAAAGTATCCCGCTTTGCCGCCGAAGATCAGCGAGTTTTTCAAGGAGAGATTCTCGGTGTTGAAGGATTGGGTGAACGACCCGAACGCCACGTCGTTGGGATCAAACATCCCCGGCGGAAGCTGCTGAAGCGCCAGACGTTCGCCCAGGTTATTCATCGTGACGTCCCGCAAGGCGCCGCCCGTGCTGACGCCGCCGTAGCCCGCCACATACCACTCGGCGGAAACCTCGTGGTGCGCGGCCGAAAGCCACAGGAGCAGAGCCAACGCGCTCGCGTACCTGGCTCGATATTGTGACGGATTCAAACCGGTCCTCCGGTCAAACAGTGATTGCGATGTGGCTTCATCGCGGCGTGGGGGAAGGTACCACCGGGAAGGCAACGGCGCAGTTTCGCGCAGATTAACTTCGCGTTAAATTCCGCTTCTCCACAGTCTTTATGAGCCTTGGGCTCACACTGGAGCATGCCCCTCTCCCGGAGACCCTCTCCCTTGAAGGGGGAGGGGAGGGTGGGGGTGACGCTACCGGCTGTTCGCTATTTGCTGCTGGCGCTATTCAAAGAAGTGAATAACCGGTAGCGATCGGCTCTGAAAGTTGCGACCAGCAAATCGCTCTGAGCTACCCGCTATCGGCTATCCGCTGTTGGCTGAGGATTCAGGGTGAGGATGATGCCGGGACCTGTTTTCCGGCGGCGTGAGGATCTGCGGGTTGTTGGTTGCGCGGTTCGAGATGCTCGATCACATCCTGTTTCAGGCGGGTCGGTTCCTCGATGCGGTTCTCCCGCTGGAGCGTGCCGACATCCGCGGCCTTGCGCTGATTCAGTTCGACCATGTCGATCTCGTCCCTGATGATGTGCGGGGTCAGGAAGACGAGCAGGTTGAGCTTTTCCACTTGCCGGCTCTGAAACCGGAACAGCCAGCCGAGCAGCGGAATGTCGCCCAGCAGCGGAATCTTGCGCTCGCTGAGGGTGACGTTGTCGCGCACCAACCCGCCGATGACGAGGGTTTGCTTGTCGCGGGCGACGGTGGTGGTCTCCATGGCGCGCTTGGTGGTGGTCGGGCCGACCGGCACGGTCGCGGCGCCGGTCCCGATCGTCTGGGCTACGCTTTCCGAGATCGCCGTAATCTCCTGTTTGATTTCCAGCCGGACGAGATCGTTTTCCAACACCTGCGGCGTGATTTCCAGCGTGACGCCGACGTCCTTTCGCTCGATCGTCACGAGCGTGCCGCCGGTGATGCCCTGCGCCTGTCCGGTCGGAAACGGCCGATTCTCGCCGACGACGATCTTCGCTTTTTGATTGTCGGCGGCCATGACCTGCGGCGTGGACAGGATGTTCGTGTCCGTCAGGTTCATCAGCAGTTGCAGAAACGCCCGCACGTTGATCGTGTTGAGCACGGTCAGCGCGCCTCCCGTCGCCGCCCCCGTGCCGATGCCGCTGATCGTCTGAGCGAGCGAGGCCAGATCTTCGGGCGCCCGGTTGAATCCCCCGATGGCTTGCACCGATCCGCGGCTTCCCGCGGCGATCGCCTGGAGCGGGTCGCTCCCGATTTGCCGCAGGCGATCCACCTGCACTTCGAGAATGACCGCCTCCACGAAGACCTGATGGCGGCGCGTATCGATCTCGCGGAGCACGGACTGGAGCCGGTTATAGGCCGTGCGCGTAGCGCTGATGACGACGCTGTTGGTGGCTTTATCGGCGAACACCTGAACCGGCGCTTCAAATTCCGTCATCGGCCGCAACGGCGGGCGGCCGGTCGGGGTTGCGGTCGGCACGGCGGAGGATTTGGCGACCAGGTTCGTCAGCAGCGCGGCCGTGTCGGTGGCGTTGGCGTACTTGAGTTTGTACACGTAGACGTTCCGCTCGGGCGGCACCTCCGCCATTTGCACGATCTGCACGACGTTTCCCTTCGGAATCGCCATCAGCCGGCTGACTTCCAAGGCGGCGAGGAACATGTTGTACGCCTGGTCCACGCTGACTTTGGTGGGAGAAAACAGCGTGATTTTCCCGGCTGTTTTCTTGGCGGTGTCGTCCAGGACGAAATTTTTCCCGGTCAGTTCGCTGATGAAGCGCACGAACACCGGCAGCTCGACCTCGTTGAAATCGAGCGTGACGCGGCCCGGCTGAGGCGTTCCGTTTTGCGCCGCCGCAGCGAGCGTGTTCATCAGCGGCAGCGCGGCCAAGGCGAGGGCGGCCAGCGGCTTAGCGAATCTCATACGTCAGGGTCGTCGGTTGATTGTTGCGCAAGACATCGACTTTGACCGTCCGCTCGTTCTTCACCTGTTGAAAGATGCGCAGCATAGTGCCGGGGTCGCGGACCTCCACGCCGTTGACCCGTTGCAGGACGTCGCCGTAACTCAACCCGATCTTTTCATAGAAGCTCGACGGAGCGATGAAGTCGATGCGGAACCCGTCCAGCGCGCCGTTGGTGAAATGCGGCACGGCATGGGCCTGGGTCAACAGCTTCGAGACGTCCGCCATCGCCTGTTCGACTTCGCGGCGATCCAACACCCGGTTGACCGGAGGCGGCACGCGCTTGCGACCCGCGAACATCGCCGGAGATGCGGGCGCCGCCTCCGCCCGGCCCTGGTCAAGCAACGCGAGGGGAAGCAATTCCTCCTGGCCGTCTTCCCGGATCACGACGGCGTCCTTCCTGATCTCCGCCAACTCTCCCACATTGGGAATCTGCTCATGCAGTCGAAACAGGTTCTGTCGTTTCGTCGCCAGATCTTCGAGGACGGCGGAGATGCCGCCCCGGTCGCCCATGACCGTGCCCAACAGTTTTACTTTTCTGGCCACGTCGAGGGGCGGGCGCTTGGCTTTGGCCGGTTGCCCCGGAAGCGCGACCTCGGATGACTCTTCCTCCGGGATCGGAAAGATCTCGCTGGCGCGGATTTCAGCCGCCAGTTGAGCCGGCGGGACGGTCGGCGCGGCGGGTTCGGCGACCGAAGAAAACGACTGCGGAGTGAACGGCACCGAGAGCGAATGCGCGATGAACGCGTTGATCGTATGGGCGATGAAGAACGCGGACAGTGTCAGAAACAGCGCGAGTCCTATCCGCCGCCACATAAGACAATCGCTCTCAAGAACACGCGGACGAAGCGGGTCGTCTGCTCGAGGCGCCGTATGGTATCCCGACTGCCTCGACAACTGCAATGGGGTGACGGCATGGGATTCGTCGAATGGAACAGTTAACAGGTCGCGAACGCGTCGATAACTCTTCCGTAACATTCGACCGGTACATCGTTCCCGGTATCGCTGACTGCACAGTATGAGATCGGAAATGGAACTCATCTCGTCGACGGAAATGAGGGCAGGTCGAGTGCCGGCGCGAATCGGAGCAAGGCCCAAGGACGGACGGAGCGTTTTCCATGACGGGCGCTTTGAGGAAAGCGATGGCGCATGAAAGGACGGGGTGGGGTGGCTTTCCTTGCCCTCGCGCTCTGCGCCGGTCTGGTCGCCGCCATGATTGAGCCGGCGACCGCCGTCGGGCCCGCCTCCTCAGGCAAGGCGGACGGTCAGCGGAATGCCCAAACCGTTTCCCGACCCGGACGTATGCAGCAGACCGACCCGGGAAAAGTCCAGAGAACGGGTGCGGCGCCGGCCGGCCTGGAGGCCGCCGGTTCTCTGCTCGCTCGGGTGCCGGAGTCCCCTCCTCCGGCTCCCGAGTCTCCCGCCTTTGACATAAAAGAATTCATCGTCGAAGGAAGCTCGCTTCTCTCTCCGGAGAAAGTCAACGGCGTGCTCGATCAGCACAAAGGTTCGGGGAAGACCATCGCCGACATCGAGAAGGCGCGACAAGAATTGGAGAGAGCCTATCAGGCCTTGGGTTATCCCACCGTCATCGTCATCATTCCCGAACAGACCATCGAGAACGGCGTCGTGCGCCTGACGGTCGTGGAAAGTCGGATCGGCGAGGTCCGCTTGGTCGGGAACACCTACTATTCCCGCTACAACATTCTCGCCAAACTGCCGTCGCTCCGTCCCGGCGCCCTGATCCATGAGCCCACTCTGGTCAAGGAGCTGGACGCCGTCAACGTGAACCCGGATCGCAAGATCACGCCGGTGCTGAAACCGGGAACGGCTACGGGCACGGTGGATGTCGAGCTGAAAGTCAAGGAGCGGCTGCCGCTGCACGCCCGGATGATCGGCGATAACAAGGGCCCGTTCACCACGCCGGCCAACCGGCTGACGGCGGAGGTCCAGTACACGAACCTGTGGGACGAAGACCATATTCTGACTCTGCAGACGACCCAGACGCCGGAGGACTGGGGCGCGGTGCAAGCCTACGGCTTCAGCTACGTCGCGCCGATCACCGGGCCGCAACATGTGCTGGCCGTCTACGCGTCGAAAGTGACGAGCACGTCGGTGTTGGCCGGAACGACGTTGGCGCTGAGTCCCGGCGATGTATCGGTTGCGGGGAACGCCACCATCGCCGGCTTCCGATATGTCTTCCCTGTGTTCGAAGGGACGACGACCACCCATCAGATCGCGCTGGGTGCAGACTACAAACGGCTCGAGAAAACCGAGGCCACGTTTCCCGGCCCCCTCGGCACGGCCGTCATCTCGAGCCCAATCCAATACACGCCGCTCTCTCTCGGATACACCGGCATCCGTCCCGATGCATGGGGCATCACCCAATTTTCCGTCACGGCGAAAGGCTACTGGCCGATCATCCCGGGCGGAAAGAAGGCCGACTTCGCCGGAGACCCGGCCGATCCGTTCAACAAACCGGGCAACCGCGCCGGTTCGACCGGAAGATTTGCTGTCCTGCAGGCCGGGCTGGATCGAGCTCAACCTTTGCCGCTGGGTTTCAGTCTCTCGCTGCACGCGGACGGCCAATGGGCCAGTGAACCCCTGGTGCCGGCCGAACAATATTTCGCCGGCGGGATGGACACGGTCCGGGGCTACATCCAGAACGAATCGCTCGGCGACCACGCGGTGCGGGGGCGGGCGGAGCTGCTCTCCCCGCCGCTCCCGGAGATCCCGCTCGATCGGTTCTGGCAGCGACGGAAGGCTTCCACGCTCAAAATCACCTGGCGACTGGCCGCGTTCTATGACGCCGTCAGTCTCTGGCTGCGGGATGCGCCGATCGGACAGAGGAACCGGTTTCGATTGGAAGGCGTCGGCGGGGGATTGCGCGCGCAACTGGCGCCCTACAATCTCCAGCTCCAGGTCGATCAAGGATTCGCGTTGCAAGGCGCGACCGTCACGCGGGCGGGCGACACCTTCGTCCATTTCATGGTGAGTCTGGCCTATTGAACATGGAGGGCGGTGTGACACGATCGGCATGCTCGGCGACCGCCTATCTCAAAATCGATCGGCGAAGACTGCGGCGCATCCTGGAGGTGCTGGGCCGGAGGCGGCGCGCCATCGTCACGGCCTGGCTCGTCATCGGCTGGATCTTCCAGACGGCGATCCCCTTTGAAGCGGCCGGCCAGGTCAACGGGCTCTCCATCGTGCATGGAGAAGGCACGATCACCGGCTCCGGGACCGCCAACATCACGCTCCAGCAGCAGACGGGGAAACTCATCGCCCACGCCAATCAGTTCGATATCATCCAAGGGCAGACGGTGCAGGTGCTCCAGCCGGTCGGGGCGGCCGCGCTGATCCGCGTCTTCGACAACAAAGCGAGCATGATCAACGGGAACCTATTCGCCACTTCGTTGCTGTTCTTGCTGAATCCGAACGGCGTGTTGTTCGGACCGACCGCCCAGGTCAATGCGGGCGGGCTCATCGCCTCGGCTCTTCATATGAGCGACGCCGACTTTCTGGCCGGGACTTACCGGTTGGGCGCGGTTTCTACGCACCCAGGCCTGCCCGATACCGTCGCGAACAGCCTGGTCCGCAACGAAGGATCGATCACGGCCGGCGCGCAAGGCGTCTATCTCTTCGCCCATAACGTCGAGAACGCCGGCATCATCAAGAGCCCCGACGGCCATGTCGCGCTGGCCGCGGGATCAAGCGCCTTTCTTTCGAACCGTCCCGACGGGCGAGGCTTGTTCATCGAAGTGACGGCGCCGACAGGACAGGCGGCGAATCTGAACGAACTGATCGCCGACGGAGGCCAGGTGAGTCTTTTCGGGCGAGTGGTCAACCAAAGCGGGTTGGTCCAGGCGAACAGCGTGCGCGAGCGCAACGGCCGCATCGAATTGGTCGCCGACGAACGCGTGACCTTTACGGCCGGCGGACGGACATTCGCCAAGGGCGACGGCCAAAGCGTATCGGACGGAGGCACGATCATCGCCATGGCGACGGGGGGAAGTGGCGCGCAAGGGCGGGTCACGGTCGAGACCGGTGCGACGTTGGACGTTTCCGGAGGCGCGCAAGGCGGACACGGGGGACTGATTGCGCTGGGCGGCGGGCCGCAGGGGACGAACGTCACGCAGAACGGGACCCTGTCGCTTTTCGCTCAGCCGGGATTCGTGACGGGCCGCTTTCAGCTTATTCCGGAGAATCTGGAGATTTTCGATCTGAACAACCTGCCGCCTGTTCCCGATCTGACGCTCATCGCGATGAAGGACATCACGGTGAACGGCGGCTTTTTCAATCTCGCCCAGTTGCCGTTGGATGCCGGCCGAACGGGCACGTGGCGGCTCAAGGCGGGCGGCAACATTCGCTTCACCGACGCGTTCGTCAACGGAGGAGCGGGCGGGCGCTGGGATATTCAGCTCCATGCACGGAACGATATCCTCCTGACGGGCGCCGACTTCATGACCACGAGGGCCGGGAGCCTCGAGCTGACGGCCGGGCGGGACATTCAGTTGCTGGAGGGGAGCTTCGGGCTCTCCAGTCTCCAGACCCTGCAGGGCGGAGATATCACGCTCAGCGCAGGCCGCGATGTCGTCGCTCCGGCGGCGTTTGAATCCGGCAAAGGCATTCTGGTCGGCGGACCCGGCGACCTGTGGATCACAGCGGGCCGGGATTGGTTGGGCAGTCTCCCCGGCTCGCCCGTTCAGACCGGCCCGGGGTTCCTCTTGACGAACGGAACCGCGACGGTCGTCGCGGGGCGGAACATCGGGTCGTCGAAGGCCTACGCCAATCTGACGTTGGGCAGCGCGCAGGTGGTCATGACCGCGGTCGGCTCGCTGTTTTTAGGTTTGGCCGAAGATGCCGGCGTCGCCGCCGACCCGAATCGGATCGATGTCACCGCCGATCCGAACAACAGCCTGAACCTCCGCTCGGTGACCGGCAATATCTTCTTGAAGCCGCCGGAGTTGGCGAATTTTGAAAAGCTCCGTACGATTTATCCTGCGTCATTCACGGCCAAGGCGGACCAGGGCGATATCGTCGTCGAAAGCAACCTCAGTTTTTGGCCGTCGGCGACCGGGCGTCTCGACTTTTTCGCGGGCAACAGCATCAGAGGGGTGAACAAGACGCTTCCGCCGGAACCGGACGCCACCGCCAGGCTCATCTTTGTCGGCCTGCCGGGACAGGGCGGGCAATGGCAATGGGTGACGCTCGAACAAGCTCAGGCCGACCCCGTGCTGAACACCTTGTATCTGGCGCAAACGCCGCCGCCGGGCGCGCCCCCGGTGCCCTCGGACCTGCTCAACAATCCGCCTCTGGTGAACAGCCAAACGCCGGCGCCGGTCGTCAAACTGTTTCAGAACGACCTGCAAAGCGCCATCGCCGACAACGCTACGGGGTCGGCCGGGGGACTGCTCAGCGCGCTCGACAAGCCGGCTCAACACGTGTCGGTCCTTCAGCCGGCTCCGGTCCGCTTTGCAACGGGATCCGGGAGCATTTCGACGCTTCGCCTGGATTTGTACAGTCCGTCGCTCAAGAAACAGATCGACGTCTCGTCGGCTGCGGACATCACGGCCTTCTCCTCCCGCATGGCGGCGCCGGATTTGGGGCGCGACCCCGCAGGGGCTCCGATCGCGGGTGCACGGGTCAGCGCGGAAGGCGACATCGACCTCAAAAAGCTCGGCACGCAAAACGCGCCGAGCGGACTGGAATTTTACGGTACGGGAGTCGCCGTCGTGCGGGCCAAGGGCGATCTCAATCTGGCCGACAGTCGCGGGATCGTTCACGATTTGCGGCCGGGGCGTCCGGGTGATTCCGATCAGGGCGGACTGCTGGACATCGCGGTCGGCGGCAATCTCGAGATGGTCCAGACCAAGATCAACACCGGCAACGGCGCCTCGATCTTCATTCACGGACTGGATGTCGGACCGTTGCTCGATGCGAACGGGGATCCGCTGACCGATGTCAACGGCCGACCGGCCGTGGGCCCGGGCAGTGTGCTGACCGGAACCCAGCCGGCCCGGGGAAGCAATCCCGGCACGGTCGGCCGGCCGGTCCTCGCTGAAGTCGCGGAGAACGGAGAAGCGTCCGCCATCCTGATCTTCGGCAAGGAAGTGCTCGTGAATGACACGGCCGTGCTGACGCAGGCCGATGTTCGTCACGACACGTTGGTCCTGGACCGAAATCCCGTCATCGTGGAGCAGTCCGGCAAGATGTACATCATTGCGGACGGCAAGGCCTACCAGGTGGATCGCAATCCCGTGATCGGTGCGGACGGTCGGCCGGTCCTGGCCGACGGAAGACCGGCTCTGGTGAACGGGCAACTCGCGCTCCAGGTCGGGGGGCGGCCGGTCGCGATCGTCAATCCGGTCGGGGGCCGCGTCAACGTCGGGACCAATACGCGGCGACAGGCGGAGGACACCGGCATCGTCACGCTCCGCGGAGGAGGTATCGACATCAAAGCCGTCGGCAACGTGGAGGTGAATCGATCGCGCGTCGCCACCTTGGGCGGCGGAGACATCGCCATCTCGTCCATGAACGGCGACGTCAATGCCGGCAGCGGCGGCAAAGACGAACGGACCGCGTTCAACGTGGAAACGGTCCTTCCGAACGGAACGAGCATTTTCACGACCTACGAGGTACCGGGCAGCGGCATTTTCACATTCCATCCCAACGACCCGGAGTTTCCGCTTCCGTTCCCGAAGTTCGACACGGCGGCGATCCTGGCGATCAAATACGAGATCGCCAAACAGGACTTCCTCGGCCGCGACACCTCCTCGCTGAAAGCGAAGCTCGAAGACGCCGTCAAGGCTCGCGAGCCGGAGTTTCAACGAGAGTTCGACGACTTCATCAACCGAAATCCCCAGAAGAATTTTCAGCCGTTGGAACTCGGCGACATCAATCTAAAGGCCGGCCGCGATATCGTGGTGCCGCCGGCCGGCATCCGGGGACGACGGATCAACCTCCTCGCCGGTCGGGACCTGAACCTCCAGGGAGGGACGATCGAGGGACAGATCCAGTTCGACGTCGGGGGTAAACTCGAAGGGTCTCCCACCGCGTTCGTCGGCAGCTTCTCCGGCACGTCCGCCGTGGGCGGCAGCATCAGCGGCGGCGCCAGCGCCGGCGGGTCCTCCCTGGGCGGCGGGCTCAGCGGCGTGACGGGCACGGTGGCGGCGACGGCGTCCGCCACGGCCGGCACATCGTCCACGGCCGCGAAGTCGGTTGAAGCGGTTCAAGACAAAACGACGGAGGCGTCCACTCAGCAGGCGCAGGCCCAAGCGAAGAAGACGATGACCGCCAAGTCCGAGGACAAAGAAGGCAAGACCCGTCTCGCCCAAAGCGTGCGGGTCAAGCGGGGCGTGACCATTCAGGTGGATGTGAAACCCCAAGCCTCGCCGGGGAGCTGACGAAACAGAGGAGAACGGAGCATGGATCTCGGGTCAGGCGGCATCGCGTTCGCGCTGAATCACGCGACCCTCGAAGGCAAAATCACCATCTCGGTGCTCTTGCTGTTTTCGCTGGTGAGCTGGACGGTGATCATCAACAAGTTCCGCCAACTGGCGAAGGCCCGGAAACGGAACCGGATGTTTCTCAACGCCTATTCGCGGGCGAAGTCGCCGCTCTCGATTTTCAACAAGGGCCCGATCAAGCAGTTGAACGGCTCGCCGATGTACGAGCTCTACTACGGCGGATGCGAGGAGCTCAAAGCGCAGCAGGAGAAGTACGGCAGCCAACGGATCCCCCGCCACGGGATGAACGCGGTCCGGATTGCGTTGGAGCGGGTGCTCGGCGAGGCGGCCGTGAGCCTGGAATCAGGTATGATCATCCTGGCCACCGCGATCAGCGGCGGGCCGTTTGTCGGACTGCTCGGCACCGTCTGGGGGGTAATGGACACCTTCTCCGGCATCGGGCGGGTGCAGCAGGCCAGCCTCACCGCGATGGCGCCGGGCGTGGCCGCGGCCTTGATCGCGACGGTCGCCGGGCTGATGGTCGCGATCCCTTCGTTGTTTTGCTACAACTTCCTGGTGACGAAGATCAAGGCGTTGACCATGGAGCTGGATAATTTCGCGGCGCATTTGGAGACCGTTTTCATGACGGAATTTCTCCAGGAAAACCGGAACGGCGGCGCGAAGACCGAGGAGGACATCGAGGAGTATCGGCCTCGCTCGCATCAGGAAGAAGAGCCGTCCATGGGCGCGGCCGCGGCGCACTGATCCCTCCCGAGAGCCGCTCCCTTGAAAGGAGAGGGTAGGGTGGGGGAGGAACTGGAAGAACCATGCGACGCTTCTCAAGAGGCGGCCACGGCGCCGTCGCGGACATCAACATCACGCCGCTCTTGGACCTCGCCTGGGTGCTGCTCGTGATCTTCATCATCACCACGACGGCCATGGTTCAGGGGATCGAGCTGAAGTTGCCGGAATCCACGCCGCATGAAACGGAAATGGAGAGCACCACCAGGACCATTTCGGTCAAGAAGACCGGAGAGATCTTCCTGGATGAGGAAAAGGTCAAGATTACCGAATTGGAGAGCCTGCTGCGGGAATTGAAAAAAGCCAAAGGCGGAAAACTCCCCGTCGTCCTCCGCGGCGATGCCGGCGTCGAATACAAACACGTGGTCGCGGTCCTGGACGTCCTGCAACGCATCCCGATCGAAGACCTCGCTCTGGCCACCAAACCGATGGGAGAAGGCCTGTGAAAGAAAGGTCAGGGGTGAGCGGTGAGACCTCCACCCCTGACTCCTTACCGGGTGAAAAGAAGAGATGCCCGGCTACACCGGCTTCCAGAAGAAAAAAACCAAGCTCGGCACCACGCTCCTCATTGTTGCCCTGATTCACGTCGGCATCGCCGCCGGGTTGTACTGGCTGTCCCAGACGGAGTTCGGCCAGTCCCTCATCAAGGTGTACAAGCTCGACGCCTTCATGAAGCAGGAGAAGCCACCCGAGCCGCCTCCTCCTGAAAAGGAGCCGGAGCCTGAGCCGGAGCCGCCGAAGCCCGAGCCCAAACCAGAGGAAGCCCCGCCGCCTCCGCCTGAGCCCGTCGCAGCTCCGCCGCCTTCACCTGTGGAACGACCGGCCTCCGCGCCGGTCGATACGACGCCGTTCGCCATCGGAAAAGGCCGCGGGAAATTCTCCGGCTATGCAGATTTGTTGACCGCCGCGATCCAGCAGCACTATGTGCAGCCCCCCGCGCTGCCGGACAATCTGGATTATGCGGTCCTGTGTGAACTGGTCCTCGACGACGAAGGGCGCGTCCTCGAATACCGGCTCGTGAATTCGTCCGGCAGTCTGCTGTTCGACCAGTCCGCGCTCGATGCGCTTGCCCAACTCAAACAAGTCAGGCCGCCGCCGCCGGGAGCCGACCGCCGCATCATCGTGAAATTCTTTCCTCCGGCGTGAAAGGCTCAGCCAATCGGAGACTCCTTCTGCCTCTATTGGTATTTGTAGAAGTCGGGGCGAGAGAGCGGTGGCGCTGTCGGATAACCAGCGCCGGAGCCACCCCCGGCGATTCGCGGTCAGCCTGAGGTCGCCGGAGGCGTTTCATCGCGAAGCTTGTAGCCGACGCACCAGACGGTGGCGATCAAAGACGCGTCCCCCCCCAGGGCGCGGAGCTTTTTCCGAATCCGTGCGATGTGCGCGTCGATGACCCGAGGACTCGGCACCCGGCCGGCGATGGCAAAAGCGCCGGTCAACTCTCTTCGACGGAACAACTTGCCGGGGGAAGAAGCGAGCGTCCACAGCAGAAAGAACTCTCTCGGTGTCAATCGGACCTTCCGCCGCCCACATTGAACCGTGCGATCCGGTTCGGACAGACGCAACCGACCTCGGACGATCTTCCGCGTGCTCACGCTCGAGCTTCACAATTTCTTAACTTGAACAAGCAGGGTAACAGGAATATAAAACCAAGCCGCAGTTACAAAGACATCAAGTTATGATCAGGTGACGATTACAGGAGAAGACCCGTGTGAAAGGAGGTGCGCTCATGTCGTTGATTGAGGATGTCACAAAAGGGTCTCTGTCGGCGATTTTGATCGGGGTTGCAGCGGCCATCGTGGCTCCGACAGTGTTGCCCGCCCTGGCTTCTGGTTTTCGTCCTTTGGCCAAAGCCGCCGTGAAAGGCGGGCTCATGATCTACGATGCGGTAAAGGAAACCGTTGCGGAGGCCGGGGAACAGCTCAACGATCTGGTGGCAGAGGCAAGGTCCGAAATGGCCGAGTCCGCAACGGAAGCAGAAGCCGCGGCGACATCGCGCAAGCGAAAGAGCGAATGAGGGGCGCCCCTGCATCCCTCACGACGGGCGAGGATAGTCTGAATGGAAAGACATGAGACGAGCCGATGACATCCGTTTGGTCCACGCGCTCCCGGGACGCGTTCGACTGCGGGTCGGGTCATTGAAGGGAAGTCCCCGCGATGCGAGCGCGGTTCGGGAACGGCTCTCCGGCATCCCGGGCATCGATCGAGTCGAGGCCAGCCCGCTCACTGGAACGGTGTTGATCGAGTACGATCCCGAGCTCTCTGAGTCGTTCGACTTTTACGCTTCGGTCGCGAACGCCTTCGGGGTGTCGTTGGCTGAATGCTCTCCGGACATTCTCTCCCTCTTGGAGGGCGCTCACCGAAACGGAGCGTCTTCACGCACACGGTCCGCTTTCCTCGGATCCGAGCAGATGCGCCTTTTGGTCCCGCTGGCGCTGTTCGCGCTGGGCGTGCGGAGCCTTCTCGTTTCGGAGAAGCTGACATTTCCCGCCTGGCACGACTACTTTTGGTTCGCGTTCGGCTCCTTTTTCATGCTGAACCGCGATACACCGACACGAGCTTGATCGCAACCGCGGCCTTGAACAAGGCCTTTCGCGAGCAGAAAACGGGAGGCATAGGTGTCCGTGTCCGCTCAGCCCTCACCCTTCCGCAGCCGTTCGCGTCTGAAATGGCCGATCATCAGGACAGAGCCCCGGCTGGCGGCGCGGGTCGAGAGTCTTCTTCGACGGCTTCCGGGAATCGGTAGCGTCGCCGCCGATCCGGGTTCCGGCTGTGTGACAATCACATACGACCGGGCGATTTGGACCGCCGAAAAATTGCGCCATTTTTTGGGCCAAAACGGCGGTCCGCCCCCGTCCGGCACCGACGGCGCGTCGAAAGCTGCGATAGTTCCCCGCCGGACCACGCGACGCGCGCGCCCTATCGGAGCGGTCTCCGCCGACGGTTCGGCTCGTTCCCGGGAAGCGGTTCATCGCGCCGCGTCGCAGGACCGCACCGCGGCGGCTTTCGCCGGTCCGTCCGCTCGATCGACGACCGATGCGCAACCGTCAGCCGCCGTTGGAGCGGCTTGCGGCGATCTTGGCCCGGTGACGCTCATCCATGCGATCAACGGGCGCCTGCGCGTTCGTGTGCCGAAGCTGAAGAGCGACGGCAGGCTGGCCGACCAATTACGGCTCGTTCTGGAAGATCGGCCGGGGATCATCGAGGTTCAGGTCAATCAAGGATGCGCGAGCGTCACCCTGACGTATGATCCGGCGGCGGTCACACCGGACATCGTGCTCGAAACGGTGCGAGGGCTTTCTCGCCGAGACCTGCGCGACTACCAAGGCAACGGCAGTCGCCGGACGAAACCGGCGACCGAGGCCTCCCAGGGATCGGGACTCGAGCTGCTGCTTTCGACCGCGGGCCTCGTGCTCGGGTTCCTGGCGGAGTCGGCGGCGGCGCCGCTGGTGCCGTTCCTGCTGCTGGGAAGTACGCTGCCGATGCTGGGTCGTGCCTATGACGCCTTTGCGCGGAAGGGCACCTTGAACGTGGACGTCCTCGATGCGTCGGCCGCCGCAGTGCTGACCCTACAGGGACAATTGTCGATGGCGCTTTTTATGGCCTGGCTCGTGAACTTGGGAGACTACATCCGCGACGCGACGCTCGCGCAGGCTCAGGATGCGGTCAAGGCCGTACTCGCCTACCGGAAATCACCGGCTTGGGTGCTCCGCGACAACGTCAAAATTCAAGTCATGGTCGATCAGATCGATATGGGGGAGACGGTAGTCGTATACCCGGGAGAACGGATACCGGTGGACGGAACGGTGATCTCGGGCAAGGCAGCCGTCGATCAACAGACGTTGACCGGAGAATCGTCGCCCGTCGAGAAAGGGGAGGGCGATCCCGTGTACGCGGCGACGGTCGTCTGCGACGGGAAACTGTACGTCCGAGCGGAGCGAATCGGCGATCAGACGGAGGCGGCAAAGATCGTTCGGCTGGTGGAGGAAGCTCCCGTCCAGGAAACACGGATACAGAACTATGCCGAGCGCTGGGCCAACGACCTCGTCCCGTACAGTTTCATGGTCGCCGGCGCCTCCGCGGTCCTGAGCGGGTCGCTCCAGCGTGCGGCCTCTGTGCTGATCGTCGACTACGGTACCGGCATCCGGATCGCTGCGCCGACCGCGGTATTGGCGTCCATGACCAAAGCCGTCAGACACGGTCTCCTCATCAAGGGCGGACGGTATATGGAGCGACTCGCGGAGGTGGACGCCGTGGTGTTCGACAAAACGGGCACCTTGACGATGGGCGCTCCGGAGGTCGTGGACGTCGCGTCGTGCGGCCGGTGGTCGGCCCGCGAGGTGCTGGCTCTGGCGGCGGCATCGGAGCGACGTTTGACCCATCCGGTCGCGCAAGCCGTCGTCAAAGCGGCCGCCGCGCGCGGCCTCGACATTCCCGAACGCATGGCGTCGAAGTATGTCATCGGCCTCGGCGTCCAGGCGCAAGTCGACGGACGGATCGTTCACGTCGGCTGCCGGCGGTTCATGACCCGTCACGCCATTGAAGTCCCGCGGGAAGTCGACGCCGATCTCCGGGAATGGGAGCACCGAGCGCTGTCTCCTATTTGCGTCGCCGTGGACGGCTCGCTTGCCGGGGTGCTGGCCTGTGCCGATCCGCTTCGGCCGGACGCCGAGGCGGTGGTCCGCCGGCTCAGGGATCTCGGCGTGAAGGACTGCATCATGGTCACCGGCGATCACCAGCAAGTGGCGTGTCACGTCGCGGAGCGGGTCGGCATCACGCGCTATGTGGCCGAAGCGTTGCCGGAGCAGAAGGTCTCCGTCGTGAAAGACCTTCAGGCAAGAGGACGTACGGTCGCCGTCGTGGGGGACGGGATCAATGATTCCCCGGCCCTTGCGCATGCCGATGTGGGCATCGCCGTCGACGGTGGGGCCGACATCGCCAGAGAAACGGCCCAAGTCGTCCTCATCAACGGCGGATTATGGAAGGTGCCGGTCGCCGTCGAAATCGGCCGGGAAGCGACCGACCTTATCCGCCAGAATTGGTCAATCATCTCGCTTCCCAACACCGTGGCGTTGGGTTTGTCGGTCTTCGGGTTACTAGGTCCCGGCGCGGCCACCCTGTTGAGCAACGGCTCGGCGATGCTGGCGACGGCCAACGGTCTTCGCCCATTGCTCGATCGAGCGCAGCTCCGCGATTGAGGAGAGTCTACAAAATGGCGAGAAGGGCGCGCTGAAGGAGCTGTTCAGCGACGGATTGAATCACAAAATCGGAAAGTCTGCGCGATCGATGCGGCGGAGTCTCGTTGAACACCGGACAGCCCAGATCCCTCAGCGCCTCCGCGATCCGGTGCGGCGTAATCGTTTTGGAGTGGTACAGGACCAGCACGCTTCCGGTCACCGCATTGGCACGGACGTGTGTGATGCCCTTCACCTTCGCCAACGCCCTCTCAACCTGGGACGCCTTCATGGGGGATCGCTTGATCCCAGGGACTTTGATACGCACCCGCCCGTCAAGCACATGCAGGAAGTAGCCGCTCTCCATAAACAATCTCCTTCCTTCCGCACGAGGGTTGTGTCACACGCCGGTCGCACTGTTGGGAGATATCTCCCCATCCATACACAATAGGCAGCGTAGCGAGAGCCCGTTACACCGAGTATTCGCCTCTGTTAATTCTCTGTAAACTTTCTGGATGTGCGCTTCCCTCTCTTCTCCGGGGAGGGAGCGGAGAGAAGCATCCTTCGCCCCGCGCGGATTAGAAAAGGGGTCGGGAGTCGTTTCGTGGCGCATGGCATGATAGACGACAGCACCAGCGGCCGCGCATGGATGAGAGAGCCCGGATGCACTCCTGCTGAAATCGCGGGCCGGTTGTCACGAATCCCCTCCCGACGCCTTTTCTTGCCGACCCTGCACGCGGGATGCGGTCCTGGTGCGATGGGCGCAACGGAAATACCAGAGGCTTCGCACGCATAAGGCGACAGCGCGGCACTGGCTCCGGTGCGGCCATGCTCGCCAACCAGACCTGTTGGCGGATTGGGCTCTGGCGACAACGATGAGACGAACGGACCCAGTGGAATCGAGAGGTTCACGTCCAGTTCTGGGGGGCCTGAAAGTGGAATCCTCCCGCGCTACTCGGTTTCATTGGCCGCACGTTCCGACTCGGAGGGATTGGAGACGCGGCCGGGGGAGCCAAATACCTACGTGCCCTTTTTCCGGCTACGGCTCGCTTCCGCTGTGGTCTCTGTAATTCTGGGATTCAGCTTCAATAAAGACTCCCGGCTTCAATAAAGACTCCCGACCCCTTTTCACTGACCCGCTGGTGCACCGGCCCAGTTTGCGCCGTGGGGGTGCGGCGTGAAGACGGGCGGCCAGCGCAGTCGGGGCCGAACCCGGCTAGTGCCGGGTGCGACGGGAAAACACCGGGCGGGTTCCGCACCGACGAGGGGCGTGGGGTTCCCGCAAAAGCCCACGGGGGCGTCCACCGACCGTGCGGACGGTTCGACCGAGGGGAAACACGATCCTGACAAGGCGTGTGCCCTGCCCCTCATAGGCTCGGACATGTTCGAAAGGCTGTTCCAATAGCTCGACAGGGCTCATCGTGAATAATGGCCGCTAGCGATCCACTCCGACAGTTCGTTGTACTGATCCGTCTTGGCATTTCTCTTTTCGCCCGCCCTCTCCCGACAGGGGGAGTGAGAGGGCGAACCACGGGCCTTTAGTGGCATGAATTTTCCAGCCGGCCCCTGCCGGCGAAATTTTACAGCTTGTTAACACAAGCCCTCAGCCAAATTTAACAGGCAAAGGCGATAAGAAGCGCGAGTTACAAAGGCATATTGGCTTGGAGAGACCAAGGAGCGGGGCGGATCGATCGGCCCACATCACCAGGGGAGGAGGTGATACCGAGCGCCTGAGCACGGGGCGCAGTGCCGGAAAAAAGGTAATCGAACGAAACGAATGGATTCAAGACAGCGCGTTCTTCACTACGATCGAGGAGGATTGTTATGAAACGACACCTCAGAGTCTTGAGACGGACCATGATTGCGTTGGCCGTTGTGGGCGCAGCCGTTGTCGGATTTTCGGGCCAAGCCCAGGCGGTGAGTTTTCCGAACGGGCAGCTCGGCCTGATCGTGTACGGAGGCGATACGGAGATGTATTGGAATCTGGGGGACAGCAATGCGTTGCTCGCCCCCGGCGCCGCCTCGTCGTTTACGATTAGCGCTCCCGATCTGGCGATCTTGCAGACCGGGGCCACCGCCGGGGTGCGCTATACGCTCCTGTCATATGACCCGCTCGCCGGCGCGTTCAAGTTCGGCGCATCCACGGCGACTCCCACGCCGACGCAACTGGGCAACTCGTTCCCCGACAATGCCGCCGATCTGTTCTTCGGGTGGCAGGGCTTGTTGGGCCTACCTGTCAATACCGGAACGGCCAATCCGGCCTTCGTCAGCAAAGGCGCCGCTCATTCATTCAGCAGCACGTTCGGCACGGCCGGCCGACTCGGCGGGTTTATGGGATTCAACAGCGAGAGCGTCTTCGGCAACGAGCTGCACATGCACATGTACGACCAGTTTACTCAGCAGTACACGCAGATGGGCAACGCCTTCTTGTTGCCCGTCAACGGCGGCGCGACCCTGTTCCTGGGAAATCCGGCGGTGGTGCCGATTCCGGCCGCCGTCGTGCTCTTCGGGACGGGTTTGATCGGTCTGGTCGGTATTGCTCGCCGGTCTCTGGCTCGAACGCAGGCGGCGTAACCGGATCAAAAAAGGGATGCGCGGCTTGCGTGAGGGAACCGAATCCCCCGTGCCGTGGCCGGCCGCAAACCACGCATCCCCGACGTTCAGCGGTTTCAGCGACAACGTAGCGTCGCAGGATCACCATAACAAATAAGGAGATGAATCCATGAAATCAAGCAGGAAAGCGATCGCCGCATTGACCGGGCTGCTCCCGGTCCTGGGGTTGGCCTGGTCGGCCGAAGCCCAAACAGTGATGAACATCGCCGGCGCCTCGGCCGCCAAGCCGTTCGTCGAGGAAGTGCCGATTCTGCTCTGCAACAACCCGACCGGTCCTGTCGGAGCCCCGGAAGTCGTGCCCGGATCGCAGGCTCCGCGGATTTTCCTCGATAAGGGGACCATCGCCGATTCCAAGTTCGTGACTTGGGTCTGCGAAGCGACGAACCCGAACTTAAGCCTGCCCGGGACGGTTATCATCCGCTATCAGTCGACGGGTTCGAGCGACGGCATCGACAAGATCCGCAACAACCCCGGGACGGCAGGCGCCCAGCAAGTCTATGTGCTGGAAAATCCGGCATTCTGCGGCGCGCCGTTCAACCAGACGGACGGTGCCGGGCATACGCGACAGTTCTTCCCCAACTGCACGCAGTTCTCCCCGAACCCCGGACAGCCGGGCGCGGAGGACGTGACGCTGGGCGTGTCGGACGTAGACGGCAGCTCGTTCAGCCAGGTGTCCACCGGCTGGTCCGGAGGCGTGATCGAGGGAACCATCAACAGCGGACCGCGCTCGATGGCCGGGATCACGACGACGCGGCCGGTCGTGGTGCCGTTCGAGATCGTGCTGGGCGCCGCGGTGAAGAAGGCTGACCCGGTCACCGGCACGGTACTCGGTCCCGTGGACAATTTGACGCAAATGCAGGTCGAAGCGCTGCTCTCGCGCGGCGTGACGGACTGGCGACAACTGAACGGGCTGTGCGCGGATGTGGACAACAACGGGATCTGCGACAACCCGTCGCCGGTCGTGATTTGCGCGCGGCGCGCGGGGTCCGGCACCAAGGCGGCGCTCGACCAGACGCTCTTGAAAGACGCGAGCGAGCATACCGGCGCGTCGCCGCCCAACAGCGGCACGTTCGATCTGACGCTCGCCGATGCGCCGAAGACCTATTTCGGGATTTCCAACAACGACGTCCGCGACTGCATCCAGGGGAATCCGAATCCGACGATCCCGTCGAACGATCCGTTCCCCCACCCAGGTCCGCGCCCGGCCCACCCGACCGCCATCGGCTATATGGAAGCGGAGCAGGCCGCCACGCTGAATCCGGCGGCCGGCTACATCGTGTCGGTGGACGGCGGACGGGCCCGCCGGACGGAAGCGCTCTACGCGGGCAACGAGAAGGAGAACATCCGCTGCGGCAAGCAGCAGTACTGGGTGTTCGAATCGTTCAATACCCGCGAGAACAATCCGCCCGTCGGCAACCAGGCGGCGCTCGTGAACGCCTATCTCGCTCTGGTGGAGAGCCCGCAGGTGATCAACAACCTGCCCAACGTCGGGAATTTCTGGGTGTCGCCGCAGGAAATGCGGGTGACTAAGAACCAGGACAAAGGGCCGGTGCTGTGGAAGAGCTTGGCGGCGCAGGCCTCGATGCCGCCGTGCATCAACACGAACAACAACCTGCCGTAGCGTTGCGCGCAGGCGAGACCGTCGGGGACGGGGCTCGGCCCCGTCCCCGCGACGGGATAGGGAAGGACGCTATGATCGTACGATGGAACACCATGCTGGCGGCCGCGCTGGCGTCGGTCGCATGGTTTTGGAGTTACACGCCCGCGGCGGCGACCGGGCTCAATCCGTTCCGCGTGGACGGTCCCGGTCCGGTCCTGGCGATCGACGGGATCGACAGCAATCCTCACCTCACGACGTTCAACCTCGATGCGACGTTGCCGCTCGGCGGGTTCGCCTTCGGCTATATCGAGAATGGCGGGTTCGTGCCGTTCAGTCTGACCTGGTCACCGGCCGGTTCGTGGGTCGGGACGCACGCGTTCGCGGGAGGGACTTTGATCGATTTCGCGCTCAAACAGCATTCGACCGGGACGATTTTCAACCTTTCCAACCCGGCCGATTACGCCGATCAATGGTATTTCTTTCCGATCGACGCGTCCCTTTCCGCGAACCCGGTCGTGCCGTTCACCTATTACCACAAGCTGGTCTTGGAGTGGGATTTGGACGGGAATGGCTTTCACCCGTTTTGGGACCCCGGGTTTACGCTGACGGCGGCGATCGATCCCCATGACGGATTCGCGCCGGTGCCGCTCCCGGCTACCGCTGTGCTCTTCGGCGGCGGACTGGCCGGACTTGTGATCGACCGGCTCAGGAGGTACGTGAAGAGCAGGGGTTAGATTCATTCGAACAGACGAGACTCCGCGGAGAGTCTCTACGCGGGAATATTCAGCGCCAGCTCGGCTCGGGTGCGGCGGAGACCTCTGTCGGGTTCGGCGCGTTCGCTCGGGATTAACCTGGGCCGACGCAACCGCTGGATTTGTCTCGCATGATCCCTCGCCTGGACGGCCGTTTGTGCGTCCGGGCATCGCTGTTTTTTGAAAGGAGACCTGACTATGCGCCCCACATGCACCACCCATTGGTTCAGTGCGAGCGTGCTCGTGACCCTCTTAGGTCTCGACGCGGTCGCGGCCCAGGCCATGGTCGTCACCCAGCTCGACTTGACGGGCGGAAGCGTCGAGTTGAATGTCGGGTTCGGCTCCATGGGCCGCGCACTTGGTCGCGTCCTCGAACAGGACGGCACGCTCCTTATGGGACGGTACCAACCGGCACCCGATATCTTTCCCCCGATGACGCGCGGTCCGTTCACGCTTTCGCTGTTTACCAGCGGAGTGCAGGGCGCTCCGCCGCCTTCGGCCGTGATCGACGGGTCCCGGATCACCGTCGATGTGACCTCGCTGTTTTTCGGGATCTCCCGTGGTGATCATCTGAAGGCCTGGAACATCGGCGGCGTGGCCACCGGCAGTTTCGACCCCGAGACGGCCGCTTTTTGCATCGGCTGGGACCATCTGTTCGACGACCGGCCGTTCCTCCGGTCCGCGACCTTCACGCTGCAGGGCAAGGCGGTGCTGGCCGAGGTCCCGCTCCCGGCCGGCCTGGTTCTCTTTACAAGCGGGCTCGCGGTCTATGCCGTTGTGCTGATGAAGCGCCGGAGAGACGGAGTCCACGCGTGATCGGCCGATGATCCTGTACGCAGCCATCGCGCTTTTGTGTGTATCGGTCCTCACCCTCGTGGTGAACCCGGTCATCGGCATCCCGCTGGTGTTCATCGCGAAGCCGTTCATCGACGCCACCTTCGATCAGGCGGTGTTGCTCGATTTCAGGCTCACCGAGCTGACCGCCGTGCTCGTGCCGCTGGGGATCGCCGGACATCTGCTCTTCTCCGGCGAGGAGGGGAGGCTGGACCGCATGCCGCTCAAGGGAATCTGGATGCTCTATGCAGCCGATGTGTGTGTCTTTTCCGGACTCATCGCGTACAACCAAGGGCTTCTCGAGGGCGCGGAGGTGTTGTTGCGGCACCTCAACGGGCTGGTGGGCTTCTACATGCTCCAACGTTTTTTTCAGAGCGAGGCCCGGCTAAAGGGACTGCTCCTCGCGCTGGCCGCGGCCGGACTGTTCCCGGTCGCCGTCGGGCTCTACCAGCTCGTGACAGGGACGGTGTGGCGCTACGAACAGAGCGAAGGGGTGATCCGAAACATCGGCCTGTGGCACGACGCCGTGAGTCTCCGGGTCTATGCCCTGCAAACCATCCTCGCCGTCTTGCTGTACGGGGCCATGTACGCCCAGCGGACCAATGTCCCGGGCGCACTCCTGACATGGACGTACACCGGCTTGGCGACCGCAGTGCTGCTCAAGACGTACAGCAAGTCCGGCATCTTTACCCTGGCGGCCTGGACCGCCTGCTGGACGTTGCTTCGAAGACGGTATGCGGCCCTGGCGCTCGTCATTGCAGGCGGCGGAGTGTTCGCAGTCTGGTACGGCGAGGGATTGATCGCAGACATCCTTCAGATCTATCACAAAGAACTCGGCTTCCTGAGCGGCACCGTTGAAAAGACCAGGACCTTCGCCGGCCGCTGGTACGGATGGCAGGAGATGCTTGCCGACTGGCAGCACTTGCACTGGGCGGCCAAACTCTTCGGCAGCGGGAAAGCCGCCATCGGCGCGCACAACGATTACCTTCAGATCCTGTTCCATGGGGGGGCGCTGGGGCTCGGCATCTATGTCTCGTTGCTTCTCGCCATCGGCGCGCGCATTCTAGGCGACCTGCGGCGCGCGACCGACCCCCTGTCAGTGGGGGCCCTGATGCTCTTTATCATGTGGATGGTGGACGCGGTGGGTTTGGTGCCCAGCGCATACCCCGGCTACCAATGGTTCGTCTGGGGCATGGTCGGGCTGAGTTTCGCCCGCCACGCCCAGGGACACCCGGCCTCGACGGACGCCGAGGCGCAAGCCGACCCTGACGGTACTGCTGCGCCGTCCCGCTACGAACCGCTCGTTCCGGCCGGCGCTCGATCCGGGCGGCGATTTCCGTTGCTCTCGCCATGATCGGCCGGCGTGTCAAGACGGTTCGGGTATTGTTCGCGCTCCTCGCCGGCTTGGTCTGCGTCGTGTGCGTGCTTCAGTCCGCGGCCGAAGCGCGCGGCCGCTTCGCGGGAAAGCGGGTGATCTTCGACGAAAGCACGGGATGGACGACTCCGGAAGGCGCGGCCCGCACGCTCGCTCGCGTCAAGGCGGCGGGGTTCAACGTCTACGCGCCGAACGTCTGGCACGGCCGGGGTACGACGTGGCCCTCGCAGTATGCGCCGTGGGACCCGCGGGTGAACGGCGTTTCGCGCGCCGGGAGCGATCCGCTTCGGCATCTTATCGCCGCCGCCCATGCCATGGGCATCGAAGTGCATGCGTGGTTCACGGTCGTCCTCCGGCAGGCCGATCTGCATCCGGAATTGGCCCTGCCGTCGGCGCGCGGAGAGGAAGAAGGCGCGTTCGACGTCCACAATGAGCGCTTTCATGGATGGATGGCCAGTCTGATCGGCGAGGTCGCCGGCCGATACGATCTGGACGGCGTCAACCTCGACTACGTGCGCGCCGTCAAGCTCTGCGACACGGAGTTTTGCAAGCGGGACTATTTTGCGAAATACGGGAGAAGCCTTTCCGCCGACTCGCTGATCGTGAAGGTGACGCCCCAATTCGCGCCGACCCTGGTCGAGTACCAGAAGACGGCCGTGACCGCGCTCGTCTCCGCCATTTCCCAACGGGTCCGCAACCTCAAACCCGGTCTTGTCATCAGCGTCGACGCCATTCCGGACGTGGCCGGACCGGAGCAGGGACAGGACGCCGTCGAGTGGGTCAATCGAGGGTTGGTGGATAGGCTGTTCCGCATGGACTACTACCGGACGATCGACGTGCGGTTGACGGATTCCATCCGCGCCCGGTTGCGGCAACCCGACGCCCTCACCCTGTTGATCGCCAACGTCACCGATCATACGGAACTGCGTTCGGGCGAGCGCCACGCGCCTCGAGACGGCCGATGGTTGGCCGAGACGGTCTCGATGATCCAGCGGCGCTGGCCCGACACCGGCGTCGGCGTCTATCTGTACACGATGTTGTCGGACGAGCAGGTGCGCGCGCTGCGATCGGGCCCGTTCGCGTTGCCGCGGCCCGAAGGGCTCAGCGTCCGCTGAGGAGGCAGCAGGCTCATCATGTCTCCGGTCATCGTCGCGGCCGGCGCACGAGAGGAAGCCGACTCCGTCGCGGTCGAGGATGTCCGCAGGATCGCCCGGGCGGGTGCCCTGATTTTGCTGGCTTCGGCCTTGGGAAGCGGCCTGAACTACACCTTCGGCATGTATCTGGCACGCCGCCTCAGTCCCTCATCCTTCGGGCTGTACTCGCTGGGCCTCGCCCTGTTTCAAGCGCTGAGCCTGATCGCGGTCCTGGGCTTGGACACGGGGGTCGTGAAGTTCGTTTCAGAGCAGATACAGCTCGGGCGCAGAAGCCTGGTTGCCCGGACGATTCTTCAGGCTGTCGCCGTGACGGGCCTCGGCGGCCTTGCGGCCGGTCTGTTCGTCGTCGTCTTTGCCGGACCGCTCTCGCTCTCCCTGTATCGCGAGCCTGAACTGGTTCCGGTCTTGCAGTTCTTCGGCGCCGCCCTGCCGTTCGCGGCAGTCGGCTCCGTTCTTTTCGCGGCCCTGCAAGCCCTCCACCGGGTCGGCCCCCTGGTCGCGATTCGCTACGGCTGGGAGCCGAGCGCCAAGTTTGCGCTGGCCGCGGCATTCCTGGGGCTGGGGTGGGGGCTCTCCGGGGTCCTGAGCGCCGTGGGACTGACGCTGGCTGTCAGCGTTGCGGCAAGCGCTTTCGCCGTCGCCGGAGCGATCGAACGGTCGCAGGATCATGCGGTCCCGCACGGCGGCGAGCTTCGCAAGCTGTGGGTGTTCTGTCTGCCGTTGACCGCGGCAACCGCCTTCAACGCGCTGGCGCCGCGCGCGGATGTGTTCCTACTGGGTTTCTGGAAAGGCGCGGCCGACGTCGGCATTTACTCGGCCGCGTTCCAGACCGCCGCGATCCTGGCCCTGGTGCTCAGCGCGTTCGAGACCGCTTTCGCCCCGGTGATCGGCCGCGCCTTGGTCCGAGCAAACCCGTCCGGTCTGGCCCACACGTTTCAATCGGTCTCTCGGTTGACCTGGCTGGTGACGGTGCCGATCGCGGTGTGCATGATGACCTTTTCCGCGGACATCCTCGCGCTGTTCGGGCCTGCCTATGTCGCAGGCGCCCTCCCGCTCATCGTGCTGACCGTCGGGCACGTGATCTACGGCGCTGCGGGAACCGCCAACGTGGTGCTGCTCATGGGGGGCCATTCGCGTCTGGCGCTGATCAATACCGTCGTCCTGGGGATCGGCCTCATGGCGGCTGCGGCGTTGCTGGTTCCGCGGTGGGATCTGCTCGGAGGAGCGGCGGCGGCCGGAGGAACCTTGATCGTGACCGCTGTTGTGCGAACGATTCAGGTCTGGCGCCGGTATCACATTCATCCGTTCTCCTGGGGACTGGCCAAACAGGCGGTGGCCGGAGCGGCAATGGCGGTTGCCTTAGCGGCGACCAAGCCGCTGCTCGAGCCGATCTACGACCCTGTGCTGGCCGTCGCGGCCGGGTGCCTGTACCTCGGCCTACTGGGTCACTTGGGATTGGATCCGCACGACAAAGCGGCCCTCCGATCGCTGCTGAAAGGGGAGGCATCGGTATGGAATTGACGGCATCCGTTGTCGATGCGTGTGAAACAAGCGAGGCCGCGGGTGTTCGGCCCGGGCGACGCCCGCGCATCGCGGTGGTGCTGCCGAGCGATTTCGACGAGCGGCCGACCGGCGGGATGCTGACCGCGGTGAAACGTCTGCTCGCGCAGGTCGAGACGTCTCAATTCGACATCATCCTCTTCGGGCTGACCTGGAGGCCGGAGGAACCGGTGGGCCGGGTATCTTCCCGCACGATCAACGGGCAAACCTATCCGTTCATTCCCCTGTATCGCGTGCCGGTGGAGGATTTGGATCACCGCCGGCCTCGGCTTCCCCTGCGGGCGCGTGCCTTCTGGGCCTGTCTGCTGCGCGGTCGGCGCTTGCTCGACCGGTCCTTCGATCTGGTACACCTTCATGCCCCGGAACTGTTGCCCCTCGTCGTGCCGAAGCGGCACCTCGTCGTCTACACCATCCACGGGGTAGAGGAAGCCGGAGCGCTGTGCTCCCGGTATCGGTTTGCGAGGACGGGGATTTTTCTCGGTCTCTATCGACGAGTCATCGCGATGCTCATCGAACGGGCCGATCGCGTGCTGTGCATCGATGAAGACAGTTATCGACTCTACACGACCAGGTGGCCCGCGCGAGCGAAGGATTTCCGCCTCTCGCCCCTCACCGTGGAGCCGGAGGTCTTCAAGCCCTTGCGTTCCGCGCGCACGCCGCACCTGCGGGCCAGTCTCGGCTTGCAGGCGGACATGCGCGTCGCGCTCTACGTCGGCCGGCTGAGTCGCCTCAAGGGCGTCCACCTGATTCTAGACGCCTTCTCCGCGGTAGCTCGGGACCACCCGGATCTGCAGTTGGCGATCGTGGGCAACGGCGAGGAAGAAGGCGCGCTCCGGGCGCAGGTCGCCGAACGGGGTGTCTCCGAGCGGGTCCTGTTCGCCGGGAAGATTTCGCATGACGAGTTGCCGCGCTGGTATAACGCCGCCGACGTGTGCGTCGCGGCGTCCGAACGTGAGAGTGTGGGGTTGACCGTCCTGGAGGCCCTGGCCTGCGGGACGCCGGTGGTGGCCACCCGCGTCGGCGTCGCTCCGCTCGTGATCCGTGACGGGATCAACGGCGCGTTGGTGGAGCATCGGACTTCCCAAGCTCTGGCCAGAGGCATCGAGGTCGCGCTGCGGCTCGGACGGGGCGCCCAAGAGGCCTGTATTGCCGCCGCCCGCGAATACGGTCGGTCGTCGGTACCCCTCGGAGAGGTCATCCTGGAGCTGCTGGCGTCGAGACGGACACAGACGGCTGCTCGTTGCTTTGAAAAAGGCCAGCAGCAAAGAGCGAACAATCAGTAGCTTCACCCCCACCCTCTTCTCCCCCTCTTCAAAGGGGGAGGGTCTCGGGGAGGGGGCGATTTTCATCCTACGGAGCGGCCCGAAGGTCCATGACAACTACTGATGCTAGAGACGGCGTCCGGAACCTGTCCCTGACCGACCGAGGACGAGACCACACACCATGCGGCTGATCATTCATGCGCCGTTCATGTACGCAGGCGGCGGCAAGTCGTTGTTGATCGGCCTGCTCCGCGGATTGCGCGACCATCGGGAGCATTTCTCCCAGGTCATGGTCGTGCGGGACCGGCGTTTCCAGGTAGACTATGTCTGTGAGGCAGAAGCCACCGTGCTCGCGACGGTCGACCCTACGCTCCGCAGTTGGCTCCGGGCTGAACGGCTCTTGGCCGCCACGGCGCGGGAAAATGACGTGGTCCTGTGTCTCGCGAACGTGCCGCCGCTCTTTCGGATCAAAGGCTTCGTCGTGACCTATGTTCAGAACACCTATGTCGTCGGCACCGACCCTGGCGTCGCTGTGTCCTGGCCTCGCCGTTTCCCGATCTGGTTTCAGCGGGGCTGGTTCCGGTTGACCCTGGACCATAGCCACCTGTTCTTCGTGCAGACGCCCAGCATGCGGGACCGCCTGCTCGCACGCACGTCCATCCGCCGGGAACGTATCGCGCTAGGACCGTTCTTTGACCCGCCGGCCGTGTCCGGCGATGTCTCATCGGAACAGCCGTCACCCCGTTGGGATTTCGGCTACCCGGCTCTTCCCTGGCCGCATAAAAACCACCGGCGGCTTCTCGAGGCCTTCATCTTGCTGGCGGAGCAGGGGCTGACTCCCTCGCTGGTGCTGACCGTGCCGGAGGCGATGGATGCGCGGCTGGCTCGAGACATCGAAGAGGTCAAGCGGGATCGCGGGGTCCAAGTGACGAATCTCGGCGCCCTGCCCCATGAAGGCATTGTGGAATTCTACCGTTCGATCGGCGCGCTCATTTTTCCGTCCCTGAGCGAATCCTTCGCCTTGCCCCTCCTGGAAGCGGGCGCCTTGAATGTGCCGATCGTCGCCGCGGAACGGGATTATGTGCGGGACGTGGCCGTTCCTCGCGAAACCTTCGATCCCGAATCGCCGCGCTCCATCATGCGGGCGGTCTTGCGCTTCCTGGGTTCGCCGGATAAACCGCCGAGTGTTCCTCGGTCGTCCGAATTTCTCGGCTGGCTGGCGCAGATCGCCCAGACTCGGTTGCCCCGCCGTCCTGCCACAGCGCCGGCCGGAGCGGCAAGTCAGGAAGACTGACGCGAGGGATGCCGGGTACGCGGAGAGGTGACAAGTCTCAGGTCGAAGTATTGTTTTCAAGCGCGGGTGAGCGGTCGCTCAGAGCGACTGGTATGACAAGAGGCGCCAGGCTAGAGAACGGAGTGATACCCGGCATTGTCCTCACCTCTCGCCCCGTGCCTCTCGACCATCCATGAGTGTCATCGTGCGCGATTGAGCCAAAGGCTGACGGGAACGATCGACCATGTGCGGCATCGTCGGCATATTCAACTGGCGCGGAGAGGTCGTCCCCGATGCGACCGTGATCGCCATGCGCGATCGCATGATCAGGCGGGGTCCGGACGACGCCGGCTTGTTTACGCATCGGGATCGCGATCTGTTCGTCGGCCTCGGTCATCGCCGGCTATCGATCATCGATCTGTCTCCGTCCGGCCGACAACCGATGGCGACGGCCGACGGCTCGTTGTGGATCGCATTCAATGGCGAAATCTTCAACTACCGTGAGCTTCGGAACGAGCTCCTGGCGACCGGACGCTACGTGTTCCGCTCGCAGACGGACACGGAGGTGATCCTCTACGGCGTCCGGGAGTGGGGCCTCGACGGATGCTTGGCTCGCCTGCGGGGCATGTACGCGTTCGCGCTCTTCGACGCAATGGAGAGAACGCTCGCGTTGGTCCGAGATCCGCTCGGCGTCAAGCCGCTCTATTATTCGCGCCGGCCAGGCGGCCTGATCTTCGCGTCGGAGATCAAGGCGATCCTGGCGCATCCCGACGCGAAACCGGCCATCGACGACGAGGCCCTCTTTCACTATCTGACGTTCGCCAACTCGCCGGCGCCGCGGACGTTGTTCGACGACGTCGCCAAGCTGGAGAGCGGGACCTATCTTGTCGTCGATGGCCGTGGCCGGGTGCATCAGCACCGGTACTGGGATCCGGCGCGGTTCGCGCCGCACGACGCGGCGATTCCGGAACGCGATTACATGGACGAACTCCGCCGCCTGCTGCGGCAGGCGGTGGCGCGGCGGATGGTCTCCGACGTGCCGTTCGGCGCGTTCTTGAGCGGCGGGGTCGATTCCTCGCTGAATGTGGCTCTCATGGCCGAACTGCTGGGCCGACCCGTCGAGACGTACTCCATCGGCATCCAGGGCGACCCGGCGAACGAGTTCGCCCACGCCCGATTCATCGCGCAACGGTTCGGCGCGAACCATCACGAGATCGTCATCGACGATCGGGACTTCATCGAGTTCCTGCCGCGCATGGCTTATCACCAGGACGAGCCGCTGGCCGATCCGGTCTGTGTACCGCTGTACTACCTGGCGAAGCTGGCGCGAGAGTCCGGGACCCCGGTGGTTCAGGTGGGAGAGGGCAGCGACGAGCTGTTCGCCGGCTATTCGATGTCCCACGCCTTCGCCCGGTGGGAACGGGCCGCCTACCGGCCGTACCTGCGTCTGCCTCGCCCGCTGCGCCGACTCGCTCACGCGATTCTCGAAGGTTTCCTACCCGCCGAGTACGCGGACGCCCTCCGACGGGCGGCCGACGAGGAGCCCCTGTTTTTCGGAAACGCCGTCGCCTTTTGGGACTGTGAAAAGCGCGGCTTGCTCACGCCTGAGCGGCTGATGCCTCGCTCCTCCGGACGGCTCATCGGCGACCTGGCGTCGCCGTTTCAGGACCGGGAACCGCTGGATCGCATCCTCGCGCTCGAATTGCGGAACCGACTTCCGGAACTGCTCTTGATGCGCGTGGACAAGATGTCCATGGCCTGCTCCGTCGAAGCGCGCGTGCCGTTTTTGGATGAAGACGTCGTGGAGTTCGCGCTGCGGATCCCCGCTGCCCTCAAGTTCCGCCACGGAGAGGGGAAGTATCTCCTGAAGCAGGCGGCCCGCGGCATCATCCCGGACGAGGTGATTTACCGGAGCAAACGGGGATTTTGCGGCTCCGCCTCGACCATGTTGAGCGACGCGGTGACGCGGTTCGCGCGCGAACGGATTCTCGGCAGCCCGCTGATCGCCGAGCGGTTCAACCGTCCGTTCATCGAACGGCTCTTCGACCGCCACCGGCGGCGCAAGCGCTTCAACAGTTTCAAGATCTGGAATCTCCTCAATCTCGTCCTGTGGCACGCCTGCTGGTTCGAAGAGACGCCCCGCGACTCCGCTACCTAAGCGCCTGGCCGTCCTTTTAACACATCCTTAACCCAGGCGTAACGCTTACGCTTCGCCAGGTGTTTAGAATACCCGCTCGTACCAGCGAGTGGTCAGCAGCGAGCGACACTGAGCTGCCCGCTGTGAGCCCCGCTCTCCTTGCCTATGTGCAAAGCGACTCGGTTATGAAACAGGTCGTCCAGAATTACCGCACCGGCGCGTTGAAGGTCGACGATGTGCCCTCGCCTCCGTTGCAACCTGGAGGGCTGCTGGTCGCCAATCGGGTGTCGTTGATCAGTCCCGGAACGGAGAAGTCCACCCTCGCCGTCGCACACAGGAGCCTGGTGGGCAAAGCGATGGAGCGACCGGACATGGTGCGCAAAGTGCTCCATCACATCCACAGAGACGGCCTGGTCCCGACCGTAAAGCGCGTGTTCGAACGACTCGATACTCCCGCGGCCTTGGGATATAGCTGTGCGGGTACGGTGCTGCAGATCGGCAAGGCGGTCGATCGCTTCTCCGTCGGAGACCGGGTGGCTTGCGCCGGCCAGCAGTACGCGTCTCACGCCGAAGTGGTGTACGTGCCGAAGAACCTGTGCGTCAGAATTCCCGACGGCGTCGATTTTGAAGAGGCCGCGTTCGTCACGCTTGGCGCTATTGCGTTACAGGGAGTCCGCCAGGCCGACCCCCGCCTGGGCGAGCGCGTCGCCGTCATCGGTCTGGGGTTGTTGGGTCAATTGACGGTTCAGTTGTTGAAAGCGGCGGGCTGTTCCGTCATCGGGTCGGATCTGGACCAGGACAGGCTTGCGCTGGCGCAAGAGTTCGGTACAGACGTCGTGGCTCGCCCGCCGGACCTCCTGGAAGCGGCGCTGGCGATCTCCGAGAGGCGCGGCGTCGATGCCGTCATCATCACTGCCAGCACCAAAGAGAACGAACCCGTGCAGATCGCCGGGGAAATCGCCAGGCAGAAAGGACGAGTCGTCGTGGTGGGCGCGGTCGGCATGACGATCCCGCGGGAGCCCTATTACCGGAAAGAACTCGAATTCCGGCTGTCGATGTCCTACGGACCCGGCCGTTACGACAAGGAATTCGAGGAAAAAGGTCGCGACTATCCGTTCGGATATGTGCGTTGGACGGAGACCCGCAACATGGAAGCGTTTCTCGACCTGATCCGGCAACGCAAGGTCGATGTCAAGCGTCTGGTGACCCATCGATTTCCGATCGAGCAGGCCGAGGACGCCTACCGGCTCCTGATGGACGACACGGTGCCCTGTCTGGGGCTGGTGATCACGTATCCGTCGAATCACGAGCGGCCGGAAACGCCGGTGATCGCCGTATCGCCGGCTCACCCGGCGGCCTCCGTGGTTGTGGGGTTGATCGGAGCCGGGCGGCACGTGAAGGACGCGCTGCTTCCGGCGCTGGTGGGAGTGCGGGGCGTGTCGATCCGGGCCGTGTGCACCGCTTCCGGCGTCACCGCCAAGGCCTTGGCCGATCGGATCCGCGCGGCATACTGCACCAGCGATCCGCAGGCCGTTCTGGCGGACGAGGCGGTCAACGCCGTTCTGATCGGAACTCGGCATGACACCCATGCGGACCTGGTTGTCCGGGCATTGGAGGCGGGCAAGCACGTGTTCGTGGAAAAACCGCTCTGCCTGACGCAGAAGGAACTGGACCGTATCGCGGCGGTGTATCGGGAACGGGCCGACCAAGGGCTGCAGCTCATGGTGGGGTTCAACCGTCGATTCTCCCGGCATGCCGCCGAGGCGCGCGCGTTGTTCCGCCGGCGCGTCGATCCGCTGGTCATGGTGTACCGGGTGAACGCGGGGGCCATTCCACCTGCGCACTGGATTCAGGACCCCGACGTGGGAGGAGGGCGGGTGCTCGGGGAAATCTGCCATTTTGTGGACTACCTTCAGGCTCTGTGCGGCGCGCTCCCGGTTTCGGTGCATGCCAGAAGGATCGGCCGGCACAGCTCCGGGATTACCGACGACCAGTGCGTCGTCACGCTGGCATTCGCCGACGGTTCGATCGGGACGATCGTCTACACGGCAGGCGGCGACACCGCCCTGCCCAAGGAACGGGTCGAGGTGTTCGGCGATGGACGGGCCCTGACGATGGATGATTTCGTGCGGACCGAGCTTTATGCGCAAGGCCGCAAGCGGACGTTCAAGTCCGGAGCGCGCGACAAAGGCTTCGGGGAGGAAATGGCGCAGTTCGTGGAGGCGATCACGCGCGGAAAACCGCCGTTGATTCCCTTCGAGCAGGTGTGGGCCGTCACCCGCGCCAGCCTGTTGGCCGCGCTAAGCCTGCGAACGGGAGCCGTGTATGACGTTTGACACCGCCGGAACGATGCCGTTTCATTCCTTCCGTGTCTCCCGAACACTGGCTTGGTACGCCAGGCGCGCGAGCATGATGAGTCCCGCCGAATTGATTCGTCGGGCGGGCGAGCAGTGCGCGCTGAAAGCCTGGCAGGTCGGCCATCGCTTCGGGTGGCTGACGGCGGACGCTCCGGTCCGCGATGCCGGCCGCCTGGCGTTTTGCGCCGCCTCGACACCGCAATTGCCGGAGTTGCCCTGGGCGCTCGATGCCTTGGCTGACTCGGCGGAGGGGTTGGTGGAAGGGCGCTTCCGCGCGCTCGGCCATGAGTGGGCATGGCGTGAGGATCCGGACACCTGGCGCCGAGCGCCGGACACCGGCAGGCTCTGGCCGAATACGTTCTTCGGGAGCATTCCGTATCGCGAAGGCAATCCGTACGGGGACGTGCGCGTTGCCTGGGAACCCGCGCGGCTTCAACATCTGATCGCGCTGGCGTTGATCTCACGAACGGCTGAAGCGAGCTTGGGCCGCCGCGCCGTTCAGTCGCTGGAAGCCCGGCTTCGGTCATGGCGCGAGGCCAACCCGTTCCTCACCGGCATTCACTACATTTCGGCCATGGAGTGCGCGCTCCGCCTCCTGGCCGTGTGTCACGCGATCGACATCGCCCGGCCCTGGTTGAGCGATCCCCAGGGAACGTGGCCCGTCGTGACGGGTCTGATCCGCGCGCACGCCGAATTCATTCGGCGCCGGCTGTCCACCGGTTCGTCCCTCGGCAACCATACCGTCGCGGAGGCGGCCGGGCTGGTGTACGCCGGTCTGCTGTTTCCGGAATTGGACGGCAGCGGAGGATGGCAGGCCATCGGGCTCCGGTTGTTAGAACAAGAAGCCGCCCATCAGATCCTCGACGACGGGGGCGGAGCGGAGCAGGGATTCCAGTATCAGCGGATGGTCTCGGACCTGTACCGACTCGTCATCGCCCTGCTCAGATCGAAAAACCGGCCCGTGCCTGCGGCGCTGGAGCGGGCCGTGGCGCGCAGTCAGGCGTTCGAGGCCGCGTTCGGTTGGCCGGCTGAACGTTGGCCGGCGATCGGCGACGGCGACGACGGCTACGCGCTGTCGCCCTTTCTGCGGTTTCCTCGCGGAGAGCCGGCGCCTGCGGCCTCGACGACCACGCTTCGGTCCTCCGGCTACACCGTCGTCACGCGGGTGGACGGCGTCCGCTCGCGCCTGATCTTCGACCACGGGCCGCTCGGGATGGCTCCCTGCTACGCGCACGGCCACGCCGACGCGCTCTCGGTTCTGTTGGACATCGACGACCTGGAAGTCCTGATCGATCCGGGAACGTACACGTACACCGGCGAGCCTTCGTGGAGGAAGTACTTCCGCGGCACCAGCGCTCACAACACCGTGACGGTGGATGGACTGGATCAGGCCGTCCAGGAAACCGCCTTCTTGTGGACGCAGCCGTTCTCTACCCGGGTCGTACATCGGGACGTGAATCCTGACGGACACATCGCGCTGGCGGCGAGCCATGACGGCTATCTGAAACGGCTCGGTGTCCTGCACCGGCGGGCGCTGCTGTACGAACCGCCGAGCCGCTGGGTGATTCTGGATCGGCTGACGGGGCGGGGCGTCCATCGGCTCGACGTAAACTGGCATCTGGGGGCCGATCCTTTTGTGGAGGCCGGCTCGTCCGTGCTCCGGTCGGGGGCGACGGCCGTCCGAATGGAGGTCACGGGCGGAACGGTCTCGTGGCACCGCGGGGAAACCGATCCTCCGTCCGGCTGGCGGTCTCCGGCGTACGGGGTCAAGGTGCCCATCACGACGGTGCGCTGCCGTTACGAAGGACCGTTGCCCCATGAGTTCGTTACCGTGGTCCGGGTGGAACGCGGGCAGTATCGGCGATGGGCGGCGGAGGCCGCGGTCGCGCGACTGCGGCGGGTGATCGATGAAGCCGGCGCGCATTGATGTCCTGGGTGTCCCCGTAGACCCCGTCACGATGGAGCAGGCGGTCGCGGTTGTCGGCGCCATGCTGGCGGGTGACAAACCGTGCAGCGTCATGGCAGTCAATCCTGAAAAGGTCGTCAGGGCGACCCGAGATCCACTGCTGCTCGATCGGCTGCGCCGCGCCGATCTGCTCATTCCCGACGGCATCGGCATCGTGTTCGCCGCCCGCCTGTTGGGTTTGGGCTCGTTTGAGCGAGTTCCCGGATCCGAGTTGATGCCGAGACTCTGCGAGCGCGCCGCCGCCGCCGGGCAGAGGGTCTTCTTGTTCGGCGGGACACCGGACGTGAACCGGCAAACCCTGACCGTCCTGCAGCGGCGGTTCCCGGAAATCCGTATCGTCGGGGCCTGCCATGGCTACCTGCGGGAGGAAGACATGCCCGGGTTGGTGGCCGCCATCAACGCCTCCGGCGCCGACCTGTTGTTCGTCGCGCTCGGGAGCCCGAAGCAGGAAGCCTGGATCGACAGATATCTCCCCGCGCTGAACGTCAAGGTATGCCAGGGTGTGGGCGGCACGTTCGACGTGATCGCCGGCCGGGTCAAGCGGGCGCCGGCATCGGTCAGGCGCATTCATCTCGAATGGCTCTACCGGTTGGCCGCCCAACCGACTCGAATCGGCCGGCAGGCCGCGCTGCCGCTGTTCGCCTGGCACGTACTGAAAAAAAAGGTGGTCGGATGAATCAGCCCCTGCCCGTCGCGCAAGGCAAGCCCTCGATTGCCGGGTCAATCGAGGCCGACCGGAACTCCGGAACCCGGACACGTGACCGCCTCCTCTGGGCAGCGGCGCTGGCTCCAGTTCCTCTAATCGGCTTCCTTTACATCGACAGCCTGGCGTACATGGTACACATCTGGGCCACGGACGAGAACTATGGGCACGGGTTCTTCGTCCCCTTGATCTTTCTGTACGTCGTGTGGGAGCGGCGACACGCGCTCAGGGCGTCGGGACTTCAAGGGTCGTGGTGGGGCCCCGTGTTGCTGGTGGCCGGGCTCGGGCTCTATGTCGTCGGGGAGCTGGCCACCCTCTACGTGCTCCTCCACTTGTCGTTTTGGATGGTCGTCGTCGCGGTCGCGCTCGCAGTCCTCGGCGTCCGCGGCACCAGGGAGATCGCCTTTGCCCTGGCATACCTGCTCACCATGATCCCGCTCCCGGATTTTCTGTACCAGGCCCTGTCCGGGCGTTTGCAGTTGCTGTCTTCGGCATTGGGCGTCGGCTGCCTTCAGATCGTGGGGGTCACGGCCTTCCGGGAGGGTAACGTGATTGACCTCGGGCCGATCCAGTTGCAGGTGGTCGAGGCCTGTAGCGGTCTGCGATACCTGTTTCCACTCGTGTCGCTGGCGTTGCTCTGCGCCTACCTGTTCCGCGAGCGCATGTGGAAGCGAATCGCGTTGCTGGCCTCCAGTATTCCGATCTCCATCCTGCTGAACGGGTTCCGGATCGGGGTCATCGGCGTGTTGGTCGATCGGTACGGGCCCGGTGCCGCTCAGGGGTTCCTCCATCTATTCGAGGGATGGGTCTTGTTCATGGCCAGTCTGCTGCTGCTGTTGGGCGAAATGTGGTTGCTTTCGCGCATCCATCCGATCGGAGCGCCTGGTCCGGTGCGGAGAGGAGTTCACGCCGGGCCGGCTCTCTCGAATCGCATCCCGTCGCGGCGCGCGTGGCTGCGGGCGTACGCCGCCTGTCTCGCTTTGCTCACCCTGGTTGCGGTGGGCTCGCCACGCCTCGCGGAACGGGAGGAAGCGCCGCCTCCGCGGCAAGCGTTCCTCGAATTTCCGTTGCAGGTCGGGGACTGGGCAGGCCTCGCCTATCCCTTGGAGCGACAATACGTCGACACCCTCCGCTTCGACGACTATATCCTGGCCGATTACACAAGGCCGGATGGGGGAAGCGCCAACCTCTACGTCGCGTACTACCGCTCTCAGCGCAAAGGACGGTCGGTGCATTCGCCCAAAACCTGTATTCCGGGGGGCGGATGGGAGATATCGTCATTGCGCGACGTCGAAGTGATTCCGCCTTCGGCCGCGGAGCCCGGTCTCACAGTCAATCGGGCGCTCATCCAAAAGGGCGCCGACAAACAGCTTGTGCTCTACTGGTTCAAGCAGCGAAACCGCGTGTTGACGAACGAGTATGCGGTCAAAGCGTATCTCCTGTGGGATGCCCTGACGCGACGGCGGACGGACGGAGCGCTCGTTCGCTTGAGCGCACCAATCCGGGCCGGCGAGAAGGAGGGCGACGTGGAAAGTCGGCTCGCCGCGTTCGCCGCGCTCGTGCATCCCTTGTTGAAGGCGTACGTCCCTGATTGAGGATCAGGCCATGTCGGGCCCGCTGTTTTTCAGCTTCGTCGGATCGTTGATCGTCTGTATGGCGTTGATTCCGCCGCTGGTCGTCGCGGCGGATCGGTTCCACCTGATCGACCTGCCGGGGGACCGCAAAATTCACGCGGGTCCCGTCGCGAAAATCGGGGGGATCGCCTTGGCCGCCGGAACGTTTACGGCGATCCTGCTCTGGGTTCCCAAAGACGATATGGTCGTGGCTGCTCTCCTGGGCGGCGCGATCATTCTGTTGTTTGGAGTATGGGACGACCGCACCGGTCTCAGCTATCGGATGAAGTTTGTCGGGCAAGTGGTGGCTGCCGGCGTCGTCATCCTTCTCGGCGGCGTTCGCCTGACCGGCTTGCCGTTGTGGCCCGATCTTGCCCTGCCCGGCTGGGTCTCCGCGCCGCTGACTTTGCTCGTTTTGGTAGGCGTAACCAACGCGATCAACCTGGCCGACGGGCTGGACGGGCTGGCGGGAGGCCTCTCGCTGCTCAGCTTCGCCGGCATCGCGTACCTGGCGTATCTCGCGGACGATATCGTGGTGATGGCGATGATGGCGGCGGTACTCGGCGGACTGTTGGGGTTCCTCCGGTTCAACACCTACCCGGCGCGGCTCTTCATGGGAGACGCGGGCAGTCAGTTCCTCGGGTTTTATCTCGCCGTGTCGTCCGTCGCGTTGACCGACCCGGCGCGCGGGCCGTACAGTCCGGCCCTGGCGCTGCTCATCTTGGGGGTGCCGCTCCTGGATACGGTCGCCGTCATGATCCAGCGGATCCGCGAAGGCCGTTCGCCCTTCCTGGCCGACCGGAACCACATTCACCACAAGCTCCTGACTGTCGGCCTGTCCCAGCGCGAGGCGGTGATCCTCATTTATTCGCTCCAGGCCGGTATGGTCGGCCTCGCCTACCTGTTGCGTTGGCAATCCGACGGCGCGGTGTTGGCGCTCTACGGTGTCCTGGCCGCCGGCATTCTGGCTCTGTTCTTCACCGCCGGCCGCGGCGCGTTGCGGCTCCCCTGGAAACTCGACGCGGCGCGTCCGCGGTGGCCCTGGCTCCGGCGTCTGGGGGGCCGCTTGTGGCCGGCTGACGCCGCCCTCCGCATGTTGAGTGTCGCGGTGCCGCTCCTGCTGGTGTTCAGCGTGCTCCTGGTCCGCCGCGTGCCCGACGACATGGCCTACGGCGCGACGGCGCTGTTCGTCGCGATCCTCGTGGGTCTCGCCGTCGTCCCGCGCGCCGCGCCGCTGTTGGTGCGGACCGGCCTGTACGTGGGCAGCGCGTTCGTCATGTATTTGGTCGAACAGGCCTCGCTCGACGTTGAATGGAATCTACGGGTTCCGCTCAACGTGTTGTTCACGGTGTTGGCGCTGCTGGTGATGCTGGCGATCCGCTTCAGCGCCGGGCCCGCATTCGAGACGACCCCGCTGGATTACCTCATGGTGGTGTTGGCGTTGATCGTCCCTGTCCTGCCGGAAATGCGGGTCGGCGACATCAATTTCAGCATGTTGACCGCCAAGCTGATCGTGCTGTTTTTTTCGTTCGAGTTGTTGCTCCACAACGGCGCGGTCCGCATCGCACGGCTCGGCCTCGTGTCCCTGTGGATGCTGTTCTGGGTGGGCCTGCGGGCGTGGTGGTGACCGCGGCGATGGCAACGGCGGGCGCGAGACGGGGGCGACGGGTCGCGAAGGGTCTAAAGGAAGGGGCGTTCTCTCCGGCCGGCAAGAGCCATCAGATGGCGGCTGGCTCAGCAAGCTCGGTGAGGAGGCGGGTATGACTTCCAGAACGGTGCATGTCGCCGTTGCGCTGCTCCTGATTGTCGCCGCCGGCTGCGGCGGACCGGAGGAGCGCAAAGCGAGCTATCGATCGAAGGCGCAGGCTTATATTCAGCAGGGAAATTTCCCCAAGGCGCGGGTCGCCCTGCGGAACGTGCTGAGGATCGATCCGAAGGATCCCGAAGCCTACTTTTTGTTCGCTCAGGTCGAGGAAAAGGAAAAAAACTGGCGTAACGCGTTCGCCAATTATCAGCGTGTCGTTGAACTGGCACCCAACCACGAGCGCGCGTTGATCAAATTGGGCAAGTTGTATCTGGAAGCCCGCATGACCGACAAAGTCGTGGAGTCGGCGGAAAGAGTCCTGGCCGCCGATCCGCGGCACGCGCAGGCCAGGGCCCTCAAGATCGCGGTCTTGGCCGTCGGCGGGCGATTGCAAGAGGCGACCGCCCAGGCCGAGGCGCTGCTTGCGGAGTACCCAACCGAAAAGGATGCGGTCTTGCTGCTCGCCGGTCTGTATGCGGCACAGCAGCGGGCCGCCGACGCCGAAGCGGTGCTGCGACGGGCGACCGACACGCACCCCGGCGATCTCGAGCTGCTGAACAGCCTGGCTTCGACCTACGTCCGCATGGGCGATGCAGCCCGCGCGGAGCAGATTCTGACGCGCATCGTGGAGGCCGAGCCCAAGGTGTTGGACCATCGCGTCAAATTAGCCGGCTTCTACGATCAACGCGGAGACTACGACAAAGCCGAAGCCGTGTTGCGGGACGCGGTGCGCGCCGACCCGGACAGCGAGCCGCGCCGGCTCGCGCTGGCGGACTTTCTCGCCACCCGTCGAGGCGCGCCCCGCGCGGAGGCGGCGCTCCTGGAGGCCAAAGAGAGCCTCCCGCATTCGACGGCCATACGGTTCGCCCTCGGCCGGCTGTACGAATCGATGCAACAGCGGGACAAAGCCAGGCGCGTGTATGAGGAAGTGCGCGACGATCGACGAAGAAGCCCCGCGTCCTTGGACGCCAGAGTCAGGTTGGCCGCCATGGATTGGGAAGAGGGCAGGCAGCAAGAAGCCGAGCGGGAGTTGCAGGAAGTCCTGAAAGAGAACCCGCGGGCCTCCGATGCCTTGCTCCTCCAGGGTAGGATCGCGCTCCGTCGCGGGGACGGTAAAGGGGCCACTCAGTCTTTCCGCACGGTCCTGAAAGACCAGCCGGACCATGCAGAAGCCTATATGCTGCTTGGGCGGGCGCATCTGGCGCTCGGCGAAATGGACCTGGCCCGCGAGAACCTTGAGAAGGCGGTCGCCCTGAACCCGCGTCTGCTTGACGCGCAGCTTGCGTTGGCGCACCTCGACATGGCCGGGGGCAGAACGAAAGACGCCCGGTCGAGATTGGAAGGCCTGCTTAAGCTGGATACCGACAACCTGGCGATCCTCGGCATGTTGCTCAATCTGCAGGCGGCTGAGCGGGACTGGGGCGCGACCGCGGAAACGATTGCCAAACTCCGCCGGGCGGGAGCCGGAGAGGTTGCCGTCGACCTTGCCGAGGGCAATCTGTTGCTCGCCAGACAAGAGTGGGACAAGGCGCTGGCAGCCTTCGAACGGGCGGCCGCCGCGGCCCCCGCCGCGCCGGAACCGCTCTTCGCGCTTGTGCGATTGGAATACGGGCTCGGCCGGCAGGCCCAAGCCCAGGCTCGGCTTGAAGGTCTCCTGGCCCGGGATCCACAGCACCCTTACGCCCTGGGCTTGCTCGGAGAACTCCTGCTCATCAAGGGGGACCAGGCGGGGGCGGAGGCCAAATTCCGCGAGGCCGCGAGGATTAAGCCGGACTGGGCCATGCCGTGGATGAACTTGGCCACCTTGAAATTGACGCAGCAGCGGCTTCCGGAAGCCATTCAGCTTCTGACCGAAGGCGTCCGACTCAACCGCGGTCACGGAGAGCTTCGCCTCTTGCTGGCGTCCGCGCTCGAGGAGGCCGGGCAAATCGATCGGGCGATCGAGGAGTACGACGCGATGCTCCGGATGAACCCGCGCGCGCTTGTCGCGGCCAACAATCTCGCCGCCCTGCTGGCCGATCATAAGGGCGATCCGAAAAGTTTGGAACGGGCTTTGGCCTTGAGCCGCGAGTTCGAAACGCAGGCCCCGCACCCCTTCTTTCTCGATACCTTGGGATGGGTCCACCTAAAACTGGGTCATCGCGATGAAGCGGTGCGCCTGATTCGGCTCGCCCTTTCCAAAGTGCCGGACCATCCGGTCCTGAATTACCATTTGGGCGTGGCCTATTATCGAGCCGGCCTGGCGGCGGAGGCCAAGGCCTACCTCCGGAAGGCCATCGCCTCGGGCAAGGCCTTTCCCGGCGTCGCGGAAGCGCAAACCATGTTGGCGCAATTGCAGGGATAATTATGCGGAAGTTGTCGCACCAAACCCGTCTTCGCCCGGGAGGGCCCTCTGTAACCGTCTGGCTCCTGGTGATGCTCGTCTGCGTGCTCACCGGTGTCGCCGCGGCTGGCGGCAACGGCGTAGGTCCGCCGCCAGCCGTTAGACCCGACTATTTATTGGGACCGGAAGACGTCGTCCTGATTTCCGTGTGGAAGGATGAACACCTGACCCGCGAAACCGTGGTTCGTCCGGACGGCATGGTGTCGTTTCCACTGGTTGGGGACGTGCCTGCGGCGGGCAGAACGGTGGAAGACCTGCGGGCCGATCTGGCCAAGCGGCTCACGAAGTTCATTCCCAATCCGCACGTCTCGGTCGCGGTGACCAAGCTGCTGAGCTACAAGATCTACGTGTTGGGCCGGGTCAACAAGCCGGGCGAATTTCTGGTCGGGCATTACACCGACGTCCTCCAGGCCCTCAGCCTGGCAGGCGGATTGACGCCCTTCGCCGCCGAGAACGATATTACGATCGTGCGCCGCCAAAACGGGGAACAGCGGGTCTTCCGGTTCCGCTACGGGGACGCCAGAAAAGGGAAGAATCTGGAACAGAACATCCTTCTCGAGCGCGGCGATGTGGTCATGGTGCCCTGAACCCACAGAGGCACCCCGTGTTCGTTAGCATCGCCCACGGAGCCCGTCGCCCGCCGCATCTGTGGCCGGCCGTCCTGACGGGCATCGCCCTTTTTGCGTGGGCCGTCGAGGTCAGGTCGGCGGAATGGTCGGCCGAACCGTCGGTGAGTCTTAAAGGCGACTACAACAGCAATCTGACGTTGACGTTTTTTCCGCACGCCGAGGTGTGGGGGTATTGGGTGTCGCCCGCGGTCACGTTCGCCGGCTCGACGGAGACTCTCCGCGTGAGCGCCAAGGCGGCGGCGGATTTCGTCCGCTATACCGGCGGCGAGGACGTCTCGTTCACGAACCTGTATTTTCCTCTCTCGGCGCGTTATCGGCGGGAGCAGGATACCTGGAGCCTGGAGGGCGGGTTTACGAGGGACAACACCCTGTTGGGCGAATTGCAGCAAACCGGCGTCCGCGTGAGCTTCACCCAGCGGAATCGGTGGACGGTCAATCCGGCTTGGACGAGGGCGCTGACGGAAAAGCTGTCGGTGCAGGGCGGCTATCAGTTCGCGGACGCGTCCTACGACAACGGCTTGCGGCTGGGTCTGATCGATTATCAGGTCCACGGAGCAAACGGAGCGGTGTTGTACGACATGACCGAACGCGATCAAGGCCAATTCACCGGCCACTACGTGACCTTTTCCGCGCCCGACGCCCGGCTCAGATCGGTGTATTACGGCGCGACCGCAGGCATGACGCACTTTTTTTCGGAAACCACGAGCGGGACGCTGTCGGGCGGTCCCCGGCAGGTCTCGACCAGCCAGTTCGGCTTGAAGGATTCCGAACTGGTCTGGCTGTTCGCGGCGAACCTGCGCGCACAGGGTGAACGCTCGTCGCTGCAGATCGATGTCGGCCGCGACATCAACCCGAGCGGCCTGGGGCTGTTGATTCAGACGGACAGGGCCGCCGTCACGGTCTCGAGCGCCGTGACGGAAACCGTGACGGCGTCGATCACCGGGCAGATTCTGCTCGCGTCCGGTATCGCCACGCAAGGCTTGGCGTTCCGTTTTCCGGATCAACGCTACGTCAGCGCGACTCCCAAAATCGCCTGGCGCATGACGGACTGGTGGGGGTTGACGATGTCCTACACCTACGCGCAATTGGACATCGACCATCCGTCCAGGACCGCCGGCGCCCATTCGACCTTCGTGATGTTGACCTACACCATGCCCAAGCTGGCCGTCTCGCGGTGATCGGCCTTCGGTGAACGGGAGGCGGGAAAATGCACGCCGTGGAACGACAGCCGCGAGATCCGAGGGAGTTTCTGGACATGGTGCGTCGGCGCCGGGTCCCCATCCTGCTCACCGCCGCCGCGACTTTCGGGATCGCGACGGCGACGGCGTTTCTGTTGCCGGCCGTGTATCGCTCGACCGCCACCATTCTGATCGAAGATCAGGAGATTCCGCCGGATTTGGTCCGGTCCGCGATCACCAGTTATGCGGACCAGCGCATCGAAACCATCAAGCAACAGGTGATGAGCCGCTCGACCCTCTGGCGGATCATCGAACAGTACGGATTGTACGAGGGGCTTCGAAAGCGACATCCCACCGAGGAGGTGCTCGAGCGGTTCGTTAAAGACATCAGGATCGACGTGATCAACGCCAAAGTCATCGACAAACGCTCGCAGACTCCCACGCAGGCGACGATCGCGTTTACGCTGGCCTATGACGGAGAGACGCCGGAACTGGCGCAAAAAGTCGCCAACGAGCTGACGAGCCTGTTCCTCGGGGAAAATCTCAAGACTCGAGCGCGGCACGCCCAGGAGACCACCGCCTTCCTTCGCCAGGAAGCGGAAAACCTCTCCCGTCACATCGAAGAGGTGGAAAGCCGGATCGCCGAGCTGAAACAGAAGGCGGACGGCGCGCTTCCCGAGCTGATCCAACTGAATATGCAGTTGATGAGCCAGGCCGACCGCGAATTGGTGGACGTGGATCGGGAGATCCGGAGCCTCGAAGAACGGAAAACCTATCTGGAAGGGGAGTTGGCCACGGTCAAGCCTCACACGCCCATCATCTCCGCCACCGGGGAGCGCATTCTCGACGCCGCCGAGCGGCTCAAGGCCTTACGTGCGCAGATCGCGAGCAGCGCCGCGTATCTGTCTTCGGAACATCCGGACATCATCAGGATGCGGCAGGAGATCGAGGCCTTGGAGAAAGAGACCGGCTCGCCGGCCGGGATCGAGGAAGTGACGAAACGGCTGGAAGGAGAACGGGCCAAGCTGGCCGGCCTCCGCGAACGGTACGGGGACGACCATCCCGATGTGCTTCGGGTCCGAAGCATCGTCGCCTCCTTGGAACGGGAGTTGCGGCGGGCCGGCGAGCTCCCGGCGCCCGCGCCGCCCGTCAAGCCGGAAAATCCGGCCTACATCAACCTGCAGGCGCAACTGTCTTCGACGACGGCCTCGCTCAATGCTCTCAAGAAATCACGGGCGGAATTGAAACGACGCAGGGACGCGTATGCCGCGCGTCTGGAAAACACCCCGCAGATCGAGCCCGCCTATCTCGACCTCATGCGGGATCGCGACAGTTCCGCGCAAAAATATCGGGAAATCCGGTCCCGGCTCATGGAGGCGCAGGTATCGGAGGAACTGGAACTTCAGCGCAAAAGCGAACGCTTTTCGTTGATCGACCCCCCCGACTTGCCCGAGAGACCCGAACGGCCGAACCGGCCGATGTTGCTGTTTCTCGGGCTGATGCTGGCAGTGGCCGGAGGTGCCGCGGCCGGTTCCGCCGCTGAACGGCTCGACCGGTCGATCCGCACTCCCGAGCAGCTCAATCGGCTCATCAAAGCGTTTCCGCTCGCCGTCATCCCCTACCTGCCTACCGACGAGGAGTTGGCGCGCATCGCGAAGCGGAGAAGCGCCCTCCGGTGGGCGGGGATAGGCGTGGCCGTCGCGCTGGCGCTGCTAGGGCATTTCTTGTGGCTGCCCTTGGACGTGGTCTGGTTCACGGCGCTGAGGAAGCTGGGACTCTGAATCGGCCGGGAGGAACTGATATATGGAAGGCCTGCAGCGAGCGCTCGAGCGGTTCAAACAGCAACAGCCGCGCCCTCGTCCGCCGGATGGGGGCGGGCGGATCCGCGACACGAAACCTGTTCCCCCGTCCATTGTCTATACCCGTACCAGGACGGTCGATATCCCGCGGGAGACGCTTCGTGAGCGTCGCATCCTGGCCGGGTTCGACCGCGGTCCCTTCGTCGACGGCTACAAGGTGCTTCGCACACAGGTCCTCCATCGGTTGCGGGAGAACGGATGGAACACGGTGGGGGTGACCAGTCCCGGTTCCGGGGAGGGCAAGACGCTGACGTCCGTCAATCTGGCGATTTCCATGGCGATGGAGGCGACACAGACCGTGCTCCTGGTGGACGCCGATCTGCGGCGGCCGCGCGTCCACGAGCTGTTCGGTCTCGACGATTGCGCCGGATTGGCCCACTATCTGCTTGACGACGTGCCGGTCGAAGATCTGCTGATTCATCCGGGGATCGGGCGGTTCGTGCTACTACCCGGAGGGCGGCCGCTCTCGCACTCCGCCGAAGCGCTTGCTTCGCCCAAAATGGTGGCGTTGGTCGAAGAACTCAAACACCGGTATCCGTCGCGGGTCATCGTGTTCGATCTCCCGCCGTTGCTGCGACGGGCCGACGTGCTGGCCTTTTCACCCTGCACCGACGCGTTGCTGCTCGTCGTCGAAGAGGGCGGCACCACGGTGGAAGACGTTGAACAGGCCTTGCTGCTGGTCGCAGGAGCAGCGCCGATCTTGGGCACGGTCCTGAACAAGGAAGGCCGGCGGGACCGGAGCCTTCCCCGGCTCGCCGCGCGGCTCTCGGAACACGACGAGGCTCGCCCGGCGGACAAGGGATAATCATGTACGAATCCTTCTATGGGTTTCGCGCCAAGCCGTTTTCTCTATCGCCCGATCCCGAATTCTTGTACTTGGGAGCCGGTCACCGGATGGCGCTGAACCTGTTGGAGTACGGCCTGCTCAACCAGGCTGGGTTCGTGATCATCACCGGCGGACCGGGGACCGGCAAGACGACGTTGCTGCACTCCCTGCTGGACCAATATTCGGATATCTTCGCCATCGGCATGTTGACCAACGTTCAGGACACGCTCGGCAGTTTGTTGCCCTGGATCGTGGCGGCGTTCGGTCTCGGTGGCGTCGACAGCGGCCCCGTCGGGTCGTTCTCCGAGTTCTCGGCCTTCCTGGCGCGTGAGCACGCCCGCCGGCGGCGGGTCTTATTAGTCGTGGACGAAGCGCAGAATCTCACGCCGACGATGGTCGAGGAGCTGCGCCTGCTCTCGAACCTGAACGACGGCCGGGGGCGATGCTTGCAGGTCATCCTGTCCGGCCAACCGCCGCTCCGCGCTCTGCTGCAACGGGCCGACATGACGCAATTCGCGCAGCGCGTCGCAGTCGACTGCCACCTGGATCCGCTGTCCGAGGACGAAACGCCCGATTGTATCCGCCACCGGCTGGGCGTGGCCGGCGGCCGGCCGACCCTCTTCAGCGACGGAGCCTGCGTTCTTGCTCATCGGGTGAGCGGCGGCGTCCCGCGGCTGATCAATCAGGTGTGCGATACGGCGCTGGCGTATGGCTTCGCCGAACAGACGCCGCGGATTACCGCGACGCTCGTGGCTCAGGCGGCGCTCGCTCGTCGCAGAGGTGGTATCCTGCCGCTGCGTGACGGGGAAGACCTGATAGCCCTCGCCACCGAGTGGGATCAGAAGGATTCGGATCGATCGAAGGGCCCGGCGCCTGGTCACGGTTTTTCGACGGCCGAGCCCGGTTCCCCGCCGATTCAGGATCGGCGCCAGACGGGCGGGCACACCCAGACCGCCGGCATGCTCTATGACCGAGGTCTGACCCTGAAGAAGGCCGGGCGCTTCGAGGAAGCCGTCGCGTCGTTTCTGCAGGCGGCCGAGACTCCGGACCACGCGTTTCGCGCGTACGCGCAGGCCGGCCTCTGCCTGAGGGCGGCCGGCCGCCTCGAAGACGCCGCGGAGGCGCTGGGCAAGGCGCTAGACCGCGCGACCGGCTCCGGGCAAGAGGTCCTACACGTCCGGTATGTCTTGGGCCGCACCTTCGAGTCTCTCGGGCGGCGCCGACTCGCGCTGGACTCCTACCGTCACATCGCCCGATGCGATCCGGCGTTCCGCGACGTCGAACATCGTCTCGCCCGATTGTCCAGCGATCGCGCAACCGGCCGGCGCGCCGCTTACCGGACGAACGGGGCCGGGCCGGGGCGCGTCCTTCATCTCCTGCACCGGCTCTTCCGGAGCGCGCGATGACGCTCCCGGTCATCGCCGGCTGTCGCGCGGTTGCGCGAAGGGCTCATACCGCATACCGGCGCTGTCATCGGGCACGTTCCTCCCGGCACCGCCGCGGGATGACGTCATGAAGATCCTCAACGTGGTCGGCGCCCGCCCGAACTTCATCAAAATCGCGCCTCTCATCAAAGAGATGCGACGGCATCCCCAGATCACGCCGATTCTCGTTCACACCGGCCAACACTACGACGCCGACATGGCCGGACAGTTTTTCGAGGATCTGGAGATTCCCACTCCGGACTTTCAGCTCGGAGTCGGAGCCGGATCCCATGCGTACCAGACCGCCGAAGTCATGAAGCGTCTGGAACCGATTTTGGAAAGGGAGCGACCGCAGGTGGTCGTCGTCGTCGGCGACGTCAATTCGACGTTGGCCGGAGCGTTGGCCGCCGCCAAACTTCAACTCCCCGTGGCGCACGTCGAGGCGGGCCTGCGAAGCTTCGATCGCTCCATGCCGGAAGAAATCAACAGGGTGGTCACCGACGCCGTCTCGGACCTTCTGTTCGCCAGCGAGGACAGCGGGGTGAGGAACCTGATGGCGGAAGGTGTGCCTCCTCACAAAATCTTTTTCGTCGGAAACGTGATGATCGATTCCCTGATGCTGTTCCATCGTCGGTGGATTCGCTCGACGATCCACGACCGCCTCGGTCTGTTCAAAGGCCGGTACGGGATACTCACGCTGCACCGGCCGGCGAACGTGGACGATCCCGACACGCTGAAAGGGCTGTTGTCCGCAGTCGGCGACATCGCCGATCTGATACCCATCGTCTTTCCGGTACACCCCCGCACCCGCCGGCAGATCGAGACCGCGGGCGAACGCAGCCTGTTGTTCCGATCACAAGACGAACCGGCGCCGGAGCGGGGGCTCTTCTGCGTTCCACCGTTGGGCTACCTCGACTTCATGGCGTTACTGGCTTCTGCGCGGTTCGTGCTCACGGACTCAGGCGGTATTCAGGAGGAAACCACCGCGCTGGGAGTTCCCTGTATGACGTTGCGGCACAACACCGAACGGCCGGTGACCGTGTCCCACGGAACCAACCGTCTGGTGGGCGTCTCCCCCGACGCCCTCGTGAAGGAAGCCGAGCGAATGTTGCGATCGCCCCTTTCGAACGCCTGTCCCCCGCCTTTGTGGGACGGCCGGGCTTCCCGGCGGATCGTCGACATCCTGCTCGACCGGTTCTGTGAGCGCTAAGGCGCGCCACGAGCCTTGCCGTTGCTGCGCCGGCACACGGCTCGAAGTCCTCCCGGGGCCGTGCTAAATAGGTCGCATGGTTGTCTCTTCCACCGAGCGAATTAACCGAGCGCCGATGTGGCCGTAACGTTCGCGTAACCCTCCTTCTTTACTTTCCCACCCGATCGACGCGCGACAGGGAGAGGGTGAATGAGAGGGGGGGTATCGTGCGGGCTGGCGCTGTTCTGCGTGGCCTGTTTGGGAACGGCGTGGGTCGGCGACCGGGTTCTGGCGGGGCAACTCGAGGATCTCCTGCTCGAAAAAAAACAGATTACGATCGATGAATGGGTGCAGTTGAAGGCGGAGGAAGAGAAGCGGGAGGCCAAAGCTTTGGAAGAGAGTCGGGGCGTCGGCGACGCGCCGGTCCGCGAGAAGTGGTATGAAAGAATCAGCATCCGCGGATACAGCCAGTTACGCTACAACCATACCCTTAACAACGAGTTCCTTATCAACGAGCAGGGCGATAAGTCGATCGGAAAATCCAACACGTTCTTCCTGAGACGCGGCCGCGTGATCATCAGCGGGCAACCGCACGACCGCGTGTTCGTGTACATTCAGCCGGATTTCGTATCGTCCGTGGACGGGTCGAACAACGTCGGGCAATTGCGGGATTGGTACGCGGATCTCTTTCTCACGGAGAACAAGGAGTGGCGCATCAGGGCCGGCCAGTCCAAGGTGCCGTTCGGGTTCGAGAACATGCAGTCCAGCCAGAACCGTCTGGCGTTCGACCGCAACGACGCGATCAACAGCGCCGCGTTCAACGAACGCGATCTCGGCTTGTTCCTCTACTACGCGCCGACCTCCGTCCGCGAGCGCTTTCGCCGGCTGGTCGACAGCGGGTTGAAAGGGTCCGGCGATTACGGCATGCTGGGCATCGGGGTGTACAATGGGCAGACCGCCAACAAATCCGAACGAAACGACAACAAGCACGTCGTGTTTCACTTCATGTATCCGCACGAATTCCCCAACGGTCAGATCTTCGAAGTGGGCATGGACGCCTACACCGGACAGTTCGTCGTGGACACGGCGCCGGTCGTGCCGCTCAACCCGTCGCTGACGGCGGGGACCCCGGCCTCGCCGCGCGTCACCAACAACGGCAACTACGTGGATGAACGAGTCGCGTGGCACTTCGTCTTGTACCCGCAGCCGTTCGGCCTTCAGGGCGAATACACCATCGGGCGGGGACCCGAATTGAACACAGCCCGCACCGACGTGGTGACGGGCGATTTGCGCGGCGGCTACCTGCAGCTCTTTTACAACTACCGGTGCGAAACCTACTGCCTGAGCGTTTTTCCGTTCGTGCGCTACCAGGAATACTTCGGCGGGAAGAAGCACGAGCCGAACTCGCCGCGCAACTCGGTCCGTGAACTCGAGCTCGGACTGGAGTATCAGTTCAACAGGGCCGTCGAGTTGACCGTCATGTATACCTGGACGCAACGCACGTCGGCGGACGCCGGCGCCGTTCCTTCCACCTGCGTCAACCCGCTCTTCACGAACATTCCCTGCCTGCAGACCCCGTATCAACTCCAGACCGGCAATCTGCTTCGGTTCCAGTTGCAGTGGAATTTCTGACGCCCGCCGGCGGATTCAGCGGGCGACCGCGATCACTTCCGGGGCAAGACGTCCCCGGAACGGGGAGCGGCCCCCGACGAGAGGCGCCTCGGAGGAAGCCGGCGGAAGAGCACGATGAGCTCGCGCCGGTCCCAATGAAAGAGCCGGGCCAGTCCTGCGGGAGCGGACGGCACCCGATAGTGTTGCGGTTCAAAATCCAGTTTGCCTTCCTGCGGTGCGATCGGTTTCATGGGCGTGAGCCTGTCATCCGTCGTATCGGCGACTCCGATATCGGCTCGATAGTGGGTCTTCGAGCGATAATTGCTGAGGAACAGATGGAGTCGATCGCCCTTCACAAACAACCCTCCGGACGTCACCTCCCGCCGGATCGCCGAGACCCGACGTGTCTGATAAAAAGTCACCACTTCCTCGGGCGTCGCAATCTGTAACGCGTCGGCCAACAATGGGGCGAAAAACTCGATCTCGGCGTCGGTAAACGCCGGATGTCGGCGCGGTCGGCTCAGGTCGTCGTAGAAGGGCATCCGGGAGACGGGTTCTTCCACAACGACGCCGCCGAGGACCGCGGCCATTTGCTCGGCGGAGATCGAAACCGGATGGCTGTGTTCATTCCCCCGTTCGACCGTTTGATCGGTTTCGAGCCGAACGAACGACTGGTCGCTCTCGTACACCACCTTGGTGGGAAATTGCGGCGTTCCGCACCCCGCCGCGCCGGCAATGATGCACATGCTCACCCACACCGCGATTTTCGGCCGCATGCAGCCCCGTCGAGACCGCCGTCCTGACACGTCGTTCTGTTCCGCTCCCGGGAAGGGTCGTTCCGATGATGGCGTGTTCGACACGCCGTGTCCAGCCGGGTTCAGTTTCGTAGACTCGGCGTTCGCGCGGCGGACGCGGCGTTGACGGGAACGGACCAGAACGCGAGCAGGCGGGTGATCTCGCTCGCGGTCAGCGGAAAGTAGCCCGTCTTGATCACGAGCTCCTGCCCTTGCCGGCTGAGCGCGAACTTCACGAATTCGGCGACCAGAGGAGAGGGCGCCGCTTTCGGCGACTTGTTGACGTACAGGTAAAAGGTCCGCCGTAACGGATACGTTCCGTCGATGGCCGTCTGGAACGTCGGTTCCACATAGCGGCCGCCCTTCGCCTTGGCCAAGGGTACAGGCCGCACGCCGGAGGTGCGATAGCCGATGCCGCTGAATCCGATCCCCAGCCGGTCATGGCTCACATCCATCACGACGGACGCCGAGCCGGGGCTCTTGATCATACCGGGCTTCAGCTCGGCGCCGTCACATACCTGTTCTTTGAAAAATGCCGCGGTCCCCGACAGTCCGTCACGGCCGTAGCTACGGATCGGCGCGTCAAACCAATCTTCGTCGAGGCCGAGCAAGCCCCACGAGTCGATCGGGTACTTGATCCCTCGGCGTCTTTCGAGGCAGAAGATTGCGTCAAGCTCCTGCAGCGTGATCCCGGCGATCGGATTCTCCCGATGGACGAAAACGGCGAGCGCGTCGACCCCGACCGGGACTTCCGTCGGCTCGTACCCGAACTCCTGCATGAAGTCGGCGATCTCCTGGGTCGTCATCCGCCGCGACATGGCGGCGATCTCGGCCTTCCGTTCCAGGAGCTTCACGGGTCCGGTCTCGGAACCCAGTCCCTCAACCTTGATCGTCACGCCCGGGTAGAGCCTTCCTAGTTCGTTGGCCCAACCTTGCGTGAAGGGGCGCATGGTCTCGGAACCGGCCACGACCAGCGATCCCGACACGGCGCTCGCCGGCGTGTACGGAGGAATCTTCAGGTCCAGCTCCGGCTTGAGTTGGGCCTGACCGGGAACTGCGATCCAACAGGCCAGTGCGGCCCACGTGCCAAAACACCCGAGCGCCCGGACGGTCATGCGGATGCCCATCTCACGCTTCCTGTCCCGGAAACATTGCGCCGTAAGCCCGTCTCATCCGGTTACGGAGGGCTTTTCCACCTCCGATCGACACGAACATCACGTCTCGGCGGATGCGCCGCATTTACAGCCGCACACTACCGATGCAGTGTTTCAACGCCGTATCGATCTCATTAAAGATGTGTTACGCCTCGATCAGGCGCGTCCACCTGCAGACAACTCCAGGCGGGACAGCGCCCGCAATCTTCTCGCCGTCTTCATGAGCCTTCGGCCCACCCACGCATCATGGCACAAATGTGGGCTGAGCGAACAGCCAGGGGGCTCGGGGCGAGGGGGGAAGAAACTCCGACCTCCAGCGCCGCGCCCATTTTGCATAATTTACGGTTTCTTAACTTCCGGTTAACCCCTTCTTGCCGCCGGTGACCTACAGTGATGCCCCATTGTGAAATAGTGAGGCGAACATGGCCGGCGGAACATCGCCGATTCTGCTCGTGACTGCCAGCGACTCATTGGCGCAGTCGCTGAGCCAGCGGTTGGCCGAGTCAGGCTATCGAGTCGTGGTCGCCGCGCACAAAACCGCCGTCCTGGCCGAGATCCAGGAAAAGGATCCCCTTTTGATCATCGTCGATCGCCAGTTTCCGTGGTACCAGGAAGTGCGCCAGAGCCGCATTCCCCGAGGCGTTCCCCTGATTGCGTTCCAGCCGCAATCCTCTGCGTGCCTCGAAGAGCACTGTATCGAAGATCTCGATCTGGGAATGGACGATTCGGTGTGCGGCCAGAGCCCGGCGCAACTCGTTGCCCGGATCAGGGCGATCCTTCGGAGACGGCAAGTCGGCCAGGAATCGCCCGCGGTGCTGAGGATCGGCGACATCAGCATGGATCTCGAGAGACATGAAGTTACCGTACGGGGCCGGCAGATCGATCTCACTCCGAAGGAATTTCAGATCTTGCAATGCTTTCTCGAGTCGCCGAGCCGGGTCTTTTCGCGACAGGAGATGTTGGATCGCGTGTGGGGACCGGGCTACGCCTTGGAAGCGCATGCCCTCGACGTGCACATCCATGCGCTTCGTCAGAAAATCGAGGCGAACCCCTCCCGCCCGCAATGCATCGTCACCGTGAGGGGGCTGGGGTACAAACTGCGGGCCGGCTAGCCCGGCACGCGCATGCGTGTTCGACGGCCGTCACGGGCGAGCGAGCCGTCGCCGGGGTTTATCCGCGGCCGAAGAACAGGAGGAAGACCGGTGAAAGTGATCGCATCGGTTCTTGTCGCGGCGAGCGTCTCGCTGCTGACGGCGTGCGGGGAAGGATACCGGTACATCGACACGGCCTGCGCCAAGATGCCGGGCGACACCGCGGAATCCCGCGAGGCCGCGCTGCAGTGCCAACAGTTCAGACAAGCCGAAGCCGCCACGGCGGTGTATACGGAGGCGGCGCAGCTTCTCAAATCCTATCGCGCCTGCTTGGAACGATACGAGCAGGCGCCGGCGCGGGCCAAAGAATATTGCGCGCTCTATGCGCAGGCGCTGCGCGAGATCGGGCTGCAAGTCAAGGACGAGAGTCTGTCGACCGGCGATCGCCTCGAGCGTCGCCCCGCGCCGGATCGCTAGCAGGAACGGCCGTGGGATATCCCGCACCGCGAAGGGTCCTCGGACGCAGAGAGTCTTCCGCGTTCGGTGGATTCGGTCCACTCGATGCTTCGGGAGGATCATCCGGCCATTTTGGTGCCGGCGTCCTGAACCCCGGTGGCGCATCGCCTCATGGCCAACCGTTTCAGCAGCCAGCCGAGCCGGTCCGGTACGGCCCGCGCTCGTTTCCGGGCAGGACGCCAGTCCTTCACGATCCGGGGCAGCGACTCCAGCTTGAGCTTTTTCCCCAGTTTCTTGAATTCGGCCAGCTCCTCGTACTTGCCCAGGATGGTCTGCACATCCTTAAGCCGGCCGAGGAAACGAGTTTTCGCCGGGTCCCGGCTGGGAGCCCACTCCTCCTGATAGCGGATCGACTTGATCCGCAGGCGGAGCGCGTGAAGGCGTTTTCGGCGCGGCTTCTTGGACGCCGTCGCCAGAAGCTCCTCCAATGCCGTCAGGTGGAGTTGGGCCAAGGCTGCGAATCGCTTGTCCAACCAGCCGGCATTGGTCGGTTCCGCCGGCAAGGCATGTCTCCAGACAACACGTTCCATCCAGTCATAGACGTTCTTTTCTAGGAGCTTCGTAGACATCAGCTCGACCAATTCTTGAACCGCATCGCGATCCGACTTGGGAGCGCCGATCCGGGCGAGGTACCCGGCGAACACGTGCAGGGTTCTCAGCCGGCTGAGGCGGGACACGCATCGGGACAGAACCGCGGCGGGCTCGTCCTTTCCTGTGAGCTCGAGATAGGCCTGCAGTCGCCTCAAATGGACCCTGACGCGATGGAGGGTTTCAGGACGCCGATCTCCATCAGCCAGTCCGGCCAGTGCCTGAAGGACGATCGAGTGGTACTTGGCTGCTCGGGTGTCGACGGAGAGGGACGGCACGGCGGCACTCGTATTGGATTGGGTGAATCGACGGGATCATGACTGTAACAGAGCCTCCCGCAAGGCTTCAAGGCGCGCCGGGGCGGTTTCAGGCCGCCCTGCCGATGTGGTAGAGTAGGCCCCCTCAGGAGCCGGTCTCTTCATGGATTGCGTGCTCTTTCGTCACGGGCTCGCGGTGGAACGGACGGAATGGTCCGGACGGGACGCGGACCGACCCCTCACCGACAAGGGCCGGACGCGGACGCGGCAGGCGGCCTCCGGCCTGATGCGGCTCGATCTTGCCCCCTTACATCTGCTGTCGAGCCCGTTCGTACGGGCGCATGACACCGCCAAACTGCTTCACGAGGCGTTCCGGCTGAAGGGTGAGATTCGTCTGTGCGACGAACTGCTGCCGGGGGCCGCTCCCGACAAATTGTTCCCGTTGCTGGAATCCTTTCCCGCGGATGCGTGTGTGATCTGTGTCGGACACGAGCCCCATCTGAGCGAGACGGCCGGGGTCATGCTTTTCGGCGAGCCGGCGGCCTGTCTCTCGCTCAAAAAGGCGGGCGCCTGCCTCATTCATTTCGACGGGATTCCGAAGCCCGGCAGAGGACACCTGCAATGGTGGTTGGGGCCGGGGCTGCTCCGCGCCCTGCGCAAGGCCTGATCAGGCGGGAGGCAGGACCTCGTCGAGCTGGGGAGCGGGCCGGCGGAGCGCGGGGCCGTTGCCGGTCAAGAGCGGCTGGATTTTGGCCCGCAACTCCTCCTGGATTTCCTCCGGGGGCTTTCGGGCGTCGATCACCTCGAATCCGAACTCCTCGGCCATCTTGTCGAATTCCTCGATCAGCAACGCCTGGTACTTTTTGAAGCTGTCGTACAGATCGGCGCCCAATTTCAAATCCATCCCGGATTCCCAGTAGTTCATCCCTTTGCTCTCGATGACCCTCAGCGCCAGGGTGTCCACGTCGATCCGCAAATAGCAGACGAGGTCCGGCACGAGCGCGAACCCGAACACGTCCCTGATCCATCGGCGGTCGCCGCTGCGGACCGTATCCCGGGCGAACGCCGTATAGATATACCGATCGGCCAGGACGACGAAGCCCGAGCGCAGGGCGGGGATGATTTCATGTTCCAGGCGGTCGGCGAAATCCGTCGCGTAGAGGAGGCTGAACGACCACCGGTCGAGAATGTTGCCCTGCTTGGCCATCTCGATCGTTTTGGACATGAGATTCGACCGCGTCCAGCCGGTGGTGACCACGCCGTAGCCCTGCACTTCCAGCCATTCCTGCAACGACTCGATGTGGGTCGACCGGCCGACGCCGTCGGTGCCTTCGATGGCGATCAGCTTTCCTTTCAAATCACTCGGATTTAGGTACGTCAAACCGTCGCCAAAATAGCGAGCGTCTCCCATGGGTGCCCCTTCGCGGCTTGTAGTGCTCCAACGCCTTCGCGACCATCCCGCGCATCTCGTTCTGCTGCGTTTCGATCTCCTTGGTGGCGTCCATCGTGATGAGCCCGAACTCTTCCACGATCTTGTCGTATTCCGCCAGGATTCTGGACTGAAAAATCCGGAAGCTTTCGGCGATGTCCTGGCTCAGCCCCATGTCCATGCCGGCTTCGTAATACTTCAACTGCGCCCGGGTGCCTCTCAGCAGCCGGTCGGTCGCCACGTCGATCGGCACCTTAAAATAGAACGCCATGTCCGGACGAACGGCGAAGCTGTAGAGCTTCCGCACCCAGGCCGGCGAGACGCCGCGCACGACGTCGCGCGCGAAGGCCGTGTACATATACCGGTCGGCCAGCACCAGCATGCCGGCCTTCAACGGCGGCAGGATCTCGTGATAGAGGCGGCTGGCGAAGTCCGTCGCGTGCAGCAGGCTGAACGTCGTCGGAGTCAGGGACTTGTTCTTTTTCCCCCGCTTGGTGGTCTCGCGGACCAATTCGGAGGAATTCCATTCGGTGAAGAACACCTTGTGGCCCTGCGACTCCAGCCATTTCTGCAGCAGCAGCAACTGGGTGCTCTTGCCCGATCCGTCGATGCCTTCGACGATGATCAACTTGCCGGGATAGGGATGCGGCGCATCCCCGGCCGGGGATGGACCGGTCATGCCGGGTCTCCCTCCGGTGACAGCATGACGAATTGTACCCGTCTCCGGAAGACCTTCTCAAACAGGTCCGCGCGGCCGCGGGCGGCCCAGGTTTCCAACTCGGCGTCGCCGGCGGTCTGAAGCGAGATCGTCACGATCGCCCCCAGCTTCACCGTCACCCGTTGAATCACGGAAAAATGGGTGCGGTCGAGCGCATCGGCGATCCGGAGCAACGCCGCCAGCACCTGGACCGTCCGCTGATGGCCGGCCGGCAAGGCCGCCAAGGGGGCGTGCTTCGGACTCGGCAACGCCCGGCGATGATAGCGCGCGACGTTGGCGACGATGTCCACCTCTTCCGCCGTCAACCCGGACAGGTCGCTGTGCTTGATCAGGTAATAGGCGTGCTTGTGATGTTGCCGGGAGTTGATGAGGTAGCCGACGTCGTGCAGCAGCGCGGCGTATTCCAGCCACTCCCGTTCCGGCTGCCCGAACCCGTGCAGCGGTTTGGTCTGATCGAACAACTGCAACGCCAGCGCGGCGACATGCAGCGAATGGGTTTCCGGCGCCCGGCAGCGGCGCGCCAGATGGACGACGTTTCTCCTGCGGACATCCGGGATCTCCAGTTCGGCGCGGAGGCCCTCCCGATGGCGCTCGATGAAATCGTAAATCATGCCCTCCCGGATCGCCTTGTCGGAAATGGTCAGCTCGTCCTTTCCGGCGAGCTCCATGAGGATCCGCAGGACCGCCGCAGCCGGCAACAGCGTATCCACGCGTTTGGGATCGAGACCGGGGATGGCGAGCCGCGCCTTGACGCTCGAGGCGGCCAGCACCGCTTCCACCTCCTGCACTTCCTTCACGGAGACCGCGGCGAGATGCAGTTGGGGAGGGGGATGGCCCGTGCGTCGCAGATAAATCACCTCCGCCAGGTTGCCGGCCATGCCCGAGGTGGCCACCACGCCGTCGTACCGCGCGGTCCGAAACCCCTGCAACGCGGCTTTCAAGTGTCGCTCGATCGCCGCGTGCATGTCCCGCAACATGGCTTTCGACGGCGGCGTGCGCGTGAGATACAGATCCTTCATCCGGATGGCGCCGAGCTTGAGGCTTCTGGCGTGCAGCATGGTCTCTCGGTTGCCGACCATCAACTCGACGGAGCCGCCTCCGACGTCCACCACCAAGGTCGGCCGGTCAGAGAGGGCGATGCTGTGGCGCACGCCGAGGAAAATGAGGCGGGCTTCCTCGACGCCGCTGATGACCCGCACCGTCAGGCCCGTTTGTTTCACCACGCCTTCGATGAACTCGCCGCCGTTGCGGGCTTCGCGCACCGCGCTCGTGGCGATCGCCTCGATCCGGTCGTACCCTTTATTGCGGGCGAGCGTCACCAGGTTGCGGACCACTTCGAACCCCCGGGCCATCGCCTGGTCCGAGAGCCGGCGGCTGGCGAACGAGCCATCGCCCAGCCGCGTCATGTCCTTGAAGCGATCGACAATTTTGTAGGAAAGATCGGGGCCGACCTCGGCCAGAACCAAGTGGATGGAGTTGGTGCCGATATCGAGAATGGCGAGTTTGGTCATGTTCGAAGCCGAGAGGCGATGTCCGCCGGCGCGCGGCGTGTACCGAGGCTACTCGCTTTCGGCCATCGGCTGTGTGTTCGACGGTTCGGTGTGACGAATGATCTTCCCTTCTACCATATACACGACGAGTTCCGCGATGTTGGTCGCATGGTCGGCGATCCGCTCGAAGTATTTGCCGATGAAGGTCAGGCGGATGGCTCTCGTGATCGTCTTCGGGTTTTCCAACATAAACGAGAGCAACTCGCGAAACAACTGCTCGGTCAGATCGTCGACGAAATCGTCGTCTCCGATCACCTTTCTCGCCAGCGCCGCATCGCGGTTGACAAAGGCGTCCAGGCTGTCTTTCACCATCCGTATCGCCCAGTTCGCCATGCGGGGAATGTCAATGTAGGGCTTGAGTTGCGGTTCTTCATTGAGTTCCAGCGCCCGCTCGGACACGTTTTCGGCCAGGTCGCTCATGCGTTCCAGTTCGGTGGAAATCTTCATCGCCGTGGTGATGAACCGCAGATCGCGGCCGGCCGGTTGCTGCAACGCGAGCAGCCGAAGGCAGTCTTCGTCCACCTCGACATCCAAGGCGTTGACGCGATGGTCGGTCTCGATCACGCGGCGGGCCAGTCCGTCGTCGCGTTCGGTGAGCGCGCGCAGCGCCCCCTGGATTTGGCTCTCCACCAGTCCGCCCATCAGGAGCAGCTTCTCCTTAAGGCCCAACAGTTCTTCGTCGAAATGACGATGCATCAGTCCTCGGGACGCGTTACACGTGAAACATGAAGCGTGATGCGTCATGCGCGAACAGTGGGTCGATTGTCCATCCCGTACGCCTCACCCTCCCCCCCGACCCTTTACCCCCCGACCCCTTACCCGTCCTTCAGCCGAACCGTCCGGTAATGTAATCCTCCGTCAGTTGATTCGACGGATTGGTGAACATCTTCTCGGTCTTGTCGAACTCCACGAGCGATCCCGCGTACATGAAGGCGGTAAAGTCCGAGACCCGGGCGGCTTGTTGCATGCTGTGAGTGACGATCACGATCGTAATCTTTTGCTTGAGTTGATTCACCAACTCTTCGATCTTGACCGTCGCGGTGGGATCCAAGGCCGAGGTCGGCTCGTCGAACAGCAGCATTTCCGGGTCCGTCGCGAGGGCGCGGGCGATGCACAGCCGTTGCTGTTGACCGCCCGACAGGGCGAAGGCGGGTTCATGCAGCCGATCTTTGACCTCCTGCCACAGGGCGGCGTCGCGGAGCGCCCGTTCAACGGCGTCGTCGATCGCGCTTCTGCGTCGGCGGCCGCGAATTCTGAGGCCGTAGGCCACGTTTTCGTAAATGGACTTGGGAAACGGATTGGGCTTCTGAAAAACCATGCCCACGCGCATGCGGACTTCGATCGGATCGAGGTCCGGATCCAGGATGTTGGTTTTGTCGGGGTAGAGGACGATCTCCCCTTCGTAGCGGGTGCCGGAATAGAGATCGTGCATTCTGTTGAAGCACCGCAGATACGTCGTTTTTCCGCATCCGGACGGTCCGATCAACGCGGTCACCCGGCGCTCGGCGATGGTCAGCGTAAGCTGTTTGAGGGCCTGAATCGAGCCGTAATAGAAATTCAGGTTCCTGACCTCCGCTTTGACCGACGGTGCGTCCATCGTCGTCACGGTCCTGCTTACCAGCGGATTCGCTTGCGAAACCGCGCGCGCACGTAGATCGCCAGGGCGTTCATGGCCAGCGTCATCGCCATCAGGACCAGCCCGGCCCCCGCCGCATTGCGATGAAATTCCTCCTGGGGCCTGGACACCCAGTTGAACATCTGCATGGGAAGGACCGTGAACGGATCCAGCAGCCACTGGAACGAGACAAACGGAAATTCCGCTTGCCAGGGAGGATGCGGCAAGAACGCGATGAACGACAACGCGCCGACCGTGATCAGCGGCGCCGTCTCGCCGATCGCGCGCGAAAGCGCGAGAATGATGCCCGTAAGAATGCCTCCCATCGAGTAGGGGACGACGTGGTCCTTCACCGTCTGCCACTTGGTCGCGCCGAGGGCGTAGGCGGCTTCGCGCACCTCGTCCGGTACGCTGCGGATCGCTTCCCGCGTCGCGATGATCACCATCGGCAATACGAGCAACGCCAGCGTGAGCCCCGCGGTCAGAACGCTGTGACCGAGGCCGAACCGGTACACAAAGAGGCCCAGTGCCATCAGCCCGTACACGATGGAGGGCACGCCGGCCAGATTCGCGACGTTGATATCGATAAGGTCCGTCAGCCAGTGCGTGGGCGCGTATTCTTCCAGATACACGGCTGCGGCGAGTCCCAAGGGGACGGCGGCGAACGCGGTGACGACCATCACGAGCACGGTGCCCACCCAGGCGGCCAGAATGCCGGCCTGTTCGGGAAAGCGCGAGGGATAGGAAGTAAAGAAGCGCCAGGACAAGCGGTCCCACCCGTCCATGGCCAGCCCCGCCAGGAGGGCGCCCAACGTGAACAGGGCGACCAACATGGTCAGGAGCCCCGCGACCGCGAACAACCCTTCCCGGAGTTGACGTGACATCATGGCCGAGGAGCGTCAGGCCGTCAGTAGGCCTGGTAAAGACGCTTGCGCAAGACGTGGCCGGCGACGTTGAACGCGAGGGTCATCAAAAACAACACGAGGCCGGCCGCGAAAATCGTCCGGTAGCCGATGCTTCCGTGGGGCAGATCGCCGAGGCTCACCTGGACGATATAGGCCGTGAGCGTGGCGGCCGGCTCCAGCGGATTCCAGGTCAACGTGGGTTGCATGCCGGCGGCGATCGCCACCACCATCGTTTCGCCGATCGCACGGGAAACGGCCAGGACATAGGCGGCCGCCATCCCCGACAGCGCGCACGGGACGACCACGCGCGCGGCGGTTTGCATGCGGGTCGCCCCCAGCGCATACGACCCCTCCCGAAGAGAAAGCGGCACGGCGCGCATGGCATCCTCGCTCACCGAACTGACATAGGGAATGATCATGACGCCGATAACCAGCCCTGCGCTCAACATGTTGAACCCGGGAAGTTCCGGCCATACGCGCTGCAACAGTGGGGTCACAAACAACAGCGCGAAGTACCCGTAGACCACCGTCGGAACGGCGCTCAACAATTCCATTACCGGTTTGACGATTTCCCGCAGCAGGGGAGAGGCGTACTCGCTCAGATAGACGGCGACGATGGTGCCCGCCGGAACGGCGACCGCCAGCGCAACCGCGGTGGTCACGACGGTTCCGCACACCAGCGGCGCGATGCCGTAGCGGGGCTCGGAAAAGAGGGGGGTCCACTGGGTGTCGGTGAAAAACTCCAGGGGCGCAACCTGCCGAAAGAACGCCGCCGATTCATACAAGAGGACTCCCACGATGCCCAAGGTGATCGCGACCGAGGCAAGCGCCGCCGCCAGAAGCATTGCCTCGATGGCCCGCTCCCCTGGTCGTCGGAGGATAGCGGCCGAACGGACAGGTTGGAAACGTGGTTCCGAACCTTCGGTCTTCATCGATCAGGCGGATGTGCGCGCCGGCCGGTTCACAGTTTCGCGTCGCGCCGGAGCAGCTCCCGGATGGCGACTCCCACCGTCCGGCCTCCTTGGAAGGCAGTCCCGAGTTTGCCGTTGTGAAAATGGTCAAGCGCCAGGCGGTAGTCCTGCGGAGACAACGGCACATAATTCGTCTGGGGGACCAGCGTCGAGGCTTTCGTCAGATAAAACTCGACGAACTGTTTCACGCCGGGCCGGCGAGCCGAGTCGGCGTTGACATAAATAAAGATCGGGCGGGACAAGGGCTGGTACATCCCGTTCTCCACGGTCTCCCGGGAAGGCATGACCGGGCCCTTGCCTCCGTCTACAGCCAGGGCTTTCAGCTTGTCCCTGCTGAATTCGAAATACGCCAGGGGAACATATCCGAGGGCCTGTCTGTCCCTGGCAACGCCCTGCACGAGGGTGTTGTCGTCCTCGCTGCTCGTATAATCGCCCCGGCTGGCTTTGACTGTGCCGACGACGGCCTCGGTGAAATAGTCGAACGTGCCCGAATCGGCGCCGGCCCCGAATAACTTGAGCGGCGCATCCGGCCACGATGGGCGAATCTGCCGCCATCGCGTCACCCGCCCTTGAGCCGACGGTTCCCACATTCGTTTGAGTTCCTCCACCGTGACGTCGTCGGCCCAGGTGTTCTGACGGCTGGCGACGATGGTGATCGCGTCAAAAGCGACGGGCAATTCAGAGTAGCGGATGTTGTTCTTTCGGCACGCCTCCATTTCATCGGCCAGGATCGGCCGCGACGCATCCTGGATATCGGTCTCGCCACGACAGAACTTTTTGAATCCGCCGCCCGTTCCCGAAATGCCGACCGTCACTCTTACGGTTCCGCGGTTGGTCTTTTGAAATTCTTCGGCCACCGCCTCGGTCACAGGAAAGACCGTGCTGGACCCGTCGATCCTCACCAGATCGGCTCGTTCGGCTTCCGCCGCGCGCATCCACCACAGCAAGCCAGCCACCACGACAAGACCGACCATCGTTCTCGCGGTGACGCTCATACCTGCACCATACCCCTTGACGGCGGAACATATAGGCCGGCGATGTTTCTCGGCCATTACCGTCACGTTAAGGCCGCGTTAAATCCGCAAGGCCAGGCTGTCGCCGCGCTCAAAGGGCGTGAGGGGCCGGCGGAGCTGCCTGAGTCGTGGGTGTGTCCCCGAAGGGGCGCTCCTCCAGGACGAGGACGATGCGGGCGCTCTCCATGTGCGTGTCCTTGCGAAGGCCGAATCCCCGGATCAGCACCGAACGGACCGGCTCGCCGGCGCTCCATTGCTCGCTCACCCGCTCGCTCACCTGGACCCAGACCGGCGCCGGCCGGCATCGCGAGAAGGACTCCAATATCGAATGGCAGACGCGGTGGACGGCCGCGGGCATGATATCGGGAGGGCCGGCATCCATCGCGGCCAGCGAGGCCGTCAGTTCCTCGGCGCGGCGGTTCTTGTGGAGGAGTTTCAACGAAGAAGAGAAGACAACGATGCCGGGGCCCTGCCGATGTCCTCCGGCCGGTCCTGCCTGGACGGAGCTGTCCTGCGCGTCGTTCGTCGAACGCGTGTCCGCCTGTGCCGGCCGATTGGTCGGTGAAGAACTCATGAAGGTCATGCGGCGCCGGACGGCGCATGCGGCCGGCGCGGCACGGGACTCAGTTCGTAATCGAAGCCCCGTCGTTCCAACCGAATGGCCCCGCGGCGGCTCAGGCTGTCCACGGCACGAAACACTTGACTCCAACTGAGTTCCGGAAGCCGGGCGACGATCTGATCCAGCCGGAGCCTCCGCTCGCGTTCCAGGATCGTGATCACCAACGATTCGGTCGTCGCGGTCTGAAGATCCATGTCACACCTCCGGCGTTCGATTCAAAACAGCGACTCGTGCGACCGTGTCGAGGCGTCGCCCTGCGTGGGCGAGTATCGAACCGCCACCACCCGCATCGCCCCCAATGTCAGCAGGATGGCGCCCAGCACCGCGAGGCGCGTCCACGGTCCGTCTTTGAACCATTGCGAGAGCACTTCGGTCAGCATCATGACCAGAACCGGAGTCAATCCCATTTTTAGTTGAAATTGCGAAACGGCCTGCTCTGTAATCTGTAAGTGGTGCGTCGTACCCGCGGACGCACGATTGTTTTGGGCTCCGGTCTGAAAACCGGCCTCCGCATTTGCCCGAGGATCAACGATCGTCATGCCTTCCATACCTCACCCTGGGCTCCTAAGGTCAGGCGATGTGAGTCTCGGTCACGTCCTCGCGCTGGATCTCCCGCTGGAGGGCCGCCTGGAGCTGGGGCAGATGCCGATACCCTTTGATCCGCCGCAAGCGAGGTTCGATCGCCAACAGGGCGCTCGCCACCCAGCGGTGTTTCTGCTCCGACGTGCGCCAGCGGTCCACCTTGTCCGTCAATTGGCCGAGTTGGGCGTTCAGCGATTCCAGACAGTTGGTCGTCTTGAGCCTGCGGCCCAAGGCGCCGAAGACCCCGAGCCGATGCAGCGTCAACGTCTCCTCCAGGCCTTCCTCCAGACTGGCCGCGGCCGAGCGGTTGACGAGCCGCAGCTCGCGCCGGAGCGCCAGCAAGGCGGCTCGCGCGTCCGCATAGGTCGGTCGCTCATAGGCCTGCTGCAGGCGGCGGCGCCAGGATTCCTGCTGGCCTTTCGGCAGATAGGCCACCACATTCTGGCGTTTATGCCACTGACAGCGTTGCACCACGGCGTGCCGACCGAACACCGTCTGAAGCGCCTTGCGCAGCCCCTTGGCGCCATCGATCACGCAGAGCAGGCCGCGGTCTGTGCGCAGCCCGCGCTCCACCAAGCCCCGCAAGAACTCCGTGCAGACCGTGGCGTTCTCCGTCGCCGTCTGCACCACGCCCAGGAGCTTTTTCTCCCCCGTCCGCAGAATTCCCAAGGCCAGGACCATGCTGTCCTCGGCGAAGGTCTTTCCGTCGAGGACGAGCACGACCACGTCGTCCTGCTCCAGCCGGCGTTCGCTGAACGTCTTCAGGGCCTGGGCGCTGGCCCGGATGAACCGCCGCGAGACGCTGGAGGCGCTCAGCCCGAACGCCTCCGGGACCGCTTCGGCACAGGCTTCATACCGGCGACAGCTCAGCCCGTGCAGCACCTTGCGGAACAGGCCGGCATCGGCCGCTCGTGGGGTGCCCAGCGCCTGATAGGTCGTCAGTGGCACCTCCACGTTGCGGAGGCGATCGCGGACCCGGGTATAGGTGATCGGCAGTTTCTGATCGAGCAGGTAGACCGAGCCCCGCTGCCGACACCAGCGCACATACCCCGCCTGGCCGCCGGTCCGGTGATACCGTTCGCCCGCCAGCTTGATCACTTCCTTCTTCAAGACGTCCCCGACGGCCTGCAGCCCCAGCGGAATCAGGGCCTGGATCAGGGCCACCAGGCTCGCCTGCTCCTCGACCACCGGCAGGGCGGACAGCGCCCGCCGGCGGACAGAACGGACCTTGCCTTCTTGGTGGATTCGGACTACTGTTCTCATGAAGCGGCTCCTTTCGCTGGAATGGGTGGTGGTTGTTGGGTGATGATCACCGCACAAACCACAAAGGCAGCCGCTTCGTCAATTTTCAACTAACTATGGGACACCCTCGTATCGAACACTCTCTTTGGTTGAGCCTAATGCGGGATCGCCTCGAGATTTTAAGACGGTTGCTCAAGAGCGATGGATCGATTTGGATCTGCTTGGATGACAACGAGGTTCATTACCTCAAGGTGCTCTGTGACGAGGTTTTCGGTCGAGCGAACTTCCTGGCGTCGATAATCTGGCAACATAGCGTCCAAGGCAAAGGCTACTCGGGGAAATTCTCAGTTCACCACAATTACATACTTGCCTATAGATCTTCTGAAGCGTTTGTTCTTGGCGACCTTCAACGTAAGGAGGAGCACAACGTCAACTATTCGAACCCTGATAACGATCCCCAAGGCCCATGGAGGGCGGGGGACGTCAGGAACGCTCTCTATCGCCCCAATCTCATTTATGACCTTGTTACTCCATCTGGTAGGGTGATCAAGGCCCCGCCTAAGGGATGGCGCTGGAGTAAAGAGACGATGGCTGAGAAGATCCGTTCCGGTCAAATCGTATTTCGGGACAACCAAACGAGAATTGTGCACAAGATTTACCTGAAGGACCAACAAGGACGAGTTCCAGAGACTGTTTGGTTCGGCGAAGATGTTGGAACGACTCGGGAAGCCTCTGCTGAGTCCAAAGAATTATATGGTCCTCAGAATGCGTTTCCGACCCCGAAGCCCGAACGCCTTATTGAGCGTATCCTCCATATCTCCACCAACCCTGACGACTGGGTCCTCGACTCCTTCGCTGGCTCCGGCACGACTGGTGCTGTCGCGCACAAGATGGGGCGGCGGTGGATCATGGTGGAATTGGGTGAGCATTGCCACACGCACATCATTCCTCGCCTCAGGAAGGTGATTAATGGTGAGGACAAAGGCGGCATTACGGAGGCTGTCGGATGGAAGGGAGGCGGCGGGTTCCGCTATTACCGCTTGGCTCCGTCGCTGCTGGAGAAGGACAAGTGGGGGAACTGGGTCATCAACAAGGCGTACAACCCCGCCATGCTGGCCGAGGCGGTCTGTAAGCTCGAAGGGTTTACCTACGCGCCGAGCGACACGGTCTATTGGCAGCACGGCCATTCCACCGAGCGGGATTTCATCTACGTCACTACACAGAACCTGAGCCACGATCAGTTGCAGGCCTTGAGCGACGAGGTCGGCGAGAACCGGTCGCTCTTGGTGATGTGCGCAGCGTTCCGCGGCAAGCCTGATCGCTTTCCGAACTTAACGATTAAGAAAATCCCGAAAGCCGTCATGGCTCGCTGTGAATGGGGGAAGGATGATTACAGTTTGCGAGTCGAGCACTTGCCCAAGGCTCCGGCTCCCCCGGGGCAGCAAGAAATGGAATTGATGTAATGGGTCATTCCCGCCCCCGATCTGGGTCGAGGGCAGGCTTCAGCGGGAATCCAGTGAGATGAGGTCAGATCGACAACCGGCAGTGTACATTCTTGCCAGCAAGCGAAACGGTACGCTGTATATCGGGGTAACGAGCGATCTCCGTAAGCGTGTGTGGGAACACAGAAATGACCTGGTGGATGGATTCACGAAACGCTATGCCATTCATCTACTGGTCTATTACGAATTGCATGAGAATATGGCATCGGCCATTGAACGGGAGAAGCGGATGAAAAAGTGGAATCGGGCTTGGAAGTTGGAACTGATTGAGAAGCATAATCCAGAGTGGCGGGATCTGTGGGAAGGAATTCTTTGACCTTGTCTCTGGATTCCCGCTCCCCGCTTGAAACTTGCGGGGACAAGCTTCGCGGGAATGACGGAATGCCTCCGACCTGAACCGACTTGGAGGAAGCCATGAAGGTGAAGTATGACGAAGAAGTGGACGTGCTCACGATCGAATTCAGTGATGCCCCGGTCGAGGAGAGCGACGAGGACAAGCCTGGTGTCATTCTGGACTATGACAAGGACGGGAACATCGTAGGTATGGAGATCCTCAACGCCTCGAAGCGGGTGCAGAATCCCAAGTCTGTCGAATACGCGGTAGCGTAACATTCGGGCTTGGGCGACGCTCTCTACCGAGACAAGCTCCCTGGAGGACTACGCATGAGCAAAGAGCGAATCCTGTCCCTCTTAGCCAGCCGGCGAGAAGACATTCGTGTGAAGTTTGGCGTGAGAAAACTGGGCATCTTCGGATCGGCCGCCCGGGATGACATGCGAAGCGGGAGCGACGTGGACATTCTGGTCGAGTTTCAGGCCCCCGCGACGTTCGATCAATACATGGACCTGAAAGCCTATCTCGAGACCCTGCTCGGGACGACCGTCGATCTCGTCACGGAGGATGCCCTGAAGCCTCGCATGCGCCCTCTCGTTGAGAAGGACCTGGTTCGTGTCGCGTAACTGGCTGTTCTTCCTTGAGGACATCGTCGAGAGTGCACGGAAAATTCGACGTTACACAGACGGCTTGACCTTCGTGCAGTTTCGCTCGCAGGACATGGTTGTTGACGCGGTTGTCCGCAATCTGGAGATCATTGGAGAAGCCGCGAAGCATCTGCCTGAGGAAGCGAAGACTCTGATGCCTGGTGTGGATTGGTCGAAGGCGGCCGGATTCCGTGACGTGATTGCTCACGGATATTTGGGGTTGGATCTCCACGTCATCTGGGATGTGGTCCAAACGAAACTCCCGCTGCTTAGCCAATCGGCCGAGCAAGTCCTCCTTCAGTTTAGGAATCGGTCCCAATAGGCGCGCGCTTTTGAGCCGTCTCACCATGAACCGCCACGTCAATGCCATCGCCGGACGCTTGAGCCTCCGGCCTCCGCAGCGGCAGTCGCTCGAGATTCTCGATCGGGTCACGGAGATCGTGCCGCCGAAGAAGGGAACCGACCTGGCCTCGGCGCTGGAGGCGATCCGCCGCGAGTTCCCGACGGTGACGGATTTCGAGCGCGAGTTTCCGTCACTCTGCTTCGCCCTGGCCACCGGAGTGGGAAAGACACGACTCATGGGGGCCTTCATCAGCTATCTGCATCTCGCTCATGGGATCAATCACTTCTTCGTGCTGGCACCGAACCTGACCATCTACAACAAGCTGATGACCGACTTTACGCCGAATACCCCGAAGTATGTGTTCACCGGGATCGCCGAGTTTGCGACCGAACCCCCAACGATCATCACCGGGGACAACTACGAGTCTGGCGTTGCAGCTCGCCTGACTTCGTTGCCTGGTTTTGGCCAAGAGGTCCACATCAACATCTTCAATATCTCGAAGATCAACTCGGAGGTGCGAGGCGGCAAAGCGCCACGGATTAAGCGCCTGTCCGAGTATATCGGTCAGAGTTATTTCGAGTATTTGGCTGGCCTGGATGATCTCGTTCTGCTGATGGATGAGTCCCACCGCTACCGGGCTTCAGCCGGTGTTCGGGCCATCAATGAGTTGAGACCTGTCCTCGGGCTGGAACTGACTGCCACACCGTTTGTGGAGTCGAACAAAGGCCCCGTGTCATTCAAGAACGTCATCTATGATTACCCATTGGCCAAGGCGATGGCAGACGGCTTTGTGAAAGAGCCGGCGGTGGTGACACAGAAGAATTTCAACCCCAGCCAGTTTACCCCGCCTCAACTTGAACAGATCAAGTTGGAGGATGGAGTCCGTTTGCATGAGAACACCAAGGTCGAGCTGGAAACCTATGCGCGGCAGACGGGGCAGCGGGTGGTCAAGCCTTTCATGCTGATCATTGCCCGCGATACGACCCACGCCGGCCAACTGATGCAGTTGATTCAGTCACCGCAGTTCTTTGAAGGCCGGTACAAGGACAAGGTCATTCAGGTGGACTCCAGCAGGACCGGCGCGGAAGAAGATGAGATGGTCCAGCGCCTCCTGGCCGTCGAAAGTCCTGACGAACCGACCGAGATCGTGATTCACGTCAACATGCTCAAGGAAGGCTGGGACGTGAGGAATCTCTACACGATCGTCCCGCTGCGAGCGGCCAATGCGCGCACCCTGATTGAGCCGTCTATCGGTCGCGGACTGCGGCTTCCCTACGGCAGACGCACCGGGGTGAGCACCGTAGATCGGCTGAACATCGTGGCGCATGACCGGTTCCAGGAAATCATCGACGAGGCCAACCGGCCTGACTCAGTGGTCCGGCTGACCCAGGTGATTCTCGATCCGGCCACAGATCTCCAGAAAACGAAGACCGTCGTGGCTCAGTCAAAGATCGAAGAGCAATTGCATGGGGCTTCTGTCACTGGGTCAGTTGGCGGATCCGCACAAAGCACGCGGATCTTTTCCGGTGAGTTGGAACGGGGAATTGCGCAGGCGGCGTATAAGATCATCCAACAGTATGAACACCTTCCTTCCTCCGCCGATCTCCTGAAGCCGGAGATTCAGGCCAAGATTGTGGATGAGGTGAGGCAATCCGTCACCCCTAGCCAGCAAGCCTTACCGGGAATGGCCGCGACACCGAGCATCGCTGATGTCGTTGCAAAGACCGCTGAACTAGTCGTGCAACAGACGATCGATATTCCCCGCGTTCTGGTGGTGCCGAAAGGTGAAGTGACCACAGGCTTCCATGCGTTCACGTTGGATTGTTCGGGCATCCACTACCAACCTGTTGCGCGAGACCTCTTGATCCAGCACCTTCGGACCAATCAACAGGAGACGCTGAGCTTCGGTGGATCTCTGCAGGCAGAACAACGGTTGGAGGATCACATTGTCCGAGGCCTCATCGATTTCGACGATATTTCTTACGATGAGCATGCGGACCTGCTCTATGACCTGGCCGGGCAACTCGTCCGACATCTCCGCTCCTACCTCTCCGAAGAAGATGCGCGGAATGTCCTGATCTATTACCAAAAACCGCTCGCCGCATTTGTCCACGCCCAGATGCAGGAACATCAGTGGGAGAAAGCCACGGGCTACGATGTCGTGGTGAGCAAGGGATTCACCGCGCTGAAACCCAGCGCCTATACGGCGAGGGAGGGTGAACCGGTTCACGATTTTCGTCAGACGGTTGAGGATCGCAGCCGTATCCCGCAGATGCTGTTCGGTGGATTCCAGCGGTGTCTCTATTCTCTGCAGAAGTTTGATTCGGACAGCGAGCGGCGACTAGCGATTCTTCTCGACCGTGACTCGCAGAAATGGTTTCGCCCGGCGCCCGGCCAGTTCCAGATGTTCTATAAGCTGGGCGCCTCACAGCATGAGTACCAACCCGATTTCGTGGCCGAGACAGCGGACAGCATTTACATGCTCGAGTCCAAAGCCAAGAATGAGATGACCTCGCCCGAGGTTCTCGCCAAGAAACAGGCGGCCGTCTTGTGGTGTGAACGTGCAACCGCCCACACGCTCAGCAACGGCGGCAAGCCGTGGAAATACGTCCTCATCCCCCACGATGCGATTGCTGAGAATATGACCCTGCGGGCGTTGGTTCTCCAATTTGCTGTTGCTCGGTAGCCTTCTAAACCTTCGGAAACGCCCCGCCGCATTCTGACCAGTCCGTTCTCGACGTGCTTTCCCTACGTTCCTATGACCGATGACCGTTGATGATGGACGATTGACTTGCGGCAGCGGCGGGCGTAGGATTCGCCGCATCTTCCCACGCGAGCGGGCGTAGCTCAGTGGTAGAGTCCTAGCTTCCCAAGCTAGTTGTCGCGGGTTCAAATCCCGTCGCCCGCTCCAAACCGCGCCATCGCCGCGTAATGATTTGAACCCGCGACAGGGGGTCTCGAAGGGGGTGAGCCCCCTTCGAGGGGAGTATGCGAGGGGGCTGGCCCCCTCCGCAGGAGCCGGGAGGCAAGTTTCAGAGCCGACCCGGCGACGGAGCGCGGTTCAAATCTCGTTGCCCGCTCCAAACCAAGCTTGCTCGACCGCGAGCCTCTTTTTCGGATTCTTCCGGATCTTGCGTGGGTATAGAACTCCAGGACATCCCTCGCCCCCGCTTTGCGGGGGAGAGGGTGCGGGTGAGGGGGAGGTCGGCATGGGGCCTTGACCTGTTCAGAAACATCGTGGGCCTCCATGGGCATCACAGTCTTGTCCACCAACCCCGGCGTTCACCCTCACCCTACCTTCTCCCCTCAAGGGAGAGGGAAAAAGAAAGACCCGCACGATTTCCTGAAGAGCCATTTTTCGTTGTATCGTCGATAGCGGCGAGCGGATAAGTTCCTCACCGTGCTCACCCCCGCGAAGCCACTTGACCGTCCCAGCCCCTCAGTTTGGTCCTGCCCAGAAGACAGTTCTTACGACATCGAACATGTGCACAGACGCAAGACAGTTTGCTGCTCCCTTGTGACGCTATATGCTTACTCTGTAGTTCATCCACCGTCCCACCGTAACCGTCGGGAATGTTTTTGTGACCGGGTCTTCATCTTCTCTCCAGCAGCCTGATTTCCGGGCCCTGTTTGAAGCGGTACCCGGGTTGTACCTCGTTTTGACGCCTACCTTGACGATCGTGGCCGTGAGCGACGCGTATCTGCGCGCGACGATGACGAAGCGGGAGGAGATTCTGGGGCGACACCTGTTCGACGTCTTTCCGGAAAATCCCGATGACCCAACCGCGACCGGAGTCTCGAATCTGAGCGCGTCTCTGACCCGAGTGTTGCAGGATCGAGCGGCGGATGCCATGGCGGTGCAGAAATACGACATCCGCCGGCCCGAATCTGAAGGAGGCGGATTCGAGGAACGGTATTGGAGTCCGGTCAATTCCCCGGTTTTCGGCGCGAACGGGGAACTCGCCTACATCATTCACCGCGTCGAAGATGTCACAGAGTTCGTTCGCCTCAAGCAGGCGGAACATGAACAACACCGAATCACCGGACAACTGCGAACGCGTGCAGACAAAATGGAGACCGAGATTTTTCGGCGCGCGCAGCAGATTCAGGAAGTCAACCGTCAGCTCCGAGCCGAGTTGGCGGCGCGCAAGAAGGCGGAAGAGGCGCTGCAAAAAGCCGTCGAAGAGATCCGCGACCTGTACAATAACGCCCCCTGCGGCTACCACTCGTTGGACCAAGACGGCACCTTCGTCGCCATCAACGACACGGAGCTGGCCTGGCTCGGGTACACCCGCGAGGAAGTCATCGGGAAAAAGAAATTTTCCGACCTGCCTGACGCCGGAAAGCCTCACACGCTTCCGGCTCAATTTTCCGGCGTTCAAAGAGCGGGGGTGGGTGCGCGACCTGGAGTTCCAGATGGTCCGGAAAGACGGGACGATCCTGCCTGTGCTCTTGAATGCCACGGCGATCAAGGATGCCGATGGGAAGTATGTCGCGAGCCGAACGACGATCTGTGACATCACCGACCGCAAACGTGCCGAAGAGGCGCTGCGCCGCGCCCATGACGAACTGGAGCGGCGCGTGCAGGAGCGGACGGCGGAGTTGGCCAGGAAGAATCGCGACCTGGAAACGCTGCTGTATGTGACCTCACACGACCTGCGGGAGCCGCTCCGGGCGATCGAAAATTTCTCGCGCCTGGTCCATGACCGCTACGCCGAGCGCCTCGACGAAAAGGGTCTGGATGTTCTCCGCCGCGTCGTCCGTGGCGCCAAGCGGATGGACCGGCTCCTCGCCGACATCCTGGCGCTGTCACGGGCGCAGCGGATGGAAGCTCCCACCGAAGAAGTGGACGGCGATGCCATCGTGCGGGAAGTCCTCAAACGGCTTGAGCACGTGAACAAAGAAACCGGCGCCACGGTGCGGGTCGAGCCGGACCTGCCCCGCCTGCGGGTCAACGCCACCTGGGCGACGCACGGGGTCTACAATCTGGTTGCGAACGCGCTGAAGCTTACGCGCGCCGGGGAGGCTCCGGATATCGAGATTGCCTCCTATCAGCCCAAACCGGATGAGAAGGTC
>FWWM01001044.1_pt1 | contig 87972 bp, 74 predicted proteins | sample 2228351 | NCBI WGS metagenome assembly FWWM01 (sample SAMEA103939774, study PRJEB20133) | metagenome | reverse complement strand
CGAGACCATCGCCTGCGGCGTTTCCCTCCCCCGGCCCCTCCCGCCTGCGGGAGGGGAGAAGAAGAGTGGACTTAACGGCGTACCAACCCCGCCCAAGGCAGATGCGGCCCCGCGGGCACGATCCCGGCCGGATTCAGCTCCAGATGGCTGGCATAATAATGCGTCTTGATGTGATCGAGATGCACCGTCTCCGCGATCGCGGGGATCGCCAGCATCCGCTCCAGCAAGTCTTCCAGGGCCGGATAGTCCTGCACCCGCCGGACATTGCATTTGAAGTGCCCGTGATAGACCGCGTCGAAGCGGACAAGTGTGGTGAACAGCCGAATGTCCGCCTCGGTCATCCGGTCCCCGACCAGCCATTCCCGACCCGTCAGCCGCTCCTCCAGCCGGTCCAGTTCGACGAATAACGGGCCGAACGCTTCGTCATAGGCCTTTTGCGTCTTGGCAAAGCCGCATTTGTAGACGCCGTTGTTCACCCGGTCATAGACGGGGGCGTTGACCGCATCGATCTCGGCACGAAGGTCGGCGGGGTAATAGTCCCCCGCCCGCGCACCCAGCCCGTCGAACGCGGTACCCAACATGCGGATGATCTCGGCTGATTCGTTGCTGACGATCGTCTCGCGTTCCTTGTCCCACAGGACCGGGACCGTGACCTTGCCGCTATAGCCGGCGCGCGCCCGACCATAGAGCTGCCACAGATATTCCGATCCATGGAGCGGATCGCCCGTGCCGCCCCGTTCGGTCGCGAAGGTCCAGCCATTTTCACGCATCAGCGGATCGACCACCGACAGGCCGATCATCGACTCCAGCCCTTTCAGCGCCCGGACGATCATCGTGCGATGCGCCCAGGGGCAGGCATAGGAGACATAGAGGTGATAGCGCCCCGGCTCGGCGCGGTGGCCGGTCTGGCCATCGGGGCCGGGGCCGCCATCCGCCGTCACCCAGTCGCGAAAACCGGAATCGGGGCGCTTGAAGCTGCCCTTTTCATCCGACTTGAACAGACCGTCGGCGTGCCAGACGCCGTCCACCATATTACCCATGTGTGTCTCCTTTGGGTAAGGGTACGCATGGGGCAGGGGAGCGATCCAATCCTCCCCGATACGGGGAGGGGGACCGCCGCGAAGCGGTGGTGGAGGGGGGCTTCCTCAAAGGGCGGCCTATGTGGCGATCCCCCTCCACCAGCTTCGCTGGTCCACCTCCCCGAGCCGGGGAGGATTAGCGCCGCTTGCCGTTGTGGCGGATATTCGCGGGGCGGCCGCGTCGTTTCAGCTCGCGTCGCGGCTCGGGCTTGGCGCCCTTGCCGTCGGGCAGCTCGAAGCGCAGCGCCCCCGATACCGGGTTCGCCTCGGCCAAACGCAGCGGCAGGCGCTGGCCGAGCTTGTAGATTTCGCGTGTCTTCTCGCCGAACAGCTGCTGCGAGCCCTCGTCATAGTGGAAATAGTCACCGCCCAGATCGCGGATCGGCATCAGTCCGTCACCGCCCACGCCGTCAACCGTCGCGAAGAAGCCGAAATTCGTCACACCGGTGATCCGCGTCTCGACCACCTGTCCGACATGCTCGGACAGATAGGCCGCGACATAGCGGTCGATCGTCTCGCGCTCCGCCTCCATCGCGCGGCGCTCATATTGGCTGATCGCGGTGCCCAGCCGTTCCATCTCGTCACCCTCGGGCAGCAATCCACCATCGCCCAGCTTGTACGCGCCGACCAGCGCGCGGTGGACGACGAGGTCGGCATAGCGCCGGATCGGCGAAGTGAAATGCGCATAGGAGCCGAGAGACAGGCCGAAATGCCCCTGATTGACCGGCGCATAATAGGCTTGCGTCTGCGAACGCAGGATCTGCTCCATCACCTGCGGCTTGAAATCCGCGTCGCCGATCTTGTCGATGATCCGGTTGAAGGTCGCCGGGCGGATCACCTGTCCCATCGCGAAGGGAATGTCGAAGGTTTCGAGATACTCCTTCAACGCGACCAGCTTGGTGCGGCTGGGCACTTCATGGACGCGGTACATGACCGGGGCCTTCTTCGCCTCCAGCGCCTTGGCGGCGGCGACATTGGCGGCGATCATGTAATCCTCGATCAGCCGGTGCGCATCCAGCCGCGCGCGCGGCGCGACCGACAGGATGCGGCCATTCTGGTCGAGCACGACCCGCCGCTCGGGCAGGTCGAGGTCGAGCGGCTGGCGATCGTCGCGCGCCTTGGCTAGCGCGGCCCAGCAGTCCCAGAGCGGGCGCAATGCCGTCTCGGTCAGCGGATGCGACAATTCGCCGTCGATCGCGGCCTGCGCATCCTCGTAAGCGATATTCGCCGCCAGCCGCACGACCGCGCGGGTGAAGCGGAAGCCCTTGAGCTTGCCGTCCTTCGTCACCTGGAGATGACAGGCGAGCGCGGCGCGGTCTTCACCCTCCTTCAGCGAACAGACGTCCGCCGACAGGATTTCAGGCAGCATCGGCACGACCCGATCGGGGAAATAGACCGAATTGCCCCGCCGCCGCGCATCCTTGTCGATCGCCGAGCCGGGGCGAACATAGAAGCTGACATCGGCGATCGCGACGATGGCGCGCCAGCCTTCGGGATTGGCGGGGTCATCGTCGGGCGCCGCCCAGACCGCGTCGTCATGGTCGCGCGCATCGACCGGATCGATCGCGACGATGGGCAGATCGCGCAGATCCTCGCGGTCGTCGCCCAAAGGCTGGCGCGCGACGCGCTCGGCTTCTTCCAGCGTCTCGGGCTGGAAGCGGTCGGGAATTTCGAACTTGTGGATCGCGATCAGCGAGAAGCTGCGCGGGGCGAAGGGATCGCCCAGCCGCTCGACCACCCGCGCGGTGATGCGTGGCGGCCGGCCCGCCTTCTCGGCCAGCACCAGGTCGCCCGCTTCCGCGCCGCCGGTGTCCGACACCATCATCTCGCGCCGGTCCTTCTTGTCGACGCTGGTCAGCCAGAAACGCCCCGCTTCCTCGCGCAGCACGCCCAGCACCTGTTCGGAGGCGGGCGCGATGGTCTTCATGACGTGCGCGATCCAGCCGCCACCGGCTTCCTCGGTACGCGCCAGCACCCGCTGGCCGATGCCAAGGCTGCCGCGCTTGCGCTCGCGGATGCGCAACCGGGGAATGGGGATGCCGTCCGCTTCCCAGCGTTCGGGCTGGCCCCAGACATTGCCGCCGTCATCGACATCCACGACGCGCAGCACCGTCACCTTGGGCAGCCCGCCCATCTTGTGAAAGGCGCGGCCGGGCGCGCTGTCGATCAGCCCTTCATCGGCCATGTCCTTGAGCAGCGCCTTCAGCCCGATCTTCTCCTGCGCCGACAGGCCAAAGGCCCGCGCGATCTCGCGCTTGCCAGCGGGCTGGTCCGACTGTTCGATGAAGGCGAGGATTTGCTCACGGGTCGGCAGACCCGGCTGGGGTTTTTTCATGGCGTTGAGATAGGGGGTAGGGCGGGCGGCGTCACCCCTTCAATCCTCCCCGGCACGGGGAGGGGGACCAGCCGCAGGCTGGTGGAGGGGGATCGCCGCAAATGACTCGCGTTGTCGAAGTCCCCTCCATCATGCTACGCATGGTCCCCCTCCCCTTGCAGGGGAGGAATGGAAACGTCATGATCCAATGTAATACCAGTATAGCTTGGCGGGACGGGCGGACATGATGACTCTATGGGCTTCGGCCGCGATCCTTGCGGCGGCCCCGGCGGCGCAGGCCGACCTGGACCGGTTGGCGGCCACGCTCGGCTATCGCTACACCATCCTGACCAACCAGCCGGTATCCTGCCCCACCGGCATCCCGCGCTGTTTCGAGGCGGACATTGCCATCGCCGTGCCCGCCGACGCGCCCAGCCTTCCGGTCGAAATCCGCTATAGCTTGGTCAACCCGGTGCTGAAGATCGACAGCGATACGTTCGACAATCGCACGATCAACGGCGACCTGAACGTCCTGACGCTGAAGCCCGGCCAGCAGTTGAAGGCGGGCCAGACCTATCATGTGAAGCTGACCGGCCTGGGCGCATTCTTCTCGCGCAACCACATGATGCCCAATGCGATGCTGGCGGCCCAGGGCCTTGCGCCGCGCATCATAGCCGCGACCCGGACCGGGACGGACCCGGAGACGGGGCTGGAAACCTTGCCCTTCGTCGCGCCCATGACCGACGAAGCGGCACTCGCCCGCGGCGCGCCCGAAGATCAGACGGTGTGGCGGACGCCCGAGCGCGCCTTTGCGCTTTATGCCGAGCGTGGCGCGGCCACGCCGGTCGATGTCGCGATCCTGCCCAAGCCGACGAAGGTCACGCGACCTTCCGGTGCGCCGGTGGATCTGTCGAAGGGGCTGCGCGTCACCACGCAAGGCTTCACGCGCGCCGCCATCGCGCCTGCGCTGGCCGGATTGCCCATGGGAACGGTGCCGCTCACCATCCGCAAACAGGCAGGAATCCTGCCCGAGGGTTATCGCCTGACCATCGGACAGGGCGGCGTGACCGTAGCGGCGGCGGATGCGGCGGGGGCATCCTATGCCCTACGCTCGCTGGCCCAGCAGATGGCGGCTGAGGGAACGACGCTCCGCCCGCTCATGGTCGAGGACGCGCCGCGCTACGGCTTTCGCGGGCTGCACATCGATCTGGCGCGCAACTTTCACAGCAAGGCCGAAATCCTGAAGCTGATCGAGCAGATGGCGGCGTACAAGCTCAACACGCTGCACCTGCATCTCGGCGATGACGAAGGCTGGCGGCTGCAGATCGCCGCGCTCCCCGAATTGACCGAGGTCGGGGCCTATCGCTGCGCCGACCTGAGCGAGAAGACCTGTTTGTCGCCGCAACTCGGCGCCGATCCTGCGAGGGATGCGCCGACCAATGGCTATCTGACCGCCACCGACTATTCCGAAATCCTGCGTGCGGCGGCCGCCCGCCAGATCGCGGTCATCCCGTCCTTCGACATGCCGGGCCATTCACGTGCGGCGATCCGGTCGATGGAGGTGCGTTACCAGCGGCTGATGGCCAAGGGCGACCGCGCGGAGGCGGAGCGTTTCCGATTGGTCGAGCCGGACGACACCACCCGCTATTCCAGCGTCCAGCATTATGACGACAATACGCTGAACGTCTGTATCGACAGCACTTATCGCTTCATCGACACGGTGATCGACGACATCGCCCGGTTGCACCGGGCGGCGGGGGTGCCGCTGACCACCTATCATATCGGCGCGGACGAGACGGCGGGGGCATGGGCCAATTCGCCCGCCTGCAAGGTGATGATGGGCAGGACCGGGCTGCAACCGAAGCAGCTCGGCGCCTATTTCATCGAGCGGATTTCCGCCGATCTCGCCAAGCGCGGTATCGCGGTCGCGGGGTGGAGCGATGGCCTGGGTCGTACCGACCCCGCAAAAATGCCTGCCAAGGTGCAGACCAATATCTGGAGCAATCTGCACGCGGGCGGCGTCGCCGAGGCGCATGGTCAGGCCAATCGCGGGTGGAAGACGGTGCTGTCGATCCCCGACCTTGGCTATTTCGACATGCCCTATGCCGCCGATCCGAACGAGACGGGCTATGACTGGGCTTCGCGCGGGGTCGACAGTTTTCAGGTGTTCGGCTTCATGCCGGGCAATCTGCCCGTCAATGCCGCGCTGATCCCCAACATTCTGGCGCAGCCCAAGACCATTGCGGACAGCGTGCCGCTCCAGCCCGGCCGCGCGATCGCCGGGGTGCAGGCACAACTCTGGAGCGAGACCGTGCGCCGCGACAGTCAGGTCGACTATATGCTGTTCCCGCGCCTGCTGGCGCTGGCCGAACGTGGCTGGAGCAAACCGGAATGGGAGCCCGCCTATGTGGCGGGGGCCAGCTATGATCCCAAGGATCCGCGCGTGGACCGGGCCAGGCTGCTGACCGGCTGGCGGGATTTCGCGGGCCGGATGGGCGTGCAGATGCGGATGCTCGACCGGGCGGGCGTGACCTATCGCCTCGCTCCGCCGGGCGCACGGATCGCGAACGGCAAGCTGGAGGCCAATAGCGAGTTTCCGGCCACCCCGATCGAGTATCGCACCAAGGGCACCGCATGGCGCCGTTATGACGGCCCGGTCGCGGTGACGGGGGCGGTCGAGCTTCGCACCCGCACCCCCGATGGCCGCCGCGCCAGCCGGACGGTTACGGTTTCGCCGTAACCGCAATCAGGCCGGGCGCGTCCGCGATGAAGGTGTCGAGCACGCCATCGGCGATCTTGATCGGCCCGTCGAAGCGCACCGCGCCCTTGATGCTCTGCACGGCGGCGGCCTGAGCGGCGATCCGCTTGGCATCGGCGAAATAGCGGGTCGCCGCCGCATTGCCCTTGTCCGCTGCCTCCAGCCCGGCGGCGGTCTGTTGCAGCGCGCGACCCCAAAGCTGCATCGCCTCCAGCCAGGGTGCGGCCTGCTCGGCAAAAGCCGGATCGACCACGCCCGCGCGGATCGTGTCGGGCGCATCGGCCAGCGCATCGGCCTTGGCGTGGAGCTCGGCCAATGCGGCACGGCGTTCGCGCTCGTCGCCGTCCGCCAGCGCCTCACGCACATGGTCGAGCAGCGCCTTCAGTCTTGGCGCCTGTTCCTGCCAGGGCTGGCTGCCAAAGGTGGGGGCAAGATGCTGGGTGTCGAACAATTGCAGCAGCGCAGCCGTCGCGCGCGTGTCGCCGCCCGCCAGATCGCGCGCGGCATAATGCCAGGTGCGCTGGGCATCATAGCCCTTGTCGTTCCACCCGAATGCCAGCACGCCCGTCACCGCGACGCGGCTGGGCGCTTCCTGGTTCATGGGGTTGGACAGGATGCCGGTCAGCTCGGTCGACAGCCCGGCCTCGCGCTTGGCGTAAGGGGCCAGCAGCAGCCGCCCCGCCGAGCTGGCATAGTCGTTGACCGGATAATTGTCCCAGAGCAGCGTCTTGCGCCCGAACGCCTTGGTCGCGGCCTTCGCATCGGGGACGGAGATGGCGGGCGGCACGACGTCGGTGCCGGTCCACTGAACGACGATGCGCGGGTTCAGGTTCGCCCGCAGCGCCGCCTTGTAAGGACTTTCCTTGGCATCATAATATTCGGTCGGCACCATGATCAGCGGGCGTGAGGCGGGATCCTGTTTCAGCAGGTCGGCCTGTACGGCGTTCAGCAGCTTGGACTGGGCGACGCCCGCCGCTTGCGCGCCCGACGGACCGAACGCGGCCTTGTCGGCCTCGCAATTCCATTTCTGATATTCGATGTCGTCGAGCGCGACATAGAAGCTGTGCACCCCGATCCCGCGCAACGCCGCGAATTTGCGCAGCAGCGCCTGCTCGTCCGCCGGGTCGGAGAAGCAGATGCTCGGCCCCGGCGAGATAGCATAGACGAAGTTCACATGATTAGCCTTGGCCCGTGCAGCCAACGTGCCCAGTCCCGCCAGCGTCGCGGCAGGATAGGGCTCGCGCCACTTATCACGCGCGAAGGGATCGTCTTTGGGGCTGTAGACATAGGTGTTGGCCTTCATCTGGCCGAGGAAGTCCAGATGCTTGGTCCGGTCGGTCATCGACCACGGCTTGCCGTAGAAACCCTCGATCGTGCCGCGGATCGGCATGGCGGGATGATCGCGGATGGTCAGCGCGGGAATGGTCTGGCGGGTCAGCAACTGGCGGAGGGTCTGGGCGGCGTGGAACAGCCCGTCCGCGTCATGCCCTGCCACTGTGATGAGCCCCCCCTGACCGGAGGCGTGCGTGGCCAGCGTATAGCCCTCGGGCGCATCGTCGGGGCTGGCCTTGCTGCGCGACAGGGCCTCGCGCACCAGCGCCGCGCTGTCCGGGCCGATCACGATGGTCGGGCCGTCCAGCGCGGCGGGCAGACGCCTGGCCGTGACGATGTCGGTGACACCAGCCTGGCTCAGCAGGTCGCGGACCAGCGTGGCGGTTTCTGGCTCGGTGCCGGGCGCGACGATCAGCGTGACCGAGCGGCCCAGCGTCAGCGTGCCGTCGCCCAGCGTCATCGTGGCGGGGGCGGGGAAGATCGCGGGAAGGGTGGCGGGTCTTGCCTGAGCCGCCGGAGCAAGCGCCGTAAATGCGATCGCCGCCAAGGCCGCACCCGTCCATCTGTTCGCCGCCCGCGTCATCCTCAACCTCCGGTATTGAAATGGTATTGTAGGAGCCTAGGGGAGCAGGGAATGGGCTGCAAGCGCGATCATGGGCGGTGTTTCAGTGGCTTGGCTTGATACCTTAGCGAGATGACGGCTTACTCCAAACCGCCGGTCAGCCTGAACGAAGTCGGAGGGCAGGGGGGAGCTAGCGCTCAAAAATGGTACTAAACCGGCTATATCACTCGTGAAATTGCAGGCTCGCCAATCGCGCATATAGCCCGCCGCCCGCGATCAGATCGGCGTGCCGCCCTTGCTCGACGATCCGCCCGCCGTCCATCACCACGATCCGCTCGGCGGCGCGTACCGTCGCCAGCCGGTGAGCAATGACCAGCGTCGTGCGGTTCGCCATCAGCCGTTCCAGCGCCTGCTGGACCAACTGCTCGCTCTCGGCATCCAGCGCGCTGGTCGCTTCGTCGAGCAGCAGGATCGGCGCATCGCGCAGCAGCGCGCGGGCAATGGTGATCCGCTGGCGCTGGCCGCCCGACAGCCGCGCGCCGCCCTCGCCCAGGAAAGTGTCGAGCCCCTGCGGCAGGGCGCGCAGGAACTCGGCGGCATTGGCGGCTTCGGCGGCCGCCCAGAGTTCGTCGTCGCTTGCGTCCCACCGACCATAGCGTAGATTGTCGCGCGCCGAGGCACCGAAGATCACCGTCTCCTGCGGCACCATCGCGATGCGCGCGCGGATCGCGGCCGGGTCGGCATCCCGAAGCGACACGCCGTCGAGCGAGATCGTCCCGCTCTGAGGGTCATAGAAACGCTCGGCCAGCTGGAACAGCGTCGACTTGCCCGCTCCCGACGGGCCGACCACCGCCACCGTCTCACCGGGGCGGATGTCGAGCGAGAAGTCGTTCAGCGCCGCCACTTCGGGGCGGGTCGGATAGTGGAACACGACATGATCGAAGCGCAGCGCGCCCATCGGAATGACCGGCAGCACGGCCGGGGCGGGGGGTGGCGCAATCTCGGGCTCTTCGGCGAGCAACTCGGCCAGCCGTTGCGCCGCGCCCGAGGCGCGCAGGATATCCCCCCACACCTCGGTCAAAGCCTGGAACGCGCCCGCAACCAGCATCCCCGTCACCACGAACGCGGTCAGCGACCCGCCCGACAGTCGCCCGCTGGCGACATCGGCGACGGCTTCCCACAGCAGCAGCGTGAGACCGCCGAAGAACAGGCCGATGACCATCGCCGTCATCACCGCGCGCAGCAGGAACCGCTTGCGCGAGGTCGCAAAGCCGTTGCTGACCGCCAGCTCGAACCGTTCGGCCTCGCGCCGTTCCTGCCCGAAGGCCTGTACGACCTTCATCGCGCCCAGTGTCTCGACCGCCGTCGCGCCGATATCGGCCAGCCGGTCCTGGCTGTCGCGCGAATAGCTGCGCACCTTCTTGCCGAGCAGTACGATGGGCAGGACAATCAGGGGGATGCAGACCAGCAGCGACAGGGTCAGCTTGGGCGACAAGGCGAAGAGATAGATGGTGCCGCCGATTCCAATCACCGTGTTGCGCAACGCGATCGACACGGTCGAGCCGACCACCTGCTCGATGATCGCGGTATCGGCGGTCAGGCGGCTGGCGATTTCGGACGGGCGGTTCTCCTCGAAATAACGCGGCGCCAGTCGAAGCAGATTGGCCTGCACCGCGACACGGATATCCGCGACCGTCCGCTCGCCCAGCCAGGACACGAAATAGAATCGGAACGCGGTCGCCACCGCCAGCACCAGGACGACCGCCAGCAGCCCCTGAAAATAGGGCGCGATATTGCCTGTATCGGTCATTCGGCCAAAGCCGTGATCGATCACCTTCTGGAAGGTGCGCGGGATGAACAAGGTCGCGCTGGCCGCGACGAGCAGTGACAGCGCGGCCGCCGCCAGATGCGCCGGATAGCGCAGCGTGAAGCGCCAGACCATTTTGAGGTTGCTCAGGCGGCGGCTGGGCGGGACGGCGGGCTTGGGGGCAGCGGCGGATTTGGCCATGATGGGGCCGGGCCTAGCAGTGCCGGGACACGGGCTCAACGCCAGCGGCAGCGATCGCGCATCGTTCCGACGCTTTCGGGCGTTGAGGGAGGCGATGGATCACGGGCAAAATGACGCGATGGCCATATTCTGGTCATTTTGCGCAAACGGTTTCGTGATAAGCGGGAGGCGATCATGGCTCCTGTTCGTGGAGCGCGAAGGAATCGACGATGCTGTACGACGCCTATGAAATGCAACGCTCGATGCTGGCGGGCGCCAGTGCGCTGGCCAATTTCGGCGCGGGGCTGCTCCAGAATCCGGCCAACCCCTTTGCCTATTTTGGGGGTGGCGCGATCATGGGATCGGCGCTGGAGGTCTTTGCCCATGCCTCCGCCCCTCGCGGCAAGCCCGCCTTCGGCCTGACCAAGACGGTCATCGACGGGCGCGAAGTGGCGGTCCATGAGGAGATCGTGCTGCGCAAGCCCTTCGGTCAGCTCAAGCGCTTTCGGCGCGAGGGGGTGGAGGACAGTCCCAAGCTGCTGATCGTCGCGCCGATGTCGGGCCATTACGCCACGTTGCTGCGCGGAACGGTCGAGCGGATGCTGCCAGCGTGCGAGGTCTATATCACCGACTGGCGCGATGCAAAGCTGGTGCCCCTGTCGGAGGGGCGTTTCGATTTCGACGACTATGTCGATTACATCATCGACTTCCTCAGCGAGATCGGTCCGAACGCGCATATGCTGGCGGTCTGCCAACCCTCGGTGCCCTGCTATGTCGCAGCCTGTGTGATGAGCGCCGACAAGCATCCCTGCACCCCGCGCACCCTGACCCTGATGGGCGGGCCGGTCGATACGCGCGAAGCACCGACCGCGGTCAACCTGCTGGCGACCGAGCGGCCCCATGCCTGGTTCGAGCAGAATGCGATCGCCACCGTGCCGATGACCTATCCGGGCGCGGGGCGGCGCGTCTATCCGGGGTTCCTGCAGCTTGCCGGTTTCATGTCGATGAACCTGGGCAATCACATGATTTCGCACTGGGAGATGTTCAAGCATCTGGTCCAGGGCGACGACGAAAGCGCCGAGGCGACCAAGCGTTTTTATGACGAATACCGTTCGGTGTGCGACATGACCGCCGAATTCTATCTCCAGACGGTCGAGTTGGTGTTCCAGCGGCACGCCCTGCCTAAGGGCGAGATGCTGCACCATGGCAAACGCGTCGATCCGGGCGCGATCACCGATATCGGCATTCTTGCGATCGAGGGCGAGCGCGACGATATCTCGGGCCTAGGCCAGACCCGCGCGGCGCTGACGCTGGCGACCAACCTGTCGGAGGATAAGAAGCGCTATTACATGGCCGAGAAGGTCGGCCATTATGGCATCTTCAATGGCTCGAAATGGCGCAACCGGATCGCCCCAGTGGTCGAGGAGTGGATCAAGGCGAACGGGTGAGGGGCTTCGGCGTCCCGGTCCTTTGCCGCTCGGCCTGACGAGGTGGAAATGCCGGCATGAAAAACGCCCGGACGCCAATCGGCATCCGGGCGTTTTGCTGTCCGGTGAGCGCGCGTTACGCGACCGAGCCGACCACCGCATGGCTGGACGACTCGTCCGAACGGATCGTGCCGCCGAACAGCATCTTCACCCGGCCCGACAGCGAGATGTCGGTTTCCCACAGCTCGGCCGAGTTGATGTCGAAGCGCAGCAGCGTCAGATTGGGGTCCGACCTGCCCTGCGGGAACCAGGCCTCGACCTGCTTGTCCCACAGCTTGTCGATCTGCGCCGGGTCATTGTCCTTGGAGACATGGCCCGACAGGCAGGCAAAGAAGTCATGCCCCTTGCCGACGAACTGCGCCATCGCCTGACCGCCGCCCGCGATGCGGTTGTCGCGGCCGGCGAAGAAGAACAGCGTGTTGGGCTGATCGTCATCGATCTGCGCGGTCATAGGCTCGGAATGCTGACCATCCTCCAGACCGATCATGACGAACGGGCTGTCCTTCAGCTTGGCGAGGAACTTGGCGGCGATTTCCTGGGGGCTGTCGTCGGCCATCATGGCTCTCCTGGTCTAGGGGTTTGACGGGAGAACGACGCGGGGGCGGGGATGGTTGCGAATAGGATCTCATGTAATCGGACGCCGATTTAACATGATCTTGTGTGGCGGTGCGAGTTAGTAATCGCTCGACGGCAATTTCGCCGTCACTCACAGAAAGGACCACGGATGTCCGTTGCCGATCTGTGCCTGATCCTGGGCGTCGTCATCGCCTTCGCGACCTTGGTCGTGAAGATCATCGACGTTCGCAACAGGTAAGGTGCCCGGCGGGGCTCGGGCTGCAACCCGAGTCCCAAAGGAATTTGAGCCCCGGCCGCTGCAACAGCCGGGGCTCTACAGAAAGGCGGATGTCCTCGCCTGCGATCCATATACGCCAATGGCATCAAAATTTCAATTCTGATGGTAATCGCGAAGCGCGCCCAACCTCGTATCAAACGATACCCATTCCCCATATTTCCCGCTAAGCGCTGGTCCATCACAGCATAGCCATGCGACCCGCTAGCGCCCCCAGCGCGCCGGGCCGCTCGACCGGAACTTGGACCTATGACCTCTGCCGTTACCGCCGACGCGCGCAAGACCATGAAATCGCTCTACCGCGCGCCCGAGCCCGATGTCCTGAAGCCGCTGCTCGACCGTGCCGCCGCGACCCCGGAAGCGCGCGAGCGGATCATGGGCCATGCCTCTGGCCTGCTCGCCGATCTGCGTGCGGCGCAGAATCGCGGTTGGGTGAACCAGTTCCTCCAGGAATATCGCCTCAATTCGTCCGAGGGTGTGGCGCTGCTGAGTCTCGCCGAGGCATTCCTGCGCGTGCCCGACCCCGAGACCGCCGATCTGCTGATCGCCGACAAGCTGGGCGAGGCGGACTGGCGCGCGCATACCGGGCGGTCGGCGTCGAAGCTGGTCAACTCGGCCACCTGGGGCCTGGTCGTCGGTCGCGCGCTGGTGGGCGAGGGAGAGGCGGGGCCGCTCAAGCGGCTGCTGTCGCGCGCGGGCGAGCCGTTCGTGCGTCAGGCGGTCGGCGCGGCGATGCGGATGATGGGCGAGATCTTTGTGATGGGCCGCACCATCGAGGAAGCGATGCGCCGTATGAAGAAACCCGAGAACAAGGGCTTCACCGCCAGCTTCGACATGCTGGGCGAGGCGGCGCGGACGCATGAGGATGCCGAGCGCTATTTCCAGGCCTATGTAAAGGCGATCGACGCGGTCGGCTCGGACCCGGCGGCGGGGCATTCGGTGTCGGTCAAGCTGTCGGCGCTCCACCCACGCTATGAGCTGCCGCGCGCCTATGAGTGCGTGCCCGCGCTCACCGACATGCTGGCGCAACTGGCGCGGCAGGCGGCGGACAAGGGCATCGCGCTGACCGTCGATGCCGAGGAGTCCGAGCGGCTGGAGATGAGCCTGGACATCATCGGCGGCGTCGCGGCGCTCCCCGCTTTGAAGGGCTGGGACGGCTTCGGCATGGCGGTGCAGGCCTATGGCAAGCGCGCCCGCGCGGTCATTGCCTGGGCCAATGGCCTCGACCGGATCATGAACGTGCGTCTGGTCAAGGGCGCCTATTGGGACAGCGAGATCAAGCGCACCCAGGTCGAGGGGCTGGCCGACTATCCGCTCTTCACCCGCAAGGCGGCGACCGATGTGTCCTATCTGGCGGTCGCCAAGGACATGCTGGCGGCCGAGAATATCCGCCCCGCTTTTGCCAGCCACAATGCGTTGACCGTCGCGACCATTCTCGAATGGGCGGGCAATAGCCATGATTTCGAGTTCCAGCGGCTGCACGGCATGGGCGACGGCCTGTACGAGCGGCTGGTGCGCGAGCATGGCCATAAGTGCCGTATCTATGCGCCCGTCGGTGGGCATCGCGACCTGCTGGCCTATCTGGTTCGCCGCCTGCTCGAGAATGGCGCGAACTCCAGCTTCGTGCACCAGCTCGCCGATGCGCGGCTGACCGAGGCGGAGATCCTCGCCGATCCGGTCGCCAAGATCGCCGCGGTGGGTGGTGCGCGCCACCCGAGCATCCCGCTGCCCATCGACCTGTTCGCGCCGGGGCATCGCAACTCGACCGGCATCGATCTGAGTGACATCGCGACGCTGGATGCGACGGTGAAGGCGGTCAACGCCCCCGCGGTGAAGCCGGTCGCCGCCACCGCCGATGTCGCGTCGCTGGTCGCCCGCGCCCATGCGGCCTTCCCGGCCTGGAACGCGACGCCGCTCGACACCCGCGCGGCTGTGCTGGAAAAGCTGGCCGACCTGTTGGAGCAGGACCGCGAGCGGCTGATGGCGATTCTGGTGCAGGAGGCATTCAAGACTATCCCTGATGCGATCGGCGAGGTCCGCGAGGCCGCCGATTTCTGTCGCTATTATGCGCAGCAGGCGCGTGCCCGGCTGGGGTCGGTCGAACTGCCCGGACCGACAGGAGAGCGCAACACGCTGCACCTGGAAGGACGCGGCGTCTGGGCGACGGTCGCGCCGTGGAATTTCCCGCTGGCGATCTTCCTCGGCCAGACCGTCGCGGCGCTCGTCACTGGCAACACCGTCGTCGCCAAGCCCGCGCCGCAGACGCCCGCCATCGCGCAGGCGGCGGTCGAGCTGGCCTATCGCGCAGGCGTGCCGCGCGACGCGCTGCTGCTCGCGGTCGGTGGACCGGACGTCGGCCAGAAGCTAACCGAGGATCACCGGATCGCGGGCGTCGCCTTCACCGGCTCCACCGCCACCGCCAAGCGGATCGCGCGGACGTTGGTGGCGGATGACGACCGCCCGATCGTGCCGCTGATCGCCGAGACCGGCGGCATCAATGCGATGATCGTCGACTCGACCGCGCTCCCCGAACAGGTGGTGGCGGACGTCATCACCTCGTCCTTCCGCTCGGCGGGGCAGCGTTGCTCGGCATTGCGGCTGCTGCTGGTGCAGGCGGATGTCGCCGACAATGTCATCGAAATGCTCAAGGGGGCGATGGACACGCTGGTGCTCGGCCCCACCGGCCATCCCGCGACCGATGTCGGGCCGGTGATCGACCGTGCGGCCTATGACAAGCTGATGGCCTATCGCGCGTCGATGGCGGGAAGCACGGTCAAGACGCTGGATGCCCCCGCCGATGGCCTGTTCGTGCCCCCGACGCTGATCCGCCTCGACCGGGTGGAAGACCTGACCCAGGAATGGTTCGGCCCGATCCTGCACGTCGCCACCTGGGAGGCGGGCACGCTGTCCGAGACGATCGGGAAGGTGAACGCCAAGGGGTACGGCCTGACCATGGGCCTGCACAGCCGTATCGCTCGCGCGGGAGAAGTGGCAGAGGCGGAAGCGGCGGTCGGCAACCTCTATATCAACCGCTCGATGATCGGCGCGGTCGTGGGCAGCCAGCCCTTTGGCGGCGAAGGACTGTCCGGCACCGGCCCTAAGGCGGGCGGACCGCATTACCTGTACCGCTTCTGCGCCGAGCGGGCGGTGTCGGTCGACACGACCTCGGCGGGCGGCAATGCGACGCTGTTGTCACTGGACGAAGGTGGCATCTGATCCGACCCATTCCTCGCTTGCAAGGGGAGGGGGACCATCCGAAGGTTGGTGGAGGGGTGTCCCCGCTGGCCGTGACACCCCTCCGTCAGGCCTTCGGCCTGCCACCTCCACTTGCAGGGGAGGATCAACTCGCCTGATGCACCTCGACCGGCTGGATCTGGGGATAGGGCATGACCAATGTTCCGTCCGGTGCCGCCGTATAGGTCGTTTGGGTCGGGTAGGGGATGGAGATTCCCTCGGCCGCGAAGCGCTTCATCAGCGTGACCAGCATCCGGTTGCGCATATCGTGCGCGGTGGCCCAGTCGTCGCCGGGCACGTCGAATTGAAGCGCGAAGTCCAGGCTCGACGCGCCGAAGCTTTCAAATCCGGCGCGGGCCACCTTGCCGCCTTCGCCCTCGACGATCTCGGTCAGCATCGCGGGAATGCGCGCCAGCGTGTCGGGCGGGGTTTCATAGGCCACGCCGATCATGAACGACAGGCGGACATGGTCGCGCACCGTGGTGTTCTGGATTTCCTTGTCCAGCAGTTGGCGGTTGGAAATGATCCGAAGCTCGCCGGTAAAGGCGCGGATGCGCGTCGATTTCAGGCCGATCGACTCGATCACGCCGTTGGTGGTGTCGTAACTGATCTTGTCCCCGCGCCGGAACGGCCGGTCGAAGATGATGGCGAGCGCGGCGAACAGATCGCCGAAGATACCCTGTGCCGCCAGACCGATGGCGATGCCGCCGACGCCCAGGCCCGCGACCAGACCGGTGACGTTCACCCCCAGATTGTCGAGCACCACGACCAGCGCGATGGCGAACAGCACGGCGGTCACCAGCAGCCGGATCAGCCCCATGGCGGACAGCAATGCCTCGCCCGAATAATGTTCGGACCGGGTGCGATGCTCGATCGTGCCGAGGATCAGCTCGCGCGCCCAGATCGCGGCCTGGAAGGCGCTGGCGATGGTGAAGAAGAAGCTGATCGTCTTGGCGACTTCGCCCGGCGCGCCCGCATAGCCCGCGACCAGTTGCGCGGCGAGCGTGACGATGAAGAACATGTTGGTCCGCGCGATGGCGTGGCCCAGGATCACGCCCCAGCCACCCGCGAAACCGGGACGGCTGCACAGCTTGTCGCCCAGCCTGCGTACCCATAGCAACGCCAGCACGATGACCGCGCCGAAGCCGATCGCGATCAACACCTTCAGCCAATAATGCTGAATCCACCAGGAGGTGGCGTTGACGATGCCCTCGACCTGGTCGGGTATGCGTGAGCCGTCGAAGATCGGCGCCTTGGGCGAAGTGTTGCTCGTCGCCATGGGGACTCCTTGAAATCGGGGCGGTCAGGCCGCCTTGCTGGCCGGGGTTCCGGCTTCGAGAAACGCGATCAGCCCGCATTCGATGCGGCTGAGCCCGGCACGGGCGCGCGGCAGGCGCAGACGCTGCCGGAATGCGGCTTGCCCGTCCTTGACGAGCGCGATCAGCGAGGGGTGGACATAGGATTTGCGCGCGATGGCCGGTGTATTGCCCAGCTTCTCGACCACCGGCTCCAGCATCGCCTTCAGGCTGAGGTCCGCTTCGGCCAGCGCCAGCGCCTCGAACGCGGCGACGCTGGCCGCCCAGGTGCGGAAATGCTTGGCGGTGAAGTCGCAGCCCGTCGCTTCGCGGATATAGGCGTTGACGTCAGAGGAGGTGACAGGATTGGCCTCGCCGTCCTCGTCGACCCAGGCGAAAAGATGCTGTTCGTCCAGATCCTGACAGCGCTTGACGAAACTGGCGAGCGAACGGTCGGTCAGGGTCATGTCGCGCATCTTGCCCGACTTGCCGCGATAGCGGAGCCGCAGGGTGGCACCCTTGACCTGCCCGTGCCGCTTGCGCAGCGTGGTCGCGCCGAAGCTCTTGTTCGTCGCGGCATAGGCCTCGTTGCCGACGCGGATATGGCCATTGTCGAGCAGCCGGACCACGGCGGCAACCGCGCGGTGCTTGCAAAGACCACGTTTCTTGAGATCGGCCTCCACTCGTTTGCGGAGCAAAGGAAGAGCGTGGCCGAATTCGACGCACCGTTCGTATTTGGCGGCCTCCTGCGCCTCGCGGAAATCAAGGTGATAGCGGTACTGCTTGCGACCCTTCTCATCCCAGCCGACCGCCTGGATATGACCGTTGGCGCGCGGACAGAACCAGGCCTTTTCATAGGCCGGGGGCAGGCCGATGCGGTTTAGCCGCGCGATCTCTTGCGGCTCGGTGATCCGTTCGCCGTTGGCATTCCAATAGGCCCATTTCCCGCGAACCTTGGTGCGGGTGATGCCGGGCTTGCTGTCATCGCAAAAGACTAATCGGCTTGCCATCGCTCTCCCTCGAGTCACCTTTGCAAATGCGTCGCTGGTCGCTTCGTTCCGGAACGGCCGATGCGGTCGCGGGTTCTGAACGAGCCATCCCCCCGGCATTTCCCGACAGGAGTTTTCCATCATGGCCGATCTTTCCCAGGCACGCGTCCTGATGCTCGCCGCCGACGGTTTCGAGACCGTCGAGCTGTTCAAGCCCCGCCAGGCGCTGGAAGAAGCGGGGGCGACGGTGACGCTCGCCTCGCTCAAGTCCGATCCTATCCAGGGCATGGAAGGGGACATCAACAAGGCCGAGACCGCGACGCCCGACCTGACCGTCGACGAGGTCGACACGGACGATTACGACGCGTTGGTCATCCCCGGCGGCACCTGCAATCCCGACAAGCTGCGCCTGAGCGAGCGTGCGGTCGAGATCGTCACCGAGTTCATGGAGGACGACAAGATCGTCGCCGCGATCTGTCACGGGCCGTGGTTGCTGGCCGAGGCGGATGTCATCGACGGCCGCCGCCTGACCAGCTACCCCTCGATCCGTACCGACCTGTCCAATGCGGGCGCCGATGTGGTCGACGAAGAGGTCGTGGTCGACGGCAACCTCATCACCAGCCGCAAGCCGGACGACATCCCCGCCTTCAACAAGGCGATCCTGACCGCGCTGGAAGAGGAATTGGCCGAGGACGAGACCGAAGAGGCGTAAGCCCTATCCCGACACGGGACGATCACGGGCGTCGCATCCGTGCCACATGCGTGGCAGGATGCGACGCCCGTTCGGTTTTCTGGCGTTCGCTCTTTTCAGGATGACCCCATGCGTCTGGTTCCGCTCCTTATCCTCGGCATGACCTCGGCCGCCGCCCTCGCGCAAGGGAGCGCGCAGCCCTTCATGGTCGGAGGACGCGGCTTTGCGACGCTGCAGGATGCGGTGAACGCGATTGGTGATGGCGAAGGCACGATCCGGATCGCGCCGGGCACCTATCGCGAGTGCGCGGTGCAGGGGGCGGGCCGCGTCGCCTATGTCGCGAGCGAGCCGGGCAAGGTGATCTTCACCCGTATCGCCTGTGAGGGCAAGGCCGCGCTGGTGCTGCGCGGGCGCGGGGCTTCGGTGCAGGGCATCGTGTTCAGCCATATCGAAGTCGGCGACGGCAATGGCGCCGGCATCCGCATTGAAAAAGGGCCGCTGGCGGTCAGCAACGCGATGTTCCTCGACAGCCAGTCGGGTATCCTGTCGGCCGAGGATCCCAACGGCACGGTGACCGTCGACCACTCGACCTTTTCCGGCCTGGGGAATGATCCCACCGGCAATGGCGCGCATGGCATCTATATGGGGCGTTACAAAAGCCTGCGGGTCACCGCCTGCCGGTTCGAGCGGGGGCAGGGCGGCCATTACGTCAAGACGCGTGCACCTTATGTCGAAGTGCTGGACAGCAGCTTCGACGACAGCCACGGCCATATGAGCAATTACATGATCGACCTGTCCAATGGCGCGAAGGGGCGGATCGCGGGCAACGAGTTCGTGTTCGGCCGCGACAAGGACAATCATTCCACGCTCATCACCGTCGCGCCGGAGGGGGCCAAGAATGATTCCTCGGGCCTGGTGATCGAGAACAACCGCGCGCGGCTGGCGCCCGGTGTCGATTTCAAGCCGGTCTTCGTCGGCAACTGGTCGGGCGAACCGCTGGTGATCCGCGGCAATATCCTGGGTGCCGGAATCACACCGACGGCACGACGCTTCTAGGGCGGCCGGGGGGCTGTTTCCGCCGCGACTCGCGTGAGCGGCGCGAAAGATAGGTGTCCAGCCCGATCTCGGCGGCCATCAGCTGATAGAGGAAGGGGTTGTATGCGATTCCGACAAAGGCTGCGCCAAGCAGATAGATCAGATGCCCATGCTGGAGCGCGCCAGCCAGCCGCCCGCCCCAGTGCAGCGGATCGTCGGCGCTCCGATAGCGCCGTCGCAACGACTCCATCCGCAACAGCCCCGCGATATTGATGCCCAGCCATAGGAAAAGGCCGGGCCAGCCCTGTTCGCCCAGCATCTCGAAATAGCTGGAGTGATAGGCGCGCGCGCGATCGGTCGTGACTTTCTGCTGGACCTTTCTGTCATGCGCGGAGCCCTCCACCACGGTCAGGTCGTATCGGAAGCTGTTCTGGAGATAGGCGTCGAAGCCGCCCCCGAACGGGTTGGAGGCGACATAACCCAGCGTCCATTTCCACACCGCCAGCCGCGTGGAGGCCGATTCGTCGCCCTGGTAGCTGCGGATCGTGTTCATCCGCTGCGTGTAGGAAGAGGGGAGCAACGGCACGATCGCCATGCCCGCCACCGCAAGCATACCGATATAGAGCAGTCGACGCTTGACGTCCCGCAGCATCAGGATCGCCAGCAATCCGATGCACAGCAACCCCGTCCGCGCCGAGGTGCCGACCGGGATCAGCAGACAGGCGAAGATCAGTCCGGCACCGAATGCCCGCACTCGCCAGTCGGGGGGGAAGACCGTGCCGTAGCGCATGAACCACAGGATGATCGGGATCACCGCGATCGCGGCGGTCGAAATGATGCTGCCTTCGTACAACCCGGCATTGTTGCTGACCATCAGGTTCAGTTCTCCATAGCCGCCGCCGGAGAACAGCGTCTTGATCCCGCCCACGATCACGATCGAGGCGACCGACAACATCATGAACAGAAGCAGCGCCTCGATCCGCAACCGCGTGCGCAGGGTCAGCGGCAGGAAGACGGCAAAGGCCAGCGCTTTCCAAACCCAGTCCCATTTCTCCTTCGCCTCGGTGGGAAAGTCGGCGCCGAAAAAGGTGGTGATCGCGCAATAGACCAGCAGCATCAGGATCGCGCCCTGTCGCACGGTGAAGCGGCTGTCGCGCTTGTCGTCGAACAGTACCCAGCCGCCGACCGCGGCGATGACCGCGATCAGCGAGATCGGCACCGTGTTGAGCAGATAATAGGTCAGCCGCTGCGGCGAGACGATGTCGATATAGATATAGGCGAGCACCATCAGGAACGGTCGCCGCAGCCCCAGCGCGAACAGGCTGAACAGAAATCCGATCAGGAACAGGTCACGCATCGTCGACCTGCCGCTTGATGCCGGCCTTGCCGCCGGGCTTGATGGCGGCGGCGGCGGCATCCCCCTCCTGATCCAGATCGCGCCGCCCGAACAGGCGCCATGCCGCGATCAGCATCAGGCCATGGGTCAGGAGAAGGGCAAAACTGTCGATCATCGCTCGCGCCCTCAAACCTTTATTACCCGTCTCGCCTTCTGCTTATAAACGGGCGGTTGACGCGGCGTTAAGGGCTGGCATGACAGGTCCAGACCTGATGCGTATCCTGCATATCCTCGACCATGGGCTGCCGCTGCAAAGCGGCTACACCTTCCGCACCCGCGCCATCATGAAGGCGCAAGAGGGACAGGGGCATCAGGTTGCGGCCGTGACCGGGCCTCGGCAGGGGGCGGGGAAGGTTGCTGTCGAGACGCTCGACGGGCTGACTTTCTATCGCACCCCCGTTCCTGCGCGACAGGGCCTGATCGGGGAAGCGGCCGGGCTTGCCGCGCATATTCGCGCGATCGACCGAGCGGTGAGGGCGTTCCGACCGGACATTCTCCACGCCCATTCGCCTGTTCTCGACGCATTGGCCGGGCTGGCCGTCGCGCGGCGGCGGCGATTGCCGCTGGTCTACGAAATCCGCGCCTTCTGGGAGGATGCTGCGGTCGGTAACGGCACCGGTACGGCGGGAAGTCCCCGCTACCGCGCGACCCGCGCGCTGGAAAGCTGGGCCTGCCGTCGCGCCGATGCGATCGCCGTCATCTGTGAAGGCCTGCGCGGCGATCTGATCATGCGGGGGCTGCCGCAGGACAAGATCATCGTCTCGCCCAACGGCGTCGACCTGGGGCTGTTCGGCCAACCGCTGGCCCGCGACGCGGCGCTGGCCGAGGAGTTGGGGCTGGCGGATGCCGAGGTGATCGGCTTCATCGGCAGCTTCTATGATTATGAAGGGCTGGACGACCTGATCGCCGCGATGCCGCGTCTGATAGCGGCGCGACCCAAGGCGCGGCTGCTGCTGGTCGGCGGCGGACCGATGGAGATCGCGCTGCGGGCTCAGGCGGAAAGCTCCCCCGTCGCGGCGGCGATCCGCTTCGTCGGGCGGGTGCCGCACCAGCAGGTCGAACGCTATTACAGCATGGTCGATATCCTGGCCTATCCGCGCAAGACGATGCGGCTGACCGATCTCGTCACGCCGCTGAAACCACTGGAAGCGATGGCGCAAGGCAAGCTGGTCGCCGCGTCCGACGTGGGCGGACACCGTGAACTGATCGAGGACGGGCGGACCGGCACCCTGTTCGCGCCCGACGATCCGGACGCGATCGCCCATGCGCTGGCTGCGTTGCTGGCCGATCGTGGGGGCTGGGAGGCCCGGCGGGCGGCGGGCCGGGATTATGTTGAAAAGGAACGCAATTGGGCGTCGAATATCCGACGTTACGAACCTGTTTACCACCGATTGCTACATGGGGCGAAGACGTAGACGCTATGACCTTCACCGCCACGCCCTCTTATCGACGCTTCGGACTCGCCTGGATCGGCGGGGCTGTCGGACTGTTGCTCGTCCTTCTGGTGATGATCGCACCGGATTGGCGGCTGGAGTCGCTGGTCGCCAGCCTGAGCCTGGGCGATATCCTCGCCGCCGCCCGCCCACCGCTTGGGCTGAAGGCGCGGCTGCTGCTCGCGCTGGTCGCGGGGGTGGGCGCGGGGGCGGTGACGTGGGCGACGGCATATCTGCTTTGGGGCCAGGGCGGCTTGCTCGCCCGGCGCACCAAGCTCGCGCGCGAAGACGACGAGGATTATGTGCCGGTGGTTCGCCGTTCGGATCGCCACCCGGACGCGCCGCCGCGTCGCCCGCTCAACGCCGCCGAGCTGGGGGCACCGCCGCCTCCATTGGAGGACGACACGGTCGAACGCACGCTGCCCGCCGATCTGGACCAGCCGCTATCGGCCTATGACCCCGATGCGATACTGTCGGTGCCGCGCGAACCCGTCCGTCCGACCCCGCCGCAGCCCATGCCGATCCCGCCGATGCGTGAGCCTGCGCCGGAGAATAAGGGTGCCGCCCTGCCGCTCCCGGATCGACAGGAAGAGTCGATCGAGGCGTTGCTCGCCCGACTGGAACGCGAAACCGCACTGCGCAAGTCGAAGCGCTCCAGCTGAAATTGCGCGCGCAGAGGTGCGCAGGACGCGGAGGCGTCTTGTCCGCGGCCGCGCCTTTGCCGCGTCGACGATCTTGAGAAGGGAGGGGCGCGTACGGCGAGGCCTGTCCTCGCTGCGTCCTCCCCGGCTCTGCGCGAACGGAAAATGGGCATGGTACACGAAAAAGGGCCTGCCGGATCTCTCCGGCCAGGCCCTTTCGCATAACAGCAAGGGGCGGACCTTTCGGCCCGCCCCTTGGGCAACTTACGCCGCCAGGTTGCGCAGCACGTACTGCAGGATGCCGCCGTTCAGGAAATATTCCAGCTCGTTGACGGTATCGATGCGGCACTTGGTCAGGAAGGTTTCGGTCGAACCGTCCTTGCGGGCCAGGATCACTTCGACATCCTGACGCGGGCGCAGGTTAGCCACATTCTGGATGGTGAAGCTCTCGGTGCCGTCCAGCTTCAGCGTCTCGCGGGTCACGCCCTCGGCGAACTGCAGCGGCAGGACGCCCATGCCGACCAGGTTCGAACGGTGGATACGCTCGAAGCTCTCGGTGATGACTGCACGCACGCCGAGCAGATTGGTGCCCTTCGCCGCCCAGTCGCGCGACGAGCCGGTGCCATATTCCTTGCCCGCGACGATGACGAGCGGCGTGCCGTCGGCCTTGTGACGCATGGCTGCGTCATAGATCGGCATCACCTCGCCTTCATACTTGGTCATGCCGCCTTCGATACCCGGCACCATCTCGTTCTTGATGCGGATATTGGCGAAGGTGCCGCGCATCATCACGTCATGGTTGCCACGACGCGCGCCATAGGAGTTGAAGTCCTTCTTGGCGACCTGATGCTCCTGCAGGAAGATGCCGGCGGGGCTGTCAGCCTTGATCGAACCGGCCGGGCTGATGTGGTCGGTCGTGATCGAGTCGCCCAGGATGGCGAGCGGCTTGGCCTCGATGATGTCGGTGACGGGCTTCGGCGTCATCTCCATGCCCTCGAAATAGGGCGGGTTGGCGACATAGGTCGACGCGGCGGGCCAGGCATAGGTGTCCGAACCGGTCACTTCGATCGCCGACCACTTGGCGTCGCCCGCATAGACGTTGCCATAGCGCGAACGGAACATCTCGTCGTCGATGTTCGCATCCATCAGCGAACGGACTTCCTCATTCGAGGGCCAGATGTCCTTCAGATACACGTCCTGGCCGTCCTTGCCCTGGCCGATCGGCGTCTCACGCATGTCCTGCGTGACGGTGCCCTTCAGCGCATAGGCGACGACCAGCGGGGGCGAGGCGAGGAAGTTGGCGCGCACGTCGGGCGAGACGCGGCCTTCGAAGTTGCGGTTGCCCGACAGGACCGACGCCGCGACGATGTCATTGCCGTTGATCGCCTTCGAGATCGGCTCGGCGAGCGGACCCGAATTGCCGATGCAGGTGGTGCAGCCATAGCCGACCAGGTTGAAGCCGATCGCGTCGAGATCGGCGGTCAGGCCCGCCTTGTCGAGGTAATCGGTGACGACCTGTGAACCGGGAGCGAGCGAGGTCTTGACCCAGGGCTTGGGCTTCAGGCCCAGCGCGTTCGCCTTGCGCGCGACGAGGCCGGCGGCGACCAGCACGCTCGGGTTCGAGGTGTTGGTGCAGCTGGTGATCGCGGCGATCACGACGTCGCCGTCGCCGATGTCATGGCCACGGTCATCGACTGCGACCCGCTTGGCCTCGTCCTTCTTGTACACCTTGGCGAGGTCGGCGTTGAACACGTCGTCCACCTCGGTCAGCACGACCTTGTCCTGCGGGCGCTTCGGGCCGGCAAGCGACGGCACGACCGTCGACATGTCGAGTTCCAGCGTGTCGGTGAAGACGGGGTCGGCGGCATCGTCATGACGCCAGAAGCCGTTCGCCTTGGCATAGGCCTCAACGAGCGCGACATTCTCGTCCGAACGCGCGGTCAGGCGCATATAGTCGAGCGTCTTGTCGTCGATCGGGAAGAAGCCGCAGGTCGCGCCATATTCGGGCGCCATGTTGGCGATCGTCGCACGGTCGGCGAGCGTCATCGACGACAGGCCGGGGCCATAGAACTCGACGAAGCGGCCGACCACACCCTTGGCGCGCAGCATCTGGGTGATGGTCAGCACCAGATCGGTGGCGGTGATGCCTTCCTGGAGCTTGCCGGTCAGCTTGAAGCCGACGACTTCGGGGATCAGCATCGACACGGGCTGGCCGAGCATCGCGGCTTCCGCCTCGATCCCGCCAACGCCCCAGCCGAGCACGCCCAGGCCGTTGATCATCGTGGTGTGGCTGTCGGTGCCCACCAGTGTGTCCGGGTACGCGATCGCGGCCGAACCCTTGGCGTGCTCGCCCGTCTCGGTCGAAGACCAGATGGCCTGGCCGATATATTCCAGGTTCACCTGGTGGCAGATGCCGGTGCCTGGCGGAACCACCGAGAAATTGTCGAGCGCCTTGGAACCCCACTTCAGGAACTCATAGCGTTCCATGTTGCGCTGATATTCGAGGTCGACATTGTCCTCGAACGCCTGCGGCGTGCCAAACTCGTCGACCATGACCGAGTGGTCGATGACGAGGTGGACGGGAACCTGCGGATTGATCTTGGCGGCATCGCCGCCCAGCTTGGTGATCGCATCGCGCATCGCGGCGAGGTCGACCACGCAGGGCACGCCGGTGAAGTCCTGCATCAGCACGCGCGCCGGGCGATACTGGATCTCGCGATCGGAACGCTGGGTCTTCTGCCAGTCGACGATCGCCTGGATATCCTCGCGCGTGACGGTCTTGCCGTCCTCGAAGCGCAGCAGATTTTCCAGCAGCACCTTCATCGAGAAGGGCAGGCGGCTGATGTCGCCCAGCTGCTCGGAGGCCTTGGCGAGGCTATAATAATCATAGGTCTTGCCGTCGACATCGAGCGTCGAGCGGGTGTTCAGGCTGTCCTGGCCTATCGCAGTCATGGGCGTCCCTTCATGGTCGAGCCGGGCACGCCCAGGGGGACACGGCAGCATGCAGCCGCGAGCAAGGCGCGCCGGGGAAATCTCCGGTTGACGTGGGCGCCTTAGCAAGCGGTTGGCCGGCAGGGAAGGGTGTCGCGCCGTGAAACCGGGCAGGGCTGCTCGAGGCCGTTGGACATCGCTTCCCAATCCGGCACGGGCCGTGGCGGCCGCTGATGCCAAGCCTGGAAAATACGTGGAACAGCCAAGGTCGATGACGGGTTCAGACAGTCATGGATGGAGTTCGGACAATGCGCGCCCTGAAGGATGATCGATCAGCCAGATTGGCGGCCCGTACCGGGCGGATGGGATCGACGGCGGGGCGGGCGGGTGCCATCCTCATCGCATGGTGGCGGCGATGACGGGGGATTCGTCCAGCAAGGGCGGACGTCGCCCGGACCCGATCGTCGCGGTCGGCCTGTTGACCCAGCGCGATCTTGACGTGCTGGGGTCAGGCTTCCGGCGGTCTTTTCCCGTCAGCGAAGACGCCGCGTTCGACGATTTGCTCCAGGCTCTCGATTCGATCGAGGCCATTCACGTGCCCCATCGCCGGGAATAATCGTCGGAAGTGATTAACTTTGTTCGTTAATGGTTCATCTCCTCCAGATTGGAAACGGAACGGCTTGGCGACGCCCCATCGACCCGGCTAGTGCTGTCGGCATGGCTGGACGGATTATCCGGCGCGACCGGAAAATGAGATGACGCCCGAACGCTTCGCCCTGCTTACCCGCCGTCATCGTGAATGTCTTCGCGGGGTCAAGGCGCTCAAGGGCTCGAAGGAAATCGCCACTGAACTCGGCTTGGGAAAGTCGACCGTCGACAGCTATCTGGCTGAGGCGGTGCGGCTGCTGGGCGCGCGCAATCGGCGCGAGGCGGCGATGGCACTGGCCGAAGATGAGGCCCGGTCGAACGACCAAGATATTGACGAACAAGGGGAACTACCCCCGCATAAAATCATACCCAATTCTACGGGGCTGGTTTCTGATCCACCTGCCATGCCACTTCCGATGGCACCGGATGGGAGTACGGTCGGTGGGGCGGTGCAGGACGGCCATGTCCACGCATCGCCCCGCTTGTCCCTTCCCTTCCGGCGGCAAGGGCAGACCCGTAACGACATGAGCATGGCCGAAAGGCTGCTCTGGGTTCCGACAATCGCCATCGCGCTGGCCATCGGCTTCGGGATGCTGGCCACGGGTCTCGACGTGATGACCCGCGTGATCGGACGATTGTCCCACCTTGCCGGATGACCATCCTCCATGCCGCTCGCTGCGGATGGACCAGATCAGGGGGCACAGGCGATGACGTCGGAACATGAGGCGGCTCTTCAGGTAACGCGGCTCCTGTGGAAGCTGGAGAATGAACTCGATGCGGCGTTCGCCACCGCGGGCGAACTCGCGACAGCGCTGCCACGCGCGCGCGCCGAGGCGCGGCTGTCGGCGGTGGTCGGGCAACACGCGTTCGAGATGCTGGGCCAGGCGATGATGGCGATCGGCCAGGCGCGCGGCCATACCGTGCAGAGCCACCGTATCTTGGAAAAGGTCGGCCAGACGATCGGCTTCGACGCGGACGAATATGGCGACAACCGCCCCAAGCCGCCCCAGACGACCGGGATCGTCGAGGCCCTGCCGCTGCGCGCGGCGGCCTGATCCGGGAGCGGCGCGGCGTGTCCTTTCCCCATCCTGACCCGCAGGGCGCGCCGTGACGCATATCTATGTCTTCAACCTCGTTCAGGCGCTGGTCTGCCTCTATGCACTGACGCTCGGCGGCTGGCCGGAGCGGGCGACAGCAGTGATCCTGCTGTGCGCCTCGATCGCGACGGTCCTGCTGCCGTTCGACCCTTCGACCAGCTTTCGGAATGTCGAGACGCTGGAGCTCATCATCGATCTGATGCTGATGGGGGGGCTGATGGCAATCGCCCTGCTCGCCAATCGGTTCTGGCCGCTATGGCTCGCCGCGCTGCACCTGCTGGCGGTCGCCATCCACGGCGTCAAAGGGTTCGACACGTCGCTGGTCCCGTGGATGTACGCGGCGGCGGGGGGCAAGCTGGCCTATCCGATGATCCTGCTGCTGGCGGCCGGAGTGCTGCGGCATCGGATGCGGCTGGCCCGATACGGCTCGGACCCGGACTGGTCCTTACCCTGGCGGGATATACGATGACTTGCGATTTCCAATTGCTGCATTGGCCCGCGGAAGACCGGGCAAGCTTCGGTCATTTCGCCGCCGTCATGGCGGAGGTGCAGGCGCGCATTCACGCCATTTCGGGCGAGACGACCGGCGTGCCCGTTCCGCGTGCGCCCCGGGTGCCGACGCCGCGCGAATGTGCCGCGATGATGCTGAAGCATCGCCGCGACGCTCGTGCGATCGCTGGTGGCGATGGCGACATGTTCGGCGATCCGGCTTGGGAGATCGCGCTCGCCGTCTTCCACGCCGAGGGGCAGGAGAGCGATGCGGCGTTGCTCGAAACGGCGGGCCTGTCGCCGACCAGTCCGGTCGGTGCGCGATGGATCAATCTGTTGCTGACGCGAGGATGGGTCGAACGGCGCGAGGACGGGCATCTACACGCGACGGAGAAGATGGTCACGATCCTGAATGGCTATTTCGCCCGGCTGTGACCGTTACAGTCACGGCAAGACCGCCGTGCAACTCCTGAAGCCTCCACGGGTTCAATCGTAACGGGCATAACGAGAGGAGATGACGGACATGGCCGAGGATATCGGAACGGGCGGCGGCGCGGGAGCGATCGGCGGCGACATGGGCGCGGGTGCGTTCACTGACCGGATGAAGGGCGCCGGCGAGGCGATGAAGGCGTCGGGCCAGAAGATGGCCGAGGGTGGGTCGCAGGTCACACTCAAGATGCTGGAGCAGGCGGAGACCAACACGCGTGAGGCGTTCGCCGCAATGCGTTCGGCGGCGTCGGCCAAGGATCTGACCGACGTCATGCGAATCCAGACCGAGTTTCTGCGCGAACAGGGCAATCGTTCCATGTCGCAAGCGCGTGAGATCGGCGAGATGATCGTCCAGTTCGGCCGCGACGCGGTCGGCGCGGCGCGCGGACCCAAGCAGGACTGATATGGGAAGCGTCGGGACGGGTGATGCCCTCACCCTTCCCACGCGCTAGCGCATGGCCGCCTTCCTCTCCCACTGGGAGAGGGAGGGGCGGAGCTTCGGAAGAGTGAGGGTAGGCTTAGTTCACGGGGGCCGAGAGCGGCACCGGCCCGTTTGGCGTCGTTTCCAGCAGCGAGTCGCCGCCGAGCACGCGGTATAGCGTGACCCGGTTGGTCGCGGCGGTCAGCTGCGTTGCGATCACCGTCCGCTGCGCCGAATAAAGCGAGCGCTGCGCATCCAGCGTATTCAGGAACGGCGTGACCCCACCGCGATAGCTGGCCTCGGTCAGCCGGTACGTATCCGCGGCGGCATTCAGGAAGCGGCGGTTGGCGCCGAGCTGATCGGCGATCGTGCCCTGCCGCGCCAGCGCGTCGGCGGTTTCCTGAAAGGCGGTCTGGATCGTCTTTTCATAGGTTGCGAGCGCGGCGTCGCGCTGGGCTTTCGAGTATTCGACGTTCGCCACGCCCGCCCCCGCCTGGAAGATCGGATAGCTTACCGAGGGGGCGACCGAATAGTTAAAGCTGCCGCCCGAGAAGAGCGAGGACAGCGCGGTGCTGGCAAAGCCGACCAGCCCGGTCAGCGAGATGCGCGGGAACAACGCCGCGCGCGCCGCGCCGATCTGGCCATTGGCGGCGCGGAGCAGATATTCGGCCTGCACCACGTCCGGGCGACGCAGCAGGATGCCCGAATCCAGCCCGGCGGGCAGCGTCGCGACGGTCGGCGCGGCTTCCTCAATCGAGCGGGGGAGCAGCGCGGTGTCGATAGGCGCACCGACCAGCAGTTGCAGCGCGTTGACGTCCTGCGCCACCGCGGTCTTCTGCTGCGCCAGATCGGCCTGCGCGGTCGCCAGCACCTGTTCGGCCTGCCGTAGATCGGTGCGCGGCGAGATGCCGCCCTCCAGCCGTGCGCGGGTCAGCGTGACGCTGCGCTCGGCATTGGCGGCGGTCTGCTGCGCAATGGCGAGCAGGCTCTGGTCCGCGCCATAGGTGAGCCAGGTCTGGGCGATATCGCCGACCAGCGTCAGCCGGGTCGCGCGCGCGGCAGCCTCGGTCGCGAAATAGCGGTCGAGCGCCGATCCGGTCAGCGAGCGGATACGCCCGAACAGGTCCAGCTCGAACGCGTTGACGCCCAGGTTTACCGACCAGGCGCTGCCGCTGCCATTGGCGCCGGTGACGATCCCGCCGCCGGTATCCACACCGCCATTGCCGATGCCCGTACCCGTGCCGCCACCGACGTTGCCTGTGCCGGTTCCCGTTCCCGTTCCCGTTCCCGTGCCGCCGTTATTGCCAGTATTGGTGCCCGTACCGCCACCGCCGACCGCGCTTGATCCGGCACCACCCGATCCGCGATCGGTATAGCTGTACCGGCCGGTGACACTGACATTGGGAAGCAGGTTGGCGCGCTGGATGCGGTATTGCGCGCGGGTAGAGGCGATGTTGGCCGCCGCGACGCGCAGGTCGCGGTTGTTGGCCAGCGCCTGCACGATCAGTTGCTGCAACCGCTGGTCGCGGAAGATATCGCTGTAGCGCACCGTGGGCAGCGCCGCCTCCGACTGGCGGAGATAGGCGTCGCCGACCGGCCAAGATGGCGGCACCGGAGTCGCGGGCCGCTCATATTTCGGGTTCATCGAACAGGCGGACAGCGCGGTCGCGCCCAGCAGCAGGGCAAGGGAGGGGGACAGGATACGCATCAGGCCTTCTCCGCCTCGCCTTCGGGGGCCGGGCGATGACCCGCGCCATGCTCGCTCGTCGGCTTGCCCCGCAACCGGGCCAGGCCGTTGCGCACCGACCGGCGCACCAGCACGAAGAACAACGGGATGTAGAAGATCGCCAGCACGGTGGCGGTCAGCATCCCGCCGATCACGGCGGTGCCGATCGCGATCCGGCTGTTGGCACCCGCGCCCGTCGAAATGGCGAGCGGCAGCACTCCGAAGATGAAGGCAAAGCTGGTCATCAGGATGGGGCGCAGACGGATCTTGGCCGCCTCCAGCGCGGCGTCGATGACCCGCTTGCCCTGCTTCTCCGCCTGCTCGGCGAACTCGATCATCAGGATCGCGTTCTTCGCCGCCAGCCCCATGGTCGTCAGCAGACCGATCTGGAGATAGACGTCGTTGGTCAGCCCGCGCAGCGTGACGAAGGCGACCGCGCCGATCAGGCCCAGCGGGATGACCAGCAGCACCGCGAACGGGATCGACCAGCTTTCATAGAGCGCGGCGAGGCACAGGAAGACGACCAGGATCGACAGGCCGTACAGGATCGGCGCCTGCCCGCCCGACAGGCGCTCCTGATAGGACAGCCCCGCCCAGGAGATGGTGGTGCCGGGGATTTCCGCCGCCAGTTCGGTCATCCGCTTCATCGCGTCGCCCGAGCTGTAGCCAGGGGCAGCCGATCCCTGGAATTCGTAAGACGGGATGCCGTTGAACCGCGACAGGGTGGTCGGCGCCACGCCCCAGTTGATCGTCGAGAAGGACGAGAAGGGTGCCATCTGGCCGCTCGACCCGCGCACGAACCATTGCTTCAGATCCTCGGGCTCGGCGCGATAGGGCGCGTCGCCCTGTACGAAGACGCGCTTGACGCGACCCCGGTCGATGAAGTCGTTGACATATTGGCCGCCCCAGGCGGTCGACAGGGTCGAGTTAACCTGTTGCTGGGTCAGGCCCAGGGCCGACAGCTTCTGCTGGTCGAGATCGACGCGCAGCGTGGCGATGTCGGGCAGCTCGGTCAGGCGGACCGAGGCCAGCATCGGGTCGGCATTGGCCTTGGCGAGCAGCTGGTCGCGCACCGCCTCGAACTTCTCCAGCGGCATGCCGGAGATGTTCTGCAGCTCCATCGTAAAGCCGTCCGACTGGCCGAGGCCGCGAATGGCGGGGGGCACCAGCGCGAAGACCTGCGCGTCGCGAAGCCCCCGGAACGCCGCGGAGGCGCGGCCGGTAATGGCGTCGGCGCTATTCTCCTTGCCCTTGCGGTCCTTCCAGTCGACGAAGTTGATGAAGCCCTGTCCGGTATTCTGGCCGCTGGTGCCGCCACCGCCGCCCCCTGCGACCGAGAACAGGACCGAGACGTTCTTCGCTTCGTGCTGCGCGAAATATTGCTCGACGCTGCGCTGCACCTCCATGGTGCGGCCCTGCGTGGCCCCGGCGGGCAGGCGGAACTGGATCAGCGCCGATCCCTGGTCCTCGGTCGGCAGGAAGCCGGTCGGCAGGCGCAGGAACAGGACCGCCAGCAGCGCAACGACCCCCGCATAGATCAGCAGGAACAGCCATTTGCGGTCGACGACGGTGCGCACGGCGGAGGTATATTTCTCGACCGTCCACTCGAAACGCGTGTTGAAGCCGTCCTTGGCACGCTGGAGCCCGTGCGCGACGCGCGGGAACTTGCGGTCGAGCCAGCCGCCTTCCTCGCCCTCGCGCGCCTTCTGCTTCAGAAGCGTCGCGGTCAGCGCGGGGCTCAGGATGAGCGCGACCGCCACCGACAGGATCATCGCCGAAACGATGGTGATCGAGAACTGGCGATAGATGACGCCCGTCGACCCGCCGAAGAACGCCATCGGCAGGAACACCGCCGACAGGACAAGCGCGATGGCGATCAGGGCGACGCTGATCTCCTTCATCGACTCGATCGTCGCCTCGCGCGGCGTCATGTCGGGATTTTCCTCGAGCAGACGCTCGACATTCTCCACGACCACGATCGCATCGTCGACCAGCAGGCCGATCGCCAGCACCAGCCCGAACAGGGTCAGCGTGTTGATCGAGAATCCGGCCAGATAGAAGATCGCGAAGGTGCCCAGCAACACCACCGGCACCGCGATCGTCGGGATCAGCGTCGCGCGCCAGCTTTGCAGGAAGACGAACATGACGATGACGACCAGGATGATCGCCTCGATCAGCGTCTTGACCACCTCGTCGATCGACAGCTTGATGAAGGCGGTGGTGTCGTTGGCGTAAGCGACCTTGAGGCCGGCCGGGAAGGTCTTCGCCACCCGGTTGACCTCGGCCTTGACCAGTTCGGCGGTCTTCAGCGCGTCGGCGCCCGGCGCCATCAGGACGGCGATACCGGCGCCCGGATGCTGGTTGATCCGGCTGACCGCCGCATAGCTTTCCGCGCCCAGCTCGATGCGCGCCACGTCGGACAGCTTGACGGTCGCGCCGTTGTTCAGCGTCTTGACGATGATCTCGCGGAACTGCTCGGGCGTCTGGAGCCGCGACATGGAGGTGACGGTCGCGTTCAGCATCTGCGTCGTCGGCGATGGCGTGCCACCGACCTCACCGGCCGCGACCTCGGTATTCTGGTTCTGGATCGCGGTCGTCACGTCCGACGGCATCAGCTGATACGAGGCCAGCTTCTCCGGGTTGAGCCAGATGCGCATCGCATATTGCGAGCCGAAGACGTTGGTGTCGCCGACGCCCTGGATACGGCCGAGCGGGTCCTGGAGATTGGAGACGAGATAATCGGCGACGTCCTGGTTCGTCATCCGGTTCGTCTCGTCATAGACGCCCGCGATGAGGAGGAAGTCGGGGTTCGACTTGCGGACGACCAAGCCCTGTTGCTGCACCTGCTGCGGCAGGCGGGCGACCGATTGCTGGACCTGGTTCTGGACCTGCACCTGCGCGATGTCGGGGTCGGTGCCCTTGGCGAAGGTGGCGGTGATCGTCACCGAGCCGCGGCTGGACGATGAGGACTGGAAATAGAGCAGCCCGTCGATGCCGGTCAGCTGCTGCTCGATGACCTGCGTGACCGAATTTTGTAGCGTCTGTGCCGACGCGCCGGGGAAGGTGGCGCGGATCGAAACCTGGGGCGGCGCGACGTCCGGATATTGCGCGATGGGCAGGCCGATGATCGCGCCGACGCCCGCCAGCATGACGATGATGGCCAGGACCCAGGCGAAGATGGGGCGATCGATGAAGACGCGGCTGATCATGATCCGGTCAGCCCGCCTTGCCCTTGGCGGCCTGCATCTTCTTCAACTGTTCGGGCGAGGGGGGCTGGACCTTTTGCGGGCTGTTGGCGGGCACCGCACGCACGCTCTGGCCGGGGCGGAGGTTCGCCAGGCCCTGGGTCACGATCTTGTCGCCGGGTTTCAGGCCGTCGGTGACGACCCAGAAGGCCCCTTGCGTCCGCTCGGCCTTGACCTTGCGTTCCTGCACCTTGTCGTTCGGGCCGACGACGAACAGCGTCGCATTGCCCTTCGGATCGCGCGACAGAGCCTGTTGCGGGACCATATAGGCGCTGGTGTCGATCGCCTGGGCGAACTGCGCGCGCACGAACATGCCGGGCAGCAGCAGCCCTTGCGGATTGGGGAAGCGGGCGCGCAGCGTCACCGTGCCGGTCTGCGGATCGACCACCGCTTCGGCAAACTCGACCCGGCCGGTCTGGCCATAGTCCGTGCCGTCCTCCAGCCGCAGCTTGACGTTCGCGCTGGCGGGGATCAGCCCGTCGCGCGCCGACAGGCTGCGACGCAGCGACAGCAGGTCGCTGGCGGATTGCTGGATGTCGACGAAGATCGGATCGAGCCGCTGGATCTGCGCCAGCGGGTCGGTCTGTCCGGTGCTGACCAGCGCGCCGACGGTGAACAGCGATCGGCCGATGCGCCCGGTGATGGGGGCGGGGACGGTGGTGAATTGGAGGTTGACGCGGGCGGTCTCCAGTGCGGCACGGGTCTGCGCCACCTGGGCGGCGGCCTGGCGGGCGCTGGCCTGCGCGTTGGTGTAATCCTGCTTCGAGATCGCCTCGATCTGCGCCAGCGGGCGATAGCGTTCAGCCAGCGTGCGCGTCGCCTCGGCATTGGCCTGCGCGCTCTGCAGATTGGCGGCGGCCTGGTTGGCGGCGGCGCGATAGAGGCGCGGATCGATTTCGTAGAGCGGCTGGCCGCGCTTGACGAGGCTGCCCTCGGTGAACAGGCGGCGGCGGATGACGCCCGTTACCTGCGGACGCACGTCGGAGCTTTCAAAGGCGCTGGTCCGCGCGGCCAGTTCGGTCACGATCGGCGCGTCGGTCGGCTGGACGATCACGTAACCGACGGTCGGGGTCGCTTGCGCCCCGCCGCGCCCCTTGGTCGCGCCGCCGCCCTTCTCGCCGCCGCATCCCGAAAGGGATGCGAGTGCCAGGACCATGGCCGTACCGGCGAGCATGCCGCGCCCGCGAAAGCCTGCAAAATTCAATTCGTCCACCTGCCTGAGATGCCAGCGACGCGCCCGGCCCGCGCGATAATGCCCGGACAAGACGAAACGTTGCCGTTCGATAACAAATTGCACGAGGCGGCTTTCAAAAGGCAAGCGATCATGGCCTAATCCGCTGGCTTTATTTGTCGCAAATTGTCGCGCTGCGACAAATTCCGAGGGCGGGGGAGCCTTTGGGGTTTTGAAGCATTTTCAGGGGGACATGACTGATCGGGACGCCGATAAACGCCTCGCCGCCGTGGCTGCGGTCAAAGAGGTTTGCGACGATATGCTGGTGGGGCTGGGGACCGGCTCGACCGCCGCCCATGCCATTGCCGCACTGGCGGACAGGCGCCTGGCGATCGAGGCCGTGGCGACCTCACGCGCCAGCGCCGATCTGGCGCGATCCTTGGGCATCAAGGTTCGCGATTTCGCCGAGGTGACGCGCATCGATCTGGCGATCGACGGGGCGGATGCCATCGATGCCGATCTGCGGGCGGTGAAGGGGGCGGGCGGCGCGATGTTGCGCGAGAAGATCGTCGCCGCTTCCGCCGACCGGATGATCGTTATCTCCGACGACTCGAAGCAGGTTGAGCGGCTGGGGGGCACCAAGCTGCCGGTCGAGATCCTGCCTTTCGGGCGTGCTTTCGTAACCGCCCGGCTTTCCGCGCTGTTCCAGCGACTTGTGGAGCGTGCCGATTACCGTACCGACAACGGCAATATCGTGATCGATGGCCATGGCTGGGACGATGCCGACCCGGCAGCCCTGGCAGATGCGTTGATGGCAATTCCCGGCGTCGTCGGGCACGGCCTGTTCCTGAACGAGATCGACGCCGCCTATATTGCCGGGAACGGGATCGTTACCCGGCTGGAACGGGGGCGTCAGGCGCGCTAAGGCCGCCCACGCATGGCAACCAGAGCGAGCGCGGATGCGTTCGATCGTACATTAGAGGATGAGGCCAGTTTCATGACCGATGCCACCACCAATGCCGTGGCCGACAGCCATCTCCACGAGGACGGGTCGATCGAGCGCCTGACCATCGACACGATCCGCACCCTGTCGATGGACGCGGTGCAGCAGGCCAATTCGGGCCATCCCGGCACGCCGATGGCGCTGGCGCCCGTCGGTCACACCGTCTGGTCGAAGTTCCTCCGCTACGATCCCGCGCACGCCGACTGGCCCAATCGCGACCGCTTCGTGCTGTCGGTCGGCCATGCCTCGATGCTGCTCTATTCGCTGATCCACCTCGCGGGGATCGAGGAGATCGACGCAAACGGCAAGAAGTCGGGCAAGCCTGCGCTCAGCCTGGAGGACCTGAAGGGGTTCCGCCAGCTCAGCTCAAAGACACCGGGCCATCCCGAATATCGCCACACCACCGGTGTCGAGACGACGACCGGCCCGCTGGGTGCCGGTTGCGGCAACTCGGTCGGCATGGCGATCGCCGAGCGCTGGCTGGCCGCGCATTTCAACCGCGAGGGCTTCCCGATCTTCGACCATGACGTGTACGTCGTGTGCGGCGATGGCGACATGATGGAGGGCGTCGCGTCGGAGGCCGCTTCGACCGCCGGGCATCTCAAGCTGTCAAATCTCTGCTGGATCTACGACTCGAACCACATCTCGATCGAGGGTGGCACCGACCTGGCGTTCGACGAAGATGTGGGCAAGCGCTTCGAGGCCTATGGCTGGAACGTCCTGCACGTCGACGACGCCAATGACGTGGCCGCGCTGACCGCCGCGCTCGACACTTTCAAGGCGACGACTGACAAGCCGACCTTCATCGTCGTGAAGTCGGTGATCGGCTATGGCAGCCCCAAGGCGGGCAGCGAAAAGGCCCATGGTGAACCGCTGGGCGACGACGCCATCCGCGCGACGAAGAAGGCCTATGGCTGGCCCGAGGATGCCAAGTTCCTGGTGCCCGACGGCGTGCGCGAGGCTTTCCAGGGCGCGATCGAGGCACGCGGCAAGCCGCTGCGCGACGAATGGGTCGCGATGGTCGACAAGTACCGCGCCGCGCACCCCGATCTCGCTGCACAGCTCGACGCGATGCTCGCCGACAAGCTGCCTGAGGGCTGGGATGCCGACATTCCGGTGTTCGAAGCGGATGCCAAGGGCGTCGCCAGCCGCGATTCGGGCGGCAAGGTGCAGAACGCCATTGCGGCGAAGGTGCCGTGGCTGATCGGCGGCTCGGCCGACCTCGCGCCCTCGACCAAGACGCTCATCAAGGATGGCGGCTCGTTCCAGGCGGGCAGCTATGAGGGCCGCAACATGCACTTTGGCGTGCGTGAGCATTCGATGGGCGCGATTGTCGACGGCATGGCGCTGTCGCATCTGCGTTCGTACGGCGCGACCTTCCTGGTCTTTTCCGACTATATGCGCGCGCCGATCCGCCTCGCCGCGATCATGGAATTGGGCGCCACCTTCGTCTTCACGCACGACTCGATCGGCGTGGGCGAGGACGGCCCGACCCACCAGCCGATCGAGCATCTGGCGACGCTGCGCGCGATCCCCGGCCTCGACACCATCCGCCCCGGCGATGCCAACGAAGTCGCCGAGGCCTGGCGCTGCGCCGTCGAGTCGGCCAGCCATCCGACCGCGCTGATCTTCTCGCGTCAGGCGCTCCCCACCCTGGACCGCAGCAAGTACGCGCCCGCATCGGGCGTGAAGAAGGGCGGCTATGTCCTTGCGGATTGCGAGGGCACGCCCGATATCATCCTCATCGCAACGGGCTCGGAACTGTCGCTGGTCGCGGATGCCTATGAGACGTTGAAGGCGGACGGCGTAAAGGTTCGCGTCGTCTCGCTGCCCAGCTGGTACCGTTTCGAGATGCAGGATGCGGCGTACAAGGAAAGCGTCCTGCCGCGCGGCGTCACCAAGCGTCTGGCGGTCGAGCAGGCCGGGTCGATCGGTTGGGACCGCTATGTCGGGTTCGACGGCCGCACGATCACCATGTCGACCTTCGGTGCTTCGGCCCCGCTCGCCAAGTTGCAGGACAAGTTCGGTTTCACCCACGACAATGTCGTGAAGGTGGCCCGCGAAATGCTGGAGACCAAGTGATGAGCAAGCTGTCGGAACTGGGCGCCAAGGGCTGTGCCCCCTGGCTCGATTTCGTCGATCGCAAATTCCTCGAGGCAAAGGGGCTGGAAAAGCTCGTCGCCGAGGACGGACTGACCGGCGTCACCTCCAACCCGTCGATCTTCGAAAAGGCGATGGGGCATGGCGATGCCTATGACGGCACGCTGGCGGCGTTCGACAAGGAGAACCCCGGAGCGGCGACCATCGACCGTTACGAGCATCTTGCGATCCAGGACATCAAGGCGGCGGCGGAAACGCTGAAGCCCGTCTATGACCGGCTCGATGCCAAGGACGGCTATGTCAGTCTCGAAGTGTCGCCCTATATCGCCGACGATACGGATGCGACCATCGCCGAGGCCGAGAAGCTGTGGAACGCGGTCGACCGCCCGAACCTGATGATCAAGATTCCGGGCACCGATGCGGGTGCACCGGCGATCTCCGCGACCATCGCCAAGGGGATCAACGTCAACGTCACGCTGCTATTCTCGCAGGCCGCCTACATCAAGGTGGCCGAGGCTTATGCGGCTGGCCTGGAAGAGCGCGTGAAGGCCGGACAGCCGATCGACCGGATCGCCAGCGTCGCCAGCTTCTTCATCAGCCGCATCGACTCGGCGATCGACAAGAAGATCGACGAGCGCGTTGCCGCCGGTGACGCGGAAGCGGACGCGTTGAAGGCCGTGCGTGGCAAGGTCGCGATTGCCAATGCCAAGATGGCCTATCAATGGTATCTGGAGTTCCTCAAGTCCGACCGCTGGCAGGCGCTGGCCGCCAAGGGCGCACAGCCGCAGCGTCTGCTCTGGGCGTCGACCGGCACCAAGGACCCGTCCTTCCCGGATACGCTCTACATCGACACGCTGATCGGGCCGGACACGGTCAACACCATGCCGCCCAAGACGATGGACGCCTTCCGCGACCATGGCACGGTGGCCGAGACGCTGACCGCCGATATCGACGAGGCCAAGCATATTCTCGCCGAAGCGGACCGGCTGGGTCTGGACCTGGACGGCGTGACCGACACGCTGGTCGCCGAGGGGGTCGCTTCCTTCGTCAAGGCGTTCGACGATCTGCTCGGCGCGATCGGGCAGAAGCAGCCCGCTACGGCCTGAGCCGACAGGCCCCCTCTCCAAACCGGAGAGGGGGCCTTTCTCTTTGTAACGACAGTAACGGAGTTCCCGCATGAAGATCGGTCTGGTCGGCCTTGGCCGCATGGGCGGCAATATCGCACGCCGCCTGATGCAGGCTGGGCATCAGGTGGTGGCCTGGGATCGCAGCGACGAGGCGGTGCAGGCGCTCGCCAAGGACGGCGCGGAGGCGGCCACGGGCTTGCAGGACATGGCGACCAAATTGGCCAATAAGGCGGTCTGGTGGGTGATGCTTCCCGCAGGCGCGCCGACCGAGGACACGATCGCGGAGATCGCCAAGCTCGCCAAGGACGGCGATGTCGTCATCGACGGCGGCAACAGCTTCTACAAGGACGATATTCGCCGCGCCAAGATGCTGGCCGAGCAGGGCATCCATTATGTCGATGTCGGCACCTCTGGCGGTGTCTGGGGCCTGGAGCGCGGCTATTGCATGATGATCGGCGGCGACAAGGAAACGGTCGATCACCTCGATCCGATCTTCGACGCGCTGGCACCCGGCCTGGGCGATATCGTCCGCACGCCGGGCCGCGTTGCCGACAAGGTCGATGCGCGCGCCGAAAAGGGCTATATCCACGCCGGTCCTGCGGGCGCGGGTCACTTCGTTAAGATGATCCACAACGGCATCGAGTACGGCCTGATGCAGGCCTATGCCGAGGGCTTCGACATTCTGAAGTCGAAGAACAGCGACAAGCTGCCCGAGGACGAGCGGTTCGATCTGAACCTCACCGACATCGCCGAAGTGTGGCGTCGCGGCAGCGTGATCTCGTCCTGGCTGCTCGACCTGACCGCGATTGCGCTCGCCAAGGACGAGATGCTGGAGCAGTTCTCGGGCCATGTCGCCGATTCGGGCGAGGGTCAGTGGACCATCGACGCGGCGATGGAGGAGAAGGTCCCGGCCAACGTCCTGACCGCCTCGCTGTTCGCGCGCTATCGCAGCCGGATCGAGCATACCTATGGCGACAAGGTGCTGTCGGCGATGCGCTTCGGCTTTGGCGGCCATACCGAAATCCCGCAATGAGCAAACCCATCCGGCTTGTCGTGTCGGACGTCGACGGCACGCTGGTCGATCCCGACAAACGGCTGCGCGCCGCCACCATCGCCGCCGTCCGGCGGCTGGAGGCGGCGGGCGTCGGCTTCACCATCATCAGCGCCCGGCCCCGGTCGGGGCTGGGCTGGCTGGCCGAGGAACTGGCGATCGACGCGCCGATCGGGGCGTTCAACGGCGGCACCGTGTTCCGTCGCGATGGCTCGGTCGACGCGCAGTTTCGGGTGCCGGTCGAGGTCGTCAACGACGTGCTGGCGATGGCGGCGGACCAGCCGCTCGCCATCTGGGTCTTCGCCGACGATCGCTGGTACGCCAGCAGCGGCGAGGGCACCCATGTCGATCACGAGCGCAAGGCGTCCTCGCAGGAGCCGGTGATTACGCAGGACTTCGCCGCGCTGGTCGACAAGGTCGACAAGATAACCCTGGTAAGCGACGATGCCGATCTGCTGCGCGGCCTGCATGAGCGCGCGAATGCCGCGCATCGCGAACAGGCAACGGTCGCCCAGTCGCAGACCTATTATCTCGACGTGACCGCACTTGCGGCGAACAAGGGGGACGGCGTCGAGACGCTCGCCAAGGCGTTCGGCGTGACGCTGGAGGAAGTCGCGGTGCTCGGCGACCAGGCGAACGACCTTCCCATGCTGACACGCGCAGGCCTGCCGATCGTCATGGCAAATGCGCCGGATGCCGTTAGGGAACGGATATCGGTACACACCCGTTCCAATGCGGACGACGGCGTGGCCTATGCCATCGATACTATCATCATGCCCAGAATCGGAGTGCCCAAATGAAGCAACTGGTTGCGTTCGACCTCGACGGTACGCTGGCCGAAAGCAAACAGCCCCTGGGCGAGCCGATGGGGGAGGCGCTGGCCGACCTGCTCGACGTCGCGCATGTCGCGGTGATCTCGGGCGGCGACTGGCCGCAGTTCGACAAGCAGGTGGCAAGCCGTCTGCCCGAACGCGCCGACCGCACCAAGCTGTGGCTGATGCCGACCACCGGCACCAAGCTCTACACCTATCAGGACGGCCAATGGACCCCGGTCTATGCCGAGCTGTTCGACGACGCGACCAAGGCCAAGATCCTGGAGGCATTCGATGCCTCGCTGGAGGCGACCGGCTTCGTGCCCGAGCAGACCTGGGGCGAGCGGATCGAGGATCGCGGCAGCCAGATCACCTTCTCCGCGCTCGGCCAGCAGGCCCCGATCGACGCCAAGGAACATTGGGATCCCAAGTTCGAGAAGCGCAAGGTCATCCAGGCCGACCTGAAGCAGCGCCTGCCGGGCCTGTCGATCAACATGGGCGGTGCCACCTCGATCGACATCACCCGCGAGGGCGTCGACAAGGCGTACGGCCTTAAGAAGCTGCGCGACGCCAGCGGCATCCCGCTCGACGCGATGATGTTCATCGGCGACGCGATCTTCCCCGGCGGCAACGACTATCCGGCGAAGGAACTGGGCCTGGACACGGTGCGTGTCCGCGACCCGGAAGAGACGCTGGCGGTGATCGCGGGGATCGTCGCCTGTCTGAAGTAATCGGCGGCGCGTCGGTAGCGTTACGGGCTCGCACCGGTCCCGCGCATGAGACGGTCGATGCGGCTTATGGTGCCTATCGGCTGGACGATCGGGGGAGCTATACGGCTTTCCTGATCGCCCATGCGCGTGCGCTGCCCGCGGTTGAGGCTTGGCTGGCGGGGCAGAGCATCGGTTTCCCTTGGCGGTCCCGACGCGAGGCGTTGGCGGCGGACCTGACCGCGCTCGGCGCGACTCTGCCCGAACCCTTGCCATTCGATCTGCCGGAGGACGAAGCGGCGCGTTGGGGCGCACTCTACGTGACGGAAGGCTCGCGGCTGGGCGGCATGATGCTGGCCCGGCAGGTGGGCGAGGGAATGCCGCGTACATATCTGGAGTCGGGCTTCGGGGCAGGGGAGTGGCGGGCGTTTCGCCATGCGCTGGACGAAGCGGCGGGGGATGCGGCCTGGGTCGACCGAGCCGTCACGGCGGCCGATGCGGTATTCGCGCTGTACGGCCGCGCGGCCTAATTCCCACCCCCCGCTCAGGCTGAACGGGGGGTGGGTTTGAAGGTCTCCCCCTTAATCCGCGATGGGCGCGATCACGATGGCGCGCAATCCCGGCCGGTTGTCGTCATATTCGATCGATCCCGACAGCCGCTGCATCATCGCCGTCATCATCCGGCTGCCGAAACCGCGACCGTCGCCCGTACCCTCGCCATCCCCGGTCCGGCCCTTCCCCTCGTCCGCGACGATCAGGCGCAGCCGGTTGCCATATTGCTCCAGCGTGATCGTCACCGGACCGACCGCGCCGTCATAGGCATATTTGGTGGCATTGATGATAAGTTCGGTCGTGACCAGTCCGAGATTGATCGCCCGGTCGGTCGGCATCAACACCGGCGCCAGATCCAGTCGCATCATCGCGGCCCAGTCCGCGCCCAGCGACTGCTTCATGTCGCCGACCAGATCCTCCAGATAACGCGCCAGATCGACCGTCTGGATCTGATCGTCGCGATACAGACGGCGATGGACCAGCGCCACGGCTGACAATCGTGCCTGCGCCTCGGCCAGATGCTCGCGCACGCGGGGATCGCCCGCCGCCTTGGCCTGAAGGGCCAGAAAGGACGAGACCAGTTGCAGGCTGTTCTGCACCCGGTGGTCCACCTCCTTCATCAGCACGTCCTTTTGAAGAAGGAGCGCTTCCCGGTCGTCCAGCGTGCGTTGCAGCGCGGTGTTCAACCCGCGCAAGCGCTGATTCTGCGACGCTTCGTGAAGGGCACGACGCAGGCGATGGCCGGACTCCACCTCCTCCAGCGTCCAGCGACGCGAGCGACCGCGCACCGTCTCGCTCCAGCTTTCGAACGAGGCGCGGGGGGTCAGCGTCTCGTCCGACGACAACGCGACCGACTTGTGCGGATTGCCCGCCCATTCGATCTCCTCGACCTGCTCGGCCCGGAACCAGAGCAAGGTCACGCCACCATCGATCAGAGGCAGGGCCATCACCCCCGCGGCGGAGGCGGCCAGCCGGTCGGCCTGGGGCATCACCGCAGGCAGTTCATGCGTGGCCACCACATCGCCGGCGCTGCGTGCGGCGGCCCAGGCGGCGATGTCCAGGATCGCCAGCGTGGGGGGGCAGACACCCTCCTCGCGTACCTTGCCATGCTCGACGACCGCAAAGCCGCTGGCACCCATCATCGCCTTCATCTCGGGCATCAGGCGGCGGATGGCGGGGACGACGTCGCCCAGGCCGATGATGCGCGGCAGAATGCCGTCCTCGGCGGCGCGCAGGCGCAGGCGCTCGCGATAGAGTTCCGCCTCTTCCTTGGCGCGGATCTGCCGCGCCAGCCCGCTGGCGAGCGCGGCGGCGGCTGCGCGCAGCTCGGATGACAGGCGGCGGGCGCTGTAATGGTGGCACGCGATCATGCCCCATAACACCCCGTCCTTGACGATCGAAATCGAGGCGGAGGCCGCGACGCCCATATTCTGCAAGTAGCGGACATGAACCGGCGAGACGCTGCGAAGTCCTACGTCGCTCAGATCCACGGTCTCGAACCCGGCGGGGCGCAGGGGGGCGGGAGTATAGTCGACATCGGGAATGCTGCGCGTCCGGTTGCGGACATAGAGCGCGCGCGCCTGTTTCGGGATGTCTGATGCGGGAAAATGATGGTGGAGGAACGAATGCAGCTCGGGCGCGCGCGCCTCGGCCACCACGCGCCCCGAATCCTCGTCGAGGAAGCGGTACAGCATCACCCGGTCAAAGCCGGTCAGCAGGCGGAAGGTGACGGCGGCACGCTCGCACAGCATCGCCAGGTCGCCGGTCCGCTCCAGGCCGGTCGCCGCGGCATCGAGCCAGCCGAGCGGGCTGCCCGCCCCCCAGGGGGCATCGGCGACCCCCGGTTCCAATTCAACCAGCACCATGTCGCCGGCGATGCGATGCGCGGTGACGCAAAAGACTTCGGAAATCCCACGGACCGGCGCGGCCGAGGTGGTAGAGCCCGGACCGATCGGCATGGCCTGCACCATGTCCGCCACCTGATCGCCCGCCAGCGCGGACAGGGGCAGGCCATGCCATTCGGATGCCAGCCTTTCCTCGATCGCGCCGGCGCCCGCCACGATGATCCCGGTCGTGGCATCCACGACCAGCAACAGGCCATGCGGCTGAATCGCGCCGGGGATATGAATGGGTTCCCGATCGCAAGCGGTGATATCCTGGCTTGGATCGGTGGCGAGGGGGCGCGTGGCCATCAGGGTCGGAATTCCTCTCTGCCCGCCACATGTCGGGTTTTGCACGACGTTGCAAATGTTTGAGGTGCGCAATCGATCCACCCGGCAGCGATGCGATGGCAGGTTGGAACGAATATTGCGCGTTTGGGTAATGTCCGTTTAAAGCGAAGCCACGGACTCAAAGAGCCGCTTGGAGAGGACATGATCGACGATTTCGATTTCGCACTGGGCGAAAGCGCGGACATGATCCGTGAAGCGACGCGGCGTTTCGCGACCGATCGCATCGCGCCGCTGGCCGCGCGGATGGATGCGGAGGACTGGTTTCCCCGTGACATTTGGCCGGAAATGGGCGTGCTGGGTCTGCACGGGATCACTGTCGACGAGGCCGATGGCGGACTGGGCCTGGGCTATCTGGAGCATGTCGTCGCGATCGAGGAAGTGTCGCGGGCGTCGGCTTCGCTTGGCCTGTCCTATGGGGCGCATTCCAATCTGTGCGTCAATCAGATCCGCCGCTGGGGCAATGCGGAACAAAAGGCCAAATACCTGCCCGGCCTGATTTCGGGCGAGCATGTCGGCAGTCTGGCCATGTCGGAGGTGTCGGCGGGATCCGACGTCGTCTCGATGAAGCTGCGCGCGGACCAGACGGATGGCGGCTGGGTGCTGAACGGCACCAAATTCTGGATCACCAACGCACCCTATGCCGACACCTTGGTCGTCTATGCCAAGACGGGTGAGGGCAGCCGGGGGATCACCGCCTTCCTGATCGAAAAGGACATGGCCGGTTTTGCGATCGGCCAGAAGATCGACAAGATGGGAATGCGCGGCAGCCCGACCGCCGAGCTGGTCTTCAACGACTGTTTCGTCTCCGACGCGCAGGTGATGGGGCCGGTGAATGGCGGGGTCGGCGTGCTGATGAGCGGGCTCGACTATGAGCGCGCGGTGCTGGCGGGCATTCAGCTTGGCATCATGCAGGCCTGTCTCGACGTGGTCGTGCCCTATGTCCGCGAGCGCCGCCAGTTCGGTCGCGCCATCGGCGAGTTCCAGCTGATCCAGGCTAAGATCGCCGACATGTATGTCGCGCTCAATTCGGCGCGGGCCTATGTCTATGCGGTGGCGCGTTCGTGTGATGCCGGGCGGACGACGCGGTTCGACGCGGCGGGCGCGATCCTGCTGGCCAGCGAGAATGCGGTGAAGGTTTCGCTGGAGGCCATCCAGGCGCTGGGCGGGGCGGGCTATACCAAGGATTGGCCGGTCGAACGCTTCGCGCGCGATGCCAAGCTGCTCGACATCGGTGCCGGCACCAACGAAATTCGCCGGATGCTGATCGGTCGCGAGCTGATCGGCAAGCTCGAAAAGGTGGCGCAATGAGCCTTGGGGTGAAGTGATGGGGGCGGTTCTTCCCACGCGGATCGCGCGCGGCGACGCGGCTTTTCAGACCAACGTCGATCACAATCGCGCGCTGGCCGAACGCCTCCGCGCCGACGTGGCGCGCGCAGGCCTTGGCGGAAACCAAGCCTCGCGCGACCGCCATGTGTCGCGCGGCAAGTTGCTTCCCCGCGACCGGGTGGAGCAGTTGCTCGATGCCGGATCGCCCTTTCTCGAAATCGGCCAACTCGCCGCCAACGGTCTCTATGACGATGCGGTCCCCGGCGCCGGCATGATCGCGGGCATCGGCCGGGTCCATGGCCGGCAGGTGATGATCGTCGCCAACGATGCGACGGTGAAGGGCGGCACCTATTACCCGCTGACCGTCAAGAAGCATCTGCGCGCGCAGGAGATCGCGCTCGAGAACCGGCTGCCCTGCATCTATCTGGTCGACAGCGGCGGCGCGAACCTGCCGCATCAGGCGGAGGTCTTTCCTGACCGCGATCATTTCGGTCGTATCTTCTTCAATCAGGCGCAGATGTCGGCAGCGGGTATCCCCCAGATCGCATGCGTGATGGGAAGCTGCACCGCGGGCGGCGCCTATGTCCCCGCCATGTCGGACGAGACGGTGATCGTGCGTGGGCAGGGTACGATCTTCCTCGCTGGACCACCGCTGGTGAAGGCGGCGACCGGCGAGGTCATCTCGGCCGAGGAACTGGGCGGAGCGGACACCCATGGCCGCAAGTCGGGCGTGGTCGACCATGTCGCCGACAGTGACGACCATGCGCTGTCGATCGTTCGTGACATCGTCGAGACGCTGCCGCCGCAGACGCTGCCTGAGGTCAATCTGGCCGAGGTGGACGAACCGCTCTATCCGGCGGAAGATTTGTACGGCCTGATCCCGCAGGATGTGCGCGCACCTTATGACGTGCACGAGGTCATCGCCCGGTTGGTCGACGGATCGCGCTTCCACGAGTTCAAGGCGCTCTATGGCGCGAGCCTCGTATGCGGTTTCGCGCATATCCATGGCAAGCCGGTCGCGATCCTCGCCAATAACGGCGTGCTGTTCTCGGAGAGCGCGCAGAAGGGCGCGCATTTCATCGAACTGGCCTGCCAGCGGCGCATCCCCTTGCTGTTCCTGCAGAATATCTCCGGCTTCATGGTCGGCGGCCGCTATGAGGCCGAAGGGATCGCCAAGCATGGCGCCAAGCTGGTGACGGCGGTGGCGACGGCGCAGGTGCCCAAGATCACGGTGCTGATCGGCGGCAGCTTTGGTGCTGGCAATTACGGCATGTGCGGCCGCGCCTATTCCCCGCGCTTCCTGTTCACCTGGCCCAATGCGCGGATCAGCGTGATGGGCGGCGAGCAGGCCGCCAGTGTGCTTGCGACCGTCCACCGCGACGCGGACAACTGGACGGCGGACGAGGTCGAGGCGTTCAAGGCCCCGATCCGCCAGCGTTACGAGGATGAGGGCAATCCCTGGTACGCGACCGCGCGGCTGTGGGATGACGGTATCGTCGACCCGGCGCAGACGCGTGACGTGCTGGGCCTGGCGCTGGATGCGTGCTTGAATGCACCCATCGCGGAGGCGCCCCGTTTCGGGGTGTTCCGGATGTGATGGGGGGATGCCCCTTCACCATGCTGCGCATGGTCCCCCTCGCCAAGCATGGCTTGGGGCTGATTGAGGTTGAAACCCATGTTTGATTCCCTCCTCATCGCCAATCGCGGCGAGATCGCCTGTCGTATCATCCGCACCGCACGCGAGATGGGCCTGCGCACCATCGCCGTTTATTCCGAGGCCGATGCCCAGGCGCTGCACGTCCGCATGGCGGACGAAGCCATAATGATCGGCCCCGCCCCTGCGCGGGAAAGCTATCTCGACGCGGCGCGCATCCTCGATGCCGCGTGCGACAGCGGGGCGGCGGCGATCCATCCCGGCTATGGCTTTCTGTCGGAGAATGCCGAGTTCGCGGAAAGTGTGATCGCCGCCGGGCTGATCTGGGTCGGGCCGAATCCCGACAGCATCCGCGCCATGGGCCTGAAGGACGCGGCCAAGGCGCGGATGATCGCCGCCGGCGTGCCGGTCACGCCGGGCTATCTGGGCGAGGATCAGAACCCCGAACGCCTCGCCGCTGAGGCCGATGCGGTCGGCTATCCGGTGCTCATTAAGGCGGTCGCGGGCGGCGGCGGCAAGGGGCTGCGCCGTGTCGACGACCCGACCGCCTTTGCCGAGGCGCTGGCGTCCTGCCGTCGCGAGGCGGCGGCGTCGTTCGGTGATGACCGGGTGCTGATCGAGAAATACATCCTCTCGCCTCGCCATATCGAGGTGCAGGTATTCGGCGACCGCCACGGCCATGTCGTCCACCTGTTCGAGCGCGACTGCTCGCTGCAACGCCGTCATCAGAAGGTGATCGAGGAAGCCCCCGCGCCGGGCATGGATGACGCGACCCGCCAAGCCGTATGCGGTGCCGCCGTCCGCGCGGCGCAGGCCGTGGATTATGTCGGCGCAGGTACGATCGAGTTCATCGCCGACGCTTCCGAAGGGCTGCGCGCCGACCGCGTCTGGTTCATGGAGATGAACACCCGGCTTCAGGTCGAGCATCCCGTCACCGAAGCGATCACCGGCGTCGATCTGGTCGAATGGCAGCTTCGCGTCGCGGCGGGCGAGCCCTTGCCGATGGCGCAGGGCGACCTCGCCATCCACGGCCACGCCATCGAGGCGCGGCTCTATGCCGAGGACCCGGCCAAGGGCTTTCTCCCTGCGATCGGCACGCTCGAAGTGTTCGACCTCGGCGACGATGCCGCGATCCGCATCGACACCGGCGTCGAGGAAGGCGCGGAGATCACCCCTTGGTACGACCCGATGATCGCCAAGGTCATCGCGCATGGCGACACCCGCCACGAGGCGCGCGAGGCGCTGGCCGATGCGCTGGACGAGGCGGTGATCTGGCCGGTGCGCACCAATGCGGGCTTTCTGGTCGAGGCGCTCGACCATCCCGACTTCGCCAGCGGCCAGGTCGATACCGGCCTGATCGCGCGCGAGGGCGAGGCGTTGATGCCGCCGACCGAGCCGTCGGAAGAGGCGCTGGCCGAGGCCGCCGCCGCACTGATCGGTCAGGACGAACTGTCGGGCTTCCGCCTCAACGCCGCGCCGAGGCGGACCGCGCGCTTCCTGCTCGACGGGCAGCCGATCACCGTCGATTTCACCGAGGCGGGCGAGGTGCCCCCGGCGCCGACCGACGAGGTACTGATCTCCGAGGGAGGGCAAAGCTGGTCCTTCACCCGCTGGCGCGCCGATGGCCTGGCGGCGGGCGGGGCTGGGGACGGTGCGATCCTGTCGCCCATGCCCGGCCGGATCATCGCGGTCGCCGTGACCGAAGGGCAGGCGGTCCGCGCTGGCCAGCCGCTCGTCACGCTGGAGGCGATGAAGATGGAGCATGTCCTGACCGCGCCGTTCGATGGCGTCGTCACCGACCTGAAGGCCGACACCGGCGGTCAGGTGGCCGAGGGCATCGCGCTGGTCCGCATAGTCGCGGAGGGCGCGGCATGAGCGGCCGGTTCTTCGACGACTGGACGATCGGCGACCGGATCGACCATCCCATCCGCCGCACCGTGACCGAGACGGACAATCTCCTGTTCTCGACCATGACCCATAATCCGCAGCCGCTGCATATCGATGCGGAGGCGGCCAAGGCCAGCGAATTCGGGCAGATCCTCGTCAACGGCACCTTCACCTTCTCGCTGATGATCGGGCTGTCGGTGGGGGAGACGACGCTGGGCACATTGGTCGCGAATCTGGGCTATGACGAACTGGTCATGCCCGCACCGGTCTTCCTCGGCGACACGCTGCGCGCGACGAGCGAGGTAACGGCGCTGCGCGAAAGCAAATCGCGGCCCGGGGCGGGGCTCGTGACGTTCCGGCATGAGGCGCTGAACCAGCGGGACGAGGTGGTGTGCCGGTGTCTGCGCACGGCTTTGGTGAAGAAGCGGGGATAGGGTGTGCAGTTCCACCTCGCTCGGGGCGAACGGGGTGTGATCCACGATCCCAACTCCCGTTCCGCCTGAGCGAAGTCCAAGGCCAAGGTGTCACAACCGCGTCCGCACCCCGATCCAAACCGTCCGCGGCGTCGCCCGTTCGATCAGCCCCGCGCCGCTATACGCGGCCTCCACCCGCGTATCGGCGAGATTCTCCGCCCGCGCCTCGATCAGCCAGCCCCGCACGATCGGTACCGCAGCATAGACGTCCAGCGTCGTCGCAGGCGCCAGCGAGCGAAGATTCTGGTCGTCCTCGAACTGGCGGCTGACGTGCCGCACCGTCCCGCTCAGCGCCATGCCGCGATGCTGGATTCCCAAGGTCGCCGATAGCTGGTCGCGCGGCGTCTGCGCGGGCCGCAAACCGTCGAGCGGCGCGGCCAGGCCTGACGCCTCGACCCGCGCGCTGATGTGCGACCAGGACGCCCGCGCACTCACCGGACCGACCGCACCATTCGCTTCCACTTCGAACCCGTGCGACCGGATCGCGTCCAGATTCTGTCGCATCCGGTACACGCCGTTCGCCGCGACGAAGCCGACGCCGGGAAAGGTCCCCGGCCCGCGGCCCATCGTCACATTGGCGATCGCATCGGTCAGCCGGTTGAGGAAATAGGTCCCCGACAGCCGCAATCCCGCTGCGGGGGTCAGGTCGAAGCCTCCCTCGACGCCTTCGACCCGTTCGGGGTTCAGCGCGGCATTGGCGGCGGTGGCGTCGGCGCCTGCGCGGAACGGCCGGTAGAGCTCGTTCAACGTCGGCAGCCGCCAGCCGCGATACGCCGCGGTACGCAGGGTCAGCGGCTGGGCGATCCGCAACGCCGCCCCGAGCCGTCCGGTAAATTCCTGACCCGAGCGGTCGGGAAAGTCGGTATCGGTCAGCACCGCACCCGTGGCCAGCACGCCCTCGTCCAGCCGCCCGTTCCGAATGCGCCAGTCGTCCACCCGCGCCGCGGCGGTAACGGTCAGCATCCCTGCCTCGACGCTGCCATCGGCGAACAGCCCCATGGTGCGCGTCGCCCCGCCCGCCTCGCGCCGCCGCGTGGGAAGCCCCGCGACATAGGTATAGAGTTCCTGCGTCCGCCCGCTGGTATCGCGAATGTCGCCGCCCAGCCGCAGTTTGACCGAGTCGCCCAGCGGCGGGGAAACCTCCACGCGTCCGCCCAGGCCGGTGGCGGGGACGTTATATTGGTCCAGAGTCAGCGTCGCCGCCGTTCGCGCGGCATTTACGCTGGCATAGCGCGAGGCGAATTGCCGCGTCTGGACATAGGCCAGCGCCGACCAGCCCCAAGCCCCCCGTCCGACCAGCCGGATGCTGGCGTCCGCGCCGTCGGAGCGGTTGTCGGTGAAGTCGGTCCCCCGGTCGCGCGCGTCATGAAACGCCGCCAGCGTCATCTGCAACTCGGTCTGGGGGGCGATCGCGATCACGCCGCGCCCCGCGCCCGAATATTGCTCATACGGCGCTGCGCGATCGACGGGACCGCGTTGCCCCGCGACGATCGGGATGAAGCCGTCTCCGCGCGCATAGGCCCCCGATACGGTCAGGAAGCCACCGTCGCGGACCAGCGAGGCCGAGCCTTGCGCATCGACCGAATCGCGGCTCCCATAGGCGATCGCCAGGTCGAGCGGGGCGAGCTGGTCGGGCGTCGCGCTGTCCATCTCGATCGTGCCGGCCAGCGCGCCCGGCCCCCAGAAGCCCGAGCCGCCGCCGCGCGTCACCCGGATGCGCCCCAGCCGTCCGGTGGCATAGGCCGGGAATATGACCCAGCCGCCGAACGGATCGGCCTGCGGCACGCCGTCCAGTACCAGCAGCGCGCGGCTCGACGCGTTGCCGCCCAGGCCGCGTAAGGTGATGCCCTGCGAGGTCGGATGGGCTGAGCGGCTGTCCGAGCGGCGGAACTGCTGCAGTCCGGCGACATCCGCCAGCACATTTTCCAGACGCTGCGAGGCGTTCTGCATGATCCGATCGCGGTCGATCGTGACCACGTCCAGCGCGCGCTCGCCGGGTTGGTCGTTCAGGCCGCGGCCGGTGACAATGATGGTTTCGGGTTCGGCGGTTTGCGCAAGAAGGGTGGTGGGGGTGAAGGCGAGGGCGAGCAGAGGCAGGCGGTGGAGTGCAGGCATGGTGTGTGGTGGTCCCCTTTGCTCCCCTGTTGGGGATGTCTTGAAGCGAAGACGAATCAAATCGTTAACGGGTCCCGCCATCGCTGAGACCCACGCCCCTCCCGCAGGCGGGAGGGGATGGGGGAGGGCATGCCACAGGGATGGTCTCTGCGAGACTCCTTGCCCTCCCCAAACCCCTCCCGTTTACGGGAGGGGCTTAAAGAAGAAGGAGGGGTGAGCGCTCAAGAAGGTGCGTGCGAACCGCAAACACGGATGACGCGCCGGAAAAACCGCCCTACAGTCCGGTTATCGTGCCGACCCTTCATGCCCTTGCGAACCCTGCGCGTTTCCTGAAGATCGCTCGTCCGCTGACCGGGATTTGCCTGGGGCTGGGTACCGCGCTGATCGCCGTCGCGGTCTGGGCGGGGCTGACCCTGACTCCGCCCGATTATCTTCAGGGCGAGACGGTGCGTATCCTCTATATCCATGTCCCTGCCGCCTGGCTCGGCATGGGCGGATGGAGCGGGATCGCGGCCGCCAGCCTGTCGCTGATCGTCTGGCGGCATCCGCTGGCGCAGGTTGCCGGGCGTGCCATTGCGTGGCCGGGGGCGGTGTTTACCGGCTTGTGCCTTGCCACGGGATCGATCTGGGGGCGACCGACCTGGGGGACGTGGTGGCAATGGGATGGACGGCTGACATCGATGTTGCTGCTGCTGTTCGTTTATTTGGGCTATATCGCGCTCGCCCGCGCCGATGCGGATCGCGGCGGCGACGGGCGGATCCCGGCGCTGTACGGGCTGGCGGGCACGGCGCTTCTGCCGGTCATCCGCTATTCGGTGGTGTGGTGGAACACGCTGCATCAGGGCCAGTCGATCGGGCTGACCGGGTCCAGCATCGACAGGTCGCTGCTTTGGCCGTTGCCGATTTCGCTGGGCGGTTTCACCTTCCTGTTCGCCGCCATCGTCCTGATGCGGATGCGCACGCTGCTTGCCCAGGCCAAGGCCGAGGCGCGGATTCGGCGGATGGCGCGCGCATGAACCAGATGGCGTTCGTCGCGGCGGCCTATGCGGTGATGCTGGGGGGCGCGGGCGCGCTGACCCTTGTCAGCTATCTGGCGATGAAGCGCGCCGAGAAATGACGCCCAAATCCCAACGTCTCACGCTGGCGCTGCTGGCGCTGGCCGCGATCGTCGCGGCGGTGCTGCTTGCCATGTCGGCGATGAAGGACCAGGCGGCGTTTTTCTACACCCCCTCCGACGCGCAGAAACAGGGGCTGCCACTGGGCCGCGCGGTGCGGCTGGGCGGGATGGTCGAGGCGGGCTCGGTCCACCGCGCGCCTGATGGGGTGACGGTGCGCTTCGTCGTGACCGACGGCAAGGCAACGACGCCCGTGACCTTTGCCGGGATCACGCCGGACCTGTTCCGCGAGAAATCGGGCGTGGTGGCGGAGGGGCAGTTCCAGCCCGATGGCCGCTTCGTCGCGACCAATTTGCTCGCCAAGCATGACGAGAAATACATGCCGCCCGAAATGGCGGGCAACATGCACGAGAGCCGGAGCCTGGAGCCGTGATCGCCGAGGCGGGTCTGGTCGCGCTCTGGTTCGCCGCGATGGTGGCGGGGTTACAGCTGCTGCTCGGCGTCCTTGCCCTGCGACGCAAGGGCGCGGTGGGCGAGCAGGCGATGGCCGCGATCGGCCCGGTCGCGATCGTGCAGGGCGCGCTGGTCGCCATGGCCATGGCGGCGCTGATCGCGGTGTTCCTGAACACCGATCTGTCGGTCGAACTGGTCGCCGAGAACAGCCATTCGGCCAAGCCGTGGATCTATAAATTCGCCGGAGCCTGGGGCAATCACGAAGGTTCGATGCTGCTCTGGGTGACGATCCTGGGGGCGGGCGGCGCGCTGGTCGCGTGGAAGGAGCGGACGCTCGACCGCGCGACCCATGTCGCGACGCTGGCGGCGCAGGGCGCGATCGCGCTGGGCTTTTATGCCTTTCTGCTGTTCGCCTCCAATCCTTTCGCGCGGTTGAACCCGGCGCCGATCGAGGGGCAGGGGCTGAACCCGCTGTTGCAGGACCCCGGTTTGGCCTTCCATCCGCCGACGCTCTACGCGGGCTATGTCGGGCTGTCGGTGGCTTTCTCGTTCGCGGTGGGCGCGCTGGTGACGGGGCAGGTCGGCCCGGCCTTTGCCCGCGCGATGCGGCCATGGGTGCTGGGTGCCTGGGTGCTGTTGACCATCGGCATCACGGCGGGGTCGTATTGGGCCTATTATGAGCTGGGCTGGGGCGGCTGGTGGTTCTGGGACCCGGTCGAGAACGCCTCGCTGATGCCGTGGCTGGCGGCGACGGCGCTGCTCCATTCGGTCAATGTGCTGGCGGCGCGCGATGGCTTGCGAGCGTGGACGGTGATGCTGGCGGTGGTCGCTTTCTCGATGTCGATGATCGGCACCTTCCTGGTGCGCTCGGGCATATTGACCAGCGTCCATGCCTTTGCCGTCGATCCCCGGCGCGGGGCGTTCATCCTGGCCTTGTTGGGCCTCTATATCGGCGGCGCGCTGGCGCTGTTCGGCGCGCGGATCGGGCAGGTGCGCGCCGGCCGCAGCTTTGCCTTTGTCAGCCGCGAGGGCGGGTTGGTCGTCAACAATCTGCTGTTGTCGGTGATCCTGGGCATCGTGCTGATCGGCACGCTCTATCCGCTGGTCGCCGCCGGGTTCGGGGTGCGGCTGTCGGTCGGGCCGCCTTTCTTTCACGCCGCCGCCGGGCCGATCGCGCTGGTGCTGGTCGCGGTGATGGCGGTGGGGCCAACCTTACGCTGGCGGAGCGACGAGGCGGAGGCGGTGCTGATCCGGATGCTGTGGCCGATGGTCGCGGCGGCGGGCACCTTCGCGCTGATGCTGACCCTGACCGGGGGCATGGGCGTGTTGTCGCTGCTCGGCCTGTCCTTCGGTGTCGGGCTGATCGTCGCGAGCATATTGCCAATCACCCGACGTAACTGGCGGCGCACGCCGCTACCCATCTGGGGCATGGTCGTCGCGCATGTGGGACTTGGCGTCAGCATGATCGGCATGGCGTGCGACAGCGCCTTCACCGCCGAGCGGCTGGTCGCGCTCTATCCGGGGCAGGCGACGATCGTCGGACCGTGGCGGGTGAAGCTGGACCGTATCTATCCCAATGTCGGGCCGAACTGGTCGGCGCTGGAGGCACGGCTGACCGCCACACGCGACGGTGACGGGGAGACCCTGCGCCCGCAACAGCGCTTCTTCACCGATCCGCCGACCACGACCAGCGAGAGCGCAATCGCGACCCGCTGGGACGGGCAGCTCTACACGGTATTGGGGCAGCAGGACGCGGCGACCGGCCGCTGGCAGTTGCGGCTGTGGTGGAAGCCGTTCGTGACGCTGATCTGGCTCGGCGGCGCACTGATCGCGCTGGGTGGGGTGCTGGCGCTAGTCGGGCGGTGGCTGAAGGCCTGGCAGCAACGACGGCGGGAGGCTCTGTGGGGATGAAGCGCGCGCTGATCTGGTTGCCTTTGGGCCTGTTCGGGGTGCTATTCGTGGTGATCGCGGCCGGGTTGATGCGGCCTGCCGACACCGGCGTCCACTCGACCCTGGTCGACAAGCCGTTGCCCGCCTTCGAGCTCGCCCCGATGGTGCCGGGCAAGCCGGGGCTGGCCAGCAGCAATTTCGGAACGGGCAAGCCGCGCCTGCTCAACGTCTTTGCCAGTTGGTGCATCCCCTGTGTCGCCGAAGCGCCGCAGCTGATGGCGTTGAAGGCGCGCGGAGTGCCGATCGACGCGATCGCGATCCATGACAAAGGCCCCGCCGTCGCCGCCTTCCTGCGCCGCAACGGCGATCCCTATTCCGCGATCGGCGATGACAGCCGCAGCCGGGTGCAGATGTCGCTCGGCTCGTCGGGGGTGCCCGAGACCTTCCTGATCGACGGGCGCGGGCGGATCGTGCGGCAATATATCGGCGACATCCGCGCCGACCAGGTGGACCAGATCGTCCGCGATATGGCGGCGACGCGATGAGTCTGTCGCTCGCCCTGTTGCTGGCGGCCGGTACAGCCGCGCCGGATTATGGCAACACCCAGCTGCCCGACCCCCGAGCCGAGGCGCAGGCACGCGCGCTGATGGGCGAGCTGCGTTGCGTCGTGTGTCAGGGCCAGTCGATCGCCGACAGCGACGCCGACATGGCCGCCGACATGCGCGCGCTTGTCCGCCAGCGGATCGCGCGCGGTGAAAGCCCGGAGGCGATCCGCCACTGGTTGATCGAGCGCTATGGCGATTATGTCAGCTATGACCCGCCGCTGTCGGGCGCGACCGCGCTGCTCTGGACGACGCCGATCCTATTGCTGGCGCTTGGTGCATGGATCGCGCGGTCCAGCTTTCGGAAGCGGCGCTGATGGGCTGGCTGATCCTGTTGCTGATCGCGGCGGGAGCGATGGGCGCGGCGCTGTGGCTGCGCTTTCCGCGACCGCTCTGGACGATGCTGGGCGCCGCGCTGGCGCTGGGCGGGGTGGGTTATGCGTGGCAGGGGCGGCCGACCCTGGCGGCGAGCGCGCCCGCACCGCGCCCCGATGCGCTGCTCGACAATGACGCCATTTCCGAACTGCGCGGGCAGTTGATCGGGCGTTATGGCGGCGAGGCAGCGATGTTCACCGCTGCGGATGCCCTGTCGCGCTCGGGCAACAAACGGACGGCGGTGCAGATCATGCTGGGCGCGGTCGGCGGAAACCGGGGCAGCGTTCCCTATTGGACCGAGCTGGGCAATGTCCTGTTTGCGCATGACGGCTATCAGATGTCGCCCGCCGCCCGCTTCGCCTTTCGCCGCGCCCGAACGCTGGGGCCGAGGGACCCCGCGCCCTTCTTCTTCGAGGGGCTGGCCTGGATGCGCGCGGGCGATTTCCGCAAGGCGCGGGCCTTCTGGAACCGCGCGCTGGAATTGTCGCCCGCCAACGCGGCTTATCGACCGGCTATCGAGCAACGGGTGATGCTGCTCGATCAGGCGATCCGCATGATGGGGGAATAGGGGCTTACTGGCCCCGGCCGGTTTTTTCCTGAAGCGCGTCGATGCGCTTGGAGGCATCCGCCTTGGTCAGCGTATCGTCGAACGGCTCGCCCGCCTCTTCGGACAGGGTCTTCAGGTAACTGGCCTGCGCACCGGTCATCTTCTCGTCGCCGGTGGTCCAGTCATCGGGATCCTTCTCGGCATTGGAGAAGGGTTCGGTCTTGGGGTTGTCGGTCATCGGGTGATCCTTTCAGGGGATCAACGGCGATGTTCCAGTTTTGTTTCGTTTTTGGTTCGCGCGGAGGCGCGGAGACGCAGAGAGGGCCGGGATGGGGTGGGCGTCCGGCGGCAGTTCCGCCGAAGGCTTTGCCGCACCGTGGCGGTGAGAGGCCAGCCTGGCGGCTGGATACGCCATCTCCGCGCCTCCGCGTCTCCGCGCGAACTGATTCGGGCCTTTGTGGCGAAGGAAAGGGCGTGCGCTTCGACTACGCTCAGCGTGAACGGAGGTGGGGATTAAATCCCAGAAGCCGTTCAGCCTGAGCGAAGTCGAAGGCCACGAGCCTGACGCCCGGACATGCCCTTCAACTTCGCCCAGTATGAACGATGGTGTTTAGCCCGCCCAGGCCTCGAAAGGCAGGTCGAGTGCTTCGGCAACCGCCGCGTGGCGGATCTTGCCGCCCGAGACGTTCAGGCCACCCGCCAGATGCGGATCGGCCTTCATTGCCGCCTCGGCCCCCATGTTGGCGAGCTTGACCGCAAAGGGCAGCGTCGCGTTGTTGAGCGCGAAGGTCGAGGTGCGAGCGACCGCGCCCGGCATGTTGGCGACGCAGTAATGAATCACGCCGTCGACCTCAAACACGGGGTCCTGATGGGTGGTGGCATGGCTGGTCTCGAAGCAGCCGCCCTGGTCGATCGCGATGTCGACCATCACCGAGCCGCGCTTCATCGTCTTCAGCATGTCACGGGTGACCAGCTTGGGCGCCGCCGCACCGGGGACCAGCACCGCGCCGATGACGAGATGGGCATTCTTCACCGCCGCCGCGATCGCCGCCTTCGAGGCATAGGCGGTCTTGATCTGGCTCGAGAAGAACATGTCCAGCTCGGCCAGACGGTCGTTGTTGATGTCATAGATGGTGACGTCGGCGCGCAGGCCCACCGCCATCTGCGCCGCGTTCACGCCCGAGACGCCGCCGCCCAGGATCGCGACCTTGGCAGGCGCCACGCCGGGTACGCCGCCAAGCAGGATGCCACGGCCGCCCTGCTGCTTCTCCAGATAATGCGCGCCGACCTGCACCGCCATGCGGCCCGCGACTTCCGACATCGGCTTCAGGAGGGGCACGCCGCCGCGCGGGGACGTGACCGTCTCATAGGCGATGCAGGTCGCGCCCGACTTCATCAGCCCTTCGGCCTGCGGCTTGTCGGCGGCAAGATGGAGATAGGTGAACAGGACGTGGTGCGGGCGCAGCATCGCCACCTCGACCGGCTGCGGCTCCTTGACCTTCACGATCATCTCGGCCTGGTCGAACACCTCGGCGGCGGTGGAGACGATGCGCGCGCCCGCGTCGATATAGTCCTGATCCTCGAAATCGATGCCGCCGCCCGCCTTGGTCTCGACGATCACCTCATGACCAGCGGCGACCAGCTCGGCGACCGACGGCGGCGTGAGGCCGACGCGATATTCGTGGTTCTTGATTTCCTTGGGCACACCGACGCGCATGATCGACTCTCCTGAATAGCGTTGCACCGATAATAGCCCCAGGCGATCAGGAGAGGTGTGCAAAGCGGTCCCGTCTTGCCATGCTGTTTGGGATATTCTTGCGTCGAACGTCCGTGTATCGGGATGAAATGTCCGACGCGATCGACCGCCGTATCCTGGCTGAACTGGCCCGCGATTCCGACCTGACCAGCGCCGCGCTGGGCGAGAAGGTCGGCCTGTCCGCCAGCGCCGCGCATCGCCGGGTGGCGCAACTTCGCGACAGCGGGGTCATCACCGGATTTCGCGCGATCCTGAGCCATGAGGCACGGGGGCGGCCCTCGACCGTGATGGTCAACGTCACGTTGAAGGACCAGCGACAGGATACGATGGCGGCGTTCGAGCGTGAAATCCTGCGCTGTCCCGAGATTGTCGAATGCTTCTTGATGAGCGGCGAGGCGGATTACATGATCCAGGTCGAGGTGCGTCGCGACGACAGTTACGAGCGTATCCACCGCGAGACGCTGGCACGCCTGCCGGGGGTGACGCGGCTGGCCTCGCATTTCGTGATTCGCGAGGTGGTGCGACGGTCGTGAAATCCTCCCCGGTACGGGGAGGGGGACCACCCGAAGGGTGGTGGAGGGGGCGTGCCTCTAAGGACGACCTTTGTGGAAGCCCCCCTCCGGCAGGGCTGCGCCCTGCCACCTCCCCGTACCGGGGAGGATCGTTACCCCGCTTCCCACCCCTCCATTCTCCCGATAGGGAACGGCCATGGTAAAGCAGGTTTCCTCCCCCCGCGTTCTTCGTGCCGCTCTCGCCGCGCTGGCGATCGCGCTGACCCCCGCCGCCGCCTTCGCTGATGCCCTGGTCGACAATGTGACGGGGCTGACGCTGGACAAGAATGGCAAGGTGGTCCGCTTCACGGGGCTGTTGCTGACCCCGGATGGCAAGGTCGTGAAGCTGCTCGGTGCCAAGGACAAGCGTCCCGAAAAGCTCGACTGGCGCGCCGACATGAAGGGGCGGGTCATGCTGCCCGGTTTCGTCGATTCGCATGGACATGTCATGGCGTTGGGTTTCCGCCAGATCGAACTCGACCTGGCGACCACCAGGTCGCTGGACGAGGCGCGTAGCCGGATCGCCGCCTATGTCGCGGCCAACCCGGAGCGGAAATGGATCCTGGGCGGCGGGTGGAACCAGGAAAGCTGGGCGCTGGGCCGCTTTCCGACCGCCGCCGACATGGACACCGCCGTCTCCGACCGACCGGTCGTCATGGAGCGCGCCGACGGCCATGCGCTCTGGGCGAACAGTGCGGCGATGAAGGCGGCGGGGATCACGGCCAAGACCGTTTCTCCGCCCGGAGGCCGGATCGAAAAGGTCGGTGGCCAGCCTTCGGGCGTGTTCGTTGATGCCGCCATGCAGCTGATCCAGAAGGCGGTGCCCCAGCCGCTGGCCAAGGACCGCAATGCCGCTTTTCTGAAGGCGCAGAACGAGTTGCTGAGTCACGGCATCACTGCGACGGCCGACATGGGTACCACGCTGGACGAATGGATGACCTATCGCCGGATGGGCGATGCGGGCAATCTTCGCGTGCGGATCATGAGCTATGGCGGCGGCGTCGACGATACGGTGCGGATCGGCGGAACCGGGCCGACGCCCTGGCTGTACAATAACAGGCTGCGGCTGGTCGGCGTGAAACTGTACGGCGACGGCGCGCTCGGGTCGCGCGGCGCCTGGCTGAAACAGCCCTATGCCGATGCACCGGGCCAGACCGGCCTCGGCTTCATGTCGGACGATGTGATCCGCAACCTGATGAGCCGCGCGGCCATGGACAAGTACCAGATCGCGGTGCACGCGATCGGTGACAAGGCCAATGCCCAGGTGCTCGACGCGATCGACGAGCTCGCCGAAACCTATAAGGGCGACCGGCGCTGGCGGATCGAACATGCGCAGATCGTCGATCCGGCCGATCTGCCGCGTTTCGGCAAGCACGGCATCATCGCCTCGATGCAGCCCGTGCACGAAACCAGCGATCGCCAGATGGCCGAGACCCGGCTGGGCGCGGCGCGGCTGTCGGGGGCCTATGCCTGGAATTCGATGCTGAAGAACGGCGCGGCATTGGTGTTCGGATCGGACTATCCAGTCGAGCGGCCCGATCCCTTTGCGGGCTGGGCGGCGGCGATCAGCCGCCAGGGGCCGGACGGCCAGCCCTATGGCGGGTGGCAGCCGCAGGAGATCATCGGGCGCGAGGCGGCATGGCGCGCCTTCACCATGGATGGCGCCTATGCGGGGTTCGCCGAGGACCTGTTCGGACGGTTGGGCCAAGGGCAACAGGCGGACTTCATCATCGTCGACCGCAACCCCCTCGACATCAACCCCAGCGAGTTGCGGGGCACCCAGGTCGAGGAAACCTGGATCGGCGGCCAGAAGGTGTGGGAGCGGCGCTGACGGAACGACCCAAAGCGGGACAGGTCGCGATCGACAGCTAATAATTTGTCAGGGCTTTCTTGTCTATCAGGCCAGTCATGAAGCACCGTATCCTCACCATCGGCCTGATTGCGGCCGCCATCCCGTCGCTGGCCGCGGCCTCGCCCGTCGTCGGGATCGATGCGCTGAAGGAATGGAACCTGATCGTGCTGGGGGACCTGACCTCCAGCTCGGAGGTGGAGGGGCGGACCTTTGTCGGCGGGAACCTGAGCGGCAATTCGTCCAATTATCAAATTCGCTCGGTGCCAGCCTCGACCTATGCGGTGCCTGGGCTGACCGTGGTCGGCAACGTACTTGGTGGTACGAAGAACCTCAACAACGGCTCGGGTGCGCTGATCGGCGGCAATGTCGCGAGCGGCTTCAACCTGAATGGCGGGGTTCAAACGGTGAAGGTGGGCGGGCTGTTGTCCAACACCAACATCAATCAGAATATCGTGCTGTCGGGTCTGGGTCTAAGTGATCCCAATTTCGTTGCCGGGCTGAATCAGCAAAAGACGTTGCTGGCGAGCAGCATGACCGACCTGTCGAACAGCTATGCCGCTCTGTCGGCCACGGCGCAGGTCTCGATCAGCAACAATCGCGCGACGTTCAACGCAGTCGCAGGCCCCAATGGCGTCGGCGTGTTCAACCTGACCGCCGCCGACCTGTCGCGCTTCGGTGAGATCGCATTCAACACCAACGGCGCGGACACGGTGATCGTCAATGTCAGCGGCAGCACGGTTCGGCTGGATGATAACTTCCTGAACAATGCGAGCGGGCTGGGCGAGCACGTCATCTGGAACTTCCCCGATGCGACCAACCTGGAATTGACCACCGCCTGGAAGGGATCGGTACTCGCGCCCAAGGCGGCAGCGACCACTGGCAATTATATCGAGGGCTCGGCCGTGTTCGGCAGCCTGATCCAGAACGGCGAGTTCCACCTCGGAACCTATGTCGGCACCTATACGCCGGGGACGCTCAATCCGCCGAGCAGTTCGGGCGGGACTGGAAGCAGCGGCGGGAGCCCGGCGCCGGTGCCGGAGCCTGCCAGTGTGGCGTTGCTGGCGGGGGGATTGGCGTTGCTCGGTCTGGCAATGCGGCGGCGGGCGGTGGCCTGATGGGGGAAGGCCACGGGAATCCATAAGAAAAAGGCCGATCCGCGCCCCGCGAACCGGCCTTTCCTACGCAAAAACCAAAATAGGATCAGGCGACCTCGGCCTGCTCCACCTCGTCGGGCTCACGCAGCACATAGCCGCGGCCCCATACCGTCTCGATATAATTCTCGCCCTCACAAGCCAGGCTCAGCTTCTTGCGCAGCTTGCAGATGAAGACGTCGATGATCTTCAGTTCCGGCTCGTCCATCCCGCCATAAAGATGGTTGAGGAACATTTCCTTGGTCAGCGTCGTGCCCTTGCGGAGCGACAACAGCTCCAGCATCGCATATTCCTTGCCCGTCAGGTGGACGCGGGCATTGTCGACCTCGACCGTCTTGGCGTCCAGATTGACCGCGAGCTTGCCGGTGCGGATGATCGACTGCGAATGGCCCTTGGACCGGCGGACGACCGCATGGATGCGCGCGATCAGTTCCTCGCGGTGGAACGGCTTGGTGACGTAATCATCGGCGCCGAAGCCGAAGCTGCGCACCTTGGAATCCATCTCGTTGATGCCCGACAGAATGAGCACCGGAGTCGAGACCCGGGCGACGCGCAGACGCTTCAGCACGTCGTAGCCATGCATGTCGGGCAGGTTCAGGTCGAGCAGGATGATGTCGTAATCATACAGCTTGCCGAGATCGAGGCCTTCCTCGCCCAGGTCGGTCGTATAGACGTTGAAACCTTCGCTGCCGAGCATCAGCTCGATCGCCTTGGCAGTCGTCGGTTCATCCTCGATCAGCAATACGCGCATCGACATTCCCCATTTGCGAATGATCGCCCCCTTGCCCCGGCGACCTGACCTTTCGATCATTAACCAACGTGGATGTGAACGTAAAAGGTTAATTCGATCCTAACCCGGATTCTCATTTTCTTGTTTTATGCGCGCGCCAGGGCCGAGCAGGCTCTGATGGTTCACCGCCGGAATGTTTTCCCCCAGAACCTCGCGTAGATACAGGCTGCGGATGAGGGTGAACGCCACGATCAGCAGCGCGGCCGAGAAGAACAGGCCGAAGAGTCCGAAGATCGTACCGATTCCGATGATCGCGAACAGGGTGACGGCGGGCGGGATCGCGACGACCCGACTGGTGACGAACGGGGTGATCGCATTGGTCTGGACCAGGCGGACGACCGCGAAGGTGACGAGCGTCCCGATGATCGCGCCGTTCCCACCCTGCGCTGCCAGACCCAAGGCGGGAAGCATGGCGGCGATCGGCCCGACATAGGGTACGAACTCGCTGAGCCCCGTCAGCAGCCCCAGCGCAGCGGCCGAGGGCACGCCCGCGATCGCCAGCCCGACGCCGACCAGTACGCCCATCGTCGTCATCTGGATCAGCTGCGCGCGGAGCCAGAGCCGCAGGGTGGAACCGGTGTCGAACAGCGCGTCTTCCATGGCCGGGCGCATCGATCGGGGGATGAGCAACAGGAAACCACGCTCATAGATTTTCGGATCGGCAGCGAAGAACAGCGCTCCCACCAGCAGCAACAGGCAGTTGAGCACGAATTCGCCCGCCCCCGATACGATGCCGCCAATGTCCTGCGCCACCCGGCTGCCCGCATAGGCGGCGCGCACCGCATCGACCACCTTGGCTCCGACAGGCGATTGCGAGGCCCAGCGCGCCAGCTGGTCGATCAGATCGGGCAACTGCGTCACCAGCGTGTTCAACTGTTGACGAAAGGCGACGCCGAACAGCCATGCCAGGAACCCGAGCACCGCCAGTACGGTCGCGATCGAAAGGGTCAGCGAACGCTTCGGCCCGATCGGCAGGTGATCGGAATAGAGATCGGCAATGGCATGGATGACGATCGCGCCCAGGATCGATCCGAAGGCCAGGATCAGCAGGTCGCCCGCACGGAACAGCGCCGCCGTCACGCCGAGGATCAGCAGCGTCAGGATGACGCGGCGGATAAAACGCGCATCGCTTTCGTCGGGACGCAGCCGGTTCATCATGCGGCCTCCATCGCCTGCGCCGTCATGCACGGATCGCGCACCCGGTCGGCCAGCCACGTAATCAATGCCTCGACTCGCGCGGGACGCAGCGGGCTGGGCGGGGTGAGCAGATGCAGCCCGATCGGCGGCGGAGTCCAATCCTCCAGGATCGCGACCACCTGGCCCGAGGCGAGGTGCGGCCCGATAATGAAGCCGGGCAGACGTGCGATGCCCAGCCCGGCCGTCACCGCCGGCACCAGCGCATCGCCGCTATTGGCGGTCAGGGGTCCCTGAGGCCGGACCGACACCTCTGCACCATTGGGGTGGCGGAAGCGCCAGGGGCCGGTGACGTTGGAATAGCTTAGCAGCCGGTGCTCGCCCAGTTCGTTGGGATGGCGGGGCAGGCCATGCTTGGCCAGATAGGCGGGGGAGGCGATGACATGGGTCGAAATGCCGCACAGCCGCCGCGCACGCAGCGAGCTGTCGGGCAAATCGGCGATGCGCAGCGCGATGTCATAGCCCTCCGCAACGATATCGACCCTTGCGTCGGACAGGCTGAGTTCGATCTCGATCCCCGGATGCTGCGCCAGAAACTCGGCGATGACGGGGGCAATATTCGTCACCCCGAACGACATCGGCGCGGCCAGCCGGATGCGGCCCGCAGGCGCGCTGGCGGCGTCGCGCGCGGCCTCCTCGGCGGCGCGGGCCTCGGCCAGGATGCGCGCGGCATGTTCGGCCAGCGGCTTGCCCGCCTCGGTCAGGGCCAGACGGCGCGAGGTGCGGTGGAACAGCGACTGTTTGAGCTGTGCTTCCAGCCGGGTGATCGCCTTGGACACGGTGGCCTTGGACAGGCCGATGGCGTCGGCTGCGGCGCTGAATGAGCGGTGCTCGACCACGGCGGCAAAGATCGCCCAGGCTTCCAGATCCGGCAGACGCATCGACACCCCCCCAAATGGCCACGCCGGGGCGGCTGGCTCTGCGCTACAATGAACGTGGAAACGATCGGTTTCCAGCGTTTCCGTTTACGCGATCATTATCGCGCCTATCTTGGGGATAACCAAGGGAGTTACCCTCATGACCACGCAAGTTCTCGGAAACGAGATCGCCAAAGGTATTGATCGGCGCAGCTTCGACAGTCTGGGCCATGCCAATCATGGCTGGCTCGACGCGCGGCACCATTTCTCGTTCGCCAACTATTACGATCCCGCCCGCATGGGCTGGGGCGCGATCCGGGTGTGGAATGACGACGTCATCGCGCCGAATTCGGGCTTTCCGCCGCATCCCCATGCCGACATGGAGATCATCACCTATGTGCGCACCGGCGCGATCACGCACCAGGACTCGATGGGCAATGTCGGTCGGACGGCGGCGGGCGACGTGCAGGTGATGAGCGCGGGATCCGGCGTGCGCCACGCCGAATATAATCTGGAATCCGAGGCGACGACGCTGTTCCAGATCTGGATCGAGCCGCGCAGCCGGGGCGGCCAGCCGAGCTGGGGGGCCAAGCCGTTTCCCAAGGGCGAGCGTTCGGGCAAGTTCGTGACGCTGGCCAGCGGATTCGACGAGGATGGCGACACGCTTCGCATCCGTGCCGATGCGCGGGTGCTGGGTGCGACGCTGCGTGCCGGGGAACGCCTGACCCATGCGGTTGGCGAGGGGCGTCACGCCTATCTCGTCCCCGCCACCGGACGGATCGAAATCGACGGTGTGCCGTTCGCGGCACGCGATGGGGCGGCGCTGTCCGCCAGGGAACCGGGTGGTCGGACCGTGACGATCACGGCGATCGAGGATGCCGAGATCGTTCTGGTGGATTCCGAGTAAGTTCATTTTTCTGGAAGGGAGTATCTGACATGGCCAAAGTTCTGGTCCTTTATTATTCGTCCTATGGCCATATCGAGCAGATGGCCGACGCCATCGCCGAGGGCGCGCGTTCGGCCGGTGCCAAGGTGGACATCCGCCGCGTCGCCGAAACCGCACCCGCAGAGGTTGTCGCGGCCGCGCACTTCAAGACCGATACCGCGCATCCTGAAATCGAGGGTCCCGACGCGCTGACCAATTATGACGCGATCATCGTCGGCACGCCGACCCGCTATGGCCGGATGGCGAGCCAGATGGCGGCCTTCTGGGACACCACCGGCGGCGTGTGGATGAAGGGCGGTCTGGTCGGTAAGGTCGGCGGTGCCTTCACCTCGACCGCCAGCCAGCATGGCGGGCAGGAGACCACGCTGTTCTCGGTCCTGACCAACCTGATCCACCACGGCATGACCATCGTCGGGCTGGATTACGGCTTCCAGGGCCAGATGGGCGTCAAGGAAGTCCATGGCGGCACGCCTTACGGCGCGTCGACGCTGGCCGATGGCGATGGCAGTCGCCAGCCGAGCCAGGTCGATCTGGACGGCGCCCGCTACCAGGGCAAGCGCATCGCCGAGACGGCCGCGAAGCTGTTCGGGTGATTTGAGAGACGGGGGCGCCGATGGGTGCCCTCGTTTTTTTGCCGTCCGCGCCGGCCAAGCGAAACCCTATCGCCGCCCGCCCCGCTTCTTCATCGGCGCAGGCGGAGCCGCCACCGGAACGACTGGCACCGGCGGCTGGCTCGTCACCACCACCCTCAACGGATCGCGGATTCCGGGATCGGCGGGAAACTGCGCCCGCGCCTTGGCAAAGATCGCCCGCGCCTGTGCCGCGCCGGGTTCGCTGGGGCTGGTTCCGACCCAGCGCCAGTGCCAGGGCTCCCACTTCACCCGCTGCTTGTTGCCCGCCGGAAAGCTCATCTCGAAGCCGAAGCGCCGTGCGTTCGCGATCAACCAGCGCGCAGCCGGAGAGGCCGCCATGCAGGCCTCCGCATCCGGGCAGCCCTTGGCCGGGCGCACTGCGAAGTCGATCGCATAGCCGGTCGCATGTTCACTATGCCCCGCAGGCGCGACCGAGATAGCGCGTTCGGCGGCCGACACGCTGCGGTCGCGGCAGAAGACGTTGCGCTGGCGGGCGACCTCGCGGTGGCAGGACAGGCCACGCAACGCGCCGCCGACCGACGGATCGGCCTTCGCCGCATCAAGCAGCCGTTGCAGATCGCCGAGCATCGCCCGGTGCACCCGGCAATAGGGTTTCAGCCCGAACCCGGCGGGGGCGGGCACTATGTCCTCGGGCGGCGCATCGCCATAGGGGAAGTGGCCCGCGACGCGACCATCCGGGCCGGGCGGCAGCAGCGCGCCGTCGCAGGACTGCGCCTGAGCCGCGACGGGCAGCGCGGCGAAGATCAGCAGCGCCAGAAAGCGCAGGAAAGCGGCAGGAGCGGTCGGCATGACGCGCGGGGCTCTGGCATGTCGGCGCGCACGGTGGCAAGGGAGCGCGATGCACGGAGATCGCGTTCTATTCATCGACGGCGAAGCGCTGGTGATCGACAAACCGGCGGGCTTGCCCGTGGATCGGCCCCGCAACGGGTCGATCAGCCTTGAAAATCATCTGGAATCGCTGAAATTCGGCTTCAAGCGCTGGCCCCATGCGGTCCACCGGCTGGACCGCGACACCAGCGGCTGTTTGCTGCTGTCGCGCAATCCCAAGGCCCATGCCCGCTTCCAGCAGGCGTTCGAGGCGGGGCTGGTCGAGAAGCGTTACCTTGCGGTGCTGAACGGCATCGTCGAGGGTGAGGGCATGATCGAGCTGGCGCTGGCCAAGGTATCGACGATGGAGGAAGGCTGGCGGATGGTCGCCGATCCGGCGGGCAAGGCGGCGCGTACCGGCTGGCGCGCGCTGCGCCATGATGGTGGGCGTACGCTGGTCGAGTTCCGGCCCGAAACCGGGCGTACCCACCAGATCCGTGTCCATGCCGCCACCGGCCTGGGCGCTCCCGTCGTCGGCGATCTGGTGTACGGCGCGGGCGAGCCCGGGGGGATGCTGCTCCACGCCGCCAGTCTGACCGTGCCGCGTGGCGAGAAGGACCCGATCACGGCGGAGGCTCCGATCCCCGAACGCTTCGGCGCGTTCCGCGACTAGGACGGCCCGGCGATGGCGCTGATCCCCGTCACCCGCGCCATCGTGATCGACGAGCGCGAGATCGCCGAGAGCTTCACCCGCGCCTCCGGGCCGGGTGGGCAGCATGTCAACACGACCGATAGCGCGGTGCTGCTGCGCTTCGACGTGGAAGGCTCATCGAGCCTGCCCGAGGCGGTGAAGCTGCGTCTGGCGGTGCTGGCCGGGCAGCGACTGAGCAAGGACGGCGTGCTGACCCTGCGCGCCGATGCCAGCCGGTCGCAGGAGATGAACCGGCGTGAGGTGCGCGAGCGGCTGATCGACCTGATCCGCGAGGCGACGGTCGTGCCGAAGAAACGGCGGCCGACGAAACCGACGCGGGCGTCGCAGACCCGGCGCGTGGATGCCAAGAAGGGGCGCGCCCAGGTCAAGGCGGGGCGGGGGAAGGTTCGGTTCGACTGAACGCACTGGGCTAAGGGAACCCGATAAAAAAACGGGCCGACGAACCCATCGCCGACCCGCTTCCATCATCTGAAAGGATAAAGCCCTTAGCGGCGAACATCCTCGCCTGCGCGGACCAGCGCGTTGCCGGTCGCCTCGCGAGCCTTGGCCGTGCCGTTTTCGATCTTGTCGCCCGCGCGGTCCAGCCCGCGATCGATATTGTCGCCCGCGCGATCGGCGTTGGCGGCGGCGCGGTCACCGGCGCGGTCGAGCTTGTCGCCTGCCTTGTCCATGGCATTCTCGGCCGAGTTCAGCGCCTTGGCGGTCGCAGCCTCGACATCATCCGAGGCGTTCTGCGTCGTCGCCTTCACGTCCGAGCCGATCGCGTCGGCCGCCTGCTCCGACTGTTCGCGGCTGTTTTGGCTGCACGCGGCCAGCGAGATTGCGGCGGCGCCGGTCAGGGCGAGGATCAGGGCCTTCTTCATGGCAAACACTCCCGTTTCAAACATATGATCGGCGTGCCAACGCAGATTATCCGTTTCGGGTCCGTGTCGGCCGAAATCTGTTCGCTCCGTTGACCGCATATAAAGATATCTTTATATCGTGATCCATGGCGAATGCGCTCGAAATCTTCCGCGCTCTGGGCGATCCGACGCGGCTGCGCATATTGGCGCTGCTCCGCTCAATGGAGCTGTCTGTGGGCGAACTGGCGCAGGTGCTGGGCCAGAGCCAGCCGCGCGTCAGCCGCCATGTGAAGATCCTGGTCGATGCCGAACTGGCCGAGCGGCGCAAGGAGGGCAGCTGGGTCTTCGTCGCGCTGGGCGACCGTGAGGCGGTGGAGCCGATGACGGCGGCGCTCGATCGCTGGACGGCGGAGACGCCCGACCCCTGGGTGGTGGCTGATGTCGCGCGGCTGGCGGCGGTGCGCGCCGACCGGGCGGCGAGCGCGGCGGCCTGGTTCGAGGATCATGCGGGCGAGTGGGACGCCATCCGCTCGCTCCATGTCGCCGACAGCGAGATCGAGGAGGCAATGGCGGGCCTGATCGGCGAGGGCGATCTGGGCGCGCTGATCGATATCGGCACCGGCACCGGGCGGATGCTCGAGCTGTTCGGCGACCGGGCGGAAAGCGCGCTCGGCATCGACCGTTCGTCGGAGATGCTGCGGCTCGCCCGCGCCAAGCTGCACGGGCGCGCCAATACCGAGTTGCGACAGGCAGACCTTTATGCGCTGCCGATGGGCGACGGCGCGGCCGACATCGCGATCCTGCACCATGTCCTGCACTTCGCGCAGCAGCCGGGCGCGGCGATCGCCGAGGCGGCGCGGGTGCTGGGGCCGGGCGGGCGCTTGCTGATCGCGGACTTCGCGCCGCATGATCGCGAGGAATTGCGGCAAAAGGCGGCGCATAGCCGCCTGGGCTTTGCCGATGAGCAAATGGCCAGCTGGTTCGGCCCTGCCGGGCTGACGCTGGCGGAGACGAGGACGCTGGAGGGCGGCGAACTGACCGTCAAACTCTGGCTGGGTGTGAAGAAGGGGCTTCGGCCCGTCGAGGCGAATAGGGTGAGGGCGGCATGACGAACACGATCCTGACGCGAGCCGAGGCCGCGCTGGCGCATGAGGAACCGCTGTTCGCCGATGTCGGCGGCGATATTGCGGTCAGCTTTGAATTCTTCCCGCCCAAGACGGAGAAGATGGACGCGCAGCTCTGGGATGCGATCCGCACACTGGAGCCGCTCGACCCGCGCTTCGTGTCGGTGACGTACGGTGCGGGCGGCTCGACCCGTGAGCGGACCCATGCGACGGTCGCGCGTATCCAGCGCGAAACGACGATGGACGCCGCCGCGCACCTGACCTGTGTCGAGGCGACCCGCGAGGAGATCGATCAGGTCGCCCAGGAATATTGGGCGGCGGGCGTGCGGCATATCGTAGCGCTGCGCGGCGATCCCCCAGCCGAGGGCGCGCGTTTCGTCAGCCATCCGGGCGGTTATGAGAATGCCGCCGATCTGGTTGCTGGCCTGAAGAAGCTGCACCCGTTCGAGATTTCGGTCGCGGCCTATCCCGAGTGTCATCCTGACTCGGCGGATCAACAGGCGGATATCGATAACCTCAAGCGCAAGATCGATGCGGGCGCGAACCGCGCGATCACCCAGTTCTTCTTCTCGCCCGAAGCCTATTTCCGCTTCCGCGATGCCGCCGCTGCGGCGGGGATCATGGCAGAGATCGTGCCGGGCATCCTGCCGGTGTCGAACGTCGCGCAGACCCGCAAGTTCGCCGCGATGTGCGGGGCACGCATCCCCGACTGGATGGACCGGCTGTTCGAGGGGCTGGACGACCATCCCGCCGCGCGCCAGCTGGTCGCCGCGACCATCGCCGCCGAGATGTGCCGTCGCCTCTATGCGGGCGGCGTGAAGGGCTTCCACTTTTACACCCTCAACCGCGCCGAACTGGCCTATGCGATCAGCCATTTGCTGGGCGTGCGGGGGAAGAAGGCCGAGGCGGTCGCGGCGGCGTGATGTTAATCCTTCGGGGGTAGGGCGATATCACATAGGGTGTCACTCGCGGCTTTCCCTCCCCCGACCCCTCCCGCCTGCGGGAGGGGAGTGATGAAATTGAAGGGCGAGGTTCGGCGATAGCGCCCGACCTACGACCCAAGCGCGCCCCTCCCGCAAGCGGGAGGGGATGGGGGAGGGCAGGGCCGCAGGCGATGAAGCCTGAGGCTCCCCACTCTCAAAAGAACAACCGCTCGCCAGAGCAGGAGCAAGACGATGACGACCCGCGACACATTCCTCGCCGAAGCGGCCAAGCGCATCCTCATCACCGATGGCGCGTTCGGGACCGAAATCCAGAACTGGAAGCTGGACGAGGCGGCCTATGCGGGGACGCTGGGCCTGTCCCATGACCAGAAGGGCAATAACGACATTCTGGCGCTGACCAAGCCCGAGGTGCCCGAGTCCATCCACCGCGCCTATTTCGAGGCAGGCGCGGACATCGCCGAGACCAACACCTTTTCCGCCAACCGGATCAGCCAGGCCGATTACGGTGCCGAGCATCTGGTGCGCGAGATCAATATCGAGAGTGCGAAGCTCGCCCGCCGCCTCGCCGACGAATATCAGGCGAAGGACGGCCGCCCCCGCTTCGTCGCGGGCGCGATCGGGCCGACCAACAAGACCTTGTCGCTGTCGCCCGACGTCAACGATCCGGGCTATCGCGAGATCGATTTCGATTTCCTCAAGAACGTGTACCGCGAACAGATCGATGCGCTCGTCGAGGGGGGCGCGGATTTCATCTTGATCGAGACGGTGTTCGATACGCTGAACGCCAAGGCCGGGATCATGGCCACGATCGAGGCGGGCGAGGCGCTGGGCCGCGAGATCCCGATCATGCTGTCGATGACGCTGACCGACCTGTCGGGCCGGAACCTGTCGGGCCACACGGTTGAGGCCTTCTGGCACGCGGTGCGCCATGCCAGGCCGCTGACCATCGGGCTGAACTGCTCGTTCGGCGCGGAACAGCTGCGCCCGCATGTGAAGACGCTGAGCGAGATCTGCGACACGCTGATCATGATCTATCCCAATGCCGGGCTGCCCAACGAACTGGGCGCCTATGACGAGGCGCCGGTCACCACCGCCGGTCTGGTCGGCGAATGGGCGGTCGAGGGACAGGTCAATGTGCTGGGCGGCTGCTGCGGCTCGACGCCCGCGCATATCAAGGCGATCGCCGATAAGGTTCGGGGGATGAAGCCCCGCACAATACCGACCCCGCCCGTCGTCACCCGCCTTGCCGGGCTGGAGCCGTTCACGATGGCGGCCTGACCCGCAAAGCCCCTCCCCTTCAGGGGAGGGGTTGGGGGTGGGGCGTGGCCTCCATCCCGGACCTTTGACTGCCTGGACAGGCCCCACCCCAACCCCTCCCCTGAAGGGGAGGGGCTAGGAACAAGACGATGACCACCAACACCTCCACCAATTTCGTCAATGTCGGCGAGCGGACCAACGTCACCGGATCGGCGGCGTTCAAGAAGATGATCCTGGCGGGTGACTATGCCCGCGCGGTGGAGGTGGCGCGCAGCCAGGTCGAGAATGGCGCGCAGGTGGTCGACGTCAACATGGATGAAGGGCTGCTCGACGCCGAATACGCCATGACGACCTTCCTCAAGCTGATCGCCGCCGAGCCCGACATCGCGCGCGTGCCGATCATGATCGACAGCTCAAAATGGAGCGTGATCGAGGCGGGGCTGAAGTGCGTCAGCGGCAAGCCCATCGTCAATTCGATCAGCATGAAGGAAGGCGAGGAAACGTTCCTTCATTATGCCCGCCGCTGCATGGCGTACGGCGCGGCGGTGGTCGTCATGGCGTTCGACGAGGTCGGCCAGGCCGACACCAAGGAGCGCAAGGTCGAGATTTGCGCGCGCGCCTATGACCTGCTGATGTCGATCGGTTTCCCGCCCGAGGACATCATCTTCGACCCCAATGTCTTCGCGGTCGCCACCGGCATCGAAGAGCACAACAATTACGGCGTCGACTTCATCGAGGCATGTCGCGAAATCAAGGCGCGCTGCCCGCACGTCCATATCTCTGGCGGCCTGTCGAACCTGTCGTTCAGCTTCCGCGGCAACGAGCCGGTGCGCCGCGCGATGCATTCGGTGTTTCTGTACCATGCCATTCCGGCGGGCATGGACATGGCGATCGTCAATGCGGGCCAGCTGGACGTGTATGACACGATCGACCCCGAACTGCGCCAGGCGTGCGAGGATGTGGTCCTAAACCGCGATCCCGAGGCTGGCGAGCGGTTGGTGGCGCTGGCCGAGCGCTATCGCGGCACCGATGCGGTGGCCGAGAAGCAGGCGGCCGAGTGGCGCAGCCTGCCCGTCACCAAGCGGCTGGAATATGCGCTGGTCAAGGGCATCGACGCGCATGTGGTCGACGATACCGAGGAATGCCGCCAGCAATTCGCGCGGCCGATCGAGGTGATCGAAGGCCCGCTGATGGACGGCATGAACGTCGTCGGCGACCTGTTCGGCTCCGGCAAGATGTTCCTGCCGCAAGTGGTGAAGTCCGCCCGCGTGATGAAGAAGGCGGTCGCGCATCTCCTCCCCTTCATCGAGGCGGCGAAGGAGCCGGGCGCCAAGGGCAAAGGCAAGATCGTGCTCGCGACCGTGAAGGGCGATGTGCACGATATCGGCAAGAACATCGTCGGCGTGGTGCTCCAGTGCAACGGCTTCGAGGTGGTCGATCTGGGCGTCATGGTGCCCTGGTCCAAGATCATCGCGGCAGCGAATGAGAATGACGCCGACATGATCGGCCTGTCGGGCCTCATCACCCCCTCGCTGGACGAAATGGTGACGGTGGGCGAGGAGATGCAGCGCGCGGGCATGACCATGCCGCTGCTGATCGGTGGCGCGACGACTTCCAAGGTCCATACCGCGCTGCGCATCGCGCCCGCTTATTCGGGGCCGGTCGTGCACGTCCTCGATGCCAGCCGCGCAGTCGGCGTGGCGACGACCCTCGTCTCCGATACCCAGCGCGACCCCTATGTCGCGCAGGTCGCGGCCGATTACGAAGCGGTCCGCAAGGCGCGCGAGGGCAAGGGTTCCAACGCGCTCCTGCCGCTGGAGGAAGCGCGCGCGCGCGGCTTCGTTGCCGACATGGCGCTGAAGGCGGGCGATCCGAAGCAGCCGGGCGTGCATGTCTATCAGGACTGGGATCTGTCCGACCTGCGCGACTATATTGACTGGACGCCCTTCTTCCGCGCCTGGGAGTTGGCAGGCAACTTCCCCGCGATCCTGACCGACGAAGTGGTCGGCGAGAGCGCCAGCGGGCTCTATGCCGACGCGCAGGCCATGCTCGACACGATCATCGCCGAGAAGTGGCTGACCGCGCGCGGGGTGGCCGCGCTCTGGCCCTGCCGTCGCGACGGCGATGACGTGATCCTGACCGCCGATGGCGCGGAAACCCGCATCCCCTTCCTGCGCCAGCAGATCGCCAAGCGCGAAGGCCGTGCCAATATGTGCCTGGCCGACTTCATCGACCCGGCGGGTGATTGGATCGGCGGCTTTGCGGTCGGCATCCACGGCATCGACGCGCATATCGAACGCTTCCGGGCAGGGCATGACGATTACAACGACATCCTGCTGAAGGCGCTGGCCGACCGTCTGGCCGAGGCTTTTGCCGAACGGCTTCATGCCCATGTCCGCACCGACCTGTGGGGCTATGCGGCGGGCGAGCAGCTGACCAATGAGGCGCTGATCCGCGAGCAATATCGCGGCATCCGCCCCGCGCCGGGCTATCCGGCCTGCCCGGAACACAGCATCAAGCGGACGCTGTTCGATCTGCTGGGCGCCGAACAGGCCGTAGGGCTGGAACTGACCGAGAGCTTCGCAATGCTGCCGACGGCGGCGGTCAGCGGTTTCTACTTCGGGCACGGTCAGGCAGAGTATTTCGGCGTCGCGCGGATCGGCGAGGATCAAGTGGCCGACTATGCCGTACGACGCGGCGTCGATGCGGTACAGGCAACACGGTGGCTGCGGACCAATCTAGATTAATGACAAATCGTAAATTCGGTCTCAATACTGATATGCAAGATATCTTAGTCCACTCGATTTCGTGGTTAATGTAAGTGTTGTGCCTATGCAACTCAGCAAGGCGCCGCTAACTCTCCGCAATAGTTCTATGCATTCATCAGGGGGCGTGGTGCCTTGGTGGTTGCTGTTCGCGGGGGGACATGGTCAGGGTGCCGGATGGGGCTTGTGAGATCGAGATCAGCAATCTCGAACTGATCGCGGCGTGCTGGGGGCCGCGGATAGGGGACCATGTCGTAAGTCGGATCGCGGCGCGTCTGCGCGAGGCAGGGCTGGCGATCGAACTCGATGCGAAGTCCGGGCGGTTTCGCATATTGGGTAGCATGCAGAATGGGCGAGCGCCGTCCCAGGACCGCCTTGCCGATCTGTCCTATCGCCTGACTGCGGAGTCGATATCGATCGAGGCGATCACCGGCGAGCCCGGCGCGGCCGTCCATGCCGTCATGACCTGGCGGAATGACGAGCCGCCGCGATACCGGGGCGCGCGCGATCCTGGCGAGGGCTGGTTCGCGCTGTACCGGAACGACATGCAATTGGCTGCGCAATCGCTTCGCTGTGCGGACGAGGGTCGGATGACGGTATGTTGGCAGGCGGTGTGCGACTACCGCGATCCGTCGCGGACCCTGTATCATGAAGGGCTGGTCCGCCTCGACGAACCGGGGGCGGGGCTGTCCCCCGCAGCGATCTTTCCGGCGCTGGAGCGGACGGGGACCGCGACGACCTTCGACTGGGCGATGGTCCGGCATGTAATGGACGAGCTACGCGCTCATCCCGATGCGGTTCTGGGCGTCAATATCTCGGCAAGCTCGGCGCACCTCAACGGATGGTGGAGAGGCATATTGTCGGAACTGGCCGAGCGGCCCGATCTGGCGGCGCGGCTGGTCGTCGAGATTACCGAAACGGAGCCGATCACGCACATTCATGACGCGATTGCCTTTGCGCGGGCGCTGCGCGCGGTGGGGGCGACGCTGGCGCTCGACGATTTCGGAGCGGGCTTCACATCGATTCGCCAACTGATGGACCTGGTTCCCGCTCTCGTGAAGATTGACGGGCTGTTCCTTCAGCGGGCGACCCGCGACGGCGAGCCCTGCCAAAGCCTGCCGCATCTCATCGGTCTGATCCGCGAATTGGGCGGGACGGTAATCGTCGAAGGGGTCGAGACCCAGGCCATGGCCGACCTGGCCTTTGTCAGCGGTGCAATCTGGCAACAGGGCTATTATCATGGTTACCCGGAAGCCGTGCGTAGCGGCAGTGGTCATGGCGAGCCCATGTCACGGCTGGTGTCCGGCAAGAGCTGAGCACGGCGCCACCAGCTTCCGGATTGATCCTTATCAATATACCTGAGAAATGATCCGCAATCATTTGGCAACAGGGAATCTTTCGGAACGTCCCAGGTCCAAGCGGCGTTGGGGCATCCGATGTCAGACACTGAAAGCAGTCTATTCCCCGCTCATGATCCGAGTGAGCCGGAATCCGCCGCGATGCTCCGCGCCCATATCGCGGAGGCCGATTTCCCATGCGTGGGCGCCAAGGCGGCGATGGCGCGCGGCACGCTCGAAATTCTGGGTGCGCGCGACATCGCCAGCGCCTGGGATGATTTACGCATCCATGACTCCCTGCGCCGCTTCGCCGAGCGCTACCGGGCCGAGCCGCAACTGTTCCGCAGCTTGGCCGTGGTGTTCGCCGGGCCGGACACGCTGGACGAGGCGGCGTTCGAGCAGGCGGTGTGGTCGCGCATCCAGTCGCTGTCCGACAAGGATGTCTGGCTGGGCCAGGATTGGGACACGCGGGTCAGTGCCGATCCGAGCGACCCGCATTTCTCACTCTCCTTTGGCGGCGAAGCATTTTTCGTGGTGGGCCTGCACCCCCAGGCCAGCCGCCCTGCACGCCGCTTTCCGCGCCCAGCGATGATCTTCAACCTGCACGACCAGTTCGAGATTCTGCGCGCGCAGGGGAAGTATGAGACGATGCGCGAAAAAATCCTGATGCGCGACGAAGCGCTGGCCGGATCGCGCAACCCGATGCTCGCGCGCCACGGCGAGATGAGCGAGGCGCGCCAATATAGCGGCCGCGTGGTCGAGGAGGGCTGGCGCTGCCCATTCCATTATGCGGGCGGGGCAAGCGAGGCCAAGCCATGAGCGGCGCGACGGTCGAAATCCCGCCGCGCAGCGGCGACGCGTTCCGCATGGCCAAGGGCGACAGCCTGACCGTGATCGATCCGCGCGGGCGACAGGTGGCGGATCTGCTGGCCTTCAACGCGGATGATCTGGACGAGGTGATCTCGTCGGGCCGCACGCTCGATTATGCCGAGACGATCCGGTTGACCAAAGGGCACAAGCTCTATTCCAACCGTTCGCGGGTAATGCTGGAGATCATTGAAGACACGGTCGGGATGCACGACTTCCTGCTGACGCCGTGTTCGGTCGACACATTCGATCATTTCTACCCCGACCTGCCGCGTCACCGAGGCTGCTTCGGCAATCTGGCGGCGGCGCTGGAGCCCTATGGCGTGGTGCCCGACCGGATTCCGGTGGCGTTCAACTGTTTCATGAACGTCCCCATCGACGGCGCGACCGGCAAGCTGGAGGTGCTGCCACCGCTCAGCGGGCCGGGGGACCATATCCGCTTCGTGGCGCATATGGACCTGGTGATCGGCCTGACCGCGTGCTCCGCGCCCGCCTCGAACGGGGGCAGCTTCAAACCGATCGAATACAGGGTCGAGCAGGCCTGAAATCCTCCCCGGCACGGGGAGGGGGACCGCTGCGAAGCGGTGGTGGAGGGGGGGTCTCCGCACGGTACGTCCTGTGTGGAAGCCCCACTCCGTCAGCGCTGCGCGCTGCCACCTCTCCGTGCCGGGGAGAATATTTTCATCGCCTGCACGTATCCGCCGCACCAGGATCGAGGTCCAGGCACCGCCCGTCGACCCCCGGCATCGGCAGACCGATCGTCGCCGCCAGCGTCGGCGCAATATCGACGGTTTCCACCGAAAGCGGCTGTTCGAACCCGGCCATGCCCTTGCGCCAGAACAGGATCGGCACGCGGCGGTCATAGTCCCATGGCGAGCCATGCGTCTCGACATAGCCGGGGCCGGGCTCCTCGATGGTCGTCACGCGAGGCTTGAGCAGGATCAGCAGGTCGCCCGAGCGCGTGGGGTCATAGGATGACCGCGCCTTTTCCCTCAACGTCCAGGTTTCGGGCGGGGTGGTCGGCCAGGGCGTCGCCGCGATCTCGTCGCGGGTCAGCGCGGCGGCCACCTGCGGCAGTGCTTCGTAGCGGCGCTTGGCTTCGGCCAGCACTTTCGCGCGCGTGGCGGCCGGTAAAGCGCGGTCGATATAGATGTCGCCCTCCGCGCTCATCATGATCGGCGGGTCGTTGGGCAGGCCCAACGTGCGGGCGATCGCAGCGGCCATCGTCTTGGTCTTGGCCTCGGGCGCGACATGGCTTTCCATCGGCATGGCGCGAAGCTGTTGGCGCTCGGTCATGTCATGCGCGCCGTGGTCGGCGGTCAGCATCACCTCATAATCGACGCCGGTCTGGTCGAGCACCTCGAAGAAGCCCGCCAGCGAACGGTCCAGTTCGGCCATCTGGATGCACATCTCGGCGCCCTGGGTGCCCAGCGCATGGCCGATATAGTCGGTCGCCGACAGGCCCACCGACAGAATGTCGGTCTGCGGACCCTGGCCCAGCTTCATGTCCTGCACGAAGCCTGCGGCCATCGCCAGCACGGCGGCATCGGCGGCGGGCGAGACGCGGAATGCCTTCAGGTCGCCCGCCGCGCGCTGGAATCGGCCTGTGCCCAGCGTCTGGCCGCCTACCGTGATCGGCCGGTCGAGCGGCTTGCAGAAACCCGGCAGCGGCATCGGCTCCTGCGGGCGGGCGATCAGGTCGGCCACCGCCTTGCGGGTGCGCTCCACGACCAGGGGCACGGCGCGTCCGGCATAGGAGACATAGGTCTTGCCGTCCCACCACCAGATCTCGTCCATCTTGTGTCCGCCCATCATCACGGCGGCACGGTCCTTGCCTGCGACGGAGACGGTACGGACGCGGGGGTCGGCGGTCTTCATCCGCTCGCCCAGCGTCGGGACCTTCAGATGCTTGTCCGACACGACGTAGTTATTGTGGTCCATGCCCGCGACACTTTCGTCTTCCGAGCAATAGACGATCTTGTCGGGGCGGTTGACGGACTGGTCGACCCAGTTGTTGGCGATGATCCCGGTATGGGCGGGGCGATAGCCGGTCAGGATGGTCGAGTGGCCGGGGCAGGTCTCGGTCGCGGCATGGCTCTGATAGCCCGAGGGAAAGACCGCGCCGGTCAGCAGTCGCGCCATGCCGCCGGTGAAGTGGTTGCGATATTGCGCGAACAGGTCGGCCGAGAACTGGTCGACCGAGATCGCCACGATCAGCTTGGGCGGCGTCGTGGGGAAGGGGGCTTGCGGCGTGCCCGGCAGGGTGGCGACCGGCGCAGGCGCGGCGCCAGGTACGGGACTGGCGGTCTGGGCCAGAGCAGGCATGGCGAGCAGCGCGGCGGAGGCGAGGAGCGCGGCAGTCAGGGAGTTCATGGGCAACCTTGATGCAAAGCGGGGACAGGGACGCTATGGAACGCGAAAGCGGGTTAGGGCAAGGTCGATGCGCGGTTGGTTTTACATCCTGATGACGGCTCTGTTCATGCTGGTGGCGGCAAGCCCCGGCATGGCCGAAAGCGCACCCACGCCGGGCGCGATCCATCTGCCGATGCGCCTGGTCGCCGAAAGCGAAGCCCCGGCGGCGGGTGGCCACACGACACTCGCGATCGTCGCGACGCCGGAAAAGGGTTGGCACGGCTATTGGAAGAATGGCGGCGATGCAGGCCTGCCGACCGAGGCGCATTGGGCGCTGCCCAAGGGCGTGAGCGCGGGCGAGTTGCGCTATCCGGTGCCGGGGCGGCTGAAGATCGCCGGGCTGATGAACTATGTCTATGAGCGGCCCTTCACGCTGCTCGTCGATCTGTCGATCCCGGCCGGGCTGGCCAAGGGGACGCCGCTGCCCGTCACGGTCAAGCTCGACTATCTGGTCTGCACCGATACGATCTGCGTGCCCGAAAGCCAGACGCTGTCGACCAAATTGACGGTCGGTGACGGGGCGGTGGCACCTGCGACGCGTGCCGAGTTCGACCGCTGGCGCGCTGCGCTGCCCCGGCCGCTGGGCGGCGACGGCGTGATCGAGACGCAGGGCAAGCAGGTGCGGATCGCGGTGCCGCTGCCCGCATCGGTCGCGGTCAGGGACGTCTATTTCTATCCCGAGCGCAGCGGCATCATCGACCATGCCGCGCCGCAGGTCATGACGCGCAGCGGCGACCAACTGATCCTCGCCATGCCCGCCGCCGCCGTGCCGACGCCGGGTCCGGTGTCGGGCGTGCTGTCGATCGGTGAGGGGCAGGGCCTGTCCTTCGCCGCCAAGCCGGGTGCCATCGCCGGGGCGAGCGGCAGCGCGGATCATGGCTTCGGCGCGATCGCGCTGGCCTTTCTGGGGGCGGTGCTGGGTGGATTGCTGCTCAACATCATGCCCTGCGTCTTCCCGATCCTGAGCCTGAAGGCGTTGAGCCTCGCCAAGGGCGGCGGGGACGAGCGCCATGCGCGGACCGAGGCGCTGGCCTATACGGCGGGCGTGGTGCTGGTGTGCGTCGGGCTGGGCGTCGTCCTGCTGGCGTTGCGCGCGGGCGGGCAGAGCGCGGGCTGGGCGTTCCAGCTTCAGGACCCGCGCGTGATCGGCATATTGCTGCTGCTGGTCGCAGGGATCGCGTTCAACCTTGCGGGGCTGTTCGAGCTGCCGACGCCCGCCTTTGCCGGACGCTCGGGCGCGATGGGATCGTTCGCGACCGGCGCGCTGGCGGCGTTCGTCGCAACGCCCTGTTCGGGGCCATTCATGGCGGGGGCGCTGGGGGCGGCGCTGGTCCTGCCCGCCGCCGCCGCGCTGGCGGTGTTCGCGGGGCTGGGTATCGGCATCGCGCTGCCCTTCATCGCCATCGGTTTTGTGCCCGCGCTGCGGCGGCGTCTGCCCAAGCCCGGCATGTGGATGGTCCGGCTGCGCCATATCCTGTCGGTGCCGATGTTCCTGACCGCGCTCGCGCTGGCCTGGATCTTGGGGCAGGAAGCTGGCGTGACCGGCATGACGCTGGGCCTCGCCGCTGGGCTGATCGCATCGCTGGGCTTCTGGTGGACGGGTCTGCGCCAACACAGTGGCAAGGGGCGCGCGGGCTGGCCCGCCATCGTCGCCCTGGTGCTGGCGATCGGAATCGTCGTGACGGTCAAGCCCGCCGCCGCCGTCGCCAAGGCGACTGCCGACACCGCCTTTACCGAGGCCAAGCTGGACGATCTGCGCAAGCAGAACCGCCCGGTCTTCGCCTATTTCACCGCCGACTGGTGCCTGAGCTGCAAGGTCAACGAAGCCGCCGCGATCGAGCGTTCCTCGGTGCGCGACGCGTTCCAGCGCAACAAGGTAGCGGTGCTGGTCGGCGACTGGACCGATGGCGATCCGGTTTTGGGACGCTTTATTGAGCGGCATAACCGGGCGGGCGTGCCGCTGTATCTCTATTATGCGCCGGGTGCGAAGGAGCCGCAGGTCCTGCCGCAGGTGCTGACCCCGTCGATGCTGGAGAAGCTGGGCGCGTAAATCCTCCCCGGCACGGGGAGGGGGACCAGCCGCAGGCTGGTGGAGGGGGCTGTCCATCTAGCGAGCCCCTGGCGGTGATCCCCCTCCACCCCCGCTTCGCGGCGGTCCCCTCCCCGTGCCGGGGAGGATCGTGTTTCCCCCTTGCGCACCCCCATCATGCGGTGCAGCATGGAACCGGAACACGAGGGGGAGCGTAACGACCGGATGGGGACTATCGCCGCGTTCGACGAAATCATGGGGGCTTCCGGCGCAGGTTCGTCGCGGCCCGAACTCTCTGCCTTGCAACGCTGGCTCGATCTTACCCCCGATAGCGAACTCCGCCGCCGCCAGCAGGCGGCCGAGGCGACCTTCCGCCAACTTGGCATCACCTTTGCGGTTTACGGCGAGAATGATGCCGCCGAGCGGATCATTCCCTTCGATATCGTACCGCGCGTGTTCCTGCCCGATGAATGGGCGCGCCTGTCCGAAGGGCTGGTGCAGCGGGTCGAGGCGATCAACGCGTTCCTCGACGACATTTATGGCGAGCGGAAAATCCTGCGCGACGGGATCCTGCCGCCCGACCTGATCTTCGGCAATCCGCAATTCCGCCCCGAAATCGCCGGGATGCGCCCGCCGCATGGCGTTTGGGCGCATATCTGCGGCATCGATCTCGTCCGCACCGGCCCGGACGATTTCTTCGTGCTGGAGGACAATGCCCGCACGCCCTCGGGCGTCAGCTATATGCTGGAGAATCGCGAGGCGATGCTGCGCCTCTGCCCGGAGCTGTTCCGCCAGTTCCGGGTGGCGGCGGTCGACAGCTATCCCGACCGGCTGCTCGCCACGATGAAGTCGGTCGCGCCGCACGGCGTCGCCGAGCCGACCTGTGTCGTGCTGACGCCGGGACATTACAACTCCGCCTATTACGAACACAGCTTCCTGGCCGATTCGATGGGTGTCGAGCTGGTCGAGGCGGCCGATCTGGTGGTCGATGACGACATCGTCTGGATGCGGACGATCGCGGGCCGGGTGAAGGTGGACGTCATCTATCGCCGGGTCGATGACGATTTCCTCGATCCTTTGGTCTTCCGCCCCGATTCGATGCTGGGCGTGCCGGGCCTGATCGCGGCCTATGCGGCGGGCAATGTCGCCATCCTCAACGCGCCGGGCAACGGCATCGCCGACGACAAGGCGATCTACAGCTATATGCCCGACATCGTCCGCTATTATTCGGGCGCCGAGCCGAAGCTGAAGAATGTCGAGACCTGGCGGTGCCGGGAACCGGAGGCGCTATCCTATGTCCTGGACCACCTGAGCGAGTTGGTGGTCAAGCTGGTGGACGGCTCGGGCGGTTACGGCATGCTGGTCGGCCCGACCGCGAGTGCGCGCCAGATCGAAGAATTTCGCGCGGCGCTGATTGCCGAGCCGCACCGCTACATCGCGCAGCCGACGCTGGCGCTGTCGACGGTGCCAACGCTGGTCGAAAGCGGCGTGGCCCCGCGCCATGTCGATTTCCGCCCCTTCGTCCTGACGGGCGCTGGCGGCGTCGAGGTTACGCCGGGCGGGCTGACCCGCGTGGCGCTTCGCGAGGGCTCGCTGGTCGTCAATTCCAGCCAGGGCGGCGGCACCAAGGACAGCTTCGTCCTGTTACCGGCCGAACTCGACAGCTGGGTCCAGGTCCAGGGACAGCAGTCGCAGATTCAGACGCAGGGAGCGCACTGATGCTCTCGCGCACCGCATCCTCGCTCTACTGGCTGGGGCGTTATTTCGAGCGGGCGGACTTCATCGCCCGGCTGGTCGAAGCGACGGTTAGGCTTGACGTGCTGTCGCCGCGCTCAGCAGGGCTGGCCGCCTGGGGCTCGGCGCTGGCCGTCACCGACACGGCCAGCGCTTTTGCCGAGGGCGGGCGCGAGATGCGCCGTCGCGAGGTGGCGCGCTTCCTGACGGTCGAGAGCTGCCATCCCGGCTCGATCGTCCGCTGCGTCGACATGGCACGGACCAACGCCCGTGCGGTGCGCACCGCGCTGACCCGCGAGGCGTGGAGTGCGATCAACCGCGCATGGCTGCATTTCGAGGCCAAGCCCGCGGCCGACGATCCTACCGCCGTGCTCGGGCTGGTCGAGGCGGTGAAGAACGAGACGCGCGGGTTTGAGGGCGCCGTCCACCGGATGCTGCGCAACCAGACGACCTGGTTCATCCGGCTGGGCCAGGCGGTCGAGCGCGCGGACAACACCGCCAGGCTGCTCGACGTCAAATACCATATCCTGCTGCCGGCGGGCGAGCGGATCGGCGGCGTCGTGGATCGCGACCAGTGGACGACGATCCTGCAGACCGTCTCCGCCGTCACCGCCTATCGCTGGCTCTATTCGGACGGGTTGAAGCCCGCGAACGTCATCGACCTGCTGATCGCGCGTGCCGAGTTGCCGCGCAGCCTGGCGGCGTCGGTCGAGGAAACGGTGGACGTGCTGGGACAGTTGGCCCGGCGGACGGGGCAGCATGGGGAGGCGGATCGTATGGCGAGGTTGCGCGCAAACCGGATGAGCAAGACGCGGTCGGGGGACGTGATCGCGGGCGGGCTTCATCAATATCTCGAAGCCTTTATCCAGGAAAATGCCCTGCTGCACGGCGCGATCGGCCGTCAGTTCAAGTTCGCCTGATGCGCATCGCAATCGAGCACCAGATCGTCCACCGTGCTCGCGCGGGGCGGCCGACATCGGTCCAGATGCTACGCCTGACGCCGGAGAATTACGACGACCAGACGGTGGCCAACTGGCATATCGACGTGGATTGCGATGCGCGGCTGCGGCGCGGACAGGACGGCTTCGGCAATGTCGTCACCATGCTGTACATCCAAGACGCGCCGGAGACGGTGACGATCACCGCGACCGGTGAGGTTCTGACCAGCGACGCGCATGGCATGGTGCGCGGAACGACCGAGACGCTGCCACCCGCACTGTTCCTGCGCGCGACGTCGGCCACGCCCGCCGATGCGGCGATCGCGGCCTTTGCCGAGGATGCGATAAAGGGCGCGGACAGCAGCCTGGCGGCGCTCCATGCGGTGAACGCGGCGCTTCATCGGCGCTTCGCCAGCGACGCGCGCAGCCCCGCACCGGACGCCGCGACGGCGTTCGCGGCGGGAGCGCTGGGTGCCTGTGATCTGGCGCACATCTTCTGCGTGGCGGCGCGGTCCCTGGGCGTGCCTGCCCGGTTCGTCTCGGGCTTCGCCTCATGGGACGATGCGGCAAGCGCCACCGCGCATTGCTGGGCGGAAGCCTATGCCGAGGGGCTGGGCTGGATCGGCTTCGATCCCAGTATCGGCCTCAGCCCGCAGGACCGGCACGTGCGGGTCGCCGTAGCGCTCGATGCCGCCGGGGCGACGGCGCTGTCGGGTGAAGCGTGGCGGGAGGTCGCGCTGGTGGACGAGGCAGCGCAGTAGCGGCGTATCAGGCTGCTGCCCCATTCCTCCCCTGTAAGGGGAGGGGGTCCCCCTATCGAGAGCGTGACACCCCTCCGTCAGGGCTGCGCCCGGCCACCTCCCCTTGCAGGGGAGGAATAAGGGCGCGCCAGGTCAGGCTTCCCCCGCCTCGATCGCGGTTTCGACCGGGGGAGGCGCGATCGGCGTCGGGCTTTCGCCGGAGAAAGGGGACCAGCCGCGCACGGTAAGCGCCTCCAGCGGCTGATAGCGCGTCTTGTACGCCATGCGCGGCGAGCCCTTCACCCAATAGCCCAGATAGACGAAGGGCAGTTCGGCGGCGCGCGCGCGCAGGATATGGTCCATGATGATGAAATTGCCGAGACCCGGGCGGCTCTCGTCCTGCGTCTCGAAAAAGCTGTAGATCATCGACAGGCCGTCGCCCTGCCGATCGGTCAGGCAGCAGCCGACCAGGCGTCCGCGCGTCCCGTCCGCCGCGGTCGGTTCGCGATATTCGACCAGCACCGACTGGACGGGCGACAGTTCGACCATGTCGGCATAGTCGCTCTCATCCATCGCCGCCATGCCGCCGCCGGGATGCCGCTCGCCCAGATAGCGGCGGAGCAGCGCGAACTGCTCGGCGGTGGCCCAGGGCTGGCAGGCGGTGACTTCCAGGTCGGCGTGGCGGCGCAGCAGCTTGCGCTGGGTGCCGTTGGGCCGAAAGCCACCCGCCACGACCCGTACCGACACGCATGCGCTGCACCCCGCGCAGGAGGGGCGATAGGCGACCCCCTGGCTGCGGCGAAAGCCGATGCGGCTCAGCGCTTCGTTCAGTTCATCGGCATGGTCGCCGCTCAGTTCGGTGAACACCTTGCGCTCGTCGCGCCCCGGCAGATAGGGGCAGGGGGCGGGGCTGGTGACGAAGAAGCGCGGAAAACGAAAAGGCGCGGTCACCGCCGGGCAGTTCCTTACGAGTAGGGGACGATAACTCTCTTTAGCGATCTTCCCGTCCGAAGCGATGGGGCAGCATCGTTCGGAAACGGGACGATCGGCCGAAAAACAGCCGTGGATCAGGCGAGTTCGACCTGGGTGGTTTCGTACCCCGCCGCGCGCAACGCCTCGATCAGTCGGTGCAGGTGCAGCGCGTCGCGCGTCTCGCACTCGATATCGGTGATGAGGCCCTTGGCGGGAAGGGTGGTGAAGACGCGCTGGTGATACACCTCGATGATGTTCACCCGCTCACGGTCGAAGATGCGCGCGACGTTGAACAGCGCGCCCGGCTGGTCCTGCAACCGGATGCGCAGGCGGGCGAGGCGGCCCGAGCGCGCCAGGTCGCGCAGCAGCACGTTGGCGAGCAGGCGGGTGTCGATATTGCCGCCGCACAGCACGATGCCGACCGTCTTGCCCCGGAAGCGCTCCGGGTGGGACATCAGCGCGGCGAGGCCCGCCGCGCCCGCGCCCTCGACCACGGTCTTTTCAATCTGGAGCAGCGCGCTGACGGCTTCTTCCAGATGACGCTCATCGACCAGCAGGATTTCGCGCACCAGTTGCGCGACCATCTGCGAGGTCAGGCCCCCGGGCTCCTTGACCGCGATGCCCTCGGCCAGCGTATCGCCTGCGCAGGGCAGGGTCGTCCCGTTCAGCCGGTTGTACATGGAGGGGAACAGTTCGGCCTGCACGCCGACGACTTCGACCGGCTTGTCGGCCGCCGCCGCGACGGTGGCGATGCCCGAGATCAGCCCGCCGCCGCCGATCGGCACGATCAGCGTTTCGATGTCGGGGGCGTCCTCCAGCATCTCCAGCGCAACCGTGCCTTGGCCCGCGATCACCCGCGCATCGTCGAAGGGGTGAACGAAGGTATAGCCACGCTGCGCCTCGAGCACGCGGGCATGGGCATAGGCAGCGTCGAAGGTGTCGCCTTCCAGCACGACGGTGGCGCCGTGTCCTTCGGTCTGGACGACCTTCACGATCGGGGTGGTGCGCGGCATCACGATGGTCGCGGGCACGCCCAGTCGATTGGCGTGATAGGCCAGCCCTTGCGCATGATTGCCCGCCGAGGCGGCGATCACACCCTTGGCCTTGGCTTCCTCGGAGAGCTGGAGCAACGTGTTGAGCGCGCCGCGTTCCTTATAGGCGGCGGTGAACTGCAGGTTCTCGAACTTCAGGTAAACGGTCGCCCCGGTCAGTTGCGACAGCGTCCGGCTGATCAGCGTCGGCGTACGGATGATCCGGTCCGAAATCCGCGCATGAGCGGCGCGGACATCGTCGATGGTGACGAGCGAGGACGGGATTTCCGAAGCGGCCTGAGCGGCGGTGCGACTAACCATGGTGATGCCGTAGCCGATCGCGGGCGGGAGGTGAACCGTTTCGGAAAGGTCTGGGGTGGGGCGTTCGGGG